>OGGQ01000328.1_pt1 | contig 69953 bp, 41 predicted proteins | sample 1571191 | NCBI WGS metagenome assembly OGGQ01 (sample SAMEA2582061, study PRJEB24529) | metagenome | biome: Human gut stool | place: China | collected 2011
CTATACGATGATCGGCCAGCCCGCGAAGACCGCCGACAAGGTGCGCGAAATCCTGACGACGCTCTACCACGACCAGCCCGACGGATTGTCGGGCAACGAGGACGTCGGCCAGATGTCGGCGTGGTACGTGCTTTCGTCGCTGGGATTCTATCAGGTCGAGCCGGCCGGAGGACGCTACTTCTTCGGTTCGCCGCTCTTCGACAAGGCCGAGCTGCGTGTCCGCGACGGCGTGCTGACCGTCACGGCGCATAATAACTCCGCCGCGAACAAATACATCCAGGCGGTGAAGCTCAACGGCAAACCCTACACCAAGCCCTATATCGCCTTCGACGACATCGCCGCCGGCGGCAGGCTCGAATTCGAGATGGGCAACGAACCTAACCGTGGATGGGTAACTTTTTGAACTAAACTCGATATTAAATAATATATTTTATGTTTAATGTGTATGTTGTACGTCGTTTTGCACGATGGCTGATCAGTTGCCAGCTTTGTCTGGCAACGCCTCTTTCGGTAACCGCTCAACATGAGTTGACAGAACCTGAACATACGCTCGTGTTTCGTGCGGGCGATTGTGGCTCCAGATATTATCGGATCCCTGCATTGATCACTGCAGCCGACGGATCGTTAATTGCTGTGGCTGACCGTCGAAATGATTCGCAGGGCGATCTTCCGAATCAGATTGACCTCGTAATGCGGCGTAGTACGGATAACGGTAGTACTTGGAGCGAACAAGTCGTTATTGCGCAACATACACCCGAACGTGGATATGGGGATGCTGCTCTGGTAGTAGACCGTATAACAGGCGATCTGTTGTGCATTTTCGCATCCGGATGCGGCATGTGGGCTTCGACGACAGAGCATCCCACAGACGTCTGTATTGCCCGCAGCCGTGACAATGGTTTAACATGGAGCGATCCTCGGTATATCACTTCGCAGATATACGGCTCCGAGTGCAGTAATCCGGGAGCAAAGAATCTTTCAGGTCTTTTCGCTGCTTCAGGGTGCGCTACACAACTTCGCGACGGGACGTTGGCATTCGTCGTGGCAGCACACCGCACAAGTGAAAAATGGCCGCCGCTGTACAATCATGTTTGCTGTTCTGCGGATGGTGGTGAGACATGGCGTCTGCTGTCAGCAACACCGGGCCCATACGGAGACGAAGCGAAATTGGTGGAATGTAACGATGGTACCTGGCTGATGAGTATCCGCAATCCGTCGCAGGGATATCGACGTTATGCGGTTTCACACGACCAGGGAGTAACATGGAGCGATGTCAGGGAATGGAGGCAATTGCCAGATCCGGCATGTAATGGGGATATGATTCGCTTTTCTCAAGGTGAAGGACAGCCTGAAGTGTTGTTGCATTCTATTCCGGCGGATACGGTCATGCGACGCAATGTTTCAATCGCTGTGAGTTACGATGAAGGACGTACATGGCCTGTTCGCAAAACCGTGTGGAACAGGGAAGCAGGATACTCCTCGCTAACGCGCTTGGAGGATGGTTCGATCGGATTACTCACTGAAGTAGGAGATTGGGAATCGGGTTTTGAGATCTGGTTTACGCGCTTGAGTTTCGAATGGCTGACAGATAAGACGAATGGAGAACAGTTCGCATGTGATAACGATGATGAATAATTTGTTAGTTCATGCTGTGTTGTAGGCATTTCATATTTTTAGCAGTTACTCGTATTCGAAAAGGGAGGATTACCATCACAGCTCTTCCCTGATAAATTTCAGTTTATATATCGGAAAGAATGGGCAATACGGAATTATGCTGCAAATATCTGGTAAATAATATCAAGGATGGTAATTATCGAAATTTATCCATGAGTCCGACGATACGTTCTGTCCGATAAACATAGGAAATTTTATCGGAGAGCGTAAATTAAACTGTGTCACAAGAGAAAATGTTTAATTTTAAGACATAGTTTGATATTTATGAGCAGTAAAGACTTTGATTTTGAACGATTCAAGGCCTATGAAAGATGAATTGAAATTGTCGAAAGAGGCTGCGCGTAAACGTGGTGACCGAATGCGATAATTTGTACTTTCATTTGCAGTCAATGCGGATTATCCCATCTGTCGTTTCAAGAAATAGTGCGTATCAGGTTATCATTGTAGCATATTTGAAAAAGACAGGATCTTTGCTCATGAAATTCTTGATGAAGGAATAATTGTACAAGATATATTCAATACGGGAGCTATTGCAAAAATAGTCTCAGTAAACCGACAAAATAGAAAATGGTCATTGAATTATTGGCTGTTTTTTTATACTCTTCCCAGGCTTTAAGTAACTGACAAAACAGGCATATAACTGAATCTTGGAAGATGCTTGCGCTGAAAGATATTACACAAACTTTTGCAAGCTATCTTCCTTATATTTGTGGATTTTTCACAAAATTAGATGAGAGGACAATACTACTGATTTTATTTTGCCAGATAATTCCGGATTTCCTTAATGGCTCGTAAAGTTGTCATTAGATTCACATCCTCATAGATTCTAATTAGTTGCCATTCAGAATCAATAACCGGAAAAAGAGGAAGCCCGCGAGCAGACGGGCTTCTTTTTTCAATACATACGCTCAATAGCCGGGGGTCTGCATCATATCCGGATTGGGATTCGATTCAAATTCCGAGGTCGGGATCGGCATGGCGTAGTTGCTGTCTTTCCAGACGATGTTCGTCTTGGCCGCTCCCGGGCCGGACACCGTCTTGTAATAATCGGCCTCCTGCTTGCCCAGGCGCAGGAATCGCACGTACTCCCACCAGCGCATCTCGCCGAAGAACTCGGCCCAAAGTTCGTAGAGCAGCGGATCGTTGGCCAGATGGTCGGTCGCATCGGCAGTCAGCGTGCGGTCGGTCAGCGACCCGTAATCGACGGGCGAGGCCCCGTCGGGCAAATAGCCGTAAGCGCGGCGCTTCACTTTGTTGACATATTCCAGCGCCGTGGCCGGATCGGAGTCTTTCAGCAGATAGGCGTACATCAGGTAAATCTCCGGCAGGCGGATGAAATAGATGTTGTAACCGGCGACATTGCGCGTGGCGTCGGCCAGATGGCCGTCGAGATAGTTATATTTCCGCACGGGCCAGCCGTAGAAGGTCTCGGGGTCGTTGCCCGTGTTGGGGTCCATCTCCCACCATTTGTTGAACTCCACCTGCGCGACCTTGCGGTAGGCGTTCACGCCGTCGATAGTCATCTGCACCGAATCGACGAAGGGTTGCAGCGAGCAGACGAAAAGCCGCGGGTCGGGCTCTCCCGGCTCCCACTTACCCAATTTCTTCCGGTGGGCGAGCTGCTGATCCATATACTCCTCGCTGAGCGAATAGCGCAGCGAACCGTCGGGCTTCGTTTCCGAGAGGACATGCCCTTCGGCGAGCGGCGCGGCGTCGGTGTAGCCGAAGCGCGGCAGATTGCGGTCGTGCATGTACTGGTTGCCGTAGGACATGGCCGTCCGCGTGCTGTCGGGAGCGATGCAGAACGGCGGGTAGTAGAGCGAAAGGGTCGAACCCGTATTCTGATTGCCATAGGCCGAACCGTTGGTCGGATCGGCCTTGTTGGCCATCTCGTAGAACGATTCGCTGTTGAACTCGTATTCGTCGTAACCGTTGAACATCATGCGGTAGCGTTCGAACGGCTCCAGCGTTTTGCCGCTGTTATGGATACAGTCTTCGAGATCGGTCTTCGCCTTGTCGTTCTGTCCCGCGAAGAGGCACGCCTTGGCCCGGAAAGCCTTGGCCGACCAGACGGTCACGCGGTGGTTGTCGGTCTGCGTGAGAAGCCCCACGGCCCGGTCCAGATCGTCGATGATGGCCTGGTAGCAGGCGCCCGTCTTCGCGCGTCCGACGTACATCTCCTCCAGCGTCTTGGGAACCTTGTCGATGATGGGAATGCCCACGCCGTCCATGTCGGGCTGACCGTAGAGCGACAGCATGTGCCACCGGTAGAAAGCCCGGAAGAAGAGACATTCGCCTTCGTAATTGTCCAGCGATGCCGCCTCGGACGCCGGAGCGGCGGCCCGGTAGGCGTCGATCTCCTCCATGGCCGTATTGGCGTAGTAGACACCCATGCTGAGCGCCGTCCAGGGGTCCGTCACCTTGTTGTTGCCGGTCTTCACGGCGCCGGAGCAAATATCGACCCATCCCTGATCGTTGTGCCATTGGAGGTCGATGGTGTGGTCGAGGCAGTACATGACGTATCCGGCCCAGTAGTTGCCCAGAAAACACCAATGGTGCTGGGCGCCGTAGACCGAGTTCACCAGCAGGTCGATGTGCCCGATCGACGTGGGGAAATTGCCCTTGGAGAGCGAATCGGGATCGTTCAGGTCGAGGTAATTCGTACAGGAGACCGCCAGTGCCGCACAACCGGAGAGGGCGGAGATTCGAAGATATGCAATCAGTTTTTTCATGTCGGGAAACGGTTAAAAGTTCATGTCGAGTCCGAACGAGATCATCTTGGTCTGCGGATAGGTGCTGCCGTAATAGATGCCGTAAGCGGTCTTGGTCGTCGTCGAGAATTCGGGGTCGAGGCCCGAGAAATCGGTGAAGGTGAGCAGGTTGCTGGCCGATACGTAGATGCGGATACGGTCGATCTTCGCCTTGCGCGTCCACCGCTTCGGGAAGGTGTAGCCCAGCGTGATATTCTTGAGTTTGAGATACGAGCCGTCCTCGACGAAATAGTCGGAATAACGCTGGTAATTGTAGTTCGGGTCCTTGACCGGAGCGTTGCCGTTGGCCGGGTCGGGCGTGACGATGCGCGGCCGCGAAGTCAGCCCGTTGCCCAGGAAATAGGAGGCTCCGAAGACATCGGCCGTGGTGTTGGAACTCTGCTGCACGCTCTCGGTGTAGGACCTCGAAAGGTTCATCACGTCGTTGCCCGCGATGCCCGTGAAGTCGGCCGAGAAGTCGATGCCGCGCCATTCGAGCGAGATGTTGAACCCGTACTGCACCTTCGGCCAGGGATTGCCGATGAAGGTGCAGTCCTCGTCGTCGATCGTGCCGTCGTTGTTCAGATCGACGTATTTCAGGTCGCCGATGCCCGTCAGCCGCTGGTGGTAGTAGTCGTGGCCGTTGGCCTGCGCTTTGGCGTTGAGTGCGTCGATTTCCTCCTGCGAGGTGATCATCCCGTCGGTTTTCAGCCCCCAGAACTGGCTGATCGGCTGCCCGTTGACCGTCTTGCAGGGACTCGGGCCCGTGTTGGGATGCCCGCCGCCGCCATAGATATAGGCCGTGGGAAGGCCCAGATCGACCACCCTGTTGCGGTTCTGCGAAACGTTGCCGCTGACGGCATAGTTGAAATAACCGATGTTGTTACGGTAGCTGACCAGCAGCTCCCAGCCTTCGTTGTCGATGCGGCCGATGTTCACCGGCATCGTGCTCATCGCAGTCAGTCCGCCGCCCATCGACGTAATGCCCGCCGAATTGGGGGTCGAAAGGGCGTAGATCATGTTTTTGGTGATGCGCTGGTAATAGTCGAACGAGAACGAGAGGCGGTTCCGGAAGAGATCGAGGTCCAGACCGACGTTCGTGTTGTAGATCGACTCCCACTTGATGTCCTCGTTGATGACCTTGATGTTATTGTAGCCGCCGACGGCTGTGGTGCCGTCGAACGAATGCACCGTCACGTTCTGGAACGCCGCCATGTAGGCGAACTTGTTCAACGCCTGGTCATTGCCCAGGATTCCCCAGCTGAAACGCGGTTTGAGCGAGGTGATCCACTGCTGGTTCCAGGACTTGAAAAAAGGCTCCTCGGAGATCTTCCACCCCACCGACACCGACGGGAAGACGCCCCAGCGGTTCTTGGGGCCGAATTTCGGCGATCCGTCGCGGCGGAAGTTGACCGTCAGCAGGTAGCGGTTGTCGAACGAATAGTTCAGGCGGCCGAACTGCGAGAGGAAGCGGTCTTCGCTCAGGGCGCCCGAAGCGGTCTTGTTGATGTTCGTCGAGAGTGCGAACGACAGCGGATCGTTCACCGGGAAATCGGTCGCCGTGGCGCTCAGGTCGGCGAAATGGGCGTTCTTGGCCTCCCAGCCGAGCATCGCCTTGAAATCGTGGCGTCCGAACTTGCGGGCATAGGAGAGCGTGGCCGTGAAGGTGTACTGCTCGTCGTAATTGAGCGCCTTGGTGTAGCTGTCCTTCGAGGGCGAACGGCCGAGGTTGTTGGGCTCGGAATAGTTGTCGTCGTAGCCGCCGCCCAGCTGGGCCGATCCCGTGAGGTTCAGTTTCAGCCCCTTGACGATCTCCCAGTCAACGAAAAGGTCGGCGTTGGCCAGCAGGTCGGACTGCTTCTGATGCTGGAGCGCGATGACGGCCACGGGATTCGAACCGTCGAAGTCGATTCCCGAAGGAACCGCCGCATAGCCTCCGTCCTCGTCGTAGACGTTCATATAAGGGATCGAGACCCAGGGGAAAGACTCCGTGTAGGGATTCCCGCGCAGACGGGCCAGATAGATGCGCGTGCCGACGGTGACGGAGTTGTTCACCTTGTAATCGACGTTCAGACGGGCCGAGATGCGCTCCCAGTAGTTGTTCATCTGAATCCCGTTCTCCCGTTCGTAAGCCCCCGAAAGGTAGTAGCGGAATTTCTCGCTGCCGCCCGTCAGCGAAAGGTTGTAGCTCTGCTCGATGCCCGACTGGTAGATCTCGTCAACCCAATCGGTATTCGGAAGCGACGCCGGATCGGACCAGATCGGATAGTTCTCGCCCAACGCCTGCTTTACGCGGATATAGTCGGTCGTGCCCAGCAGATCGTACATGTCCGTATATTGCCGGACGCCGACATGGCTGGTGAACGAGAGTTTGGGCTTGGCGTTGAAACTGCCCTTCTTGGTCGTGATGAGCACCACGCCGCCGGCCGCACGCGAACCGTAGATCGCCGCGGCGCTGGCGTCTTTGATGACCTCGATGGACTCGATGTCGTTCAGGTTGTAGTTGCTGTTGTTGTCGCAGGCCACGCCGTCGATGACGAACAGCGGATTCAGCCCGTTGATCGACCCGACGCCGCGGATCACGATGTCCGAACCGCTGCCCGGCTTGCCGCTGGTCTTCGAGACCATCACGCCGGCCACCTTGCCCTGTAAAGCCTCGGCCACGGAACGGGCCGGAACGTCCTTGAAATCATCCGCTTTCACGGAAGCGATGGAGCCCGTCAGATCCGATTTCGACTGCGTTCCGTACCCCACGACGACCACGTTGTCCAGCCGTTCGGCCTCTTCTTCGAGGACGATCTTCAATTCATCGCGGTTCAGCACCGGGAGTGTCAGGCTCTTGTAGCCGACATAGGTGATGAGCAGGGTCGAACGCGCGGGCACCGTCAGCGAGAAGGAGCCGTCCGGACCGGTGATCGTACCGCTCACGGTCGGAGCATCCTTGACGACAATGGTGGCGCCGATCAACGGATTGCCGTGTTCGTCTGTCACCTTGCCGGAAACGGTGCGTTCGGCAGGCCGCGCCGCCTTGCCGGCCGCGGGTTTCTCATCCGCACGATCCGCACGCGCCGACGCGGAAAGGTAGCACAACAAGAGCAGGAGAACGCATGTCCGCCTGCCCGCAAGAGAGGAGTAGCATCTTTTCATAAATCGGATTTGAGTTTGTCCAAATCTGGTTCAATCGGGATGCCAAAGCAATCACACCGCAACAAGTCACGTGAAAATCAAAATTTTGCCGTAAAGTAGATTTTTCGCAGTGTGTGGAAAAACTCTACAAGAGTGTGGAAAAACTCCACATTTCAGATGTAAAAAACAGTCCTCGGCGCGAAACCCGATATCGAAGTGATTCAGGATGCCGAAACCGAGGCTGCCATGCACAGCGGTGTGGATCTGCAGTTTGAGTAGGCACTGGAGTGTTAATCCAATCAATACAATTGCTAACAACTTGATTGAATTGTGGATAATACCACTTTTTGTAAAATGTAACATAAATCAAAAGTTTAGGTTACCACTCAACTCCGATGTGATAGGTTAGTATAAAAAGAAAATATGGAGTTGATTAATTTATCTGGTTCGAGGTTCTGGAATACCTTCACAACAAATAAACAATACTCCACACCCGTATTGGGATATGGAGTACATCCATAAAGATACCAATACAAGGTGACGAGTGTGTTGTTTTCCTTGTTGTGATTGAAATTTTCTAGATTGTAAAGGTCATCAATACGCATTTCTCCAACGTTGCGATCCCGCATCAGATCATCCTGTTGGAACAGCGAACCCGTGAGTTGAAAGCCCTGAGTCTCGAGATTTTGAACCTTACAAAACAAGCTAAAGAATGGTTGCGAATATAAGATCCGGAGCTACACCCGGTGGGGCGTTGTATTATAACAAGGAGAAAGTGGATAAGGATGAGGCCGAAGTGCTCTTCTGGCAGAAGATGCTGGAGCCGTTCGACAAATATGGATAGTGGATATTGCACCTCGATTAACAAACAGAAACGACTGCGTCAGTGTACCATAAAATACGTGTAACCTTACTTTTAATTCAAACAACGCATCTACCTATATGTTGGTAAAAATGGTGCAAGACAGACTATATCAGAAAAAATTCATTATATTGCCGTCGCGAAATTCGCAGAATTCTTAAACTGCCCGGAATGCATACAGTCCATTCAGTTGGAGGGGGCATCTGTCAGATTCAAGAATTATTCATTAACCCCAAGCATTATGCTTATGAAGTTTTTTGCCAAATTAAGTGTGCTAACGAGTATTCTGATGCTTTGCGGCGTCACCTCTTTGTGGGCGCAAAGCAAGGGTAAAATCTCATTCAGCGGCACAGTCCAAGCCTCGGAAACCGAGGGGGGGGGAATTCTAAGATCACCCCGCTGGCCTATGCCGTTGTCTCTCTGCCCGAAATCGGTGTAGCGACTACTACAGACGTCAAAGGCCAGTTCGAAATCCAACTCTCCAATCCGGGGAAATACAAGGTCGAGATCAGCTCCCTGGGTTACGAACCGCTGTCTCAGACCATCCAGCTTCCCGCACGGGACTCGCTCAAATTCACCCTAAAGGCCACCTCGTTCTATCTGGAAAACATCGTGGTGTCGGCCGAGTCGAAAAAGACCGGTGCGGCAACCGCTTCGAAGATTTCCAAATCGGCCATGGAGCACATTCAGGCCACATCGCTGGCCGACATCATGTCGCTCCTTCCGGGCGCCAGCACACGCACGGCCGAAGAGATCGCCCTCAAGAAAGTCAGCACATTCTCCGTCCGCAACGGCCAGAGCTTCGGCACGGCCATCATCATGGACGGCGCTCCCCTTTCGAACAACGCCAACATGCAGACCCTGTCGCTGGCGTTGGGAGCCGGCGCAGGGCCCAGCATATCGACCCCCAATTCGGGCGTCGACATGCGAACCATCACCACCAACAACATCGAATCGGTAGAGGTGATCCGGGGTATTGCCTCGGCCCAGTACGGCGACATCGCTTCGGGCGCCGTCATCGTCAACAGCAAGGCGGGACGCACGCCGCTGTCGATCCAGCTGGATGTCAATCCCAATGTCTACATGGCTTCCGTATCGCACGGCGTGGGCCTCGGCCGTAAAGCCGGCGTGCTCAACTACGGCGTAGACTACACCTTCGCCCAATACGATCCGACCGAAGGATACGACACCTACAACCGTGTGACGGGACGCGTAAGCTACTCGAACACCGTCGGCAAATGGTCCACCAACACCTCGTTCAACCTGTTCTACACCAAGGACAAGGCCGAACCGAATCCCGACGACGCGAGGGATCTGGACCTGATGACCCAGCGCGACCTGGGCCTGCGCTTCAACACCAACGGGTCGTTCAATTTCAACAAGAACTGGCTCAAAAACCTCAAATACACCGTCTCGGCGAACTATACGAACAAAAAAACGTACCGGGAGGAGTTCGCCACCAACTCCGACTGGACCTACTCCACCTCGAAAACCGACGGAGCCATTCTTTCGAGCATGCCCGGACAGGATATTTACCTGGCCGACGGTACGAAAATCACGAACATCCCCGATGCCGACAAGAACGGCAAAGCCTGGCGCCTGCCGTCGGACTATACGGCCATATACAACCTGTACGGCAAGGAGCTCAACACCTTCGCGCAGCTGTCGGCCAATTTCGCCGGCGACCTGGGACGCACTCACCACCGGCTGATCATCGGCGGCGAGTACCGCGCCACGGGCAACCTGGGCGAAGGCAAGGTCTTCGATCCGGAGACTCCGCCGCGCCGCTCGGTCAACACCAACTTCACCACCCAGCGCGAACGCGCTTTCAGCGACGTGCCGTTCATGCACCAGTTCAGCCTCTTCGCCGAGGAGTATTTCTCGATGGACATCCTGCGCCGCAAACTGGAAATCGTCGCCGGCGTCCGCTATGACCATATTTACGACATGGACGGAGGCGTCGCTCCCCGTATCAACGCCTCCTATGACCTGATTCCCGAGAAACTGAGCGTCCGCGGCGGCTACGGCATCACGTACAAAGCCCCCTCGCTGGGTTATCTCTATCCCGACAACGCTTATTTCGACATCCTGAATTTCGACAACACCACGGCGAGCGGCTTCAGCGACGCCCAGAAATTCCAGATCGCCACGACGCACGTCTATTCGGCGGAGAATCCGGATCTCGAACTGGCGAAGACCACCAAATGGGAGGTCGGCCTCGATTTCAAGATCGGGCAGGTGCGCGGTTCAGTCACTTATTACGAGGACAAGACCCGCAACGGCTACATGACCAGCGCGACGTTCGACACCTTCAAATGCGTGGACTACAATCAGTATTCGGCGGCCAAACCGGCCAATGAGACCGATATGCCCGAGTTGTCGCTCAAGTCGTCAGACAAAATCCTGCTCCAGTATTCGATCCCGACCAACTACTTTGCCTATAACAGCCGGGGCGTCGAGTTCGACATCGATTTCGGACGTATCAACTCCATCCGCACCTCGTTCGGACTGAACGGAAGCTGGACGCAGTACAAATCGTGGAAGAACTACTACACGTTCACGAACCATACGACAGGCAGCAGCGTAGCCGGTTCCTATCCCCACATGGGCGTCTTCGAACCGGGCAACAAGGCGGAGCATTCGTCGTCAACGACGACCAACCTGCGTATCACGCACAACATTCCGCGAATCGGTTTCGTCGTCACGCTGACAGCCAGCGTCAAATGGAAGGAGCGTGAGTACACCACCTACGGCAACGACTCGATCCCTGTGAAATACATCTCGCGCCTGGACGGCAAGTTGTATGACTTCGACGCTTCACGCATCGAAGAGGAGGAGTTCCAGGCCCTCGACATGCGCGGACGCCTCGACGCACGCCGGCTGATTCCCGAAGGTTCGATGCCCCCGATACTCTGTATCAACATCAATCTGACCAAGGAAATCCGCAATTTCATGCGCATTTCGTTCTTCGCCAACAACATGTTCCGCAGCACGCCGATCTGGGAGAGCAAAGTCTATCCGGGCAAGTACACCCGGCGCAACGCAAAGACCTTCTTTTTCGGAGCTGCGCTGTCTGTCAAGATTCGATAACCCTACAACGCAAGTACAACCATGAAAAAGACATATATAGCCATACTGACGGCCGCTGCAGGGCTCTGTTCGTGCATCGAGATGATGGACTCCGCCAGCCAGGCCGATGTTGTGAATCCGTTGAACGTCTCCTTCAAGGTCAAGGCCGTGACCGGCTTTGTGGATGCCGACGGCAACGGTACCATCAACACGGATTTCCCGGTGGATGGGCTCACCGTCCGTTTCACCAATTTCGAGGAGGACGCCGTCATCGAAACGCTGACCGACGAGAACGGCATCGCACAAACCGAGGTCGCACCGGGCAACTACACGATCTCGGTATTCGGCGAATCTGAATCCGAAGGCAATACCTATTACCTGAACGGATCGGTGCAGAACAAAGCCATCACCAAAGACATCACGCCGGAACAGGCCGAGGCGTCGAACGACTTCTCGATCGCCATCCGTCCCGCCATGGTGGGCCCGCTCTGCTTCAGCCAAATCTTCTACTGCGGAAGCACCAATCCCGAGACGCAGGCGACCTATTTCCGCGACCAGTTCTACGAAATCTACAACAACGGCGACGAGACCTATTACCTCGACCACCTCTGTTTCGCGCGTCTCGTGCCCGAATTCGCAACGGCGACGCTCCCGGAATGGCCCGCCGAGGACGGACTGAACAACTACGTCTATGCCGTGACGGTCTGGCAGCTGCCGGGTAACGGAACCGACTACCCGCTCAAGCCGGGCGAATCGTTCATCATCACCCAGGAGGCCGCGAACCATGCCGACCACAGCAAATACGGCGGACTGATCGACACTTCGCTGTCCGAATTCGAAACGTGGGCCGGCAATCCGCAGCGTGTCAACCCGGACGTTCCTGATCTCGAGTACGTTTTCTGGTCGGGATACATCGTGACCATGCAGTGGCTGAACACCGTCAGCGGTCCGGGACTCTGCATCTACCAGCCCGGCAAGCACCTCGAATTCCCGACCATCAATACGGGCGTGGTGGGAGAGACGACCCAGAGACAGGTGGGCAAAACGCAGGAGTACGTCCGCATTCCGGCCGAACAGCTGATCGACGGCGTGGAGATGCTCCCGACATCGAACAGCCTCAACATGAAGCGTATTCCCGGATTCGTGGACGCCGGAGCGGCTTCGACGGAGGAAATTTACGTCGGCAAGAGCGTGTGCCGCAAAGTGATCGGCCAACGGCCCGACGGCACCCCGATCTACCAGGACACGAACAACTCGACGGAAGATTTCGAAACGCAGGTCCCGCAGTTCCGCCGCAACGGCGAAAAGATGCCCGCCTGGAACTGGTCCCTGAAATAATAATCCCCCTAAATCGAATAAGTTATGATAAAATATAGCTACATCAAACTGACGGGATGCCTCGTGGCTGCGGCCCTTGCGCCGCTCTGCACCTCGGCGCAGCGGATCAATACCGAGGCCTCCGTCGAACGGCTGAAAAGCGAGAGTCTCCAGTTCAGCTACTCGGACAACGCGTCGGGCATCCAGCTCGACCAGATGGACTACTACAGCCAGGTCGGACTGGGATACGATATTGAGAAAGGTTCGTTCAAACGGGCGCAGGAGGGGGAACACAACACCGGGTACCGCTTCTTCACCGACGGCGGCGGCACGATGAAGGCCCTCAAGGGCGCTTTCATCTGGGGTAGTTTCGAATATTCGCGCGACCAGCTGCGCGATGCCGAGTACAACGCCTCGCTGATCGACCCGCTGCGCGGCACGCCCTTCTTCATCGCCGACACCTACAAAAGCAAATGGATCAACCAGCTCTACGACATGACCGTGAAGGCTGCGGCGCCCAAATTGTGGGACCGCCTGATCTTCGGAATCGAAGCCACTTATCAGAACGGCCAGGGCGCCAAACAGCACGACCCGCGTCCGCTGGTCAGCCTTTCGAAATTCGAGATCAAACCGGGTGTGACCGTCACGCTGGGCAAGCACGCCATCGGCGCTAACTACCAGTATTACTCCCGGCGCGAAGACGGAACCGCCTCGAATAAAATCTCGATGAGCACCAACCCGGTCTATATTTTCAACTTCCCGGGATTCTACGTCGATACCTCCATCTCCAGCAGCACGGATGACAACCAGCGCATCTACAACGCCAACTGCATGGGCGTCGGCGGCCAGTACTCGTTCACGACCCAAAAACTGCGCCTGCTCGTATCGGGCAAGTACACCCGGGAAATAGAGGATGTCACCAACAGCTACACGACGCCCAAAATGGTCGGCACGACCCGGGACGAACGCTGGTCGATCGGCCTGAACGCCGTCTACAAGCCTTCGAAGGAGAATACGTTCTTCCTGAATGCCGCTTACGGCGACCGCAGCATCGACGGCATCCAGTATGTACAGGAGTGGGACAACTCCTTCGAGGTCGCCAAGTGGATCATCAAATCGAAATCCGTTCGTTCGAACAGTTCGAAGGCCGGTTTCGAGGGGCGTTTGCAGTACATGCGCACCACCCGCGGCGATTCCTACAACTGGACCGCCGGCGTCGAATTCTCCAGCGAGAAGCTCAGCGACATCTACTATTTCCCGCGCAGCACCCAGGACATCGAGAACTGCAAGGTAGGCATCTTCGGACGCAAGAATTTCATCTTCAACGAAAAGCACTCGCTGCTCGTCGGAATACGCGCCTCCTACAAGATGAACGACAGCAGCGACATCGACTACAACGGCTACAAGGCCGACGCGAAGTGCTACACCGATTTCACGCTCCGCGACTATTACTACCTCGGGTCGGGATACGCTGCGTTCGGCGGTGAAATCACCTATTCGTTCGCCCGGCTGTTCAAGGGCCGCGGTTCGGTCTTTGCCGCAGCCTCGGGCGACTATGTGCGTGCCGACGACCACCGCGACCTGTTCGACCGCCGCTTTTACGCCAATTTCAAAATCGGACTGATGTTTTAAAACCGGAACCCTCCGGAGAGGACGACACATATCCTCCCCGGAGGGTTTCAAATAACTGCTCCATATGAATTATAGAAAACCGTTTTTTGTCCTGCTGGCCGGAGTTCTGCTGCTTTCGGCCGCGCCGGGACGATCGCAGACGTTCGAAAACCCCTCCATACAGGGACCGAGTTCCTTCGCCGTGATCACCGACTCCCGGACCGCCCGGGAATGCCGGCCCCAAATGACAGCCTACAAACAGACGCTCGAAGCCGAAGGACTGCCCATTTACATCGTTTCGCACGACTGGACGACGCCCGAACAGGTGCGTGACGTCCTGCGCAAACTTTATGCGGAAAACGCTTTGGAGGGATGCGTATTCATCGGCGACGTGCCCATCGCCATGATCACCAAGGCGCAGCACCTCACCTCGGCCTTCAAAATGGACGAACGCGACCACCCGCTCCACGAAACCTCGGTTCCTTCGGACCGCTTTTACGACGATTTCGATTTGCAGTTCGTCCCGCAGGGCACTCCCTCGCAGGGACTGTTTCATTATTACGAAATGTCGCCTGATTCGCCGCAGTACATCTCCTGCGACATCTATTCGGGCCGCATCAAGGCGCAGAAAGCCTACGGCGATCCCTACAAACAGATTGCCCGTTACCTGGAGAAAGCCGTGGCCGAACACCGCGACGCGACGCCTTTCGACCAGTTCGTCTCCTACACGGGCCACGGCTCCTACTCCAATTCGCTCATCGCCTGGCGCGATGAACAGCAGCTGCTCGACGAGCAGTTCGGCGACGTGTTCAGCCGCACCCACAACGCCAAATTCCTGCGTTACTCGATGCAGCCCTTCGTCAAGGAGTCGCTCATCCGCGAGGTCCGCCGCGACGACGTGGACATGATGGTCTTCCACGAACACGGAATGCCCCACCGGCAGTACCTTTCGGGGACGCCCTATGTGGAATCGGCCGAAGATGCCGCCGCCGAGATGCAGCGCAGCCTGCGCGAACTGGCCCGCCGTCCCGGCAGCGGCCGGGAATCGGCCGCCAAACGCGCCGCGGAGAAAGGACTCGATTCCACGTGGTACAACCGGGCCGAGGAGCCCGAAATGCTCCGTCTCGACTCGATCGCCGACCTGCGCACGGGCATCATCCTCGAAGAGGTCGAAGCCATCACGCCGAATGCCCGCTTCGTGGTCTTCGACGCCTGCTACAACGGCGACTACCGCGAGGACGATTTCATCGCAGGACACTACATCATGGCTCCGGGACGCTGCGTCACGACGTTCGCCAACAGCGTCAACGTGCTTCAGGACAAGTCGGCTTTCGACCTGCTGGGACTGCTGGGCGAAGGGCTGCGCATCGGCGCCTGGGCCAAAAACATCCACATCCTCGAGTCGCACGTGATCGGCGACCCGACCTACCGCTTCAAGGCCGCCCGTCCCGAACTCGGGATCAATTCGATGGCGCTGAAGCGCGACAACGGCTTCTGGCTCGGACAACTCGACAATGCCGTGCCCGACATCCAGAACCTGGCGATGATCCGGCTTTGGGAAAACGACTATCCGCAGCTGCCCGCCATCCTGCTCGACAAGTGCGCCGGGTCGCCTTACAGCGTCGTGCGTTACAATGCGTTCCGGCTGCTCGAGTCGCTCAACGGCCCCGAATACAAGCAGGCGCTGATGCTGGCCGCCTACGACCGCTTCGAGTTCCTGCGCCGCATCGCCGTCACACGCATGGGCCGCATCGGCGACGAGGCGTTCATCCCCGTGCTCATCGATGTCTATGTCAAGGACCGCAATGCCGCCCGCATCGTTTTCAACATCAGCGAGGCGATCCGCTGCTTCGACAAACCAAAAGTCGAAAAGGCGATCGAGACCTATTTCGCCGACAAGGATTTCTACCATGCCCGGGAGGAGAAACAGGAGCTGCTCGACAAACTCATCGAGCGCGACGGACTCTCGCCCGGCGAATCCTCGACGCGGGAGATTCTCGACTCCCATGGCAAACTCCGCTGGCGGCAGTCCCGCATCAGTTTCCTCAAGAACCGTCCCTATCACCAGCACGTCACGGAATACCTCACCCTGCTGGCCGACGAGCAGGCCCCCGAAATTCTGCGCGTGCGGATGGCCGAGGCGCTGGCGTGGTTCAACCTCTCGGTGCGGCGCCATGAAATCGCCGATGCCGGACGCCAACTGCTCGCCCGCGGCAACTGTTCGCCGGAACTGGCCAAAGAGGTGCAGCGCATGATTAACCGCGTAGAATCCAAGAAATAATCCGTAATGAAAGCTATGAAAAGATATTTATTGGCAATCGTCCTGCTGCTGCCATTCATCCTGCAAGCCAAAGTCGCAGTCGAAAAGCCCCGCAGCAAACAGCCGACGGCGTTCGCAATCGTCGTCGATCAGGCGACCTACGACAAAACGGCGCCCCAGATTCATGCCTACCGCGATGCCCTGGAGGCCGACGGACTCTCGACCTACATTCTCCGCGACAACTGGCTGACCCCCGAGCAGGTGCGCGAACAACTCATCGCGCTGATGCGCAAAACCGCCAAACGCTCGCCGCTCGAAGGCGTGGTCTTCGTGGGCGACATTCCGATCGCCATGGTGCGCAATGCCCAGCACTTGACCACGGCGTTCAAGATGGACGAGGAGAATTTCCCGATGATCCAGTCGTCGGTCCCCTCCGACCGCTACTACGACTGCCCGGACTTGCAGTTCGAGCTGATCGCCCGCGACACGACCGACCGTCTGCTCTTCTATTTCAACCTCGCCTGCGACTCGCCGCAGCGGCTCGACCCGGCCTTCTATTCGGGACGCATCCGCTATCCCGAACAGCTCGGAGGCGACAAATACGAAGGAATCGCCCGTTATCTGGAAAAAGTCGTCGCCGAACGCGGCAAAGTCGACCAGCTCGACAATCTGGTGACTTACGCCGGCGACGGATACAACTCCGACTGCCTGGTCTGCTGGATGGACGAGCGCGTTGCCATCGACGAAAATTTCCCGCTGACCGACGCCCGCAAGGCCGGAAACCTGCGCCAGCTCAATTTCCGGATGGACGATTACATGAAATACCGGATGTTCGACGAGTTGGTGCGCCCGGAGGTCGATGCCATGTTCTTCAACGAGCACGGTTCGCCCGACAAACAGCACGTCGGCAGTTACACGACCGAGCCCGACAGTTTCGAAGGCCAGTACAGCCAGCTCAAGGCCGAGGTCATGATCGCCCTGTATATGGAACGCCGCAAAGGCGACAAAGCCGACATAGAGGGAGCCAAACAGTATTTCAAGGAGAAATACCACCTGACCGACGCCTTCTTCGAAAAAAAGGAGGCCGACGACGACACGAAGGCCAAGGGCGACCAGACGATCATCAGCCTCGAGGACCTCGAGACGCTGGCCGCACAACCGCGCTTCGTGATGCTCAACGCCTGCTACAACGGCTCGTTCCACAAACCCGGCTACATCACGGGCTACTACATCTTCGGTCCGGGCCGCACGGTGGCCACGCAAGGCAATACGGTCAACGTACTGCAGGACCGCTGGACCTACGAACTGGTCGGCCTGCTGTCGCACGGCGTGCGCGTCGGGCAGTATAACCGGCTGATTGCATCGCTCGAAGGACACATCATCGGCGACCCGGCCTTTCGGTTCCGGCCCGTCGAGCCCAATATGCTGGCGGCCGACATGACAACCCGCAAGGGAGACGCAGCCTACTGGCGCAGCCTGCTCACGAGCCCGTGGGCCGACGTGCAGAGCCTCGCACTGCGCATGCTGACCGACGCCGGTGCGATCTCGGCGGGCGAACTGCTGGAGTTCATGAAACAGTCGCCGCTGGCGACGACCCGCATGGAGTGCCTCAAACTCATCGGACGTTTCGGCGACGAGGAGATTTTCGCGCAGGCCATCATCCGGGGACTGAACGACCGTTATGAACTGCTGCGCCGCAACGCCGCGAACTATGCCTGGCAGTCGGGCCGTCCGGAACTGCTGCCCGCGCTGGCCGAGACCTATGTCAACGACAGCGAATCGAAGCGCGTAGCCTACATTGTCATGAAGGGACTGGAGCTGTTCCCCGAAAAAGAGGTCGAACAGACGCTGCGCACGGCCGTCGAGGCTTCGCTGTATACGGACCGCGAGGCTAAATTCACCGAACTTTGGGAAGAGGTCGCCGGCGAACAGGCAATGAAGGAGCGACAGCGGAACCTGCTGTTCAACGGCAAAACGCTCAAAAGCCGCATCTCGGCCATCCGTTCGATGCGCAACAACACCTACCACGAACTGGTGCCCGACCTGCTGAAACTTGTGACCGACGCTTCACAGCCCCTCGAACTGCGGGTCAACACGGCCGAGTGTCTGGGCTGGTTCGCACATACCCCGCGCCGCGCCGAGATCATCGACGCCTGCCGGCAGGCAGCCGCCGACAAAAATCGGGAGAAAGAGCTTCGCGACGAGCTGACGCAAACCGCCATCCGGCTCGAAAGCAGCGTATCCGTACCGACCCGATAACCCAGCATGACCATGAAACTGAAAAGAATCGTCTTACTGATCGCCGTCTGCCTACAAACCCTGTCACTCGCAGCGGCGCCGCGAATCGTCCGTCCCGATGTGAAAAGCCCCACGACTTTCGCAATTTTCATCGACAGCAGGAGTTATAAAGCCGCAGCAGCCGAAGTCGACGCCTACCGCAACGCCGTGGAGCGCGACGGATTGGGGACCTACCTGCTCATCGACGAGTGGCAGAGCCCCGAAAGCGTGCGCAGCGAAATCATCCGGATGACGGAGGCGCAGCCGCCCCTCGAAGGCGTGGTCTTCATCGGCGACATCCCCGTGGCCATGATCCGCGACGGACAGCACCTCACATCGGCGTTCAAGAGCAGTCAGGACCGCGACTGGAAAGATTCGTCGGTCCCCTCCGACCGCTATTACGACGACCCGGGACTGCAATTCGAGTTCCTGCGCCGCGATGCCGACGAACCGCTCTATTTCTACTACTCGCTCTCGCCCGAATCGCGCCAGCACATCGCGTCGCCGATCTATTCGGCCCGCATCAAGCCGCCCAAACGCGAAGGCGCGGATTCCGACGAACTGCTGCGTGCCTACCTGCGCAAGGTGGTGAAGGCCCATGCCGAACAGAACGAGCTGGACAACCTGTTCGTTTTCCGCGGCCACGGCTACAACTCCGAGGCTCCCGAGGCCTGGGCCGGGGAGCAGATCGCGCTGCGCGAACAGCTGCCCGCACTTTTCCGCACCGGCAGCACCGTGCGTTTCTACGACTTCGAAAGCCGCTGGCCCATGAAGCCCTACCTGCTGGAGAAGATGGCCCGCAAAGGCGTCGACGTCGCCCTGTGCCATCACCACGGCTCTCCCGACATGCAATACCTGAACGGCTACCTGAACGGTTCGAGCATGAACGTTTCGATCGAAAACATCAAACTATTCCTGCGCAGCAAACTCGACGGACGCAAAGACCCCGAAAAGCGCAAGGCCGAAATGATCGCCTATTACGGCGTGCCCGAAGCGTGGTGCGAGCTCTCCGATTCGCTGCACACGGCCGATTCGCTGCTCAACCGGGCAATGGACGTACACATCGAAGACCTCTACGATCGGCCGATGAATCCCCGTATGGTGATGTTCGACGCCTGCTACAACGGCTCGTTCCACCTCGACGACTGCATCGCCGCGAGCTACATCTTCGGCCCTGGCGACTGCATCGTCACCCAGGGCAATTCGGTCAACGCCCTGCAGGACAAATGGCCCGACCGCTATATCGGACTGCTCGACTGCGGCGTGCGCATCGGCCAGTGGGGACGCCATGTGCATTACCTCGAAACGCACCTGATCGGCGACCCGACCTACCGTTTCGTCAACCGGGCACTGCCCGGCACCGACCTAAACACGGTACTCACGGCAAAAGCATCAAACAACAAATACTGGCTCCGGATGGTTGCCGAAACGATGCCCGCCGACGTGCAGGCCATCGCCCTGCGCAAGCTGGCCGATAACGGTTACGACAAAATCGCCGATTTATGCGAAAAACAGGTTGCCGAATCTCCTTACGAATCGGTGCGTCTCGAAGCCCTCACGCTGATGAGCACCAGCCGTTCGCCCCGTTTCAACGCGATGCTGGCGCAGGCGGCGGGCGATAGCTACGAGCTGGTGCGCCGTTTAGTGTCGCAATGGATCGGCGACTGCGGCAACGACGAGTTGGTTCCCGCGGCCGTCGAGATGCTGCTGGACGACGAACTCTCGCTGCGAGTGGCCTACCATGCCGATGAGAACATGATGTTCATGAATCCCGATGCCGTGAGCGCCGAACTCCGCCGTCAGTCCGCAGCTAAACACGAGCTCTATCAAAACGAAGAGTCGCTGCAGAAACGCCTGAAGCGTATAGCCGACAAACAGGCAGAGCAGAGGGAAACGTTCAGATTCATCCGGAACCCGCAGAATAAAATGAAGCGGCGTCTGAGCGAAATCACCTATTTCCGCCTCTACCGTCACCACTACTGCGTACCCGAACTGATCGCCCTGGCCGAAGACGCCGCACTCGAAGAGCCGCTGCGTGTAGCCGCCATCGAAGCATTGGGATGGTTCGGCCGCTCATACCAGCGGCCCGCAATCGCCGCCATGTGCGAACGGCTGCGTCAAAGAGAACAGCCCCGAACGATTTTTGAACAGACCCAACGCACATCTAAACGGTTAGAAGCTTATTAAAAAGCGAATAATGGTAAATTTGTGGGAATCATATGTTTTTATTTAGAAGTAGGATAGGGGGGCTGTCTATTCTCTATGGTTGGTAAAACCGAATTATATTATCAGTCACACAAAGTAATCAAACAGCATTGAGAATTCCCATCCCGGGTATGCATGTAAGTAGCTTATACTTGGCATCTAATTCTGTAGTGACCTAGACGATCGTTTCATTCCTGATTTTCTGTCAGCTTAATCTTTGCGATACAATCATCCAGTTCACTTTTCAAGAAACAAATACTTTCAGTTAATTCAGCCATGCACTATGTATATTTATAGTTTTCAATCCAATACATACAGATACTTGATGCTTAACAAGATTATCCCGAATTGTCGGTCAATTTCGTAGTTTTATCAGATCTGGGTTCGGAAGCGTAGGCTGATGTTTTTTCAAAGCATACATTGCAATTCGTTGGGCATCTATTCTGTCACTCTTGTCTCGTTGAATGCCTCCGGAACTTTTTATATCCAATGGACAGGCTAGTAGTGACAATTGCAGTTTGTGGAGAGTAAATGCCGCTAAGGGAATAAATTAAATTGTGTCAAACGAAAAATGTTTAATTATAATAAGACATAGTTTACAGCCTCCCGTCCAAGAAGTGTTGCGACATTCTCGATATTATTCGAAAGCGATTTGTGGGCTAATTCTTTTTCTTCGATAGATACAATTGAGGCTTCAAAGATCTTTTCCCCAGATCGAGACCAAAAATAAACATTAACTTTGTTTTACAGTATGAACCATTGGTAGAGATCGAGCTAACATTTTATCAGGTCTGGAAACCTAAAATTCTAATAGGCACCTTCTCTTTGAGGGGAATTGCAGTCTAATGCCATTAGTTTTTCAGGACTAGTCTAACAGTTAGTTCACTGCAGTGCTCTTGATTTCTTAAAGGTAACTCTTTTCTCCGCTTTATACCGCAAAACTAAAAGTCCAAAAAATTTTTAACCCTCTGAGAATTACTATCCGGAAAAGTTTTCGAATAGGAGCACGAATAAAAAAGGGCTATCTAAAATATGTTAGATAGCCCCGACTATACAGATGACGGCAGTGATTAAAACTGAGATCATCCGGCTTTGTTCGTATCTCTGCATACAGCCTTTTAAGATATCCTTGGGCTACAATTCATCTAAACTTATGACTTATTCTCGTCAGACCTTAAATACCCATTCATGGCAATTGTATAGACGGAAAGCGTATACGCATGAATGCAATACGATTTCACACTATCGAACATCTGAAGATAACGGTTTTTTAGCTGCGAGCCCCGGGCAGAACATCTACGTACCACCCTATATACGGATTGACAATATGTTCGGATCGAGGCTGAATTAGGCGAATTGTACGAAATTCCATGTCCGCGTCTCCTTGTAGCCGCTCACGGCATTGGAGAAGTTCCACATGAAATCGGCATGCAGATACGATACGCCAAATTTTTCGTTGTAAATATCCGCCTGTTTATCGAATAGCTCTTTGGCATAGATCGTCTCTCCCGATGTCCAGCCCTTGGCTTTGATACCCGAATAGCCGATACGGGCGCCGACTGAAGGGGTGAACCATTTGCCGACATTCAGGTCGAGCGCCGGAGCGAGGCGTCTACCGAACTTTCCGTAGGAATCGTTCTCCCCATGATAGATGTTCACTCCGCCGGCTACGCCGATGAAGATGTTGTCGAAAAAGCGATTGGTTTCATACGGGCCGCGCACAACCCGGTTTTGTTCGTCCCGATTGCGATTTTCCTGAGCCATGGCTCCCATGGAGGCCAGTGTTAGGAATAAGATCAGTAGTCTTTTCATAAAGTTTTTTAATATTTAAATTTATTGGAATCGTCATCCAAATAACGACTCCGGGTATAGTCATTTGCAATCACTCACCCGTTGGCGGAATTAATTTAAGTTGATAAATAAGAGTAAAAAGTTACATATATCACTATTTTTAGCAATTGTATTTGTACAAAGGTCATCAAAATATATGGGGATATGCAAGAAATTTTCTCAAAATCTCGTTAATGAACTTGGTAACATTCCACGCCGTGGTTCTGTTCCAAGATTCTCTGACTTGGAAGTAGTTGCATTGGCATTGACTGCAGAGTTAGAGAGTATAGACAGTGAAAAGTGGCTGTTCGATTATAAATTGCAAGAGTACAAAACGAATATACCCACTCTTATCTAACGCCGACAATTCAATGACCGTCGAATGAATACGGCGTGTTTGTGCGAGGAGATACGTAAGAGACTTGCTAAGACTATGGATGACGGTAAAGAACTGTTATTTGTTGACTACAAATCAATAGAGATATGTCGTCTTGCATGGGGAAAATGCTGTAAGATGGGACGAACAGGGGTATTCTCCAAAGCCCCGGATTTCGGATATTGTGCTTCTTAGAACACATACTATTTTGGCTATAAGCTGCACGCAATCTGCTGATTAAGTGGGGCAATTCGTTCGTATGACTTGTCCAAAGCAAGCGCATTTGATCTCAACTATATGAAAGATATAAAGCTGACATGTCACGACTGTAGCATCTACGGAGCTAAGGGATATATAGGAGCGGACGTGCAACTTGACCTATTCGAAACGGCACACATAAGACTCGAATGTCCCTATTGCCTTAATCAGAAAAAATGGAAGCCGATCTTCATTCCTTTGGCAAAAGCAAGGAAAAAAATAGCCTCCTCTTTTCTCACAGCGAACCGACCAATTCTTGGTTATCAGAAATTATGCAACAATAACAAACGGCCTGTTGTCCAAAATCATTGTAAAAATTAGTGCACTTACCGTCTTACAATATGTAAATTTCATCAATAACAAGCCCATCGGAAGAATTAAGTATGCACTAAATTAATTCCGCCAACGGGTAATCTCTATTATAGAGATGATCCCTGCGGGAAGCACGTAGACGGTTCCTGTACCACTACTTGCGATAAGATCACAACGAGTACAAGAGCAGCCATTAAGGCTATCTCCAGCTGGATAATTACAAAATCCAGAAGCCGGGCTTCAAAAGTGATGTTTTCCATTCATTATTCGTTTTTATGTCGTCGGCTCCTTGTCCTGGTATGGCAGGGTAAACACGGAGTGGACTCTCAAATCTTCTTCCGTCTAGGCCCAAGGAATAAATCAAATCGATCGAATGACCGCTTCGCACCTATTCTTGAACGGGACGCACCGAAGCAGCGCCAGCGCGGGGTTCGTAGGCTAACACGGCAACACTTTCCGTTTGGATACTAATACAGTTATGACTGTAACCCATCGTTGAATGAAATGTATGGCGGCAGGCACGCACCGGGCGCGCCTGCCGCCATAATTACGGGATTAAGGCCACGGCGTTTCCGTATCGGTGGACTTGATGCCGGCAACCCACGTCGGGGTCTTGGACGTCTTCAGCGTATGCCCGTTGCCCGTGCAGTCCTCGAACGTATTGCCCTCGCCTTCGTTGAAGCGCCAGTAAGCCTCCAAGCCCTGCGATTTGGCGCTGGTCGTGGTCATGTTGTTCTGCACCTGCGCTTCCGTACGGCATACCGACCAGATACGCGCCTCGGACATCAGTATCTTACATCCGCTCCACCACGAATCGCCGGTTCCGTGTCCGCCGCCGGCATCGCCGCCGAACCAGTTGGCCGATCCGAAGTTGGGATCGCACACGCCCTCCTTGCTTCCGGCAAAAGTACCGTTGACATAGAGGGTCACCTTGGTCCCGTCATAGGTCAGCGCCAGATGCTGCCATTTGTTGGGCGTGAACGACAACGACGGATTGAGATACCAGCCGTCGCCTTGGAACTGCACCAGCGAATGGGCCTTATGGTCCGAAGTGTCGTTCTGCGGGTCCTCGAAGCGCAGCAGCACCGAACCGCCGTTGGTAAATACGGCACGGTTGCGGTTGGCCGTATTGCTCACTTGGAAACGCACCTCGACCGTAAACTGCGGAAGCGTCAAGGGGAAACCGTCGGCGGCAAGTCCCGCGCCGCCGACGAACATCGGGAGCGACGAGACGACGATCGCTTCGGTCGTAATCACATAGGTCGAGGTCAGCGAGGTCACCGGAACCGACCCGTCGGCGCTGACAAGACGCAGCGGCAGGGCATAGCTCTCGCCGACATACTCCTTGGGCAGCGGCTTGATATGGATCTTGGTTGCAGGAGCGCTGAATTCTCCGGCCTTGATCGTCACTTCGGAGTCCATCTCGTAGACCTCTTCGGGCAGTACGAGAAAACTCGAAGCCTGCTTCTGGTTGTAACGGTCCAGCACCTCGGAATCGACCACGAATTTCAGCTTTACGTCTTTCGTTGCGGCCTCGCTCAGGCAGGCCGTGATTTCGGCGTCGGCGCCCAGTTCCGTAATGGTCACTTTCGTGCTTTTATTCGACGCGCTCTCGCTGACGAAGGCGTGCACTCCGAGCGTATCGTAATCGGCATCGTTGCAGGCCGAGAATCCCGAAACGAGCGCCGCGAGACCGAGAACTGCTGTTTTAATGCTGTTTTTCATCTTTTTCTTGCTTTTGGTTGTTCGGACTAATTGACTGCGGGGTTCTGCGCCTGAATTCCGGTTCGCATCCATTTGTAGGAGGGTTTGTTCACCGCCTCGTTACTGAACCGGTAACCACCGAAACCGCCTTTGCGGAAGCCGTTGACGGGCTGCCATCTGGCCATTCCCAGCAACGACGGGCACTCGGCCTTGTCGAGTCTGGTTCCGTTGCGAAGCGTCCAATAATAACCGCCGTTCAATGCGTCGATGGCGCTCTCCATGTTTTCCGTGACGATGAAGCGCTTGGTGATCTCCTCCTCGGACATGTATTCGCCGAAGTTATTGATTATCTGCCTCAGGCGAGAGTCCATATTCGATTCGCTCTGTCCTGCAGTGGGCGACGGAGTGCCGCCGGAAACCGAATAGGCCTGTCCGATGAAATAATCGAAGTAAGTAGCGGTCTTCGACGGCACCTCCCAAAGTTCGCCGTCGATAACGAGCATTTTACCCGAATTGGACTGAGGGCCGAGGTGCTTGCACAAAATATCGAGGAACACTTCCACACGATCGGGATGCTCGTCGAGCTTCGCATTGGGATATCCGTCCACATTCGGCTCGAAGTCGATATCCAGACCGTCGTAACCGTATTTGTAGATCGTATCCGCGATCGCCTGCGCATATTTTTCCAACGATGCTTTCATGGCGTTCTCCTCAGGCACCATGATGGGATTTCCCTGCTTGTCGAACATCGGATTACCCTCTTCGTCGAGCTTCTGCACCTCTTTCCAGCCCCAGAACGCTTCGCGGGTCGCTTCGTCGACATCATATTCGGCAGGAGTGAACCCCTTGCCGACATACTGGATAAAGGTACACATCAGCACTTTGGTCCCTTTCTTCTGCTGCACCATGCGGAGATCTTCGATCTTGCCCTGCGAAAGGTTGCTCGAATTGTCCCACAACGAGACCATATCCATACTGTCGGGAAGTCCCATCAGCATACTGGCCGTCAGAACGGCAGGATCGCCCCAGCCGCTGAACCACCCGAACGAAATCGAGTGATCCGTCTTTTTCCACTCGCGCAGAGCTTGGTAGTAGGATTCGGGGCGCGAGGTCTCGGTATTGCCGTATTCGACCTTCTTTTCGGCTTCGACCTCCGTCCAGTCGCTGCAGTTGGTAAACGCAGTCGCGAAAAGCAGCGCCGCCGCCAATGCCCATATATTTTTCTGTATGTTCATAATGTATGCTTTCGTTTAGGTTTCGACACTATTTTTTCTTCGTCCAGAAAAGATCGACCGACTCGTTGTCCGTACCGCCCAGCAATGCCACCGCCTTGTCGTAATTGCTCTTGTTGAGGTTACGCTCGGTATAGGGATAGCGCAACCGGCGCAGGCCGCGGAAATTGTCGGAGATAACGCCGCCGCTGAGGTTGTCGATGGCCGGCGCCAGTTCGGGATAGCCCGTACGGCGGAATTCGGCCCACGCTTCGAGTCCCATCGGGAAGTTTGCGATCCATTTCTGGGTAATGATGCGCTCCAGATTCTTCTCCGTGCCGTCCGCGTCGTTCCACTTGATCTTAACGTCCGTCTGACGGTCGTAGTTGTACTTCGCGCCGCGCGGATCGTTCAGATGTCCGGAGGGAACGAGCGTTTCATCGGCCAGATAGGTGTCGATGTCCTCGCCCGCCACGCCGTTCTGCTCCATCGACAGACGCACGCCGGCTTCGTAATAGGACTGCGCCGTGCCGCCTACGGTCCACCCTTTGAGCGCCATCTCGGCGCGCAGGAAATTGGTCTCGGCGGCCACGAAAATCGGCAGCGACGAGCCGGACTGCACGTTGGGCAGCGAATAACCGCTTACGGCCGATTTCTCGAATCCGGCCGTACCGGCGCGCATGCCGATATAGCGGGTGTTGTCGAAGGTCGATTTCTGGAAATAGGCTTCGCAGCGGGGATCGTCGTACCCGGTCATGTAATCGACGATCGAGGCGTTGACCCGCAGGTCGCCCCACGACGCCGAAGCCAGCTGATAGGGATTTCCCTGCACGCCGGGACTCATCATGGCGTTCTGGGCGTTGGTCTCGATCAGGCCGGCGGCATGGCCGCAGGCGCTCTCGGCGGCCTCGCGGTCGTTCGAGCGGATCGCCGCACGCAGGCAGAGCGAGTTGGCCAGACGCGCCCAAGCCGTATAGTCGCCTGCGAAAATCGGATCGTTGTTAGCCAGCGGTTTCGACGCCGGATACTCCTGCGCATAGGCGTAGAGCGTGGTCGCCGCGCCCGCGAGGTCCTCGATGATATGCTTGTAGACATCCTCCGCCGAGTCGTACTCGACATAGAACGAGCCGTCGGCTACCTTGCTGTAGGGGATCGGGCCGTAGCAGTCGGCGACGCGCATCATCACTGCGGCGCGCACCAGACGGGCCATCGCGTAGTAGTGGCCCGACTTGCTGGTCGATTTTTCGATGTCGAAGAAGTTGGCGTAAATATCCTCGAACATCGTATTGTACGGCGTGGCGTTCCATGCGTCGGACGCATTGAACGTATCGAAGTTCTGACCGCCCCAGCGGTTCGACAGCGTGAAATATCCGCCCAGCGAGCCGACCATCTGATCGACCATCTGCGAGTCGTTCTGCTGCACGTACATCATGGCGTCGAGCATGGTGGGAATCAGCACGGCGGGGTCTCCCTTGTAAAGGGCATAGGGATCGGTGTTGTACTCGTCGAAATTGCCCGTACAACCCGCAAAACCGCATACCGTCAATAAGAGGCAGGTAAGTTTAATGATATTTTTCATAGCTTTGGTTCGGTTAGAATTGCAGTTTCACGTTAAAGCCGAAATTGCGCGTGCTCGGCTGCATGAAGTAGTCCACGCCCTGATAGTAGGCGTTGTCCGTCGCCGCCGAGATTTCGGGGTCGAACGGCGCCTTGCAGTAGATCATCCAGAGGTTCTTGGCGACGAATCCGACCGTCAGTCTGGCTTTGTTGCGGAACCACCGCGCCGGCAGCGTATACTGCAGGCTCAGCTCCTGCAGGCGTACGTTGGTGGCGCTGTAGAGGTAATAGGCTCCGTAACCGCCCTCGGCCGTCGAAATCGCCGAATAGTACTTCTGGGGATCGACGGTGCCGTAGTTGATCGGAATGCCGCCGCGGTCGCGCGCGTCGGCCGTGGCCTGCGACGCGCCGTAGTAGTCCAGCACGCCCTGCGTGGCCGAGTAGGTCAGGCCGCCGATTCGGGCCGTGAGGACCGCGCCGAGTTCGATGCCCTTGTAGCCGAAGCTGTTGCTCCAGCCCATCGTGTAGCGGGGCGAGAGCTGGCCCACCTTGCGGAAGTCGGTTTCGGCGATCGAGAGGTTGCCCGTCGAAGGATCGATCTCGATGTTGCCGTTCAGGTCGCGCTTAAGCTCGTGATTGACGTAAATATCGCTCATCGAACCGCCCGGACGCAGGATGACCTGCGGCGCCACGTTGCTCGCGCCCAGCCAGTCCTTCTGAATCTCGTTGTCGGTGATGGTCTCGCCCGTCACGGGGTTCACTTCGCCGGCCGCCAGCCGCTTGATCTCGTTGCGGTTGAGCGTAAAGGTGTACGAACTGCTCCATGTGAAGTCGTTCCACTTGTTGTTGTAGCCCAGCGCCAGCTCGACGCCTTGGTTCTGCACGTCGCCGGCCTGCACGACCACTTGGTTGTAACCCGACGAAGAGGGCAGCGGCGCATAGATCGTCTGGTGGTAGGTGTTCGAACGGTAGTAGGTCACGTCGAGGTTGATGTGGTTGAGGAAACGGGCGTTCAGGCCGATCTCCCACGACTTGGTGTCCTCAGGCTTGAGGTTGTAGGCCGGATAGGTCGAAGGCTTGCTCCAGTTGTGGGTCTGGTTGTTGAACGAGTAGGCCGGATTGGAGAGGTAGCGGGCGAAAGCCGACGCCACCTTCGAATACGACCCGCGCACCTTGAGGAAGGTGAACCATTCGGGCATATTCACCATGTTGGAAACCACGGCCGACAGACCCACCGAAGGATAGAAGAACGACGAGTTTTTGGAATAGGCCAGCTGCGAAGCCCAGTCGTTGCGGCCCGTCACCGTCAGGTAGAGCATCGAGCGCCACCCCACCTCGACCGAAGCGAAGATCGCCTGCGTCTGGTCGTGCCACCCCTCCTGCAGGGGTTTGAACTTCTCCTGATAGTTGAGGTTGTTCATGGCGAAATGGTTGGTCAGCAGCAGGTCGCCCGCCACGCCGGCCTGCTCGTAGCGCTGGTCGTTGATCGAAGCGCCGATGTTGGCGTTGAGCGTCCAGTCGTCACCGAAGGTCTTGTCGATGTTGAGCATCACGTCGCCGTAGAAACTGCGGTCGTGCTGCGTCTGGTCCTCATAACCGCCGTTCGTTCCGCAGAAGGTGGTCAGCGTCGAGGCGTAGAGCTTCTGCTTGATGCGGTATTCCGAATTATCGACCCGCACGCGGCCCGAAACGTTCATCCAGTCGGTAATGTTCCACCGCAGCGAGGCGTTGAGCATGTAGCGGCGCTTGCTCGTCTCGCGGTTCATGCGGTTCTGAATCCAATAGGGGTTCTGCAGCGAATGCGCGCCCTCGCCGTAAGGCCAATACTGCACCATATAGCCGCGCACGGGGTCCCAGCGCTCGAAAAGGCGGATTTCGTCGAAGTCGTCGCTGCGCGGGAAGAGGTAGAGCGCGGGCAGCGGGTTGTAATACTTGCCCTGCGTCACCATGTTTTCGTCGTGCTGGATGATAAAGCTGGCGCCCAAGTCCAATACGAGCTTGTCCTTGGCGAACGAGGTGGTATTGCGGGCCGTGAAGTTGTAGCGGTCGTACGTATTTTCGGGAATGATGCCCGCCGTATTGGTCGTCGAAGCCGAGATATAGGTCTGGTTCTTCTCGTTGCCCGTCGATACCGACACCGAGTTGATGATGTTGGTTCCCGTGTTGAAGAACTTCTTGGCGTCGAACGTGCTGGCATACTTCTCACCCCAGTTCATCAGCCCCGAACTGGTTCCGTAGCTGTTCTGCATGTCGGGCAGCCGGTAGACCTTCGAAAAGGTCGTGCTGTTGCTGACGGTCACCACCGTACGGTCCTTGACGCCGCGCTTGGTGTTGATGACCACCACGCCGTTGGCGGCGTCGCTGCCGTAAAGGGCCGCAGCCGAAGGGCCGGTCAGCATGTTGATCGACTCGATGTCTTCGGGGTTGATATCCGCGGCGCTCTCCGAACCGGCCTGTTTGGCATAGGTGCCGCCGTCGCCGCCGAAGCTGTGGTTATACATCGGAATACCGTCGATCACATAGAGGACGTTGTTGCCCTTCTCGATCGACTTCTCGCCGCGCATCACCACGCGCGCGCTGGCGCCGGGGCCGCTCGCACCGCTGTTGATCTGCACGCCGGCCACCTTGCCGACCAGCGAATTCATGAAGTTGGCGTCCTTGACGGTCGTCAGCTCCTCGGACTTGACCTGCTGCACGTTGTAGCTCAGGGCCTTCTCCTGACGTTTGATGCCGAGGGCCGTCACTACGACGTTCTCCACCGCCACGGCCGAATCGCGGAGCGTAATCCGGAAATCGGTGCGGCTGCCGACGGTCACATCGACCGGCTCGTAGCCCAAGTAGGTAACGGTCAGGACCGCATTTTCCGCGGGGGGGGGAACTTGCAGCGAGAAGGAGCCGTCGGTATTGGTCGAAGCTCCGACGGTCGTACCTTTGACGATCACCGAAGCTCCGATCACCGGCGCGCCGTCGGCGTCGGTCACCACGCCCTTCACGGTCACGGGCCTGCGGTCGGCCTTCGAAAGCAGAATGTATTTGCCGTCGAAACGGTAGACCACGTCTGTTCCGCGCACCATCTGCGCGAGCGCTTCCGAAAGCGGGCGCGCCTCCACATCGACGCTCACGACGCTGTTGATGTCCACGTCCTTGTTCGACAGGAACAAATAATTGGTTTGGTTCTCGATTTCATTCATCACACGCTCCATGCTGACGCCCGACAGACGGATCGTCACCGCGGTATTCTGAGCGTATGACCGTGTGGCATAGAACGATGCGCACACGACAAAAAAGAGTGTAAACAGGCATTTAATTTGCTGAATACGTTTTTTGTTCATACTTTTGTAATTGGTTAGTTGTTAGTAGGCTGGGTAGCTGATTAACGGCCGACTGCGGCTTGCGGATGTTGCGACCATCTGCAAGCTTTTTTTATTCACCCCGGACGACCGGCGAGGGTCATTGTTCGGCTCTTCTCATAGGCAGTTTTTCGTTTTTTTCAGGTTTATGACTGGTTATCGTATGACGATCGTTCCGTTGTCTTCGCTGCGTGTATAGGTGAAATCCGAGGCCATCTGCAGCAGACGCAGCGCCGAATCGACGCCGTCCGAAATACGGATCTTGCCGTGGTTGTAATCGACCTCCGGCATCCGGGCGCGGTCGATCCGTATCTTCACACCGAAGCTCTTTTCGAATTTGTGCATCAGCTCCCCGAACGAAAGGCCCTTGATGCTGATCATGCCTTCGGTCCAGAGGTAGTCGTCCATGCTGCCGATCGCATTCAGGTTCAGCCGCCGCCCCGCCAGCCGCACCTCCTCGTTGGGCTTGAGGACGAACTGTTCGCCGGGCGTCAGGCGGTTGGTCACCTTCACGCTTCCGCGCAGCAGGGCCGCCGAGAACAATCCCTCGCGCTCCTCAGCCGTCACGTCGAATTTGGTTCCCAGCACCTCGACGTCGCAGGCGAACGTCTCGACCACGAACGGATGCGCGGGATCGTGCTCGACATCGAACATCGCCTCGCCCGCAACCTTCACGCGCCGCTCGCCCCCGGCGAACACCAGCGGATACTCCAGCCGGGTTCCCGCATTGAGCCAGACCTTGGTGCCGTCCTGCAACTCCATGCTCAGGTACTGTCCCGCAGGCACTTCGAGCGCCGTCGTCCGCCGCGCCCACTCTCCGATCCGGTCGTCGGCAAGCATCCGCGCGAGACCGACGCCGACGACCGCCACGGCGGCCAGCTCCGCAGCATAACGCACGATGCGGCGCAGCGGAATGCGACCCAGCGAAATGCGGCGCGCCGCCTTCCTCGCAGGCGCAGGCGACAGCACGTCGGGACCGTAAATGACCGAAGCGGCCATCACTTTGTCCAGCTCGTCCAATTCGCGCATATGCGCGGGATCGGCGTCGAGCCAGTCGAGCACCTGCTTCATCTCGTCATCGGTCGCCGTATTTTCCAAATATTTATAGATAAGTTCCGGATTCATCTCTCTCTTCGTCTGTTTCTATAAAAACGAATAAGTGCGCCCGATTCCCAATCAGACGCACTTGGATTTGCTAAAAAAATATTTTTAATAATTCACGCTCTCGAATTCAGGATCGCAAAATATTATCCGACAGCAACATAAGCAGCACGGGCAAATAATCCTTCAACGCCACGCGCAGTTGCTTCACGGCCTTTTCCAGTTCGAATTCGACGCGCCGCACGGTGATGCCGTACTTTTCGGCGATCTCCTTGTAGCTCAGCTCCTCGAAGCGGCGGGCGACGAACACTTCGCGCGTCAGTTCGGGCAGGCGGTCGAGCGACTGCCGCACGATCGCGGCCACCTCCGCCGAGAAAATCTCCTCAGGATTGAACGCCTGCAGCGACCGTATGTCGGTCGCCAGCACCCGCCGCCTAAGCTCGTACACCTCCTGCTCGATCTTGGCATGCAGGCTTTGGGCGCGCAGCCAGTCGAGGCATTTGTTGCGGACGATAATCAGGATATAGGCCTGCAGGTTGGCATCGGCGGGAATCCGGCCGCGGTTCTCCCAGAAGGACATGAAGCTGTCCGAGACGAGATCCTCGGCCACCGCCGCGCTCCGCACGTAGCGGCACGCGATCGCTTCGAACCGTGCGCGCCACGTAGCGAACAGGCGGCCGAATTCGGCCGTCGTCATCGCAACGGACTCGCGTCCCTGTATCCGCACGGCGGTCTTCTCCACGTCCACTCCCGGTTTTATTCTACGATGATTTCATCCACGAACATATGCGCTTTTTGTCCGGCCGCGCCGTGCCATGCCGGAATCGGATCGACCGTACGGGCCACCACGCGCAGGTAGCGGGCCGAGGTTTCGGGGAAGAGCACCTTGAACGGCTTGACGCCGTCGGGGCTGCCGGCCGTCTCCTGCGGCACGGACATCAGCGCCGCCTCGGTGAACTCCCTGCCGTCGTCCGAGAGGTAGACCCCCACCGACGAAGGCGGGAAAACCCACTCGCCCTTCTCGACCAGCGATTCGACGGTCACCGCCGAATAGGGCTTCGCCCCCTGCATGTCGATCGTAACGTCCAGCGGCTCGTTCAGGAACCCGATCCACGCGCCGTTCGAATAGACGGGACCTCCGCGGTAGCCGTCCACCAGCAGCGAGGCGCCGCCGTAGGTATATTTGAGCGTCGGCGCGGCGTTCAGCGCGATGCGCCGTCCGGTCGCCTTGTTGAAATCGAATTTCCGCGTATAGACCGGCGTCTGCATGCCTTCGCGCAGGGCCGCGGCCTTGAACGTGCAGCTTTCGCCGATGGTCACCGGCGCCTTGTAAAGCGGACTCGAAGCCGTGGGATCGGAGCCGTCGAGCGTGTAACGGATCGGCGCGCCGCCCTGCGTGGTGAGGGTCATCACGACGCCCCCCTTCTCCGGATCGACCGCATACGACGCCGTCACCCCGAAGATATGCTTGGCGAACTCATACCCCAGTTGCGAATAGATCTTGTCCATCCTGAAACTGCCGATGAAGCGGTTCCAGTCCTTCGTTTCGGACAGACACCACTGCACCTCGCTCAGAGCGGCCAGACGCGGCAGAAGCATGTATTCGAGATGTTCGTCGCTCAAGACGTATTCGGTCCAGAGGTTGGCCTGCACGCCGAGAATATGTTTCTGCTGTTCGGGCGTCAGCTCCGGGAACGCCGGATCGTACGAATAGACCTGCTCCATCGGTATGTAACCGCCGATTCCGAACGGCTCGGCGTCGGTGTCGAGCGACTGGTAGTAGTCGAAATAGAAGTGCGAATTCGGCGTCATGATGACGTCGTGCCCCAGCTTGGCCGCGGCGATTCCGCCCTCGCTGCCGCGCCACGACATGACGACGGCGTCGGAGGGCGCCCTACCTTCCAGAATCTCGTCCCAGCCGATGATGCGGCGGCCGTGCTGCGCGAGGAATTTGCCGATGCGGTCGGTCACGTAGCTCTGCAGGTAATGCTCGGCAGTATGCTCTCCGTCGTCCTTCAGGCCGAGCTGGCGGATCTTCGCCTGACAGCGCGGACACTTCTCCCAGCGCACCTTCGGGCACTCGTCGCCGCCGATATGGATATACTCCGAGGGGAACAGCTCCATCACCTCGGTCAATACGCCTTCGAGGAATTCGAAAGTCTTCTCCCGTCCGGGGCAAAGCACGTCGTCGGCCACGCCCCAGCGGCCCCACACCTCGTACGGACCGCCCGTGCAGCCCAGTTCGGGATAGGCGGTCAGCGCCGCCAGCATATGGCCCGGCAGGTCGATTTCGGGAATCACCGTGACACCCCGGTCGGCGGCATATTTCACCACGTCGCGGATCTCGTCCTGCGTATAGAAACCGCCGTAGGGCGTACCGTCATAGGTTCCCCACTCCTTGCGGACCACGGTGGCCTTGCGGATGCTGCCCACGGCGGTCAGCTCCGGATAGCGCTTGATCTCGATGCGCCAGCCCTGATCGTCGGTCAGATGCCAGTGCAGCGTATTGAGCTTGTGTATGGCCATCACGTCGATATACCGCTTCACTTCGTCCACCGAGAAGAAGTGGCGCGCCACGTCGAGGTGCATGCCGCGGTATGCGAACCGCGGCGCGTCGGCGATCTTCACGCAGGGCACCTCCCACGCCGCATCGGGCGCAGGCTCCGTGCCGTAAACCGCCGCGGGCAGCAGTTGTTCGAGACTTTGCAGGGCATAGAGGAAGCCGGGAAACTGCGACGCCCGCACTTCGATTCCCTCCCCGTCCACGTTCAGTTCATAGCCTTCGGCCGGGAGCGATTCGTCCGTGACGAAACGGATGCCCGACGCGGGCACCTCGTCGGCGACCGTGACGGGATTCGTCCCGCCGGTAACCGTCGCCAGCCGTGCGGCGAATCCGACCACGGCGCGCTGCGTCCGCTCGTCGGTGCGACTGTCACACGTAACGGGCCGATCGGTCACCCGATAGGTTCCCCGACCGGTTTCGAGATGATTGGGATAGGGCACGATCGCGATCTGCGGATCGTGCGAACCGCAGGAACAAAGAACTATTCCGGCAGCCAAAGTCAAAAGTAGTTTTTTCATAATTTATTTTGGGTAGCTTAAGGCAAAAATAGAGAAAAATTCCAAATATCGCCTGCCGGGCCGAAAAAATTACCGCTCCGGGGGTCCGTTCCGGAGCCGTTGCCCCATTTTTCCGTGCGCTTTTTCCGGCCGAAAATGGGATTATCGGGCATTTTTTATAACTTTGCGACGCTTAACGCTTGCAAAACTATGAAAACCGACTTTCTGGTTATCGGTTCCGGCGCGGCGGGCCTTTCGTTCGCGCTCAAAGCCGCCGTCCATAGATACATCATTAATAAACCGCGAAGGCGGCCATACCGTACACTGCATTCTACACCAAGAAGATCTAACGGGAAACGAAATCAAACAGATATTGTTTCTTTGCAGAAACAAAAGTCCCGAGTCGAAGCGAAATAGATTTGAGAATTAATTATTGAGTTAATTTTGTAAAGAATTATGGGGTGAACGTAACAGCTCGCAAGGATATTGGTTCTGCCGATAGCATTTGTCTCCATATCTGGCTTTATGTTGCTGGGGATCTGTTAGGGTGATAGACATCAGGTCTTAGAAACAGCTTCAGTCGAGAGTACCTTATTATTAACTAAACCCGTTGTGCATTTAGTATAAACGTATAAAAAACCTGCTGGATAAATTCCGTTTATTTGTCTGGTTTTCAATAATATAAATATCATAAACAACATTAGCGCAAGTTACAAAAAAATTTTGACAACATTACAGAATATAGAGCCAAGATCGAATTTTCGTAATCAGCATCGTCTGTCCCGTATGAGCAATATGGCGGTTCTCGCGCTCTCTCTGACTGCGGAATATATGGGCATAGACTCGGAATGCCAATTGTTCCGCATGTTGCCCGATTGTTTGCGAACCCGAATTGAACGTAGCGTCTACAACCGCCGTCGCAGAGCCTTGTTCCCCCATTTGTCCGCCCTTCGCAAACGTATGGACGAAAGCATCTCCACGGCTCCAGACTATCTGATTGTAGACAGTATGCCGCTGGAGGTATACAAGGTCAGCCGTAGTTCTCGCTCGACGGTCTGCAGGCAGGAATATTATTCTGCACCCGACAAGGGATTCTGTGCTTCGCAACAGGCTTACCATTATGGCTATAAGCTGCATGTCGTCTGCTCGTTGGATGGGGTGATCCGCAGTTTCGACCTCTCGAAAGCTTCGGTACATGATATTCATTATCTAAAAGATGTCAAGGAACTTTATCAGGACTGCGTCCTGTTGGGCGACAGAGGCTATTTGAGTACCGACTACCAGTTGGATTTGTTCGAGAGCCGATAAATTGTATTAGAAGTGCCCATGCGACGAAATCAGAACGATTACAAGCCACAACATCCTGTATTCCGACGCTGTCGAAAAAGGATCGAAACACTTCTTCTTCTATAGAACACATGCATTGCCAATTTCTATATGTGTCCCTGTAATTCGTTCTAATTCACGCTTGTACCTCATAATCCGCTTTTCGAGTAATACTTTCTCGTCTATACCTACTTTTTCCGGATTATAAGGCGTCTGGTTTGCCACCATGGCGTGGCTATGACTGCGGCTTTACCTCCGACCCGTGAACGTATCCTGCGGTAGAAGTTTCCCAGTTGGTTCTTTGCGTTGGCGAGAGAAGAAGCGACACTACGAAAAATCAATCCGACCTTGTTTCTACGATGTGGTACATGACTTGATATCCTTTTTCCTCCTGATATCTTGGTGTTCGGTGCGATATTGCACCAACTGCAGAACTGTTTGGTAGATAGGGACTTCCGAGTAAAGTAGTGTCCTAGCTCACTCATCAGTTCAAGTGCGGTCAGATGGCTTATGCCGGGTATCTCAAAGACATTCACTCCCCACATGTCATATGCCTTTCTTTCCACATCGAAGCCCACAGTTCGTTTTCGTTTTCGTTTGTGGTAGTTACGACGTTTTTTTGTCGGACTGTATGACGGCCGCCCAGTTTCTGCAACCTCCGTACGATAGTTTTCCATGAGTTTTTCCAGTTCCGTATCACATCGGTCAAGTTGGGCGCAGAAATGTTTGAAAGTGTCATAGTTTTGTCTGAGGACAAACATGAGGTCTTCCTCCCAGTTGCCCTCAAGAGCCTTGGTTATTTCCTCTTTCGGCGTCTTGCACTGGATGTCAGCCAATTCCGCAAGTTTCTTGGGGTCACGTTCACCAGCAAGAATGGCCTCGATGATACGTATGCCGGATTTTCCCGTAATGTCGAACAGGACAAGCGTAAGTTTTATATTCATCTGCTGCATGGCTTTCTGCATATGCAGGACTATGCTTGAGGCTTCACGGGAGAGAGTATCACGATGGCGGGTGAGTGTCCTCATCCGTTTGGCGTCGTTGTGCGGCTGAAAACTTGCCTTGAGCAACCCGTACTGATGCAGCAACATCAGCCATTCGGCATCCGACTCGTCGGTTTTCCTCTCTGTTATGTTTTTTACGTCCCTTGCGTTGGTCAATACAACATCCAGTCCGTCATCTTGCAGACGGCAGAACAATGGTATCCAGTAAACACCGGTGGATTCCATTGCGACTGTTTTTATACCACATTCTCTGAGCCATTCCGATATGGCGTGCAGGTCAGATGTGTATGCACCGAAGGCTCGGTTGTTATCTTTGGTACGATCCGTCGGTACACAAACTTGCATGATGCCGTCCGCTATATCTATCCCTGCCGCATCGGGATTGACAATCCGAAGTTCTGCTCCTTTGGCGGTCTTGACTTTTTTTGCTTTCTTTGCCATGATGATATTGTTACTGATGTTGATGAATGAAAAGGCATAAGCCATGTTCTGTTGAAAAGCATTCTTCTATACGGCCTCTGACGACCAATCTTCGATTCGCAGGACAAGGAGCCATACTCTTTTGTGGGATTGAAAACCCAAGAAACAATCGGCTTACTTCTTATGCCTACGGCAAAGGTAACTAAAAACGTTTCTGCCGCCGTAGGCGGTGGAAACGTTCCGTGTTCCATTCTGATTTCAATCAAGACAAAGGCTTGGCTTTACTTTTTTGGCAAGCCAAATTGAATCTTTGGAATCTGAACTTGCAGACTTGGTTTCATCTGAGTTTGACAGGCAGGTTAAACTGCTCACATCCATCAAAAGGATTGGCATCACTCTGGCTACAGCCTTGATTGTCGCCACCGGAGGATTCTCCTATTTCAGCAATGCAAAACAGGTTTCCCGTTTTATCGGAATATGCCCGACCTACCAGCAATTCGGAACATCCGTACACATCAAAGGTGGGATTAACCGTAACGGGGATGCGAGTCTGCGTTCACTGCTTTATGTCGCTTCATGGTCGGCACTACGTGGAAATACAACCTGTAAAGAGTGCTACGCACGATTGAAAGCCAACGGAAAGCCTTCTAAGGTTGCTCTTATTGCCGTTGCGAACAAGTTCGTCAAGCAGGCTTTTGCCGTAATCAAAACAGATGCGCCTTATGTGGATGGATTTGTATCTGTCCGTCAAACAAAATAGCTTATGGTGGAATTTTTGTCCTCATTTTATTTGCATATTATATAGTTCGTTATTGGTATCAAATCAGAAGTGTCAACTATAAACAGGTCTTCATTATAAGAAAAATCAATTTTTTCAATATCTTCTTCGATTTCAATTAATACGCATAATTTGGCTTTATAGGCAGACTTAGGGGTAATTGATGAATTATTACTATACTCTTTGGGAAAAAGATTAAGATATGGTATAAAATACTTATCTCTTCCAGCAAACCACGGAGCAGTAAAAGGACGACACAATATAAATCATTACTTCTACTTTGCCATATGCAGCCTATCAAATAATTGAACGAGAATAATACTTTTTTTGGGGGGGGGGCAAAAGTTTGGACACCTTTTTGATAAAAATAAATCCTTCAATTTTTGAGTTGCTGTTGCAATGGCTTGTTGATCCAGCCATTTTTTCTTCGATCGAATAGAATTTGCCAATCCCGAAAATTTTTCATATTTTGCAATCGGTTATTTGAAATGCGGCATTTTCGTGCAATTAACTGAAAATAAACCGTTACCTTCTCGTTACCTATTATCCTATACAAAAATGTAACGACCTGATTTATTAGGTCGTTACATCATTTTAATCCCGCTCCACAGAGGTCCGCCGTTTTTTTGCGTCAACCGAGGGGGGGGGTCGCCGCAGGGCCGCAAGTTTGTCCGCGACCTGCGGATCACGGGCGCCGGGCGAATCGAACGCGCAACCCGAAGAGGCAAAACAGGCGGAACAGAAGCGGCCGCGAGAACAGGCTCCGGCAATAGGGAAAGCCCCGAGCAAAGGAGGGGAAACGGCCCCGCAGCAGACAGCGGGCCGGCAGTCAGGGGAACATCCGGCATCTTCCGCCGGGACGCTGTGTTAAATTAATGTTAACAATCCATGTCATAACCATTTCATCGGAAAAAATGGCGTAAATTTGTTCACAATTTGCACTAAAACCCCAACATGAGCGAAATCTACACCGTCATTGTCGGCATTCTGGGAATCCTCGCTGTTTCAGGTCTTTTCGTCGGCGTCACGAACGACGCAGTCAATTTTCTCAACTCCGCTATCGGCTCCAAAGCCGCCTCGATGAAGATTATCCTCACCGTGGCGTCCGTCGGCATCATCATCGGCGTGGTCACGTCGAGCGGCATGATGGAGGTCGCCCGCAGCGGCATGTTCAACCCCGGACTGTTCACCTTCCACGAAGTGATGATGCTTTACCTGGGCGTCATGTTCGCCAACGTCATCCTGCTGGACCTCTACAATTCGTGGGGACTCCCGACCTCGACCACCGTATCGCTGATCTTCTGCCTGCTGGGCGCAGCGATCGCCGTGTCGATCTACAAAATCTCGAACGACCCGGAACAGGGCGTCTCCTCGCTCGGACACTACATCAACACCTCGCGCGCCATGGGTATCGTTTCGGCCATCCTGCTGTCGGTGGTGATCGCCTTCACCTGCGGCACGCTGGTCATGTACGTCTCGCGCATGATCTTTTCGTTCCGCTACACGGCGCTCTTCCGCCGCTACGGATCGCTCTGGTGCGGGGCCTCGCTGACGGCGATCGTCTATTTCGCCGTCTTCAAGGGTCTCAAATCCATACTCGCGGACCATGCCTTCATCCAGCTGATCGACAACCACCTGCCCTCGGCCATCGCCATCTGCTGGGTGGTCTGCTCGCTGCTGCTGTTCTTCATCCAGCGTTTCAAAGTCAACATCCTGCGCATCACGATCCTTTCGGGAACCTTCGCGCTGGCCCTCGCCTTCGCGGGCAACGACCTGGTGAACTTCATCGGCGTGCCCGTGGCCGGGTTCGACGCCTACACCATCGCCCGGGAAGCGGGCGACACGCAGATGCTCATGGGCGCGCTGAACGAGAATGTCCCGGCCAATTTCCTGATCCTGCTGACGGCGGGCATCCTGATGATCCTCACGCTGTGGACTTCGAAGAAGGCCATGCACGTCTCCGAAACCGAGCTTTCGCTCTCGGCGCAGGACGACGCCGGCCAGCAGCAGTACGGCTCGTCGGTCTTCTCGCGGACGATCGTCCGCGCAGCCCTCAACGTCAGCGCAGGCATCGAGCGCGTAGTCCCGAAACACCTCCGGGAGAGCATTTCGCGCCGTTTCGAATACGAGGACGTGGAACACAGCGGCGCGCCCTACGACATGATCCGCGCCACGGTCAACCTGACCACTTCGGCGCTGCTGATCGCCATGGCCACCTCGCTCAAACTCCCGCTGTCGACCACCTACGTCTGCTTCATGGTGGCGATGGGTTCGTCGCTCGCCGACCGCGCGTGGGGACGCGAAAGCGCCGTGTACCGCATTTCGGGCGTTATGACCGTCGTGGCCGGGTGGTTCATCACCGCGCTGGGCGGATTCCTGATCGCCTTCGTGGTGGGGCTGGCGCTGATCTACGGCGGGACCCCGGCCTTCATCGTCATCACGCTGTTGTGCGGGTACATGCTCATCCACAGCAACTTCCTGAAAAAGGACAAGGAGAGCGCCATCGTCAAGGAGCATGAAGACACCAACGAGGACATCATCGCCAACCTGCGCGACGAGGTCTGCCGCACGATGGAGTGCGCCACGAAGATTTACGACCGCACGCTGATCGCCGTCTTCAAGGAGAACCGCAAGGTGCTGCGCGACATGGTCAAGGAGTCGAACGACCTGTTCTACCAGTCGCGCGAACGGAAATACTCGCTGCTCCCCACGCTCAAGAAGCTCCAGGGCGGCGACGTCAACACGGCCCACTACTACGTGCAGGTGGTCGATTACCTCAACGAAATGACCAAGGCGCTGATGCACATCACCCGCCCGGCGTTCGAACATATCGACAACAACCACGAGGGGCTTTCGAAGGAGCAGGCCCGCGACCTGATGTCGATCAACGACGACGTGGAGTCGATCTACCGCCACATCAACCTGATGCTGCGCGAGGGCGACTTCTCGGAGATCGAAACGGTGCTGACGATGCGCGACCAGCTGTTCGAGTCGATCGCCGAAGCCATCAAATCCGAGCTTACGCGCATCAACGAGGCCCGTTCGAACACCAAGGCAAGCATGCTGTACCTCACGATCCTGACCGAGACCAAGAACATGGTGCTCCAGTCGCGCAACCTCCTCAAATCGCAGCAGTACTTCCTCAAGCACCTCACGGGGCCGAAAACGTGGATTAAATAATGCAAAATTCACAATTCATCATTCACAATTGTTGAGTTTGCGGATGCTGATTATTTCAGCAAAGTAAAATTATGAATGATGAATTGTGAATTATGAATTCTAACTATGGACATCGCAAAAGCAAAACGGCGGGAGAATATCGCCGAATACATTCTCTACCTCTGGCAGCTGGAGGATCTGCTCCGGGCGCTGCAATTCAGCCCCGAGGCCATCTTCTCGACGCTGATCGCCCCGCGCAAGGACATCGGCGAGGAGCAGAAGCACGTCTTCCTGCTCTGGTACATGGATCTGGCGAACCTGCTCCGTCAGGAAGGCAAGGAGGAGAAAGGGCATCTGGAACATACGCTCCACCTGATTCAGGACCTGCACGACCTGCATCTCCAGCTGATGAAACTCCCCGTCGGCGCGCATTACCGCCAGACGTACGCCCGCCTCGAACCCGAGCTGCCGCGCCTGCGGAGCGTTCTGGGCAACCCGGGGATGAACGACACGGAACTCTGCTTCCGCGCGCTCTACGCCGCGATGCTCTACCGCATCAAGGGCGAGGGCGACAAATCGGCCGTGACGGACACGCTGGAATACATATCCCCCGTAATCGCAGAGTTGGCCGACATGCACGGCAAGGTCGAGCGGGGCGAAGTGAACCTGTTCAAGACGGAGGCCGAATAACGCCCCCGAATCGCACCGGAAGATGAAACGCCTGACCCTGCTGTTCGGAGCGCTTCTGGCCGCAGCGCTCTGCACCCTCCCGACGGCGGACGCCGCAGCACAGCCGAAACCGACGAAATACAACCTCTGCCGGAAACACCCGGCCGACGGACCCTATATCGTCTACGACGCGGAAAAGGGCGCCTATGCAGCGACCGCCGACAAGCGGGGGCGCGTCCGCGTGATGCCTTACGGAGGCGGCCCGGTCGAGGTCCGTTCGAGCCGGGGCGCATACCTCTTCAGCGTCACGCCGCACGCCGTCGAGCGAGGTCCCCGGGAACTCCCGCAGGCCCCGAAACTGTTCGTCACGTCCGACCTTCACGGCGATTTCCGGAGTTTTGCGACGCTCCTCCAGGCCCACGGCGTGATCGACGACGACTGCCGGTGGAGCTACGGAAACAACCAGCTGGCGGTGATCGGCGACATTTTCGACCGCGGCTACGACGTGCTGCCGCTGTTGTGGCTGATGTACAAACTCGAACAGGAGGCCGCCGACGCGGGAGGCGCCGCCGTGTTGCTGTTGGGCAATCACGAAGGAATGGTGCTGGCCGGCGACGTGCGCTACACGCGCGGGAAGTACCTCGAAACGGCGCGGCAGCTCGGCATGGAGAATTACCGCCAACTGTTCTCGCCCGACACGGAACTCGGCCGCTGGCTCGCGACCCGCAACACGATGCTGCGCATCGGCCGCAACCTCTTCGTACACGCGGGATTGAGCGCCCGACTGCTCGAACGCGATCTGGAAATGGATACGCTCAACGCCCGGATGAGCGAAGGGCTTTACCGGACCTCGAAGGAGCGCAGGGAGGACCCGACGCTCGAATTCCTGTACCGTTCGGCCGGGCCGGTCTGGTACCGCGGGATGGTCTGCACGGATGAAAAATACGATCCGCTGACGCCGGAACAGACCGACGCGCTGCTGCGCCGTTACAACGCCGACCGGCTCCTGGTCGGACACACGATTTTTCCCGACATTTCGACCTTCCACGACGGCCGCGTGATAGCGGTCAACGTACAGAACGAACTCAACCGGCGGAAAAACCGCGGCCGCGCCGTGCTGATCGAAGGCAGCCGCATATCGGTCGTCGGAAACCGCGGCGTGAAACGGGTGCTGGAGGAATAAGCAGGAAACTGAAAACGGGGTCAGACGATCTCCAACCCCATGATGTAATCATTCATATAATAACCGTCGCCGATCGGGAAATCGCCCTCGCGCAGGCGGCGCATGCCCATCCGTTCGTAGAAATGCAGCGCGCGGTTGCGGCGGTTGACGTTGAGTTCCATCATGCAGGGTCCGGGATGCACGCTGCGGATGTATTCCACGGCGCGGCGGAATAGAAACTCCCCGGCGCCGAGGCCCTGAAAACGGGGCAGGACGTAGATTTTCTGGAGGTGGAACAGATCCTCGCCCTGCCGCTCGACCGAAACGTAGCCGCACGGCTCGCCGTCGGACGAGGCGATGAACCAGACATGCCCCGCACGGAACTGTCCTTGCAGGCTCTCTTCGGAGTACATCCACTCCATCATGTAATCCAGCTGCGCGGGCGCGAGGATCTCGCGGTAGGTGGCGGGGAAGACCTCCCCGGCCAGACGGCGGATCAGCGCGCAATCGGCTTCGGAAGCCCGGCGGATCGAAAGCATAACGGCACAACAGGCATTAAACGAAAGAAGGCCGGCAAAAAGCCGACCTTAAATCTTTCCTGCAGGAAATTAAGCGTACTTGAACGTCGACTCGTCCGATACGGTCAGTTTCTTGCGGCCCTTTGCGCGGCGCGCAGCCAGCACCTTGCGACCGTTAGCCGTAGCCATACGAGCGCGGAAACCGTGCTTGTTGATACGCTTGCGACGCGAAGGCTGGTATGTTCTCTTCATTGCCATAGCTATATAGTTTTTATTGTTTCAGACATTTTTACGGATTGCAAAAGTACAACAAAAAAGTTATCCGCAAAAGTTTTTCGCGAAAATATTTTCCAAAACCCCGAAAAAAGCCCCGAATCCCACTATCTTTGGCGCCGTTAGGGCACTTTCAGGGGTCGGAAATTTTGTCGGACGGCATGCGATTCAGTTTTGTTTCCGTCCGTTCTTTTTTCTACCTTTGTAAAGTAAAGGAGGCTCCGGAAGCCGGCATGAGCGCCGACCGGTCCGGAGCGGTTTGTTTTTCAGACGGATAACACACGACAGCACATATGGCAGTTTTCAAAGTCGAAGGTGGCCACCGACTGCGGGGCGAAATCACGCCCCAGGGAGCCAAAAACGAAGCGTTGCAGATACTCTGCGCCACGCTGCTGACGCCCCAGCGGGTCGTCGTCAGGAACATCCCCCGGATTCTCGATGTGATGCAGCTCATCGAACTGCTCCGCTGCATGGGCGTGGAGGTGGAGCAGCTCGCGGAGGACGCCTACGCGTTCTGCGCCCGCGACATTGATTTCGAATACCTCAAATCGGACGATTACCGCCAACGCTGCACGCGATTGAGGGGTTCGGTCATGCTGATCGGCCCGATGCTGGCGCGGTTCGGCGTGGGATACATCCCCAAGCCGGGCGGCGACAAGATCGGCCGACGCAGGCTCGACACCCATTTCCTCGGATTCCAGAAACTCGGCGCGAAGTTCAACTTCGACATCGCCGACGAGTTCTTCATGGTCGAAGGCCGGGAGCTGAAGGGGACCTACATGCTGCTGGACGAGGCGTCGGTGACCGGCACGGCCAACATCGTGATGGCCGCCGTGATGGCCAAAGGCCGGACGACGATCTACAACGCGGCCTGCGAACCTTACCTCCAGCAGTTGTGCAAAATGCTCAACAGAATGGGCGCGAAGATTTCGGGCATCGCCTCGAACCTGCTCGAAATCGAAGGCGTCGAAGCGTTGGGCGGCACGGAGCACCGGCTGCTGCCCGACATGATCGAGGTGGGCAGCTTCATCGGCATGGCCGCCATGAACCGTTCGGAGCTGACGATCAAGGATGTGTCGTTCGAGAACCTGGGCATCATCCCCGCGCAGTTCGCCCGCATGGGCATCCGTTTCGAACAGCGGGGCGACGACATCCACATCCCCCAGCAGGACCATTACAGCATCGACACGTTCCTCGACGGCTCGATTATGACCATTGCCGACGCCCCGTGGCCGGGACTGACGCCCGACCTGCTGTCGATCTTTCTGGTGGTGGCCACGCAGGCCAACGGCGCCGTGCTGATCCACCAGAAAATGTTCGAAAGCCGCCTGTTCTTCGTCGACAAACTGATCGACATGGGCGCGCAGATCATTCTCTGCGACCCGCACCGCGCCACGGTCATCGGCCACGACCACCGGCTGTGCCTGCGCGCGACGCGCATGACCTCGCCCGACATCCGTGCGGGCGTGGCGCTGCTGATCGCGGCCATGTCGGCCGAAGGGGTCTCGACCATCCAGAACATCGACCAGATCGACCGCGGCTACAAGGACATCGACGGCCGTCTGAATGCCCTCGGGGCCAAAATCACCCGCATCGACGACTGCAAGTAAATCCCCGGCTTTCCGGAAAACAACCCCTGCCGCGCAATATTCCATCAGCCGCGCGGCAGGGGTTTTGCGACCATAGGGCAGCAAAACCGCCCGCCGAACCCCGTTTTCCGGGATTTGCGGCCGAAAGGAACAGGGTCAAAAAAACAGCCGAAATGTACCATTCGGCCTATTTTTTATATCTTTGTGCGTCGACCCCGCACCCGAACGGAGTGTCGGAAAAAACAAATTATACGGTAAAATGTTTTTTTCTTAACATTCTGAAACTTCAATGCGTTATACGCTTACAAAAATACGTTTATTCATCAATTTTACTTTATGCGTTCACTATCCAAACTCTGCGTCCTGCTCCTGGCGGCAGGACTACTGATCGCCCCGACGTCGGGGGCGGCGGCCTCGAAATCCAAAAAGAAAAAATCGAAAACCGAGGAGGTCGCCAAACCCAAAGTCGACAAGTACACCAAAATGTTCGTCAACGACAAATCGTGCCTCACCGCCAAAGGGCCTTTCCTGACGCTCCACAAGCTCAAGGGAAAGCTCTACGTGGAGGTTCCCCTCAAGACGATCGGCCGTGAAATGCTGATCGCCTCCACGATCTCGGAGGCCAGCGACACCAACCTCGGGACCATCGGCTACAAACCCACGGACCCCATCCACGTCAAGTTCACGCGCATCGACACGACGATCTACCTCTCGCAGGCCGTCGTGCCGCCCGTTCACGACACGAACGATCCCCACATGTCCAAGGCCATCGGCCGGAGCACCCTCCCGCCGATCATGCACTCCTACCCGCTGGTCTGCTACAACCGCGACAGCTCGGCAATGGTGATCGAAATGACCAAGTTCTTCTCGGGCGACAACGAACTGCTCGCCCCGATCAAAAGCACCAAGGGCGGCGTGGTGAACATCACGGGCAAGTTCAAGTCCGAAGGTTCGGTGATCGGCCAGATCAAGTCCTTCGAGGACAACGTGACCGTCAAATCCTATCTCTCCTACTCGGTGACGGCCGACCTGCTGGGCCTGATGGTCATCAAGAAGGACGAGCCGATGACCGTGAAGGTCACGCGCACGATCCTGCTGCTGCCCGAAGAGGCGATGCGGCCCCGCCTGGCCGATTCGCGCATCGGCATCTTCCTAACCGACATGTCGCGCATCAACGGCAAGAAGGACAAGATCGAGGATTTCTCGGTCATCAACCGCTGGAACATCCAGCCCAAAGACTTGGAGGCCTGGAAACGCGGCGAACTCGTGGAGCCGGTCAAGCCGATCGTCTTCTACCTCGACGACGCGTTCCCCGCGCTGTGGCGCGAACCGATCCGCCGCGGCGTGCTGCGCTGGAACAAGGCCTTCGAGAAGATCGGATTCAAAAACGTCATGCACATCGAGGACTTCCCGAAGGACGATCCCGAATTCGATCCCGACAACCTGAAATACTCCTGCATCCGCTACGTCCCGGCCGCCGTGGCCAACGCCATGGGACCCTCGTGGGTCGACCCCCGCTCGGGCGAGATCATCAACGCCTCGGTGCTGATGTACAACGACGTGGTGAAGCTGGCCGCCAACTGGCGTTTCGTGCAGACCGCACAGGTCGACGAGCGCGTGCGCGGCAAGGAGCTGCCCGACGACGTATTCCAGGAGTCGCTGGAGTACATCCTCGCCCACGAGGTGGGACACTGCCTCGGACTGATGCACAACATGGCCGCATCGAGCGCCTTCCCCGTGGATTCGCTCCGCAGCGCATCGTTCACGCAGCAGCACGGCACGACCCCCTCGATCATGGACTACGCGCGTTTCAACTACGTGGCCCAGCCGGGCGACAAGGGCGTGAAACTCACCCCGCCGGACCTCGGACCCTATGACGACTACGTCATCAAATACGCCTACACGCCGCTGCCCGACAAGAAGGACATGTTCGACGAGGAGAAGACCATCCGCGGATGGATCGACGAGAAGGTCGGCGACCCGATCTACCGTTACGGCCGCCAGCAGGTGATCGCCCGCTACGACCCCACCGCCATCGAGGAGGACCTCGGCGACGACCACATCAAGGCCGGCGACTACGGCATCGGCAACCTCAAATACGTCCTCTCGCACATGGAGGAGTGGATCACCGACGAGGAGGACCCCGACCTGAAAATCCGCACGGAGCTTTACGAGGCCGCGGCCGGACAGTTCGCGCGCTACGTGAACGCCGTGATGCTCAACGTGGGCGGCATCTACCTCACGGACGTGAACAGCAACACGGCGGGCGGTCCGCAGGCCGTTTCCGTCCCGAAGGAGTTGCAGCGCGCATCGCTGAAATGGGTGCTTGCGCAGATGAAGGACTCGGCATGGCTCGAACAGCCCGCGCTGACCGAAAAACTGCCGCTGCACGTGGACCTCTCGTTCATCCTGCGCTTCAACTTCTGCCGCGCGTTCTTCACCTATTATAAGAACGTCACGCTCTCGTCGCACATCGCCGACGATCCCTACACGCCGCAGGAGTATATGGACGACCTCTACAACATCGTCTTCGAAAGCACGATCAAGGGACGCCCGGTGTCGCCGTCGGAGCGGCTCATCCAGCGGATGTTCGTCGACGCGGCCGCGGACGTCGCCTCCAGCGAGGCCAAGCGCATGAAGCTGGGCGGCATCGCGGAGGCCTACGCACCCTCGGTGGACGAGATCGCGCTGCTGGGTCTCGACCGGAGCGGCATCGTGGAGCGTTACCTCGGCCCGCTGCGCGAGGCCGAAGAGGAGCATGGCAAGGGATATGTCGCCTCGCAGCTCTGGAACAGCGACGCCCTGTCGTCGGGCTACGGCTGGCAGTACAACGTGCAGCTGCGGTCGATCGACGAGTCGCGCGCGCTGTTCGTCAACGTCAACGACCGAATCCTGAAACTGCTGCGTTCGCGCGTGAAAAGCGCTACGGGAGAGACCCGCGCCCACTACCAGGGCATGATCTACGTACTCGAACGCAGCCTGTTCCCGTCACAGAAGAACTAAAACCCGAGCAGACCGGCCGGGGCGGCCGGTCTGCCTAAAACCCAAACACATGCAAAGAATTCTACAACTTTTCAGCCGTGCGCTGCGGCTGTCGCTGGTCGTGGGCTTGTTATGCTGCACAGCCGCTACGGCCCGGGCGCAGGGGGGGGGTGAACCGATCAACCTGAACGCGACGATCACCGTCACGCTGACGGAGAGACCCGCGACGGCGGTGCTCGACGAAATCACCCGGAAAACAGGCATCAAATTCGCCTACGACCCCGAAGACATCCGCCGGCTCCCGGCCGTGAGCGGCGAATTCAAGAAAGTCACCGTACACGAACTGCTCGACAAGTGCATCGCCGGGTCGACGTTCAAATACGCCATCGAGAACAACGTCGTGCTGGTCTACGACTCGACGGTCAAGATGCGCAAGTTCACCGTGAGCGGAACCGTGCGCGACGCCGGCAAGACGGTGCTCCCCGGCGCATCGGTCATTCTGAAAGGCGGCTCGGGACAGGGCGTCTCGACCGATGAAAAGGGCCAGTTCACCTTCTCCTTCTCGACCAAGACCAGCCCTGCGGTCCTCGAAGTCGGGTTCCTGGGCATGGAGACCCAGCAGGTGATCATCACCGGCTCGGCGAAGGGCCTGAACGTCACCCTCAAGGAGGGCGGCACGCGCATCGACGACGTGGTGGTCAACGGCATGTTCACCCGCAACAAGAGCACCTACACAGGTTCGGTGACCTCGATCAAGGGCGAAGACCTCGTGGCCATCTCGAACACCAACCTGATGTCGGCCCTGAGCGCCGTGACCCCGGGCATGGTGGTCGTACAGAACAACGCCCTCGGCTCGAACCCCAACGCCATTCCCGAAATCCTGATCCGCGGCTCGAACTCCATCGCCACCTCGGCCGAGGAGAAGGCCTACAACAACCCGCTGATCATCCTCGACGGCGCCGAAATCAGCATGGAAGAGCTGTACGACCTCGACATGTACGAAATCGAGCGCATCGACGTCCTGAAGGACGCGCAGGCCTCGATCGTCTACGGCGACCGGGCGGCCAACGGCGTAATCGTCATCGAACGCCAGCAGGTGACCGACAGCAAACCCCGCCTGAGCTACAACTTCGTGCCCGAGCTGAGCATCCCGGACCTGAGTTCGATGAACCTCTGCAACGCGGCGCAGAAACTGGAACTGGAACGCCTGGCCGGGCTTTACGAATCGGACAACGGCGCGATGGACAAGGCTTACGCCTACAAATTGCAGAACGTCCGCCGGGGCGTCAACACCGACTGGATACGCGCCCCGCTGCGCGTACCGTTCAGCCACACTCACTCGCTCTCGCTGAGCGGCCGCGCACAGAAGATCGACTACCGCGCGTCGCTGCGCTTCAGCGACAAGTACGGCGTCATGAAGGGCGACAACCGCCGCAACTACACGCTCAACTTTTCGATAGGCTACCACATGCGCGACAAGCTCACGCTCCGTTACACGGCCAACTACACGCTGACCGACGCAACGGATTCGCCCTACGGCAAATTCAGCGCCTACACGAAACTCAACCCCTACGAGTCGCCCTACGACGAGTACGGCGAGCTGGTCAAAGCCTTCTATTTCGACCCCGAGGACACCTCGACGACGAGCGAAGGCTACCAGGCCAACCCGCTCTACAATGCCACGCTGTCGAGTTTCAGCACCTCGCGCAACCAGACCCTCCGCAACACGGTCGACGCCAAATGGTACGTGACCAAAGATTTCTACGTCTCGGGACAGTTCAACATCGACGTCAAGAGCAGCCAGTCGGACAAATACGTTTCGCCCGACGACGCACAGTTCCTCGGCGAGAACGACCCGGCCAAGCGCGGTCTCTACGGACTGGGCACGGGCAAGGCGTTCAACTACGACGGCAAGATCGTGCTCAACTACGGCCGCAACATCGGACAGGAAGGCTCGGGATTCGTGATCAACGCCGGAAGCGACATCCAGCACACCAACGCCACGACCTCCTACATCACGGCGATGGGTTTCCTGAAAGACAACCTCTCGGACATCAAATACGCCCTGGGATACGACTCCTCGAACCTCCCGAGCGGAACCGAGACGCTGCTGGCAAAGGTCGGCTTCTTCGCCAGCGGCAACATCTACTTCCGGAACCGGTACTTCGCCGACGTTTCCTACCGCACGTCGGGATCGTCGGCCTACGGCAAGGAGAACCGGTTCGCTCCGATGTGGTCGTTCGGCCTGGGGTGGAACCTCCACAAGGAGAAGTTCCTCGAAAACGTCGAATGGATCGACGTGATCCGCCTCAAATGGTCGTGGGGATACAACGGCCAGACCACCGGCAGCCCCTATCAGGCCATCACGACCTACAAGTACAGCAACAGCAACATCTACTACACCGGCGTGGGAACCGTGCCGATCCGCATGGGCAACCCCGAGCTGAAGTGGCAGCGCGTGCTGAAGAACAACTTCGGCATCAACCTCACGCTCTTCAAGGAACGGCTGGTGATGAGCTTCGACTACTTCCGCAACACCACCAAGGACCAGCTGATGACGATTCCCCTCCCGGCGTCGACCGGTTCAGAGGACATCGTCGTGAACTTCGGCGAGAACCAGAACGTAGGCTACGACTTCTCGGTGGCGGGGCAGGTGATCCGCAACAAGAACTGGGCGTGGACGAGCGTCATCAACGGTTCGCACGTCAAGGACCGCATCAAGCAGATCAGCGACAAGCTGAAGAACACCGCCTATCAGCTCGAAGAGGACAACCCGCTGAAACTGCGCTTCCGGGAAGGCGGCTCGCAGTACGACATCTACGCCGTGCGTTCGGCCGGCATCGACCCCGCCACGGGACAGGAAATCTTCATCAACAAAAACGGCGAATACACCTTCAAGTACGACGCCGAGGACGAGGTGGTCGTGGGCAACACGCAGCCCAAACTGCAAGGCACGTGGCTCAACACGCTGCGTTACAAGGGATGGTCGCTGAACTTCGTCTTCAGCTACACCTTCGGCGGCGACACCTACAACAAAACCCTCTGGGAGAAGGTGGAAGACATCGACCCGCGCTACAACGTCGACGAACGCGCCTTTACGGACCGCTGGAAGAACCCGGGCGACCTGTCGCGCTACCTCGCCATCAAGGAGCGGCGTTCGACGACCCCGCACAACTCGGAGCGTTTCGTGGAGCGGCTCAACGAACTGTGGCTTTCGAGCGCGACGCTCACCTACGAGTTCCAGCCGAAATTCCTCAAACGGCTCGGATTCAAGCGTCTGGCCGTAGGTGTCGGCGTATCGGACATCGTACGCTTCTCGACCGTCAAGTACGAACGCGGTACGAGCTACCCCTACTGCCGCACCATCAACCTGACATTCCGTCCCACGTTCTAATATTGCCGAGACCATGAAACGAATGAAAAAATACAGCTACATCCTGCTGGCCCTGCCGCTGCTGCTGGGCAGCTGCGAGGCGTATCTCGACGTCAATCCCAAATCGGAAGTGACCGACAAGGAGCTTTTCTCGACGGCCGAAGGCTGCGAAGACGCCATCTACGGCATCTATACCGAGATGGGAACCAACAAGAACCTCTTCGCCTACGCGCTCACGTTCGCCTATCCGGAACTGATGACCGGCAACTTCACCATCAGCCAGAGCGACAACCTGGCCTACGTCGTACAGCGCCTGTGGGAGCACGAAAACGCCATCACGGTAGCCGAAAACCTCTGGATCAACGGATACAAGGCCATCGGATACGTCAACAAGGCGCTGATGCACGTCCTGCCCAAATCCGACGACGAATTCCGCCACATCCGGCTCTACAAAGGCGAACTGCTGGCGCTGCGCGCCTATCTCCATTTCGAAATGGCCCGCATCTTCGCCGTGCCGTTCGCATCGGGCGACGCCGCGGCCAAAGCCAAGGCCATTCCCTACGTGACCACGTACGGCATCGAAGTCACCCCGTACAGTTCGCTGGACAAGGTGTTCGAACTGATCGTCGCGGACCTGACCGAGGCGGAGAAATACCTCGCGGCGGACGAGGAACTGGTGACGGCGACCCGCGACAACGCCTCCGACGGCTTCACGAGCTGCCGCATCACGCACCTGAACCTCTACGCGGTACAGGCGCTGCTGGCCCGCGCCTACTGGACGATGGGCAAACTGGACCTGGCCGAGGATTACGCCGAGAAGGTGATCGACAGCGGCAAATTCCCGCTGATGACGACCGCCGAGGCCTGGAACGCCGTGGAGACCGGCACGCTCAACATGCAGGAGACCGTCTTCGGGCTCTACTCGACGCAGTACACCTACAACTTCTACCGGAATCACATCTACCAGGGCGGAACCCTTGCGCTCTCCAGCCAGTATTCCGAAATCTACTCCACCGACCTGGCCGGCACGGACAAGCGTTACTCGACCTGGTTCGACACGGGCAATTCGTGGTGCATCAAGCACTACAACAAGATGTACGCCCAAGGAGAGAGCAACCCCACGTACAGCGGCAAATCAATCCCCGGACCGAGTCTGATCCGGATTCCCGAAATGTACTACATCGTGGCCGAAGCCAACCTCACGAAAGACCCGGACAAGGCGACGGAATACCTCGACTATGTGGTGAAGTCGCGCGACCTGACGCCTTTCGCCGAGCGCGAAACGGGCAAAATCACCGAAAACAACATCATCAACGAACGCCGGAAGGAGTTTTTCGCCGACGGCGAGGATTTCTTCAACATGAAACGATTGCAGCTGGACATCGCGATACCGGGAGGCAATTTCGCGGGAACCGACGACGCGACCTACACGATGCCCATCCCGCAGAGCGTAGAGGACAATTACAGACAATAACGCAAGACTTATGAAAAACCTCATTTTCAAAATAGCCGTCCTGGCCGGAACCGTCGCGGCATTCGCCTCCTGTTCCGACACGTGGCTGATGTACGACACGTCGCAGAAGGACAAACTCTATTTCAAATACGAGAACTATCCGAGTCTGGACCAGTATCTCTCGACCGACTTTTCGTTCGCCCTGCTCGACGAATCGGTGAAAGAGGTCAAGAAGACCGTAACCGTGACCCTGCTGGGAATGCCGGCAGACCGCGACCGGACGTTCGAGGTAAGGGCCATTCACGACACCACCTCGAATTACACCACGGGCGGCGTACAGCGCGAGCTGATCGACGCCGTCGAGAACGAAGACTACACGATCGACAGGCTCATCGTCCCGGCCGGCTCCGTGGAAGGGCAGATCGACGTGACGCTGAAGCGCACGGAGAAGATTATGACGAAAACCGCGTCGCTGGTGCTCCAGATCGCCCAGAACGAAGAGTTCGAAGGCGTGCCCCGGAACGTCTACCGGTTCCTGATCTCGGACGGAACCGCCGCCTGCCCCTACTGGTGGTACTACTCCGCCACCCAGCAGTGGTATCAGTACACGGGCGAATTCCGGCAGGACAAATACCGGAAACTGCTGGAACTCTACCACGGAATCGCGGAGACCAACCCGACGCTCTACGCGTCGATGGTCGAACAGTACGGCGAGAACATCGACAACGATTACTACACGGGACTCAACGGACAGCAGCTGCGCATGAGCATGGGATTCATGGTCAACCGGCAGAACCCCCACAAGATGGCCTGGCTCCGCTACGTGCTCTGCCCGCTGTTCGACTACTATTCGACCAATTACCCCGACCTGGAGTATTATACGACCGGAAGCGTCAACGTAACGACAGGCGGCTGGAGAGACCCGGCAAATAACTATTAACCGAAAGCGCCATGAAACAACTTGCGAAATATCTGTTGCCGCTCTGCTGCGGAATCGCACTGGCCTCCTGCTACGGGCTCGACAAAGAGGAGTACCGGGAGCTGGCCCCGATCACGGTGAGCGGTCTGGACCGGACCATCTACGCCAAGGCTACCGAAACGCTCCACCTCGACAAACTCCGCGTAGAGAGCGAAAGCGGGCAGGACCCCGTCTACGAATGGTCCTACGGAAAACCTGCGGGAGACTTCCCCGGCATGGTCGACACGACGTTCATTTCCAGTTCGCCGACGCTCGACTACGCCTTCGACAAGGCCGGCAGCTACGTGCTGCGCCTGCGGATCGACAACGGCGAAAGCATCGGATTCCATTACTACGACCTGCGCGTGCAGGCCGGCTTCGACGAAGGGTTCCTGATCCTCTGCAACGACGACGAGGGCGCCGGATCGCTCGCCTTCGTCAAGAAACGCTCTCCGCAGGAGGAGGCCGAAGGCGCCCAGGAGATCTGGGACAATCTGCTGACGATCAACCCGGAATACGACTTCCGAAGCCTGCGCGATGTCTACGTATTCTCCTCGCCGGGATACGCTTCGGGAATTCTGATCTCCTCGGGCGACGACGAAGGCTCGATCTACCGCCTCGACCCCGTGACGCTGAGCGTCACCTATCGCATGAAGGGGATGGACGAATACGGAGTCCGCACCGGAGAGATTCTGGGCGAAAGAACGTCGGGAACCGCTCACTGGGCCTATCTGATCGGCGACGACGAGAGGGCCTACCGCTACGAATTCTCGACCGACATGCTCATCGTGCGGGAAACGCCCTTCCCCGCACGATACGGCCGGCAGGGACTGTTCGCCTCGAAAACCGCCGGAGTGCGCGACATCCTCATGTTCTCCGAGGCCGGAATCACCGGATTCCCCAATTCGAGAATCGCGGGATACGCCGCACCCGACGGGTATGAATTCATCAACATGGCAGCGGGCCGCATCGGGGCGGGACAGTACGACGCTTCCAAATACTACTGCATCGCCCGTACGATCGAAGGGGCGCCGAAAACCGTCAAAATCATCAGCACCAGTTCATCGCTTTCGAGTCCGACCGAAATCAAGACCTACGACGAGGTGCAGCCGATGCTGATGAATGCGAACACCCGGATCGTCACGACGAAGCTCAACGGAAACGCCTACTACGATTACGACAACAAGATCTATCACTGGGCGATGACAGGCGTCGACCCGGTCGTTCCCGCCGAAGGGGCCAAGCCCGACATCACGCTGCCCGACGGCGAGCAGATCATGGACATCTGCACGAACGCCGTACCGTCGACCTCTTCCGCGGTGGTCGACGACGACCAGCTGCTGATCGCCACCTACAACCCGACGGCGACCGGCCGCAAGCCCGGCAGCCTCTACGTTTACAGTCTGAAGACGATGGAGAAGGTGAAGGAGTATGTCGGCATCTGCGAAAAACCCGTGGCCGTGGCCTACAAGTTCCCCACATCGAACTGACGATCCGCCCGGCACGGCACGTTCCGCATCCGGCCTTCCCCTCGCGGGAGGGCCGGATCGTTTTTCGGGAACCGCAGGGGCGTCATAGCCCCGGTTTCGCTTTGCAGAAAAGAAAAAACCGGTTATCTTTGTATGCCGGCCCCACAAGACAGCCCTGCGGAGGCTCCCGGACGGGACACCCTCGGGGCCAAAGTCACCCTTTTTCAAGGGGAGGAGGGGGGGGGCAGGGGAATTATCTGCGCCGAAACATAAGCCGCGGGAACCGACTCCTTCGGAGCTGCGGCGAACCTGATAAACAAAAAAAGAGTTATTTACACTTATGTTTTTAGAAAACGCCAGCCGCAAGGGCTGGATCGAAGTCGTATGCGGTTCGATGTTCTCGGGTAAGACCGAGGAGCTGATCCGCCGCCTGAAACGAGCCAAATTCGCCCACCAGCGGGTCGAGATTTTCAAACCCCGGATCGACGTACGCTATTCCGAGGAGGAGGTTGTGTCGCACGACGCGAACGCCATCCGCTCCACCCCCGTCGAGTCGCCGCAGAACATCCTGCTGATGACCGCCGACGTCGACGTGGTGGGCATCGACGAGGCGCAGTTCTTCGACGAAAGCATCGTCGACGTGTGCCGCCGGCTGGCCAACAACGGCGTGCGCGTGATCGTCGCGGGTCTGGACATGGACTACACCGGAAAGCCGTTCGGCCCGATGCCCGCGCTGATGGCAACGGCGGAGTACGTCACCAAGGTTCACGCCATCTGCGTCCGCTGCGGCAACCTCGCCCACCATTCGCACCGCCTCACGAGCGACGAAAAGCAGGTGATGCTGGGCGCGCAGGACAGCTACGAACCGATCTGCCGCCATTGCTTCAACAAGCTGATGAACGGAGAGAAAGCGTAGGCCCCCGGCCGCAGGGAGGAGGGTACGACCAAAAACCGCAGTCCGGAAATCCGGGCTGCGGTTCTGTTTTGCGAGACAGGGACTTCGCCCTCCGGCACGCGGGCGCCCGTCAGCGGGCGGCGCGCAGGGCGTCGATGAAGCCGGGCCAGAGCACCCAGAGATTCTCGGTCTGGAGCCACAGTTCGCGGGCCTGCGCGGCAGGCGAGGGACGTTCGCTCCCGATGTCGCGCAGATACGCGTCGTCGGCCGGATGCTCGTCGGCGGTAAATTCGGCGAAGAAGGGCGCAAAATGCGTCCGGAATCGCTGCAACTCCCCTTCGGGCAATCGTCCGTCACGGCGGAAAGCCGACCACAGCAGCAGCACCTCACGCCCCGGATGCTTGTCCGACACGTCGTTGATCACCTCGTCGAACAGCTCCTGCTCGTCCATGGCCAGATAGTTGAAAGCCAGCAGTTCGCTCCCTTCCAGATGGTCCTCGGGGTCGAGTTCCAGCAGCATTTCCAAGAGCGCCGCCGACATCTCGAAATCGTTGATCAGGAAGTGGTCGATGGCCGAGGCGAAGATCAGTTCGAGCGCCGCGCGCGAATTGCGGTGGCTCCATTCGAGATTGATCTCCTCGTCCTCGGGAATCAGCTCCGCAAGACGCTGGAAGGCCTGAAAACGCTCGTTGCAGGCTCCTTCTATATCGCCGGCGGCCTGCATCTCGCGGGACCGGGCGAGGACTTTCACGAAATTACAGGGTCCTTCGCCGACCACCTCGAAAGTCTGGTCGGGCGTAGGTTCAAGATATGCCTTTTGCATCGTTGTCTTTGAGTTTGAAAATCATGGCGACAAGGACCGCGAACGTCACGCCCCCGCCCAGCAGGTAAGCCGCCGTACGGTTCTGCATGCCCAGCATCAGCGGCGAAACGAAGATATAGCTGGCGCAGACATACGTCATAACGAGAGCCGGAATCAGCCCCACCCACACGGCGCGCCCCCGGTGGCGGAGGTAGGCGACGATCATCCAGAGCGTCACCGCCGCGAGGGTCTGGTTCATCCACGCGAAATAGCTCCACATGGTCTGAAACGGCAGTCCGAAGATGATCAGAAGTCCCAGCGCGAAGAGCGGAATACAGATATAGATGCGTTTGCGCAGCGTGCGCTGCTCGACGCCCATGAAGTCGGCGACGATCAGCCGCGCGGAGCGGAAGGCCGTGTCGCCCGAGGTGATGGCGCAGGCCACCACGCCGAAGATCACGAAGACGGCCAGCACCGGACCCAGCGTCTTGTTGGCGATCACGTCGATCATCACGGCCGCCTGGCCGCCGTATTCGGCGATGGCGCCGTTCAGTCCCGCGACGTCGCCCCAGAAGGCCATGGCAATGGCGGCCCAGACGAGGGCGATGATCGACTCGGAGATCATCGCGCCGTAGAAGACCGAGCGGCTCTCGCGTTCGTTGCGCATGCAGCGGGCCATCAGCGGCGACTGCGTGGCGTGGAAGCCCGAAATGGCGCCGCAGGCAATGGTCGTGAAGAGCATCGGGACGATCGGGAAGGCCTTCGCATCGGCGATGCAGTTTTCGAAGGAGGTGAATTCCGGAATGGTGTATTCGCCGCCGAAAAGCAGCACGACGAGGATGCCGACGGCCATGAACAGCAGCGCGAAGCCGAAGACCGGGTAGATGCGGCCGATGATCTTGTCGACGGGCAGCAGCGTGGCGGCGATGTAGTAGACGAGAATCACGCCCAGCACGATCAGCAGCAGCCACGAGAATCCGCCGAAAGCGATGCCTTCGAGCGACGGGACGTCGAGGCGGGCCGCGACGAGCGATGCGGGCTGCGAGAGGAACACCGCACCGACGAGGATCATCAGCCCGGCGGAAAAGAGCCGCATGACGATCTTCATGCCGCCGCCGAGGTAGACCCCGGCCGTCTCGGGAAGACTCGCGCCGTCGTGGCGCAGCGAGATGACCCCGGCGATGAAGTCATGCGCCGCACCCATGAAGATGCCGCCGAAGGTGATCCACAGAAACGCCACCGGCCCGTAGGCCGCACCGAGCACGGCGCCGAAAATCGGGCCGAGCCCCGCAATGTTGAGCAGTTGGATCAGGAAAATGCGCCACCTCGGCAGGGGCACATAATCCACGCCGTCATAAAGGCGGCTGCAAGGCGTCCGGGCCGCCGGGTCGATGCCGACGAGCCGTTCCAGATAGCGTCCATACGTGAAATATGCGGTCACCAGCAACGCCAGGCACACCAGAAAAGTAATCATCGTAAAACAGTTTCGGGTCAGTTTTAGCGCGAATATAGCAAGAAAAGCGAGAATTTTCGCAAAATTGTTGCGAGAAAAAAATATTTTTCAGATATTTGCAGTCCCAAAGGGAACCTCGGTGTTCCCGAAAGGCTGAATTAGCTCAGCGGTAGAGCACTTCACTCGTAATGAAGGGGTCCCGAGTTCAAATCTCGGATTCAGCTCTGAAAGTCAGCAACTCACAGAAATGTGATTGCTGGCTTTTTTGTTTCAATACGGTGAAAAACAGGGCTGAAACGGGCTTTTCAAGGCTCTGACTCCCCATAGACTCTCCATAGGATAGAGCTTTCATCTGCTGCATTATCCCGATGCAAAACCCACTCGTTCAGTCGGAATTACAATCGAGGACGGTTTCAACGCTGAAATCGAACGGTTGGAATCGCTCGGCAAAATCAATTCGGCCACCAAACACAAATACGCTTTACAAGTGTTGGACGGCTATAAATCAGTCAAAACCGCATTAGAAGCTATCGACCTCGACCATCTGAAAGGATTGGAATTGTACCTGCGCCAACGCGGTAATAAGGACAACAGCATCGCTACACGGTTCGCCATCTTCAAGGCCATCTACAACAAGGCGGTCAAAGAGGGCAAAGTGACGGTGAAGCAAAATCCGTTCACGTTGTTTCGAGTAAGCAGTTTTCAGGCAAAAGAGGCTGTTCGAAAACAGCCTCTTTTGTTGGTTACACCGTTGCATGTTCTATTTTTAAAGCATTGCATGCGCTGTAAAACGCCTTGATGTTTGCCTCCGAAACCCCGGGAGGGGTGTCGCATCCCGATGATATGATGAAATTCTTGTATGCCTTCGTGCGGTTCAACAACTCGCAGGTAGCGACCGCTACCTGTTCTGCCGATGCCTGCTTGAATATGGCCACAGGATCGAGATTTCCCATCACCAGAATATCGCTCGGAACTTGTTCCAAAGCCGTATTCATGTCTATTTTGTTGCCGAAATGAAGCCCTTTAGCACCGGTTTCAACCATCGAATCGGTACAGTGCCCGGTGTTTCCGCAGTTGTGAAGGACAATCATAAAATTATCATCCTGTAATGTCTCGACGATCTCCCGAATGTACTTTGATGAATAGGCCGACGCATCTTCGTTCGAAAGCAGCCCTGCTGCCGGTTCGGCTATTACGACACCGCTTACGCCGGTTTGCTTGATCGCTTCAATGTAGCTTTTGATGAATTTTGCACACTTGCTGAGAAGCAATTCAATGGTCTGCGGCTCAGTGTAAATTGCCATCATTATCTCCGTCATGTCGAACAACCTGCCGGCCAGCGAGAATGGACCGATCACACCTCCGAAAGTGGGCTTGTCCGTAATCGTTTTTGCGACGATCTTGTTGGCTTTCAGGTACTGCGGAACGCGTCCTGCTGAAAGATCGGGAATCTGCAACGCGGCAACCTGATCGTAATTGCTGAGCAGGCGTCCGCCTCCCGGCCGGCGCAGCTGTTCCGTCCCCGGAAACGACCGGAAATGAACCCCGGGCGGCGGGACCTTCGGCAGGCCGCCGGCATAAAATTCGACCGGCGCGTCTTCTTTTTCATCTTTTTTCCATACCTTTGCTGCGCAACGGTTCGCCGAACGAGGCCCCCGGCCCCGGGCGATTAAAAGGGAATGCCGTGAAAATCGGCAACAGTTCCCTCTGCTGTAAGTTCCTGCCGCCGAAGCGGCACATCAGACCCCGACAATCTCTTGCCACTGGTTTTCACGCGACCGGGAAGGCGTCGGGACCGGAACGAGTCAGAAGACCTGCCGCTGCAATGGTTTTACAATCCAGGGGGAAATGGATCGTGATCGGCAGGAAAAACGGTTTCCGGCATATCCCCGAATGTAAAATCAGGCTACTGCGAAATTCCGGCCGGACGCATGCCGTGCGCACGGCACGAATGCGGATCTCCGGAACATCCGCAAAGATTGGTTGAACGATTTAAACGAAGAGGATATGAGCTGTTTTTTCAGTCATGCCGGACGGACGGCGATACCGGCGCTGCTCTCGGTAGCGCTGGCTGCCGCAGCCTGCAACAAGGACGGAGAGATTACGCTGCCGGACAGCAAACCCCGAATCACCCTCGACAGCGAGACAGGCGTCTACGCGGCCAAGATCGGCCGCGCGGTGACGATCACGCCGACCGTGGAAAACGAGGGAGAGGCCGCTTACAGCTGGACGATCGACGACGAGGTCGTTTCCACGGCGCGCGTGTTCGAATACGTGTTCAACGAGGAAGGCCGCATCTATGTGACCCTGCGGGTCGAAAACCGGGCGGGATACGACGAGAAGGAGGCGCGCATCGACGTGAACCGGCTCGCTCCCCCCGTCATCTCGCTCATCGTGCCGCAGACGGGGCTATACGTGCTCACGGGACGGGAATACACGTTCGCACCGGAGGTGCAGAACGGCGAAAACGCCCGTTACGAATGGTATCTGGACGACTCGTCCGTACCGGTCTCCACCGAAAAGGACTACATCTTCATGCGCACCCAACCGGGAGACTGCTCCCTGCGGCTGACGGTGACCAACGAGGACGGCACGGCCGAGAAAACGGTTGCCGTACACGTCGTGGACGTCATTCCGGTCCGCATCGCGTTCATCCCCTCCTCCTACCTGGCCGACCCGCTGGTGCGGAGCGTATCGCTCGGGCGGACGCTGTTCCTGCGGCCGCAGGTGAGCGACGCCGTCGGGCCGGAATATGCATGGTACGTGAACGGCGTCTTGCAGGAGGACGCAACCCAACGCATGTTCGCCTTCACGCCGGAGAAAGAGGGCGAATACGAAGTCACCTTCCGGGTGACGGACACGGACGAAAGCCCGGCCGCACCCCTCTCGCGCCACATCACGCGCGCATCGTCGAAGCGAATCACCGAAAAAACGCTCCGGGTGACCTGCTACGAACGCGAATCGGAGCGCGTCATCACGACGACGGGACAGCCCGCGTCGAACCGGGTGCTCGAATTCCTGCCCGCGCCCGGACAGTTCGTCAACGAAACGGGCATGGCCGGATACACCGGTCAGAAGAGCTTCGAGGAGGCCCGTCTCTACGCCGAGAACCGGCTGAAAAAGGGTGAGTTCGTCTCGCTCGGCAACTTCGGCGGCTACGTGATCCTCGCCTTCGACCACAGCGTGGAGAACAAGGGCGGATACGACTTTTCGATCCCCGGCAACCAGTTCGAAGGGAGCAACGAACCGGGCGTCGTGTGGGTGATGCAGGATGTCAACGGCAACGGCAAGCCCGACGACGAATGGTACGAACTCCGGGGCAGCGAAACGGGCGGCGAATGGACCGTCCAGGAGTATGCGGTGACCTATTACAGACCCGCCGGGCCTCGCCAGGGGGTGAAATGGACCGACAATCTGGGCCGGAGCGGGCAGGTAGCCTATCTGGGACAGTTCCATGCGCAGGACTACTACTATCCCCTGTGGCTCGAAGAGGAGTCCCATACCTATTACGGCACGGGCCTGCGGCAGAACACCACGCAGACCCCAGGCGGAGACTGGTCGAACAACTCGTTCGAATGGGGGTACGTCGACAACGCGGGCAGCGACAATCTGGAATCTTCGTCCAAAACCGGCAAGACCTGGTTCAAGATCAGCAACGCCATGACGCCCGACGGACAGCCCGCCGGATTGCGCTACATTGATTTCATCAAGGTGCAGAGCGCCATCAACGGCAGCGCCGGAGGACTGGGCGAACTCTCGACCGAAGTCGCCGGAATGGCCATCGACGAGAACCTCAACCGATAACCCCATTCCCGACCGCAACGCATGAAACGATTCTTACGACAGATTCTGCCCGCGGCTTTATGCCTCTCCGCCCTCGGCGGCTGCATGAAGTGGGACTACGGCCGCACGGAGGATTTCTCGGCGACGGAACGGGGGCTGTTCATCGTCAACGAGGGCATGTTCCAGTACGGAAACGCCACGCTGTCGTATTACGACCCGGAAACGAAAACCGTCGAAAACGAAGTTTTCCACCGGGCCAACGCCTTCAAGCTGGGCGACGTGGCGCAGTCGATGACCCTGCACAACGGCGTGGGATGGATCGCGGTGAACAATTCGCATGTCGTTTTCGCCGTCGACCCCGACACCTTCCGCGAGGTGGGACGCATCACCAACCTCACCTCGCCGCGGTACATCCATTTCGTTTCGGACGAAAAGGCCTACGTCACGCAGATCTGGGACAACCGCATCTTCATCGTCAACCCCAAACGCTATGAAATCACGGGATATATCGAGTGCCCGGACATGACGGCGGAATCCGGCTCCACGGAGCAGATGGTGCAGTACGGCAAATACGTCTTCGTGAACTGCTGGTCCTACCAGAACCGTATCCTCAAAATCGACACCGAGACCGACCGGGTCGCCGGTCAGCTGACCGTCGGCATCCAGCCCGCGTCGCTGGCGATGGACCGGAACAACAAGCTGTGGACCGTCACCGACGGCGGCTACGAGGGCAGCCCCTACGGATATGAAGCCCCGTCGCTGTACCGCATCGACGCCGAAACGTTCTCCGTGGAGAAGCAGTTCCGGTTCCGGAAGGGGGACTCCCCGTCGGAGATGCAGCTCAACGGCACGCGCGACACGCTCTACTGGATCGACCGGGACGTCTGGCGCATGCCCGTCGCCGGGGAGCAGCTTCCGGTGCGCCCGTTCCTCGAATACAGGGAGACCAAATATTACGGACTGACGGTCGATCCGACCAACGGCGACGTGTACGTTGCCGACGCCGTCGACTACCAGCAGCAGGGAGTCGTCTACCGCTATACGGCCAAGGGCGAGCCTGTCGACGAATTTCACGTGGGCGTCGCGCCCGGAGCGTTTTGCTGGAAATAACCGGAGAGCATGAAAACAACCGCCTTGTTTCTTTGGATGCTGCTGTTTCCGGCGCTGCTGCGGGCACAGGGCGAGCCGGCGCCGTCCGACGTGCCGGAAACCCCGCAGAACGCCGGCGCGGGGGAGTGGCGCGGGAAAGGCGCCATCGCCATCCGGGAGGTTCCGGTCTGGGGCCGGCGTCCGATGAAAAGCATCGGCGTCGAGGAGACGAAACTCGACTCGGCGATCCTCAAGGAGAACATCGCCCTCTCGATGGCCGACGCGCTGACGTTCAACACACCGGTTTTCGTCAAGCAGTACGGCCGCGCGACCCTCTCCACGGTATCGTTCCGCGGCACGGGTCCGTCGCATACGCAGGTGACGTGGAACGGCATGCGCATCAACAACCCGATGCTGGGCATGACCGACTTTTCGATGATCCCCTCCTATTTCATCGACGACGCCTCGCTGCTCCACGGAACCTCGTCGGTCAGCGAGACGGGCGGCGGACTGGGCGGACTGGTGAAGCTCTCGACTGCGCCGGCGGCGGCCGACGGATTCGGGCTGCAATATATCCAGGGCATCGGCATGTTCCGTACTTTCGACGAATTCCTGCGCCTGACATGGGGCGACGAGCGCTGGCAGGTATCAACCCGCGCCGTCTACCAGTCCTCGGCCAACGACTACAAGTACCGCAACCGCGACAAGAAGGAGAACATCTACGACGACGAGATGAACATCGTCGGGTCGTACTATCCCACCGAACGCAACAAGAGCGGCGCGTTCGACGACGTGCACGTGTTGCAGGAGGTCTACTACAACACCGGGAAAGGCGACCGCTTCGGGCTGAACGCCTGGTACATCAATTCCAACCGGGAACTGCCCCTGCTGACGACCGACTACGCCGACGACACGCAGTTCGAAAACCGCCAGCGCGAACACACCCTGCGCAGCGTCCTCTCGTGGGACCACTACCGCCGGAACTGGAAGGCGGCGGCGAAAGCCGGATACGTGCATTCGTGGACGGCCTACGACTACCGGCGCGACAAGGGCAACGGCATCCTGGAGGCCATGACCCGTTCGCGGAGCAGGATCAACACCCTCTACGGGCAGGCCGACGGGGAGTATTCCGTCGGCGGCAAATGGTTCTTCACGGCCGGACTGTCGGCACACCAGCACTTCGTCGAAAGCGCCGACAAGAACATCATCCGCCAGCAGGGCGACAAGGCCGTCGTCGGCTATGACAAGGGACGCATCGAACTCGACGGCTCCCTGTCGGTCAAGTGGCGCCCCACGGAGCGGCTGGGCTTGTCGGTCGTCGTGCGCGAAGCCATGTACGGAACCTCCTGGTCGCCGGTCATCCCTGCCTTCTTCGCCGACTGCCTGCTTTCCAGGCGCGGCAACGTCGTGGCGAAGGCCTCCGTCTCGCGCAACTACCGCTTCCCGACGCTCAACGACCTCTACTTCCTGCCGGGCGGCAACCCCGGCCTGAACAGCGAACAGGGCGTCGCTTACGAAGCCGGACTGTCGTTCGCCGTGGGAAAGGAGGGCACGTACACGCTGTCGGGGTCGGCGTCGTGGTACGACCAGCACATCGACGACTGGATTCTGTGGCTGCCGACGGCAAAGGGATTTTTCTCGCCGGTGAACATCAAAAAGGTCCACGCCTACGGCGTGGAGATCCGGGCCGACCTGGCCGCAGCGCTCACCAGAGAACTGAAAATCAACCTGAACGGCACCTTCTCATGGGCGCCGTCGATCAACGAGGGGGAGCCGATGTCCCCGGCCGACCGGTCGGTCGGCAAACAGCTGCCCTACGAACCGGAATATTCGGCCACGGCGACCGGAAGGCTCTCCTGGCGCAGCTGGGGCCTGCTCTATCAGTTCTGCTATTACAGCGAACGCTACACCATGTCGAGCAACGACATCACGCTCACCGGACGCCTTACGCCCTATCTGATGAGCAACCTCTCGCTCGAAAAGGGTCTCTCGCTCCGGTGGGCGGACCTGACGCTCAAAGGCACGGTCAACAACCTTTTCAACGAGGAGTACCTCTCGGTGCTCTCCCGGCCCATGCCGCGCATGAACGCCGAATTCTTCATCGGCATAAAGCCCAAATGGGGGACGAAAAAGAGGTGACCCGGCGCGAAGGAGCCTTTCTCTGCGTCTTATTTCCCTTCGGGGACCAGTTGACCGGCATCGTTCACAAAGAGGGACTTACGCTGTTCAGAGGGTAGAAATCCCCCCCCCCCGCGGTTCTCTCCACCGGGGTCGATACCGATGGGATGCGCGAAGACGAAACGCGCGCCGCCCGTGTAAGCGGAATCGACCCAGATACGGCCCCCGACGATCATGGCGATCTGGCGGCAGATGGCAAGGCCCAGGCCCGTGCCCTTCTTCTTGTTGCCGTCGAGCTTCTCGAAGCGGTTGAAAACCAGATCCTGCTTGTCGGGCGGAATGCCCGGTCCGGTGTCGGCCACCGAGAAAAGCACCTCGCCCCGCTCCTCGTCGATCTCCACCCCCAGCGTGATACTGCCCTCGGAGGTGAACTTGCCGGCGTTGGTCAGCAGGTTGATCAGGATTTGCGAAAGACGGTGGGCGTCGGTGGTGAGCATGAACGATCCGACGGGACACGCGAAACGCCCCTCAACCCCTCTCTGCCGCGTATGGGCAGTGGTCATCATCACGTGCTGGCAAATCTGCACGATGTCCTCCGAAGCGTAGTTGAACCTGATCTTGCCGCACTCGAGCGACGAAATGTCGAGGATGTCGTTCAGCAGCGTGAGCAGCATCTCGGAGTTGCTGACCACGATGGCGCAGTACTCGGCGCGCTCCTCCTGCGAAAGCTCCTCGCTCTGCATCAGCGAAGAGAAGCCCACGATGGCGTTGAGCGGCGTGCGGATTTCGTGGCTCATGTTGGCCAGGAACGCCGACTTGAGCATGTCCGACTCCTCGGCCTTCTCCCGGGCGACGACCAGCTGGCCCTCGCGCTCCTCAAGCGTGAGCTTGAGCCGCCGCATGCGCAGCAGCAGCCACGTCACGAAGAGCAGCAGCAGCACCAGCAGCAGGATGCCCGCCACCAGCAGTTCGATGTAGTGGGAGTATTTCGACAGCTTGGCCGCCATCGTATCCTCGATGACGCTGCCCTTGGGCAGGGCGTATTCGGCGATTTTCCACTCCTTGAGCTTGCGCGAATCGAACAGATAGAGACTTTTGCTCGTATGGAAATGAGCGTCTTCGATGTCGTCCGTGTCGTAATATTTCCGGATCTGGTTCGCAATGACCTCCGCGCCGTTCTCGTATTCGGGCACGTAACCGCCGATCGCCGTGTCGCCGATGCCCGTACCGGTCACCGAGAAGACCGGAACGCGGGGGTTGTTCTGCACCAGATCGTTCAGCGACCGCTGCATGAAGTATTCGCCGTCGCTGCCTACGCGCCACGTGCCGAGCATCACGGCCGAACGGGGCGGCAGCGTCGCATAGGTCCGGAACGCCGTCTCCTCCCCCTCGCGGCTGTCCACCAGCACGAGATTCAGGTCGGGGTAGTTCTCCCACTCCGCGCGCACGAGCGCCTGCAACGAAATGCCGCCGTAGGTATTGTCGGTCACCAGAGCGATGTTCTCCACCTGGGGATAAAGCGAACGGATCAGGTCGATGTTGCGCCGGATGTCGTAGCGGTTGAGCATGCCGCCCACCCTGTTCAGGCTGTCGCACATCACCCGGTAGTCGATCGCACGGGGTCTCCACGTCTGCAACGAATCGGGCGGCGCGGGCAGCATGACGCCGTTCTCGCTGGCGAAGCAGCTGAAGCACATCACCCCTTCGGGAATGCAGCCCTGCGATACGATCGGCTCCCATCTGTGCGAAAGGCTGCTCGCGGAAGGTAACGACATCATCTGCATCGACAACTATTTCACCGGTCACAAAAGCAACATCCGACACTTGTTGTCGCACCCCAATTTCGAGGTCATCCGCCACGACATCGTCTATCCCTACATGGCCGAGATCGAGGAGATCTACAACCTCGCCTGCCCCGCTTCGCCGATCTACTACCAGCACGACCCGATCAAAACCACCCAGACGTCGGTGATCGGCTCGATCAACATGCTGGGCATGGCCAAATACAACCGGGCGAAAATCCTCCAGGCCTCGACCTCGGAGGTCTACGGCGACCCGCTGATCCACCCCCAGCGCGAGGATTACTGGGGCCACGTCAACCCGCTGGGCATCCGCTCGTGCTACGACGAGGGCAAACGCTGCGCCGAGTCGCTCTTTATGAGCTACTACCGCGAACACGGCATTCCCGTGAAGATCATCCGCATATTCAACACCTACGGTCCGAAAATGGACATCAACGACGGCCGCGTGGTCTCGAATTTCATCGTCCAGGCGCTGCGGGGCGACAATATCACGATCTACGGCGACGGCGGACAGAGCCGTTCGTTCCAGTACATCGACGACCTGATCGAAGGCATGGTGCGCATGATGGACGACACGCCCGACGACTTCACCGGTCCGGTGAACATCGGCAACCCGAACGAATTCACCATCGCCGAACTGGCCCGCGAGGTGATCTCCCTGACGGGTTCGAAATCGAAGATCGTCCACCTGCCCCTGCCCGCCGACGATCCCCAGCAGCGGCAGCCCGACATCTCGCTCGCCCGCAACATGCTCGGCGGCTGGGAGCCGAAAATCCAGCTGCGGGACGGTCTCCTAAAAACCATCGCCTACTTCGAGGAGGTGCTTTCGCGGGGAGGAATCCGGCGGTGAGACTCGACCGGCACGTGCAAAAACACGGCCAGCCTATAAGAAAAAAGCGGCGGACCACAGAGGTTCGGTATTTGTAGGTAAAGAGAAGCGCAGAAAAGAGCAAGTATCAAGTTCACAG
>OGGQ01000333.1_pt1 | contig 69664 bp, 63 predicted proteins | sample 1571191 | NCBI WGS metagenome assembly OGGQ01 (sample SAMEA2582061, study PRJEB24529) | metagenome | biome: Human gut stool | place: China | collected 2011
GGAGGTCCCTGGTGAGTCTTTGCCTACTTTCTTCTCACAAGAAAGTAGGCCGGGGTGGAGGGGCGGAGCGCCCTCCTGGTGGGAGCAGAAGCCAAGTTCAGCAGCTAGCCTCGGGGGCCGCAGGCCCCGCTGCAAAGAAGCCCCCCGCCCTCGCCGGTGGGCGAAAACCTCATCTTTTCAAAAAGAAAAGCAGAGGAAAATCTTGCGCTGGTGTGGTTATCTTTGCTATAATAGAATCTGTATGCAGGGCAGCTGCAAAAAAGAAGCTGTTTTTGCCTGGAAAAGGGAAAGCCGTTAAGCAAAGGAGCCACCGGCAGAGAAAGCAGCGGCAAGGAGGCAACGGCGAGGAGGCAACGGCGAGGAGGCCGGGTAAGGATGGATGTGCGTGTAGGGGATATCCTGGTGATGAAAAAGAATCATCCCTGCGGGGAAAATAAATTTCTGGTTCTGCGAAGCGGCATGGATTTTAAGCTTCGCTGTACCCGCTGCGGCCGGGAAGTGATGATTGCCCGCTCCAAAGCGGAAAAAAATATCCGACAGATTCAGCGCCCCGGTGCAGAGCCGGAGCAAACGCAACAAGGTTAATTTTTTTATTTTTTTGAATAAGGAGAACGAGAGAATATGTTTGAACAATTAGGCGGCGCAGAAGAGCGCTATCAGGCCATCAACGACCAGCTGATGGACCCCAATGTCGTCAGCGACCCAAAGCAGTACGCGCAGCTGATGAAGGAATATAAAAATCTGACCCCCATCGTGGAGAAGTACCGCGAATACAAAAAGGCCCAGGAGGATATGGACGAGGCCAAGATGATGCTGGAGGAGAGCGGCCTGGAGAAGGATTTCCGCGAGCTGATTGAGGAACAGTACGAGACCAGCAAAAAGCAGATCGAGACCATCGCGGAGGAGCTCAAAATCCTGCTGATTCCAAAGGACCCCAACGACGACAAGAACGTCATCGTCGAGATCCGCGGCGGCGCGGGCGGCGATGAGGCAGCCCTGTTTGCCAACAGCCTGTTCCGCATGTACTCGATGTACGCCGAGAGCAAGGGCTGGAAGATTGAGGTTTTAAATTCCAACCCAACCGAGCTTGGCGGCTACAAGGAGGTCAGCTTCTCGATCAACGGCGACGGAGCGTACTCCAAATTTAAATTTGAGTCGGGCGTACACCGCGTTCAGCGCGTGCCCGAGACCGAGACCCAGGGCCGTATCCACACCTCCACCGTCACTGTAGCGGTGCTGCCGGAGGCGGACGAGGTCGAGGTGGAGATTAACCCCAAGGACCTGCAGATCGACACCTACCGTTCCGGTGGCGCGGGCGGCCAGCACGTCAACAAGACCGAGTCGGCCATCCGCATCACCCACATCCCGACCGGCACTGTCGTCGAGTGCCAGGACGAGCGCAGCCAGTATAAGAACAAGGACAAGGCCATGAAGATTCTGCGCTCCCGCATCTATGAGAAGATGCAGCGCGAGCAGGAGGAGAAGATCGCCAGCGAGCGCAAGCTGCAGGTGGGAGCGGGCGACCGCGCCGAGCGCATCCGCACCTACAACTACCCGCAGGGACGCGTCACCGATCACCGCATCGGCCTGACCCTGTACAAGCTCGAGCAGGTTCTCAACGGCGACCTCGATGAGCTGTTCGACGCGCTCAACACCTTCGACCAGGCCGAGAAGCTCAAGGAGAGTTCCGGTGTGCCCGGCGGCGACAAGTAAGAAAAAGAGGGCGTTTTGTTTTTGAAACAGCAACAGGATTCGCAGCAGAAAAAAACGCTGCTGCTCACGATAAACGACGTTGTGTCCGACGCGGACAAATTAAGCCAGGCCGCAGCGATTATCCGGCGGGGTGGGCTGGTGGCCTTCCCGACCGAGACGGTCTATGGCCTGGGGGCAAACGCGCTGGACCCGCAGGCGGTGAAGGGCATCTTTGCAGCCAAGGGCAGGCCACAGGACAATCCCCTCATCATCCACCTGTACGATCCCAGCCAGACACAGCAATATGCAAAAAATATCCCGCCGGTTTACTACGCGCTGTGCGAGCGCTTTTCGCCCGGGCCGCTGACCGTCATTCTGCCAAAACGGGACTGCATCCCGATAGAGACCTCCGGCGGGCTTGACACGGTGGCGGTGCGCATCCCCTCCCACCCGGTGGCGCGGGAGATCATCCGCCTGGCCGGGGTGCCGGTGGCTGCGCCTTCGGCCAACCTCTCCGGTTCTCCCAGCCCTACCACCGCCCAGCACTGCGTCCATGACCTGTGGGGCAGGGTGGACGCCATCGTCGACGGCGGAGCCTGCGGTGTGGGACTGGAATCGACGGTCATCTCGCTGGCGGGGGAAAAACCGGTTCTGCTGCGTCCCGGCGCGGTGACCCCGCAGATGCTGCGGGAGCTTCTGCCCGATCTGCAGATTCACCAGGCGGTGACCGAAAAGCTGCAGGCCGACGTCAAGGCATCCTCGCCGGGCATGAAGTACAAGCACTATGCGCCCAAGGCGCAGATCACCATCCTGGACGCGGACAGCGCGCGGTTTGTCGCCTATGTCAACGCCCACAAGCGGCCGGGGCTGTTTGCCCTGTGCTTTGCCGAGGATGTGGCGGGGCTGCAGGTGCCTTATGTCAGCCTGGGGGCAGATGAGGCCGACCAGGCACGGCACCTGTTTGCGGCGCTGCGGCAGCTGGATGAGCTGGGAGCGAAGGAAGTGTATGCCCGCTGCCCGGACAAGGAGGGCGTGGGACTGGCAGTGTACAACCGTCTGATCCGCGCCGCGGCCTATCACGAGTTGCCGGTGGAGCAGGAATAGGCGCAGAGAAAAAGGCAAGGTTGACAGGAAGAAGATGAACAATATGGTTATAGGACTGACAGGCCAGACCGGAGCGGGCAAGACCACCGTCTCGGACTATCTGCGGGAGAACGGCGTCACCGTCATCGACGCCGACCAGGTGGCCCGCCGGGTGGTGGAGCAGGGCAGCGCCTGCATCGCCGACATTGCCCTGGAGTTTGGCTGTGAATATATCAACATGGACGGCACCCTCAACCGCAGAAAGATGGCGCGGACCGTCTTTGGAGACAAGGCAAAGTTAAAGAAATTAAATTCTCTGATGTTCCCCTACATCATCGAGGAGATCCGCGGCGAGCTTGCACGGCTCAAAGAGGAGCAGGGCGGGCTGATTGTGCTGGACGCGCCGACGCTGTTTGAGAGCGGCGCGGACAAGGAGTGCGATTATGTCGTCTCGGTCACCGCTGCGGCGCCCGAGCGCGAGAGGCGGATCATCGCCCGCGACGGCCTGAGCCAGGAGGAGGCGCGCGAGCGTATCGCCGCCCAGCACGACGAGGACTATTATAAGAGCCGCTCCTGGTGGGTGCTGGAGAATAACGGCAGCGCCGACTCCCTCAAAAACGAGGTCAGCGCCCTGCTGGCAACGCTGGAGAGCATGATGGAACAGCCGGCTTCTGCACCGGACAAGGAGGATATCCTTTAGACAGAAACGGAGGAAAAGCGTGGCAGCCAGAAAAAAAGTTGCAAAAAGATGGAGTGTGAAGTCGGCCCTGCTGTGGGTTGCACTGGTAGCGGTGCTGGTGGCGGCGGGATTTGCCGCGCTGGAACCGGCCACCCGCACCATCTATCATCAGCTGTATCCCCGCAGCTACCGCAGCTATGTCGAGCAGTACAGCCGGGAATACGATGTGGACGAAAATTTAGTCTATGCGGTGGCGAAGGTGGAGAGCAACTTTGACCCCAACGCTGTCTCCAGCGCTGATGCCCGGGGGCTGATGCAGATGACCGAGGATGCCTTCGAGTGGGTGCAGTACCGCATGGGGGACCAGAGCGGCGTGACCTACGCGGACATCTTTGACCCGGAGGTCGCCATCAAGTACGGAACCTATATGCTGCACCTGCTGCTTACCGAAACCGGCGACGAAATGCTGGCCATCTGCTCCTACCACGCGGGGATGGGCAACGTCAGCGCCTGGCTTGAACAGGAAAACTATTCGAAAGACGGAAAAACACTTGACAAAATACCCTATTCTGATACAGAATGGTATTATAATAAAGTCTCCGAGGCAAAGGAAATTTACCGCGAGCTTTATTCTTAAAAAATGCTTTCTTGCCTGCTCTCTTTTGGGAGGGCGGCACAGATAAATATTATTATCGGGAGGATGAACGATATGGACAAAACCAAAGGCGAACTGCTCCAGGAAGAGCTGATGATGAAGCCGGTCAACGGCACCAGCCGTCTGTCCGACGAGGCTCTGGACAAAGCGGAGGATTTTTCGGTAGGCTATAAGAAATTTATGGACGCTGCCAAAATTGAGATCGAAGCTGTCAAAGAGGCGATCGCTCTGCTGGAAAAGAATGGCTATCATCCGTTTGAGAGAGGGAAAAAGTATCAGCCGGGCGAGCGGTTCTACTACAACAACCGCGGCAAATCGCTGATCTTCGGCACCATGGGCAAACGCCCGATCGAAAAAGGCGTCAAGATTCTGGCGGCGCACGTCGATTCTCCAAGACTGGATATCAAACCAAGCCCGCTGTTTGAAAACTGCGAGCTGGGCTACTTGAGACCACACTACTACGGCGGCATCAAGAAATATCAGTGGCCGACCATTCCGCTGGCACTGCACGGCGACGTCTACAAAAAGGACGGCTCGGTTGTCTCCATCACCATCGGTGAGGACGAGAACGACCCGATCTTCTGCGTCACCGACCTGCTGCCACACCTTTCCTCTACCCAGCGTCAGCAGACCCTGGCAGAGGCTTTCAAGGGCGAGAGCCTGAACATCCTGATCGGCTCCAGACAGTTTAAGGACGACAAGGCTTCCGAGAAGGTAAAACTCAATCTGATGAGAATCCTCAACGAGAAGTACGGCATCACCGAGCGCGACTTTTTGGGCGCTGAGCTCAGCTGCGTACCGGCTCTCAAAGCCCGCGACCTGGGTCTTGACAGAAGCATGATCGGTGCTTACGGCCATGACGACCGCGTCTGCGCCTACACCGAGATGATGGCTGAGATCGACAACCAGAACCCGGAATGGACCTCGGTTGTTATCTTCGCGGACAAAGAGGAAGTTGGTTCCGACGGCAACACCGGCATGCACTCCAGATTCCTGGAATATTTCCTGGCTGATCTGGCAGAGCCGTTTGGCGTACCGGTAAGACGGGTGCTGAGCAACTCCAAGTGCCTGTCCGCAGACGTCAGCGCAGCCTACGACCCATCCTTTGCGGATGCGTATGAGAAGCAGAACTCTTCCTTCCTGAACTACGGCGTATGCGTTGTCAAATACACCGGTTCCGGCGGCAAGGGCGGCACCAACGACTGCAATGCCCGCTTCACCAGCCAGGTCTGCGCGATTCTGGACAAGGCGGATGTTGTATGGCAGTTCGGCGAGCTGGGCAAAGTTGACCAGGGTGGCGGCGGCACCGTTGCCAAATTCATCTCCGAGCTGGATGTCGACACCATCGACATCGGCGTACCGGTTCTGTGCATGCACGCACCGATGGAGATTATCTCCAAAGTTGACCTGTACGAGACCTACCGTGGTTTCTATGCGTTCCTGGTAGCGGAGCTGGACTAAGTTTTTGAAAAAACTTAAAAAAATGTTCCCCCGGAGGGCACAAGCTCTCCGGGGGATTTTTTGCTTTTTGCAGGGGCGTTTGTTTTTTCTAAGCCGACGTGAGGAGGCTGTGCTCCCGAGGGGGGGGGAAGCCGCCCTTCGAAAAAGTTCCGTATCGGCGGGGCCTCGGGGAGGGAAAAAGGAGAATTTTAGCATATATAAACAAAACTCCGATGAAAAAATCGGAGTTTTTCGTGTTGCGCAAAGAGCCAAAAAGATTGACTTTATGGCGAAAATGCAATATAATATTATAATGTATCAAAATGGCTACGTGTGTATTTTCCTAAATATATTGTAGCATAGAAGAAAAAAGAATTCAATACCTTCTTGCAGGATATTGAATAAAATGGGAAAAAAGTTGTACACAATGGACAATTGTTAAAATATGCGGATTGGAGTGGATCAGCCTATGGTGAATGTTAAGCCGGTACATCTGGGTAAGAATGTTCGAATGAGCTTTTCTCGGATCAATGAGGTTCTGGAAATGCCAAATCTGATTGAGGTCCAGAAAAACTCCTACAAATGGTTTCTTGAGGAGGGGTTAAAGGAAGTATTTAAAGATATTTCTGAGATTTCGGACTATCAGGGCAATCTGGTGCTTGACTTTATCGACTACCGTCTTGACGAAACGCCTAAATACAGCATTGAGGAGTGCAAGGAGCGCGACGCTACCTACGCAGCACCTCTGCGTGTGCGCGCAAGCCTTCTGAACAAGGAGACGGGCGAGGTCAAGGAGCAGGATATCTTCATGGGAGATTTCCCGGTCATGACCCCCAGCGGCACCTTCATCATCAACGGTGCGGAGCGCGTTATCGTTTCCCAGTTGGTGCGTTCCCCGGGTGTTTACTACAGCATCTCCCGCGACAAAGCCGGTAAGGAACTGTATGCCACCACCGTTATCCCGAACCGCGGCGCCTGGCTGGAATATGAAACCGACTCCAACGACGTCTTCTATGTCCGCATCGATAAAAACAGAAAGCTGCCGGTAACCACCTTCATCCGCGCGCTGGGTCTGTCCAGCGACGGACAGATTCTGGAATTTTTCGGCGACGACCCGCGCATTGTGGCAACCATCGAAAAGGACAGCACCAACAACACCGAGGAGGCGCTGCTGGAGGTTTACCGCAAGCTGCGTCCGGGCGAGCCGCCGACAGTGGACAGCGCCCAGAGCCATCTGAACGGCCTGTTCTTTGATGCAAGAAGATACGATATGTCCCGCGTAGGACGCTATAAATACAACAAGAAGCTGGGCATCGCCTCCCGCATCACCGGCCATGTGGTTGCTGAGCCTATCATCAACAGCCGCACTGGCGAGGTGATGGCGGAGCCGGACGAGGTGCTCACCCGCGCCAAGGCGGAGGAGATCGAGCGCGCCGGCGTCGATACCGTCTTCCTTAAGGTCGGCGACCGCACCGTCAAGGTCATCTCCAACGGCATGGTCGACATCCTCGACTACATCTCCTGCTACACCCAGGAGGAGCTGGAGGAGATCGGCGTCAACGAGAAGGTTCGCTTCTCGGTTCTGTGCGAGATTCTGGACAGCTGCAACTCCGACGAGGAGCTGCGCCAGATGATCAAGGAGCGCGCGGAGGATCTGGTTCCAAAGCACATTATCAAGGACGACATCTTCGCCACCATCAACTACCTGTGCTGCCTGGGCAACGGCGTCGGCTCGGTCGACGACATCGACCATCTGGGCAACAGAAGAATCCGCTCGGTTGGAGAGTTGCTGCAGAACCAGTTCCGCATCGGCTTCTCCCGCATGGAGCGCGTTATCCGCGAGCGCATGACCACCCAGGCGCAGGACATGGAGGTCATCACCCCACAGGCGCTGATCAACATCCGTCCGGTTGTGGCGGCGATCAAGGAGTTCTTCGGTTCCTCCCCGCTGTCCCAGTTCATGGACCAGAACAACCCTCTGGCCGAGCTGACCCACAAGCGCCGTCTGTCCGCGCTGGGGCCTGGCGGTCTGTCGCGTGACCGCGCCGGATTCGAGGTTCGAGACGTACACTACAGCCACTACGGCAGAATGTGCCCGGTAGAGACCCCGGAAGGTCCGAACATCGGTCTGATTTCCTACCTTGCAACCTTTGCAAGAATCAACAAATACGGCTTCATCGAGGCGCCGTACCGCCGCGTCGACAAAGAGACCGGCAAGGTGCTGGATGAGGTAGAATATATGACTGCTGACCGCGAGGATGAGTTCATCGTCGCGCAGGCAAACGAGCCGCTGACCGAGGAAGGCACCTTTGCCAACAGGATGGTATCGGTGCGCCACCGCGATACTGTCCAGATTGTCGAGCGCGAGCTGGTTGACTACATGGACGTTTCGCCGAAGATGGTTGTCTCGGTTGCGACTGCAATGATCCCGTTCCTCGAGAACGACGATACCAACCGCGCGCTGATGGGTGCGAACATGCAGCGCCAGGCAGTGCCGCTTCTGAAAACAGAAAACCCGATTGTCGGCACCGGCATGGAGTATAAGGCTGCGGTTGACTCGGGCGTCTGCGTCGTTTCCGACGTCAACGGCGTGGTCGACCGCGTGGATGCGACCAAGATCGTGGTCCGCACCGACGAGGGCGAACTGAAAACCTTCAATGTCATCAAGTTCATGCGCTCCAACCAGGGCACCTGCTTCAATCAGCGCCCGATCGTCTCTGCAGGTGAACGGGTCACTGTCGGTCAGGTACTGGCAGACGGTCCGGCCACCAGCAACGGCGAGATCTCGCTGGGCAAAAACGCGCTGATCGGCTTTATGACCTGGGAAGGCTACAACTACGAGGACGCGGTCCTGCTCAACGAGCGCATGGTCCGCGACGACGTATACACCTCGATCCACATCGAGGAGCACGAGATTGAGGCCCGCGACACCAAGCTCGGCCCAGAGGAAATCACCCGCGACATCCCGAACGTCGGCGAGGACGCCCTCAAAGAGCTGGACGAGCGCGGCATCATCCGCATCGGCGCCGAGGTTCACTCGGGCGATATCCTGGTCGGCAAGGTAACGCCGAAGGGCGAGACCGAGCTCAATGCCGAGGAGCGCCTGCTGCGCGCCATCTTTGGCGAAAAGGCCAGAGAGGTCCGCGACACCTCGCTGCGCGTACCGCACGGCGAGTACGGCATCATCGTCGATGTCAAGGTATTTACAAGAGAAAATTCCGACGAGCTTTCCCCGGGCGTCAACATGGTCGTCCGCTGCTACATCGCGCAGAAGAGAAAGATCTCGGTCGGCGACAAGATGGCGGGACGCCACGGCAACAAGGGTGTTGTTTCCAGAATCCTGCCGCAGGAGGATATGCCGTTCCTGGCAGACGGACGTCCGCTGGACATCGTGCTCAATCCTCTGGGCGTACCTTCCCGTATGAATATCGGTCAGGTATTGGAGGTCCACCTGGGACGTGCGGCCGCCGAGCTTGGCTGGAAGATTATGACACCTGTCTTTGACGGCGCAAACGAGAACGACATCCGCGAGTGCCTGGAGATGGCGGGCCTGCGCGGCGACGGCAAGACCACCGTCTATGATGGACGCACCGGTGAGCCGTTTGACAACCCGGTCACCGTCGGCTACATGTACTACCTCAAGCTGCACCACCTGGTAGACGATAAGATTCACGCCCGCTCCACCGGTCCATACTCGCTGGTTACCCAGCAGCCTCTGGGTGGTAAAGCGCAGTTCGGCGGCCAGCGTTTCGGTGAGATGGAGGTTTGGGCGCTGGAAGCTTACGGCGCAGCTTACACCCTGCAGGAGATTCTGACGGTCAAATCGGACGATGTCATCGGCCGTGTCAAGACCTTCGAGGCGATCGTCAAGGGCAAAAATGTTCCGAAGCCGGGCATTCCGGAATCCTTCAAAGTTCTCATCAAGGAGCTGCAGTCGCTGTCGCTGGATGTTAAGGTCCTGGATAAGAACAACGAGGAGATCGACCTCAAGCAGGATCTGGACGACGACATGGGCTTTGGCGGCAACGAGCACTATCAGGAGGACGACGGAACCACCTTTGAAAGCGAGAACGTCGCGGTGGATTCTGAGATTGAGGATAACTTTGCTGTGGAGCATCCGGATCTGCAGGACGATGACGACGATTTCGGCGGCCTGCTGGATGAGTTCTCCGACTTTGGGCTGGATGATGACAGTGATGACAATATGTAATTGAGGAAGAAGGGGTCGCAACAATGGAATTTAATGTGTTCGAATCTATTAAAATCGGCTTGGCTTCTCCGGAAAAGATCAGGGAATGGTCCTATGGCGAGGTAAAAAAGCCGGAGACCATCAACTATAGAACCCTGAAACCAGAACGCGACGGCCTGTTCTGCGAGCGCATCTTTGGTCCAACCAAGGACTGGGAGTGCTACTGCGGCAAGTATAAGCGTCTGCGCTATAAGGGTAAAATCTGTGAGCGCTGCGGCGTTGAGGTCACCAAATCCAAGGTCCGCCGCGAGCGCATGGGTCACATCGAACTGGCGGCGCCGGTTTCCCACATCTGGTACTTTAAGGGAACCTCCTCCAGAATGGGACTGCTGCTGAACCTCTCTCCAAGACTGTTGGAGAAGGTGCTGTACTTCGCGTCCTACATCGTGACCGATCCGGGAACCACCAACCTGAAAAAATACACCCTTCTTTCCGAGAAGGAATACCGCGATATGCGCGAGGCCTATGAGGACGAGTTCGAGGCTATGATGGGCGCGGAGGCAATCAAAAAGCTGCTGGAGGACATCGATCTGGAGCAGCTCTCCCGCGAGCTTAAGGATGAGCTGGAGACATTGCCGGTAGGACAGAAGCGCGCCAGAATCTTAAAGCGGCTGGAGGTTGTCGAGGCGTTCCGCCTGAGCGGCAACCAGCCATCCTGGATGATTCTGGATGTTGTTCCGGTTATCCCACCGGACATCCGCCCGATGGTTCAGCTGGACGGCGGACGCTTTGCCACCAGCGATTTGAACGACCTGTACCGCCGGGTCATCAACCGCAACAACCGTCTGAAAAAACTGATCGAGCTGGGCGCGCCGGACATCATCGTCCGCAACGAAAAGCGCATGCTGCAGGAGTCGGTTGACGCGCTGATCGACAACGGCCGCCACGGCCGCCCGGTCACCGGACCGAACAACCGTCCGCTCAAGTCGCTGTCCGACATGCTCAAAGGTAAACAGGGACGTTTCCGTCAGAACCTGCTGGGTAAACGTGTCGACTACTCCGGCCGTTCGGTTATCGTCGTTGGCCCGGATCTGAAAATGTACCAGTGCGGCCTGCCAAAGGAGATGGCGCTGGAGCTGTTTAAGCCGTTTGTCATGAAGCGGCTGGTCGATCAGGAGATCGCCACCAACATCAAAAACGCCCGCAAGATGGTGGACCGCGCTTCGATGAAGGAAGTGTGGGACGCGCTGGAGGTTGTCATCAAGAACCACCCGGTTCTTTTAAACCGTGCGCCTACCCTGCACCGTCTGGGCATCCAGGCCTTTGAGCCGATCCTGGTAGAGGGCCGCGCCATCCGCCTGCACCCGCTGGTATGTACCGCATTCAACGCCGACTTCGACGGCGACCAGATGGCGATTCATCTGCCGCTTTCCGCTGAGGCACAGGCTGAGGCGCGCTTCCTGATGCTGGCAGCGGGCAACCTGCTGAAACCATCCGACGGACGTCCGGTCACCATCCCGACCCAGGACATGATCCTCGGTTCCTACTATCTGACCATGGTCCGCGACGACGAGCCGGGCGCCGGCAAGGTGTTCCGCAACTTCGACGAGGCCAAGATGGCATACGACACCGGTGTGGTCGGCCTGCATGCGCCGATCAAGGTCCGCGTCTCCCGCGAGGTGGAGGGCAAGACTATCAGCCGCCTGATCGACGCCACCGTCGGACAGATCATCTTCAACGACCCGATCCCGCAGGATCTGGGCTTTGTGGACAGAACCGATTCGGAAAAACAGTTTGACCTGGAGGTCACCTTCCTGGTTAGAAAGAAACAGCTGGGCCAGATCATCGACCGCTGCATCCGCAACTGCGGTACCGTGCGCACCTCTGAAATTCTGGACCGCATCAAAAACCAGGGCTTTAAATATTCCACCAAGAGCGGCCTGACCGTCGCGGTAAGCGACGCGCTGATCCCGGAGAACAAGCAGGAGCTGATCGCGCAGGCCGACGAGAAAGTTGCACAGATCAAGCGCCAGTACGACCGCGGCCTGATTTCGGACGACGTCCGTTACGACCGTGTTATCAAGGTCTGGAACGACACCACCGAGGCGGTCAAGAAGGAGCTGAACGCCACCTTCGGTGAGCGCAACCCGATTTACATGTTCGCCGATTCCGGTGCGCGAGGCTCGATGGAGCAGATCCGTCAGCTGGCCGGCATGCGCGGACTGATCGCCAACACCTCCGGTAAGGCGATCGAAATCCCGATTAAATCCAACTACCGTGAAGGCCTGAACATCCTGGAGTACTTCAACTCCTCCCGAGGCGCGCGTAAAGGTCTGGCCGACACCGCGCTGCGTACAGCGGACTCCGGTTACCTGACCCGCCGTCTGGTAGACGTTTCGCAGGATGTTATCGTCCGCAGCGACGACTGCGGCACCCACGAGGGCATCATGGTTTATGACATTATTGACAGCGGCCGCGTTATCGAGAGCCTGGCCGAGCGTCTGACCGGACGCTATTTGGCAGATGACCTTGTCGATCCAAAGACCGGCGAGGTGCTGGCAACCAGAGAAAAGATGATCGACGAAAAGACCGCGCAGAAGATTGCGGATGCTGGCATCGCCCAGGTCAAGATCCGCTCCATCCTCAACTGCCAGGCCAAGAAGGGCGTCTGCGCCAAGTGCTACGGTGCGAACCTGGCCAACGGTCAGCCGGTCGGCATCGGCGAGGCGGTCGGCGTCATCTCGGCGCAGTCGATCGGTGAGCCAGGTACCCAGCTGACCATGCGTACCTTCCATACCGGCGGCGTCGCTTCCGCCAGCGATATTACCCAGGGTCTTCCGAGGGTTGAGGAGCTGTTTGAGGCAAGAAAGCCGAAGAACGCGGCAATCATCAGCCACCTGTCCGGTATTGCAAACTTCCGTCTCGACCACAAGGGCGCCAACACCGTCAACGTCACCAGCGCGGACGGCGAGGTGTTCACCAAGATTGTTCCGTTCGACTATAAGATTATCGTCGAGGAAGGACAGTATGTCGAGAAGGGTCAGCTGATCACCGAGGGTGCTGTGGAGCCGGGAGAGGTTCTGGCAGTCAGCGGCGAGCTGGCAGTTCAGGACTACCTGATCAAAGAGGTACAGCGCGTATACCGTACCCAGGGCGTTGACATCAACGACAAGCACATCGAGGTCATTGTCCGCCAGATGATGCGCAAGGTCCGCATCGACGATGGCGGCGACACCCACCTGATTACCGGTTCGCTGGTGGACAAGGCGGAGCTGCGTGAGGCAAACGAGCAGCTGCTGGAGCAGGAGGCTCAGGACGGCATCCACCGCAAACCGGCAACTGCCCACGCGGTGCTGATGGGTATTACCAAGGCTTCGCTGGCGACCGACTCGTTCATGTCGGCGGCTTCCTTCCAGGAGACCACTCGTGTCCTGACCGAGGCAGCCATCAAGGGCAAGGTTGACCCGCTCAGCGGCCTGAAGGAAAACGTCATCATTGGTAAGCTGATCCCAGCCGGCACCGGCATCATCGAGTACATCGAGCCGGAGCAGGAGGAGCAGCCGACCGAGGAGACAACCAGCGCGCACAGCGACGCGATTGTGGAAGCTCCGCAGGAGGACGACGCAGAGCCTGCAGCCGTTTAATCAATCGAATAAAAAAGCCGAAAGGCCCGTCACAGGTTGTTCTGTGACGGGCCTTTTTGATGTCACCTTTGTGGATAATAGATAGAAAAGAGGGTGAAAGATTAGACAAATATCGGATTGATAAAGCCCGCTCTTTTTGCTACGATAATAGTAATAAAAGGAGGGGAAAATATGCGTAGAAAAATGGCAAGGATCATTCTGGCGACAATTATTCTGGCGGGGGTAATGGCCCTGCTGCTGGCGAGCTGCGGCGGGAGCCTGACGATTAACCGTTTGGAGCTGAGCGGAGAAGAAGCGGAAAGGTATGCGATAGAGGGCAGGGAGGATATCCCAGCCCCTTCGGAGCAGCGGTATTACAGCTGCGAGAGCGAGAACCCGCAGTCCTACCAATTCTACTTCTGGCGGCTGGAGGATGGCGAGTGGCTGAGGTCGAAGATGGGCGACGGCGCCATGCAGGAGGGGGAGAATATCCTCGCCGTCTATATGCAGGGCGATCAGGATGGATTTGGAGCAGGCGCAGTAGTTTCAGGAAATGGTGCATGCAGCGAGAACAATCGTGTTGGAATCGAACCGATGGAGGTCACCTATCTGGAGGAGCGAGCAACCATCTCTGCAAGCGACCGTCTGGTGCTGGCGGTCGGCGGGGAGAACGCCGCGGATCTGACCCCGGAAGGAATGCAGGGAAACTTTGACCTGGATGACCTGAAAGAACGCGGAAGCGGCGTCTATGTTTTGACCGTGGAGTTTTAAGAGAGGAGAAGAAAGGAGGCAGCGCCGTGAAGAAAAGGTTAGCGATCGTGTTGATGGCGGCAATGTTGGCAGTGATGAGCTCGCAGGCGGTCTTTGCCGATGGAGGGAAAGAGACTATACCAAGGCCAGAGGTTGAGGCTGGGGAGTCGGCTGTCCCGGAGGATGAGCCAAGGATTCTTACACCGGACAGGGAGTCGCTTGAAGAAAGCCCAGATATCCTGACGCCGAGCGGATCGCTGGGGAAGGAGCCGCAGGAGATACTCGTGGAGCCGCCCGGAGAGCCGGACTTGGAGACGCTGAAAAAGCAGCAGGAGGAGAATGAGCGTCTGCAGGAGCTTTACGATTCGCTCAGTGAGGAGGAAAGCTTCTTTATTTGGCAACAGGTTCAAAGTCGATACGATCAGGAAAAACAAGATTGGGAAAATAGGATGCGGGAAAAGACAAAACGACTTTCTGATTACTTAAAGGAAGAACTTTTCCCCAGCCAGTATACCTACCTGCTAGCGGATACAGATTTGACGATTGGTATCCCATCGATGAAGCAAATGGAAAAGATTGAAAAAATTTGCGATGAGTATCGGAAGGAAACGGGAGAAGGGGTGATCTGTCTCTATAGATTGTGCCGATATTCTTACAAGGAATTGGAGCAGGCGAAGACGGAACTGGAGAAAAATAAAGAATTGGCAGAATTGATGGGAGAGAGAAATTATAGCGTTGAAAATTATAACGACCATTTAAGTCTCTCTTGTACTGGTGGTGACGCTCCAGGGTTGGATGATTGGCTCGAGCGGAATGGCTATCAGGATATGGTAGTGGTACAAGAGGAACAGAAACGGTTCCCAGAATAGCAAAGTGAGAGGAGGAACAACGAAATGAAACAGAAGATTTTTGCAATTGGTCTGGCGGCGATGCTGCTGGCGGCAAGCTCGCTGGGAGCGGCGGCCATTGGTGTGCAGCCGAGGATGAGCCTTGCCTCCGCTGCGCAGGCAAAGCAGGTCGCGACGGTCAAAAAGCTGACCGACAGCCAGTACGAAGCGCTGCGCGGGGAGCTGATGCAGCTTTTTAATTTCCCGGAGCTGAGCAGCGGCAATGTCAACCGCAAGGAGATGACTTTGGAGCTGGAGGTCGTCGGCCAGGCTTCGACGGGGCTGCAGAGCAGAATCAAGGAGCTGGAGAAGGAGTACGGCGTCGATTCAAAAATCAGCATCGTTGAGGGTTACGAGAGCGCCGAACTGCCGTTGGCAGAAGATCCAGTCGAAAACAACAACGCGTTTGCCGAGCAGGTGAAGGAGCAGCTGGGCAAAGAGGGCTATACCAGCATCACAGTGGCGGGCAGCCGAATCACTATTGGGGTGCCGTCGGTGGAGAGCATCGAAAAGATTGAGGTACTGCGGCAGACCTTTGAGGAGCAGGAGGAGCTTTCTCCTGTCGACTATCTGCTCTGCCGCTATTCCTGCCAGCAGCTGGAAGAAGCCAAAGCGGCAGTGGACAAGGAGCTTGCCGACATCGCCAAGCAGGACGGCGGCGCTTACTCAGTGCGGGTAAACGGCGGATACCTTGAGCTGTACTGCCCCTACGGCCGCTCAGAGGCGCTGGAAAGCTGGCTTGCAAACAGCAGCTACCAACCGATGCTGGTGGTGCTGGAGGGCAGGAAGCCGCTGCTGGAGGGCGCAGGATTATAATTTATCGAAAGGAAAGCAGAAAAGGGGGCGGGAACGCCTCCTTTTTTCTTGTACAGGAATAAAATGGCTCCCCTTGGGGCATCCTGTAGCAGGAAATGCTTCGAATTGTATAAGGAAAAGGGCGTAAAGGCGCGCAAAATTGGTGCAAACGTCGATCAAAAATTTGTTGACAGAAACGGCTGGGGATGATAGAATATTTAATTGGCGGGGCATGCGGATAAGCTGTGCCCAGCCGGAAAAACAAAATTTTTTATTTTAGTAAGGAGGTGCAATATGCCAACCTTTAACCAGTTAGTTCGTAAAGGCAGAGAGTCTGTAGAGAAAAAGTCTACCGCTCCAGCTCTTCTGAAAGGATGGAACTCCCTGAAGAGAGAAGCGATCAACCAGAATTCTCCACAGAAACGTGGTGTATGTACTGCAATCAGAACCCAGACACCAAAGAAACCAAACTCCGCGCTGCGTAAAGTTGCAAGAGTACGTCTTTCCAATGGAATCGAAGCTACCGCTTACATTCCGGGTATCGGCCACAACCTTCAGGAGCACTCTGTTGTTCTGATCCGTGGCGGCCGTGTTAAGGACCTCCCTGGTGTTCGTTACCACATCATCCGCGGTACACTCGATGCACAGGGTGTAGCCAACAGAATGCAGAGCCGTTCCAAGTACGGCGCAAAACGTCCAAAGAAGAAGTAATAAAACTCCGAACAATTTTGAAAACAACCGCTCATGTGGGCTTTTATATAGCCAAACGCAGGGAGCACCTGCCATTGGCGTCATAGAAGACTTCACATTGGCAAACGGGAGTTTTGTCACTTTCGAGTACCGATGAATTCAGACTGTGAAGGAGGGAAGCGAAGTGCCAAGAAGAGGTCAAATCGCTAAACGTGATGTATTGCCAGATCCAATGTACAATTCCAAGCTGGTAACACGTTTGATCAACAATATCATGTACGACGGTAAGAAGGGCGTTGCCCAGAAGATCGTCTACGGTGCATTCGAAATCGTAACCGAGAAGACCGGCAAGGATGCTCTGGAAGCTTTCAAGGAAGCTCTGGAAAACATTATGCCGGTTCTGGAGGTAAAGGCTCGCCGTATCGGCGGTGCTACCTACCAGGTACCAATGGAGGTTCGTCCAGCAAGAAGACAGACCCTGGGTCTGAGATGGCTGACCAACTACTCCAGAGCTCGTTCCGAGAAAACCATGAAAGAGCGTCTGGCCGGCGAGATCATTGATGCAATCAATGGAACCGGCGGTGCCGTCAAGAAACGTGAGGATACTCACAAGATGGCAGAAGCGAACAAAGCTTTCGCACACTACAGATTCTAATCAGGACAGTTGCAGAACGGCAGCGCCCGGACAGATTGCTTCGGGCCTGCTATTCTGGCTGATTCTGGTTTTTTACTACCCGAATATGAATTGTGAAATATTGCGAAGGAGGACAATATGCCAAGAGACGTATCATTGGAAATGACTCGCAATATCGGCATAATGGCGCACATCGATGCTGGTAAGACTACCACCACTGAGCGTATTCTGTACTACACCGGTATCAACCACAAGATCGGTGAAACTCATGATGGCAGCGCGACGATGGACTGGATGGTGCAGGAGCAGGAAAGAGGTATTACCATTACCTCCGCTGCGACCACCTGCTACTGGAAGGGCCACCGTATCAACATCATCGATACTCCTGGACACGTTGACTTTACAGTAGAGGTAGAGCGTTCCCTGCGCGTCCTCGACGGCTCTGTAACAGTAATGTGTGCTAAGGGCGGCGTTGAGCCACAGTCCGAGACTGTATGGCGCCAGGCTGATAAGTACCATGTTCCGAGAATGATCTATGTCAATAAAATGGACATCATGGGTGCAGACTTCTACAATGTTCTGAACATGATCCATGACCGTCTGAAATGTAATGCTGTTCCGATCCAGCTGCCAATCGGTGCCGAAGCGTTCTTCGAGGGCCTGATCGACCTGGTAGAGATGAAGGCTTACATTTACAACGATGACATGGGCAAGGATATCTCGGTTGTTGATATCCCGGAAAACATGAAAGATCAGGCGGAAGAATACCGCACCAAGATGATCGAGTCCATCTGCGAACAGGACGAGGAACTGATGGAAAAATACCTCAACGGTGAGGAGCTGACCATCGAGGAGATCAAACACGCAATCCGTGTTGACACCATCGCCAACAGAATGGTTCCGATCTGCTGCGGTACTTCCTATAAAAATAAAGGTGTCCAGAAGCTGCTCGACGCGATCGTCGACTACATGCCGGCTCCAACCGACATCCCGCACATCAAAGGCGTCAGCCTGGACAGCGACGAGGAGGAGGAAAGACCTTCTTCCGACGACGCTCCGTTCGCAGCTCTTGCATTCAAGATTGCGACCGACCCGTATGTTGGTAAGCTCTGCTTCTTCCGCGCATATTCCGGTATTGTCAACACCGGCGACACCGTCCTCAACGCAACCAAGGGCCATACCGAAAGAATTGGCCGTATCCTGCAGATGCACGCGAACCACAGAAAAGATATCGAAGCCTGCTACGCAGGTGATATCGCTGCCGCAGTAGGCCTGAAGAAGGTCACCACCGGTGACACCTTGTGCGATCCTAAATACCCGATCATTCTGGAAACCATGGAGTTCCCGGAACCGGTTATCCGCGTTGCGATCGAGCCAAAGACCAAAGCTGGTCAGGAGAAGATGGGTATCGCGCTGGCGAAGCTGGCAGAAGAGGACCCGACCTTCAAGACCTACACTGATGAAGAGACCGGCCAGACCATCATCGCTGGTATGGGTGAGCTGCATCTGGAAATCATCGTTGACCGTCTGCTGCGTGAATTCAAGGTAGAGGCTAACGTTGGTAAGCCGCAGGTAGCTTACAAAGAAACCATCCGCAAGCCGGCAGACGTCGACATGAAGTACGCTCGTCAGTCCGGTGGTAAAGGTCAGTACGGTCACGTTAAGATCAAGGTTACTCCAAACGAGTCCGGCAAGGGCTACGAGTTCATCAACAACGTTGTCGGCGGTGCGATTCCGAAGGAATACATCCCGGCTGTTGATGCTGGTATCCAGGGCGCAATGCAGGCAGGCGTACTCGCCGCTTACCCGGTTGTTGACGTCAAGGTAGAGCTGTACGACGGTTCTTACCATGAGGTCGACTCCTCCGAAATGGCCTTCAAGATCGCTGGTTCTATGGCGTTCAAAGAGGCTATGAAGAAGGGAGATCCGGTCCTGCTCGAGCCAATCATGAAGGTAAGCGTCATCACTCCAGACGATTATCTGGGCGACGTTATCGGCGACCTGAACTCCCGCCGTGGTCAGATCCAGGGCATGGATGCAAGACACGGCGTTCAGCAGGTCAACGCATTTGTTCCGCTGTCTGAGATGTTCGGTTACGCCACCGACCTGCGTTCCAAGACCCAGGGCCGTGGCCAGTACACCATGGAGCCTTCTCACTATGTAGAGGTTCCGAAGAGCATCGCGGAGAAGATCATCTCCTCCAGAACAAAAGGCGAATAATCGCCTTTTGGGTGGTGATGAGGCCAACAAAAAGCTTTTTTATGCGAATAATTAAGCTTTTTTACAGCTTGGCCCTTGATTTTTAAGCGATTCCTTGATACAATACGAATTGTAACATACACAAATACGATTACGGGAGAACACTCCCGTATTAAAGGGAGGAAACAACAATGGCAAAAGCGAAATTCGAAAGAACCAAGCCACATGTTAACATTGGTACTATCGGCCACGTTGACCACGGCAAAACCACTCTGACCGCTGCTATCACCAAAGCTCTGTCCCTGAAAGGCCAGGCTAAGTTTGAGGATTATGCAAACATCGATAAGGCTCCAGAGGAAAGAGAACGTGGTATCACCATCAACACCGCTCACGTTGAGTACGAGACCGACAAGAGACACTACGCTCACGTTGACTGCCCAGGACATGCTGACTATGTTAAGAACATGATCACTGGTGCTGCTCAGATGGACGGTGCTATCCTGGTTGTATCCGCTGCAGACGGCCCGATGCCACAGACCCGTGAGCACATCCTGCTGGCTCGTCAGGTAGGCGTTCCTTACATCGTTGTATTCATGAACAAAGTTGACCAGGTTGACGACCCAGAGCTGCTCGAGCTGGTAGAGATGGAAATCCGTGACCTGCTCAATGAGTATGACTTCCCAGGCGATGATACCCCAATCATCAAAGGTTCCGCTCTGCAGGCTCTGGAAGCTCCAGATGATCCGTCCGACCCGGCTTACGCTCCAATCTATGAGCTGATGGATGCAGTTGACGAGTACATCCCAACCCCAGAGAGAAACGAAAACCTGCCATTCCTGATGCCAATCGAGGACATCTTCACCATCACCGGTCGTGGTACTGTTGCTACCGGTAGAGTTGAGAGAGGCGTTCTGAAACTCTCCGAAGAGGTTGAGATTGTTGGCCTGCAGGAAGAGAAGATGAAGACCGTTGTAACCGGTATCGAGATGTTCAGAAAACTGCTGGACTTCGCTGAGGCTGGCGACAACATCGGCGCTCTGCTCCGTGGTGTTCAGAGAACCGACATCAAACGTGGTCAGGTACTGTGCAAACCAGGTTCCATCCATCCGCACACCAGATTCCATGGCCAGGTTTACGTTCTGAAAAAGGATGAGGGCGGCCGTCATACTCCGTTCTTCAACAACTACAGACCACAGTTCTTCTTCAGAACCACCGACGTTACCGGTATCATCAAACTGCCAGAAGGCGTTGAGATGTGCATGCCAGGCGACAACGTTGAGATGGACGTTGAGCTGATCACCCCAATCGCGATTGAGGAAGGTCTGCGTTTCGCTATCCGTGAAGGCGGTAGAACCGTAGGTTCCGGCGTTGTTACCAAGATTGCTGAGTAATTTTGGTTCTTTCAACTGAACTTTTCCAAAAGGAGTACAGCTTATGCTGTACTCCTTTTTTCTGTCTTGCGAGGGAAAGTCTCCTGGACGGCAGCTTTGGATTTGGAATATGTTTACAAAAAAACAAATCAGCTGCGCCAAAAATGACAACTAGATTACAAAATTTAAAAAAATCTCTTGATAATTTGTAATTTATATTGTATACTGAACAGTAGATAAGTTTTTAAAAAATGAATTTCTTCCGTCGCAAAAACATAGACTGACAGAAAGGAGGCGGCACGGAATGAAATGGAAAAAACAGGTAGCATCATTGTGCTTGATGCTGGCAATGACAGTGGGGATGAGTGCCGTCTCTTATGCGCAGTTCCCGTTTCATCTGATGATTGGATCGGCGGCCCCGGTCACTCTCAGCGAACAGCAGGGCTACCAGCTGGCTTTGGAGCAGGCAGTGGTCAAACATACAAGCAGGACAACATCTCTGCTCTCGCTGCCACAGAATGAGGCTCTGGAGCAGCAGGAGCAGCCGCACTTTTACCCTGGAGACACTCTGTATATTCCGTTGCAGGAGGCGGGCGGCCAGGAGCTCTACACGGAGAAGAGCTGTCCCTCTAACTGGGAGTTTGTCGCGAGCGGATTTGACCCAAGGGCAGTGGAGGAGGTTCGCTGGGCAAATGAGAACGGCGCATTGACCATCGCAATTGACTTTGCTTCAGTTCTCTCCCAGTCGGAACCGATCGAGCTTGCTGGTTCGATTACCTTGCGCGATACGCAAAGTGGGTATGAGCTGGAGCCGCTGCTGGTAGAAGGTAGCTTTGGCAATGTGACCAGGGAAGTCCTGCCACACAGTGTCAACCAGATTTCCTCCCCGATGAACCTGTACGCGGGCGAAATCTATAATGGCGAGGCTGTCACCCTTTCCTTCAGAGATGGGGTTTACCTAAAAGAGGCGGTGCTGGAGCAGGGGAAGACCATCTACCTCAATCTGGACACCAGCTTTGATTCCGAGATCGCCAATCAATATCATTCCTTCGACATCCAGTGCTACAACTTCCGCGGCGACGAGGACAGCTTTGTGCAGCCAGCCAAGCTCTGTCTGCCGATGAAGTGGTCCGACACCTATGTTTATGAGATGGTGGACGGGGAGCTGACTCCGGTGCAGGCGCAGGTGGATGAGGAAAACGGACAGGTTTGCTTTACGGTCGAGTCGTTGGGCTACTATATCGTTTCTCCCATCCTGATGACAGAATGAAATTTTACAACATAACGATGCAGCAAGGCTGTGTGGAAAATTTCCACATAGCCTTTTTTCGTCTTATTTTTACCAAAAAGAACAAAAATAGCTACTGAAATTTGTAATGTATTAAGTGGTGACAGGTATTGTGTAATACAAGGTACTGTGCTATAATACAGGTAGGGAGGGAAGAGAATGAACACACAATTTCGCAAAGGAGTCATCGAAATGTGCGTCCTGGCACTGATTGACCGCAAGGACATGTATGGCTATGAAATTGTCCAGAACATCGCCTTCTACACCGAGATCAATGAGGGGACGGTCTATCCCATCCTGCGGCGGTTGACCCAGGAGGAATATTTTGTGACCTACCTGAAGGAGAGCACCGTTGGACCCGCCCGCAAATATTACCACATCACCGAAAAGGGAAAGGGCTACCTCGGTTCGCTCAAGGCGGATTGGGACGATTTTTCAAAGATGGTCAACGATATTTTGAGAGGTGAGGAAATTGAATAAACAGGAATATCTGGAGCGCCTGCAGGCGTGTTTGAAACATAAATTATCCAAGGAAGAAATCGAGGATATCATGCGCGACTACGCGGAGTACTTTGAGGAGGGACGCCGGCAAAGCAAGCAGGATTCGGAGATTGCTGCCAAGCTCGGTGACCCAGAACTGGTGGCCGAGCAGCTCATCGAGGAAAGCCAGGAGCAGCAGGTCGAATATAAGGTTCCCGGAAAAGGAAAGGAGAAAAAGCTCGGCGAGTATGTCGGGGAGTATTGGAAAAAAGCCAAACAGAAATTCCATGACTGGGATCATGGGGAGGCTAAACACACAGCACAACAGGAGGAGGACACAGCAGAGGAAGCGGAACAGAACGAACCGGAAAATCTGGAGCAGGAGGAAATGGAAAAGCAGACGGTTCCGAAGAAAGAACCCAAACCTCGCCGCGAAAAACTTAGCGGTGACGGCGTGCTTGTCCGCTCGCTGAAGATGCTGGCAAGGGCGTGCAGATGGTGCGCCATCCTGTTTGTCTGCTTCTGGCTGATGCTGCTGGCGCTAGGAATCAGCGGCCTGCTCGCTTTGACGGCAGGAGGCGTGTTGGGCGCACTTCTGTGCGTGATTGTCTTCTGTGGCCTTGGCTTTTTGCTGGGCCTGCTGGGCATCATCCTTTCTGGATTTGGTTTTGCCATTCTCGGTAGCTGGAGCGGCGTCGCGATTGTCTCCGCCTCGGTGGCCTGCTTTGCCCTCACCGTTTTGTTGGAGATGCTGCTGGTCCGCTGCCTGCGCTTCTGCTGGGGCGTGTGCAAGCAGGTTGTCCGCTATGCACTGAGCGCCTGGGAGCGGATGCTCGACCGTCTGGGCGCGTGGCTGGGCATCCCAGAGACAAAAGAGAAGCAGGAAAAAGAGCCCGAGGAGCCAAAGCCAGAGCGGGTAGAGGTGGAGATGCTGCCGCCTTCGATGCCGGCAATGGTAGAGGCACAGCAGCCACAGAACGACCAGGAGGAGGGATGTTAGAATGAAAAAAGCAATGATCTTTACAGCGGCCTGCCTGGTGGCGGGCGTTGCCGGACTAGCGGTCAGTCTGCCGATGGCCGCACAGGACGCACTGGATATCTATAACGATGCGGCGGCCTCGGCGGAAAATCCGTACAGCCAGCTGGACCTCCCGGCGGGCGTGACCAGTCTGCGGCTGGTCAACCGCGACAAGCGGGGACAGATTTATGTCGAGGTGCTCCAGTCGGCGGACAATCTGATCCATCTCTACACTTATGAAAACCGGCTGACCGGCAGCTATGATGCCCAGGTCAGCACCGAGGGGCAGAGCGCACAGATTGACCTGACCGAAAAGGAGCTGGAACGGCAGCTTGTTACCCTCTCCAGAGCGGGGCTGGTTGAGCTGCTGCGCTCCGAGATGGAGTTTGACGGCAGCCTGATTCTGGAGGTGCCCACCGACGTCACCATCACCAACTCTGGCACCGATGGCGTCCATTTCGGCGTGATGGGCGGGGTCGAGTTTGTTAACGCCGACATCATCCGCGACTATGGCTACGTTCCATCCGACAATGAAACTTGGAAGCAGCGCTACGAAGAAGCGCAGGGCAATCTGCTTGATCTGCAAGACATTGTTGGAAATCTGCAGGAAGAAAATACTGCTCTGCAGAATACATTGGAACGATATTATGATTCATGGGACTCCTACTTGGGAGAGAACCCCACCGAGGATTGGAGCGAACGGTCGGAGACAAGCACCGAGGAGGCTTCTGAGGAAGCCAGCGATGCGGAAACGACGACAGAAGAAAGCGCTCGCCTGGTTACTCCCGCGGAGGTATTGCAATTGGAAGAAGTCAAGCTCAAACGCAAGGATGAGTTCCGCACCTATCAGCGGGAGGAGTCGGTCTCCGATTACCTGAAGGCCCTGCAGAATCTGGACGGTATGATTTTCGACGCACGCAAAAACCAGGTGATCTATGCGGGCAGGGAGGATCTGCTTCCATTGATGGAGGAGGTTGCAGCGCAGGTCACTTCCTACGACAGCGTGGAGGCGCTGGTTCTCGACGCGCAGAGAAACTATAACCGCGGCGATATCAGCCAGGAGCAGTATAACGGCATCATCAATGCCTATGAGGAAACGATAAGAAGCCAGGAAACGGCCCTGATTGAGATGAAGGCGCAGCTTTCGGAGGCGGGATACTATTGGGACAGCGCTGTCGTCTCCTCGGCAGCGGCAAACTAAAAAGTCGAGATGACTTACCCGAAATCCACTTTCTAAGATTCATCCATAAAGAAAAACACCGAGACAAACCGTCTCGGTGTTTTTTCATAGCATCATTTTACGATTTGGAATTGCCCACAACACAAACGGAACGCGACAAAATTTTCCTATAAAAACTTGGCCCCGCGAGGTAGAGGACAAGACCTCGCACCCAACCAATCCGTGAATTGGACGAAGGCTCAGCTTACCTGAGAAATCAAAGATCACTGGAACTTGGTCCCGCGAGGTAGGAGGCAAGACTCAACACCCCACCAATCCGTGAAATGGGTGCAGGCTCAGCCTGCCGTGAATTGGGCGCGGGCTCAGCCCGCCAGCTTAAAAAGATTTGATGGTTTCGTCGTTGAGGTGCTTGATGATTTCGACCGCCAGCTTGACGCTGTTCTTGTAGTCGGTCAGCGAAGCAAAGCCGTGGTGGGAGTGGATGTAACGAACCGGAACGCCGATGATGATGACCGGTACACCGCCGTTGGAGGTGTGGATCGGGCCGCCGTTGGTGCCGCCGCCGGAACGAACCGATTCCTGAACCGGAATGCCAAGCTCGCGTCCCAGCTCAAGCGAGAAGCGCTGGAAGCGCGGATTGGTGACCATCGAACGGTCGAAGTGGCGCAGCATCGGGCCTTTCTTCATCGCGGTCTGGATGAAGTAGTCCGGGGTGAAGGTGTCGTCCGCCGGGCAGCCCTCAAAGCAGATGGCGATGTCCGGTTTGACAACGTCGCGGGTAACGAAGGCGCCGCGCTCACCGATCTCCTCCTGGGAGGACAGAACGCCGACCACGTCAACGTCCAAATCGCTGCCCTTCAGGTCCTTCATGGTCTCCAGAACTGCCGCACAGCCGACGCGGTTGTCGAAGGCCTTGCCCAGCATGACGTCGGTTTCCTCATTGTACTCGAAGGTGACATCCGGGACAACCGGCGCGCCGATGTGGATGTTGAATACCTTCTCAACCTCTTCCTTGGAGGTGGCGCCGATGTCGATGACCATGTCGGCGATGGTCGGGCAGGCGTTTTTCTGCGCCGCGGACAGGAAGTGAACCGGAGTGCTGGCAACGATGCCGGATACCCACTTGCCGTCATAGGTCTGTACCTTTACCTTGTGGGCCGGAACAGTGTAGTTGGACCAGCCGCCCAGAGGCAGGAAGTGCAGGGTGCCGTTTGGCTTGATGGCCTGTACGATGAAGCTGACCTCATCGCTGTGCGCATCCACCATGACAACCGGTTTTTTGCCGGTGTTTTTGTGCGCGTCGATGTAGACGTTCAGGTTGCAGTCGTGTCTGACTGCGCCCAGATCCTCGTCGTGAGCGTACTTTTCAGCGATGGCAACAACCTCGTCCTCAAAGCCGCATGCGCCGTATGCGTTGGACAGAGCTTCGATTAATTTTAAAGATTCCATTGTATATAACCTCCCTTTGAATTTCAATTGCGTGTTTTGTATTAAAGGTTTGCATAAAAAGTAATGTAAACACTTTTATATTTCGAGGATAGTATAACACAACCGGCGGGAGAGTGCAAGTTCTCCTGCAGGGATCCCCGTTATTGTCCGCTTGCTTTCGGCGGGAAAATGTTTAAGGAATCTGTATAAAAAATCAGGTGGGAACTGTAAAAAATGTTCATACACAGCGGTTAAACAGAAGGAAAACGAGAAGAATCAGAACACATTTTATGTCAAATGACATAAAAAAAGAGCTTGATATTTGGAAGGGAATGATGCCCTCTGCAACCAATACCGGGAAGGGATAAAAAAGGATTTTGTTCAAAAGAACACGCTGCTTTTTGTCTGTATATCTAAAAAATACAGAATTTCAGATGTGATTCTTGACAGATTGCATAGAATATACTAAGATAAACACAGAAAACCTTTTGAGAGGAACGTGAGTCAAGATGAAACAAAAATTGACAGTCTCCCAGGTAATCTATGCGTCCTTCATGCTGTTCTCCATCTTTTTTGGAGCCGGCAACATGATTTTTCCGCCCCTGCTGGGTCAGCAGGCGGGCACCCAGGCGCCCACAGCGCTGCTGGGCTTCATCATTACCGATGCGGGGCTTGCGGTGCTGGGCATCATCGCGGTGGTGATCGCCGGAAACAGCATGGACAGCCTGGTCGGAAAGGCCGGAAAAAAGATTGGACTTGTTTTGACGGCGGCAGTCTATCTGCTGCTTGGTCCGCTGTTTGCGCTGCCGCGTACCGGGGCGGTCTCCTTTGAGATCGGTGTTGTCCCCTTTTTGGAGGAGGGCAGCTCCCAGTTTGTGCCGATGCTGGTGTACACAGCGGTCTTTTTTGCGCTCACCTACTTTTTCTCGCTCAAGCCCTCTAAGGTCATCGACATCGTCGGCAAGTTTATGACCCCGCTGCTGCTTCTCTCGATTTTCATTATTTTTATCGCGGCCTGGCTCAATCCCTTGGGCCCAATCGAGGAGACCTCGATTGTCTACCAGAACGGCCCATTCATCGAGGGCCTGCTGCAGGGCTACCTTGCGCTGGATGGCTTCGCGGCGCTGATTTTTGCCATCATCATGATCAATACCTTCAAGGACCAGGGGGTCACCGAGCACAAACAGGTGGTACACTACACCGTCATCGTCGGTGTCGTCGCGGTGGCGCTGCTCTGTCTGGTCTATGGCGCTCTGTGCTTTGTGGGTGCGCAGACGTCGGGGATGACGGCCTTCTCCAACGGCGGCGTAATCCTCAACTACGCGGTCTATGCGCTGTTTGGGCGCTGGGGCAACCTGATTCTGGGCGTCGCCGTCGTGCTGGCCTGCTTGACCACCTCGATCGGTCTGACCACCGCCTTCGGCGACTACTTTGCCAAGGTGCTTCCCAACTGGTCCTACCGCAAAATCATCACCGTCGTCATCCTGTTTACCTGGCTTGTCTCCAATGTGGGCCTGGACACCCTCATTGATACCGTCCTTCCGGTGTTGGTGGTGCTCTATCCGCTGGTGACAGTGCTGGTCATCCTCTCCTACTTCGATCGTTTCTGGCGCGGCCGCACCGAGGTCTATGCCTTCAGCATGGCCTTCGCGCTGTGCTTTTCCATCTTTGACGGATGCAAGGAGGCGGGCATCTCACTGGGCGGCCTGACCGAACAGATGATGCGGTTCCCGCTGGCTTCGCTGGGGGTCGGCTGGCTGATCCCGGCATTTGTCGGCTTCCTCATCGGGGTCAGCCCCATCGGCAGAAAGATCGGGGACAGCCTGCGTGCCCGTTCTGCAAAAAAGACGCAAGCAAAATAACAAGATAGATTTGACGACAGGAGGAAAATAAGATGATTACATTCGAAAAACCGGGAGCGATCAACACCGAAGTTACCTTAAAGCTGGCTATCCAGACTGCGCAGGAGCGGGGAATGGACCTGGTGGTGGCGACCAGCAAGGGCAACACCGCCTGCCGCGCAGCCGAGCTGTGCAAGGAGATGGGATTTGAGCACCAACTGGTGGCAGTCACCTGCGCCTACGGCCATCGCGGGCCGAATGAAAACGGCGTCTCGGAGGAGACGCGCATTCTGCTGCAGGACCAGGGCGTCAAGGTTGTGACCGCGGCCCATGCCCTCAGCGGCGCGGAGCGCGGAATCAGCAAGGTGTTTGGCGGGGTTTACCCGGTCGAGATTATGGCTGCCACCCTGCGGATGTTTGGACAGGGCACCAAGGTCTGTGTGGAGGTCGCGCTGATGGCGGCGGACAACGGCAGCATCGCCTTTAAAAAGCCGGTGGTTGTGGTTGGCGGCACCGCGGGTGGAGCGGACACCGCCTGCATCATCACCCCAGCCTACACCGCCTGCCTGCTGGAGACAAAGGTCAACGAAATTCTCTGCAAGCCGTCGCTGATGGAATAAGGGAAAAACACAAGGCGTTCGGGAAATTTTTCCCCGAACGCCTTTGCTGGCTGCGCTAAAATAAAATCACCGTGATGCCGTCGTTCTGCCGGCCGTAGTCGACGTCGTTTTTGAGCTGCGGGCAGAGTTCAATCGCCTTTCTGCCATCCGCGGTGAAGGGGTTAAAGTCCTCCCCGCGCACATAGTGGCGGATGACGCCGCTCTTTTTGCGGTCGGCGCACAGCTTCAGGCAGGCCGCTTTGATGGCGCCGCCCTGGCCGGACGAGCCGTAGCCGTGGATGATCTTGAGCGCGTGGCAGCGGGCGTACTTTGCCATCCAGATTTCGTTTCCCAGCTGGGTCATCGCCTGGGAGACCAGCGGCATATTTCTTTTGATATTGACGGTTTTGCAGATCAACGTTCAACAACTCCTTGGCAGGACAGTGCGATCAGGAAGGGAGCGCTTGCTCCGAATCCATGGAGGGTGTGGGCCTGCCGGTTTTTCTTAAATTTATTATACATCGGAAAGGTGACGAGCGCAATAACTGTGCCGTCTTGACAAAAACGATGAAGAAAGGCTACAATCAGAGAAAGAAAAGGAGGCGGCAGCGATGGAAATTACCTATCAACCAATTGAGCAGCAGGATGTGGAAAAGATCTTCGATTCCCTCAAGGAGCTCGTTCTGCGCTATGAAGATCTGGGGCAGATCGACTGCGAAAAGGTTCTTGCCTGGAGCCGCAGAAAGATCGGGCTGCAGATGGCCGACTACCGGAAAATCTTCTGCGACGGCTGCCATGCGGGCTATGTCGCCGCCCACGACGAGGGGGACAGGCTGGAGATCGACGACCTGTATCTGGCCCCGGCCTTTCAGGGAAAGGGCATCGGCACGGCGGTGCTGCGCCAGATTGTCTCGCAGGCCATGAAGGAGAACAAGACCCCTTACCTCTACGTCTTTATCCGCAACGAGGGCGCGGTGCGCCTTTACCGCCGGCTGGGCTTTGCGGTGGTGCAGGAGATTCCAAACTCCCGCTACATCATGGAGTACCGCGGCTAGCTGCCAGGAGAGAAAAGAAAAAGCGCCTCCCCAATCAGGGGAGGCGTTTTGTGTCGGCTTTACAGGATGCAGTATTTGTCCATGTACTGCTCCATCAGGGAGAGCACCGAAGCGTACTCCGGCTTCTCTTTGAGGTATTCGTGGATGTCCGCCACGGTGATGATGGCGTGGACGTTGATGCCGAACTCCTCCTTGACCTCCATGACGGCGGTCTTGCCGGCATGCTGGCCGACCTCGCAGCGGTTGACCGAGATGAACATATCCGGGATGCTCACCTTGGCAGCGGCCTGCAGGACCGGAACGGTCTCGCGCACAGCGGTGCCGGCGGTGATGACGTCCTCAATGATGATGATGCGGTCGCCGTCCTGCGGCTTGTAGCCGACTAAGGAGCCGCCTTCGCCGTGGTCCTTGGCCTCCTTGCGATTGAAGAAGTAGGGCTTGTCGACGTTAAAGTCGCGGGCCAGCGAGCCTGCTGCGGTGGTGACCAGCGGAATGCCCTTGTAGGCCGGGCCGAACATCGCGTCGAAGTTATCCCCGCAGTTGTCCATGATGCACTGGGCATAGAACTTGCCGAGGGTTGCAATCTGCGCGCCGGTTCTGTAGTTGCCGGTGTTGACAAAGTAAGGGGAGAGGCGGCCGCTCTTGGTGGTGAACTCGCCAAAGCGCAGCACGTCAGCGCTCATCATAAATTCGATAAATTCTTTCTTTGCTGGAGAAATCATCTGCATAACATCCTTTCCTGTTTGGTCCTGTGATGGGGAACCTTCTTCTTTCAGTTTACCACAGCTTTCCCGATTGCTCAACCGTTTCGCACAAAAAATTCCACTCTCCGTCCCGCCCTTGACGGGAGAGACGAAAAAGGGTATAACAGAAAGGATAGTTTATTTTAAAAAGAAGGGGAACAATCCAATGCGCAATATCACCATCGACCCAACGTTAAAACAGGCCTGGCCAAAGGCAACACTCGGCTGCGTGCAGTGCAGGGTGGTCACCCAGCCCAGCGGAGAAAAGCTGCTCGCCGAAATCGCCGGGGTGGAAGCCTGGCTGCAGAGCACCCTTAAAATCGAGGAGATCAAGACCCGGGAGCAGATTGCCCAGACCCGCGCCTGCTGCAGGGCGCTCGGCAAGGACGTGCAGCGATACCGCAACTCCGCCGAGGCGATGCACCGCCGCATCCTGCAGGGCAAGGGGCTGTACCAGATCAACAACGTTGTCGATACGGGCAACCTCATCTCGATCAAGACTGGCTACTCGCTGGGCGCCTACGATGTGGAAAAGCTTGAGGGGGACATCCTTTGGACAGCCACCGGTGCGGGGGTTCACTATCAGGGCATCGGCAAGGACGCAGTCAACATCGAGTTCCTGCCGGTGCTCAGGGATGCGCTCGGCTACTTTGGCAACCCCAACAGCGATTCCACCCGCGCCATGATTACCGATAAGACCACCGAAATTCTGCTGTGCATCTATTCCTTCAGCGGCGCCGGCGGCTTGCAGCAGGCGCTGGACGACGTCTGCCGCGCCCTTGTTGCTCACTGCCAGGCGCAGGATCTGCAGGCTTGGGTAGTGGAGTAGCTTCCGCAAAGATTGCTTTTTGTAGAAAAATGTGGTAGGATGAAACTGCACATTTTTTGACAAAGGGGAGAGAAAAGGTGGGGAGCTACCTTCGGAAAAACTGGAAGAAAAGCGCGCTGGTCTGCCTGCTGCAGATTGTGGAATGGGGATTTCAGGCGGGCGTGCAGCTTTTGCTGATGCAGGTTTTTGACAAGGCGCTGAGTCTGGATTTGAAAGCCTTTCTGTTTTGGAGCGCGGTGGATATGGCGGCGTGGGGCGGATATTTTCTGGTCTGCTACTTGCGGGAATCAGCCCAGGCAAGGGTGGTGCGCGCGCTCAACAACGACCTGCGGCACGATCTGTGCTGTCAGTTGCTGCAAAAGGGCTACCAGGATTACCACAAGCAGGACAGCGGCGAGTACCTTTCCTGGATGACCAACGATGTCAAACAGATCGAGCAGCTGGTCTGGAACCCCTTTTTTAACTGCGTGGGCAGGGCGTCTCAGGTACTTTGGGGCATTGTGGTGCTGCTGAGCCTGCACTGGTCGCTGATGGCAGCTTCGCTTGTGTCGGCGCTCATCATGTGGGCGCTGCCAAAGCTGTTTGAGAAGAGGCTGGAGCGGCTGGGAAGGCTGTGCTCCGAGCGGCAGGCGGCGGGGGTCAGCGCGCTCAAGGACCTGCTGTCCGGCCTGGATGTGCTGCGCTTTTTTGGACAGAAGGGGCGCTTTCTGCGCAAGGGAGGTCAGGCCAGCGACCAGATTGAGCAGTCCTACTGCGACCTCAGCTGCGGCAAAAGCGCGGCTGACAGCGCGATGGGCTTTGTCAGCGTGACCATCCAGATCCTGTGCGACATTTTGGTCATCCTGCTGGTGCTGCAGGGCAAGGTGCGCATGGCCACCCTGGTGGGCGCCAGCAACCTGATCGCCTGCGTGACCAATGGCCTGCATGAATTTGCGAATCTGCGCATGTCGCTGGCAGCGGGCAGGCCTTACTTTGAAAAGCTCACAGCAGAGAGGCAAGAGACAGGGCCGGTGCGCTCCCTGCCGCCGCTGCACGATGCAATTCGGATGGAGGGGATTTCCTTTGCCTACGGGGAAAAGCCGATTCTGCGCGGACAGGATTTTGTCTTTTCGATTGGCAAAAAATACGCCCTCACCGGCCCCAGCGGCTGCGGCAAGTCCACCCTGTTTAAAATTCTGCTCGGCTGGCTGCCCGGCTATGAGGGCAAAATCTGGCTGGACAACATTGACGCCAGAGACTGTACCGCCGAGCAGCTGCAGCAGCAGATGAGCTACATCGAGCAGGATGTCTTTTTGTTCAACACCACCATCCGGGAAAACATCACGCTGGGCGAGGAGTTTTCCCCCGAACAGATGGAGAGGGCGCTGCGCGACAGCGCCCTGCTCGGCGACCTTGCCCGCATGCCGCAGGGCTTGGACACGGTGGTGGGGGAGGGCGGCAGCGCCCTTTCCGGCGGGCAGAAGCAGCGGGTGGCGATTGCCCGCGCGCTGATTCACAACCGCTCGATTCTGCTGGTGGACGAGGGCACCTCGGCGCTGGACCGGGAGAACGCCGAGCTGGTCGAGCAGAGCCTGCTGCAGAATCCCGACCTGACGCTCATCCTCATCAGCCACCATTTAAGCGGCGAGCGGGAGCGGCAGTTTGATCAGGTGTACCGGATGCAGCCCTGCCAACAGGCAGGGACAAGATAAAGCGAGGGGGAAAACAGGATGCAAGGGTTAAAGGACGAGCTGTTTGATCTTCTGCAGGCAAAGGGCGCGCGGCTGATGGGGGTCGCGGATTTAAGGGGAGTGGTCAGCGGGGAGCTGACCACCGGCGTCTCGGTCGCGGTCCCGGTGCCAAAAGAGATTGTGCGGGATTTGCAGACCGCGCCGACCCTGGCCTACTATGAGGCCTACCATTCGCTCAACGCGCAGCTCAACGGAATCGTCTCCGCAGGGGCTGCCCTGTTGCAGGAGAGGGGCTTTCATGCGGTTGCCAACACCACCGACACGGTCAAGACCGACGAGAACTGGCGCTCCCCGCTGCCGCACAAGACGGTCGCCGTCCACGCGGGGCTGGGGTGGATTGGCAAAAACTGCCTGCTCATCACCGAGCGGTACGGCGGCGCGGTGCGGCTCTCCAGCCTTTTGACCGACGCGCCGCTGCCGTCTGATGCGCCGGTCGAAAAAAGCCGCTGCGGGGGCTGCAGCGTCTGTGTCGAGCGCTGTCCGGCAAAAGCCCTCACCGGCGCCACCTGGACACCCGGCATCGAGCGGGAAAAGCTGTTCGACTGGAAGCGCTGCTACCCCGAGCAGCTCAGACGGATGAAGCAGGCCACCGGCATCGAGACCGACCTGTGCGGCCTGTGCTTTGCCGTCTGTCCCTACACCCAGCGGTATCTGCGGGAAGAATAAAAAACAAAGGGCGTTCCCATGGGGAGCGCCCTTTTCCTTATCGCGGCAGGTAGGAGAGATACTGATAGCCGTCCTCGGTCAGGCGGACGGTAAGGGTCATCTTGCGATCCGGGGCCTCCAGCTGGGAAACAGAAAGGTTTAAGGTCAGCAGGTCGTATTGCTGGTCGTAGTCCTCCAGCGTGATGAGGGGAGTATAGCCCCGGCCGACTGGATGCGGTGAAAAGTAGCCGCCGTATTCTTCATTGTAATTTTCACCCGCGCGCAGCTCCTCGGCGGAAAGGCCAAAGTAGGCTTTTGCGGCCGCTTCGTACAGGTCGGCGGGATAGAACCAACCGGTGTTTTCTCCGAGCGGGCTGGCAAAGATCGTCAGCCGTTCGCCGTAAGTATAGATGTAGTTGGAGTAGTCAAGGTACCAACCGTTGAAACTTCCGGGCGTCATCTCCTCCACTGTCCAACTGGGAGAAAGGAACATGCCGCTTCCAGTAGAGTGATAGACATGATCGGAACGGGTGACCTCTGCGCCAAATTTCAGGATGATCTCCTCGAGCAGGTGGCCGGTGATCGCCCGGTTAACGCTCTGCGGCAGATAGGAGACGTAGCGGTAGCCGTCCTCGGTCAGGCGGACGGTGAGCATCATCCAGCGGTCCCGCTCTGACTCGCCTTCCAAAAACAACTTGATGTGGACAAGGTCCCCCTCCTGCTCGAAGGACTGAATCGCGGGGGAGGGCCGCTCCCCGACGCCGGGGCCTGCCAGCGCGTAGTAGGTGTTGGTGTCCGCGTGGTAGAGATCGGGGTTGTCGCGCATCTGCTCGGTGGTGGCATCGAAGTAGCGCCGGACGTCCGCTTCGTAGATTTCAGCGGGGTAGGCCCAGCTGCCGTCTTCGGCGAGGAACAACTCCTCTCTCTCCTCGTCGGAATAAAGCTGGGAAACGATTCCCGTATACCAGCTGAAGAAGTCGGTGCCGTCGGCGTCGTCGATGGTCCACCGGTCATGGTAGTACAGGCTGACAACGCTGGTCTGCGGCGCGCCGTTTGCCGACGAAGCACCAAAGTTGAGCACCGCATTCCACACCAGTTTGTCGTCGGCCTGGTAGGGGGCGTCCGCCGGAGCAGGTTGCTGCTGCTCGGCGCTTTCCGGTTCGCCGGCGCTTTGTTGGTCGGCAGGTGCGTCTGGTGCAGTTTCCTCCTGCGGGGCAGCGGTGTCCGCGGCAGACGATTCTGTTTCGGCGGGAGCGGGGTCTTGCTGCCCAGAGCCCCCGCGCTCCGAGCAGGAGCTCAGCGAAAACAGCAGGCAGACAGCCAGCAAAAGGGAAAGAAGGCGAGACGATTTCATGAGGACTCCTCCTTTAGAGCTATATGTTACTACCAATATAGCATAAAAGATAAGAAAAGGAAAGAGCAAAATGGGCGGACTGCAAAAAATCTCTGCAGTCCGCCCGTAAAAAAATAGAGTTAGTACCCGATGATGAGATACAGCCCCAGCCCCACCACGCCGGTGCCGACCATGACCCAGATGGGGTTGAGCTTCCACCTGCGCAGCACAAACAACGCCGCGACAAACAAAAAGGCTGCAATCCAGTCTAGATCCGCGGGGTTGAGCGAGGCCGCAGCGCCGTTCCACAGCGCCGTTACCAAAATGGAAACGCCCGCCGAGGCGATCATCGCGACCACCGCCGGTCGCAGTCCGCCCAGTACGCCCTGCACCACCGACAGGGTGCGGTAGCGGTAGTAGACCCAGGCCAGGGTCAGCACGATGATGCAGGAGGGAAAGACGCAGCCGATGGTGGCGATGATGGCGCCCGGCAGCCCGGCAATGCGGGTGCCGACAAAGGTGGCCGAGTTGATGGCGATCGGCCCCGGCGTCATCTGGGAGATGGTGACGATGTCCACAAATTCCTGCATCGTCAGCCATCCGTGCAGGTCCACCACCTGGTGCTGGATTAAGGGCATGGCCGCGTAGCCGCCGCCGATGCTGAACAGGCCGATCTGGAAAAAGCTCCAGAAAAGCTGCAGAAGAACCGTCATGACTACTCACCCGCCTTTCCGTTTTTCTCGTCGTGCAGGGTGGCGGCAAGGCCGATTACCGCGCAGACTAAAATGATGAGGATGACGTTGACATCAAAGAAGCAGGCGGCGATAAACGAGCCGAACATGATGAGGATGGGCAGCCAGAGCTTTTTCTTGAGCACGTCCCAGCCCATCGAGATGACCACGTCCGCGATGACCGCCGCCACACCGGCCTGCATGGCGCGCAGCACCAGCTGCACAATCAGGCTGTTCTGGAAGGCGGTGTAGGCCACCGAGATGACCGAGAGGATAATCAGCGGCGGCAGCACGGTGCCCAGCACCGTCACCAGTGCGCCGAACAGCCCGGCCAGCCGGTAGCCGATCAGGATGGAGGCGTTGACCGCGATGGCGCCGGGGGAGGACTGGGCGATGGCGGTCAGGTCGAGCATCTCCTCCTCCTCAATCCAGTGGTACTGTTCCACAAACTTTTTGCGCATCAGCGGGATGATGACATATCCGCCGCCAAAGGTAAAGGCGCTCAGATAAAAGGTGGAGCAGAAAAGTTTGCGGTAGAAGGCAAAGTCTTTTTTCAATCCAATCCATCTCCTTTTTTAAAAAATCGAGTTGCGATAAGGTCATTATAAGAAAATTTGCCGGGGATGTCGAGACGTTTTAGTCGATTTATAGAAAAATCTTTGGAGAATTCTACAGAATGGACAAAGAAATTGACGGCCGGACAGAAAAATAGTATCATAAGAAAAGCTGACATTTTCGGCTGTGAAAGGAGAACAAAGGAGATGGCTTTTACCAGCTCGATTTTTTTATTTGTCTTTTTCCCGCTGTGCCTGGGCGGCTACTATCTGGCGGCAGGGGTGGAGCGCGGCGTCGCTGCGCTGCGGCGGCTGCGCCTGCCCGACCTGTTCTTGGTCTGTGCAAGCATGGTGTTTTACGCCTGGGCGGCCTTTGATGGGGCGTTGTGGCTGGTGGGGTATGTGCTGCTGGCCTTTCTGCTCGGGCGTATTATCGCCGGGATGCCCAAGGGGACGCCGGCGCGGCTGCTGGCGGCGGGATGCTCGGTGCTGGTTGTGGTGCTGATGCTTGTCTACTTTAAGTACTACAACTTTTCGGTCACGACGGTCAACCGCCTGTTTTCGCTCTCCATCGCCACCCGCAGCATCGTCGCGCCGCTGGGCGTCTCGTTCATCACCTTTTCGGCGGTGTCCTACTTTGTGGACATCTCCCGCGGGGATGCAAAGCCGGGGAGCCTGCTCGACACGGCGCTGTACCTGACCTTCTTCCCGAAGGTCATCTCCGGCCCGATTGCCCAGTGGAAGGACTTTGCTCCCTTTGTCAATGAGCACGAGCGCCGGTTTGACAGTGCGCTCTTTCTGCAGGGGCTCAACCGCATCGTCATCGGCTTTGCCAAAAAGCTGATTCTGGCGGACATCTTCGGCGCGCTCATCGCCGAGATGGAGGGCAACCTCAGCGTCGGGATGGACCAGCCCACCGCCTGGGGCGTCGCCTTTTTGTACATGCTGCAGATTTACTACGACTTTTCCGCCTACTCGGACATCGCCATCGGCTTAAGCGAACTGTTCGGGATTCGCATGAAGGAAAACTTCAACTTCCCCTACCTCTCCCGTTCGATCACCGAGTTCTGGCGGCGGTGGCACATCTCGCTGGGCACCTGGTTCCGGGAATACCTCTACATCCCGTTGGGCGGCAACCGCAAAGGCAAGGGGCGCACCCTGCTCAACCTCTTTGCCGTCTTTCTCGTCACCGGCATCTGGCACGGCGCGGGCTACAACTATATCCTGTGGGGTGCCATCAACGGCGTCATGATCGTGCTGGAGCGCTGCGTGCGGGACAAGGGCTGGTACCAGAAGATTCCGGGCCTGGTCAAGTGGGCCTTCACCATGTTTGTGGTGCTGATGAGCTGGCAGGTGTTCCGGCTGGAGAGCATGAGCGGCATCGCGCAGTTTTTCGGCATCCTGTTTGGCGCGGTGGAGTTTCCTTCGGTCAACTTCACCTGGCAGTACTACTTCGATGCGCGCATCGTGGTGCTGATGGTGATCGCCACGGTCGGGGCGCTGGCGCTGGACGGCGGCTGGGCCAAAAAGGTTCACGCCAAAATCCAGTCGAGCACGCCGCTGTTTTGTGTCGCGCAGCTGGCGCTGTTGCTGCTCATGGTGCTGTCGGTGATGTTCATGGTCAACTCCACCTACAGCCCATTCATCTATTTTCAGTATTAAGGAGGGGATAAATCGATGAAAAAATTACAAGTTGTATTTATCACCCTCTTTTTTGTGCTGCTTGCGCTGCCGCTGGCCTTCTTTAACTGGGAGGAAAACGTCGTCTCCGAGATCGACAACCGCCAGCTCACCAACAATCCCTTCGGCCCCAACGCCGAGCCGGGCGCGGACCTGACCGCTTCGCTGGAGAGCTATGTGCAGGATCGCATCGGTTTTCGCGATGAGATGATCCTGGGCTACACCCTGCTCAACGACCAGCTCTTCCACAAGATGATCCACCCGCTGTACGAGTACGGCCAGGACGGCTACGTCTTTTTTAAGCAGAAGCAGAACGTGCAGTTCGGCGACTACCACATCGCCTTTGCCGAGATGCTCGCCGAGATTCAGGACTACTGTCAGGCGCGGGACGTTCCGTTCCTCTTTGTCCTCAACCCCGAGAAGGCCGCTGTCTATCCCGACAAGCTGCGGGACGGCATCCACTATGACCGCAGCTGGGTGCAGCAGTTTGAGCAGAAGCTCGACGAACTGGGAGTCAACTACATCGACAACACCCAGCTGCTGCAGGACAGGCGCGCCGAGGGCGAGCAGGTATTCAACAAGGTCTACAACGCCGGCCACTGGAACGACCTGGGTGCCTTTTACGGGGTGAACAACATCCTGGAATCGCTGTCCGGCTTCTTCCCGTCGATTCAGCCAAACGAGCTGAGCGACTTTGCCGTCACCGAGACGCTGCAGGAGACGCTGCTCTCCTCCCAGTTCCCCATCCACGAGTACGAGCCCACCTTCGGGCGGCTGTGCGAGCTGGAGGTCAAAACCGAGGAGTACGACGCCGAGGTCGCGCGCAGCAGCCAGCACCGGGGCTTCGGCTACTTTGTCAACCCCGAAAATGTGGCGGCGGGCGCGCCCAGGACGCTGGTGTTCCAGGGCAGCTACATGAACGAGATGGGCTTTAAGTTTTTGCAGACCGGCCTTGGCGAATACATCTACGTCCATAACTATGAAAATTTGATGGACTTCGACTACTACTTTAACATCTTCCAGCCGGAGTGCGTGGTGGTGGAGGTGGCCGAGTACACCGTCAACAGCGGCTACTTTAACGCCGAGCGGGTGGAAAACTTCTCGATCAACCCTGTCCTCACCCTAGACGATGCGGCCCGGCAGGCGGACAAACAATCCCTCGCCCCACAGATTGCCGAGGGCGAGCGCCTGTCCACCCTGACTGTCTCGCTGCCGGAAGGGACGCGGTATGCTTACCTGCTTTCGGAGGGGAGAACCTTTGACCTGATAGAGGGCGAGCAGGGCTGGCAGGCATCGGTGGAGAAGGAAAACCTCTCCGCTGACTACACCGTGGTCGCGGTCGGCGCGGATGGGGAGCAGACGCGGTACCAGTAACAAAAGAGGAGAAGCTCTTCGGAGCTTCTCCTCTTTTGCGTTTATTATTTTGTGAAGATGCTGCGCAGGTAAGACATGGCATCTTCCTGCCGGGAAAAATATAGGTTCTTCCCAACGAAGTAATGTACGGCGTCGTTCCATTCCCACAGCGCATAGCTGGAAGGGAGAATTGTCTCCACAGCCCAAAGCAGTTTTGGGTTGTCAAGGTGTTCCAGCTCACAGACGAACAGGCATCCGGTGCGCAGGGCGATCTGTTCCAGCAGCCCTGGCTGCTGCGGTAGGCCGATGCGGTCGAGCATTATTTCCGCTTTCTTGCCAGCAGAGCAGCGGCACTCAGCGAAGCGGCAGCAAGCGCCAGTGATACAGGTGCGAAGGAAGCGTCGCCGGTTTCGGGGTTGTGCTTCTCTGGCTGCTGGACAGGCGTCTGGGTTTCGGTCTGCTCAGGAACCTCGGTTTCGACCTCCACTGTTTCTGCCTTCTCTTTTACAGGAGCGTCCGGCAGCGGCTCCCAGTCGTCGTCATCGTCGGGGCGGGGAGTTGGGTCTGGATCAGGATCGGGGTCAGGAGTCGGGTCGGGATCGGGATTTGGGTCTGGCGTTGGAATGGTTGGCTGTTCCAGCTCGATGATGTTGTAATAAGTAAAACTGTAATTTTGATAAGAGTTTCCCATGCCCGGGCCATCAATGCCGAAACCGGACCAAACTTCGAGGGTATCTCCGGGCTTAAATCCGTCGGTTGTTAAATTGCTAAAGTACTGGTTTGTTTCGGAATATAGTTCCGTTCCAGGGAGGTAATCTCCAATGGCGTGAGAACGAGAAAATTCAACTCCAGAACCATTTGGATTTAAAGCCTCAGCGTTTTCTTGTCCGTAGACGACGCTGAAAAGGCCCATGTAGAAACTGTTGTAGCTGACGGCGGAAATTTCCGGTTCAGGCCATTTGATTTGAACTTTTAATTGGTCAGCAGTTTCAGCCTTTGTGGCATAGACAAACTTATCGATCCAAGGATATTGCTCAATGTAGCCGAGCAGTTCTTCTTCCGTCATAGGGTAGATGCCGTTGGAGGTAAGCTTAGAACCATCCAGCCAATCCGGGTGGTCAGCAAAGAGATCAGTCAAATTGCTGTAATTGACGCCACGCTGCTCGTTAAAATAATTGAGCAGATAGTCGGTAATGGCTTCATCTCCGGTATATCCGGCCTCGGCGAGATAGTCGTAAATCCGACAGAGCATATCAAAGGTTACATCGCCGCTTCTGCCAACATCAAAAATATCTTCATAGAAATATTCGGGGATGATAGAACCGGAAAATCGAATAGGCATTAGCTGTCCGTCATAGGTCAGGACAGGCAGGAGAGACCCTTCCTCAGCACTACCAAAATTGCTAGTATCTTCGGGAGCAAGGACAAAGCTGTTGTCCTTATAATAATAGGTCTTACCGGATTCATTTTTAATTTCTATTTTGAATTTGAAAGAGTCGCCAGGCATACGGATGGCCTCTTGAACGCTAGAGTCGCCTATGCATTCGGCAAGGTTAATAATGAGTGATGCATCAGTGTTTTCATGAATGGTATAGGTAAAAACAAAAGTATCATCTTCAAGGGTACATCCGTCATAGGTGACCGACTCGGATTGACGTTTTGTGTAATCTACAGTACTGGTTTCCGTTGGGTAAGAAATGTTCGGCTGGATAGTTGCTTCCGGAATTACGTTTACCTGTGCCAACCCTGCCAGCGCACCTTCCAGAGCAACCAGTTTCTCGAGTGCCGCTGCATCGAAGATTGCTCTTTCTTCCTCGGTCAGCGCATCGTAGGCTTTGCGGGCAGCGGCGACCTGTTCTGTGAGCTGTTCGATGTTAGTAGTACTGGGGTCGAGTGTTGCTGGGTCTGGCAGGGCACCAATCTGTTCAACGACTGTAGCAATGTTCTCTGATGCGGGAGTGCTTTCATTCGGGTTTTCGTTGTTGCTGCTCTGCCCAATGGTCAGTTCCTCTTCAGCACCCTCCCCCATTGTCTGTACAGACAATGATTTAGCCATGGTTAAATCATCACCGTTATCCGCAAACGCTGTCAACATACCCGGTGACCCAAGCAGCATTGCAGCCGACAGGGCCAACGCCAACAGATGTTTTGTTGTCTTTAACATTGTACATTCTCCTTTTTTCCAAATTTTTTCAGTTCAGTCCGCAGGACTGTTCTCTTTCAGAATAGCACAAGGCTTGGTAAAAGTAAAGAGAAAATGAGCAAAATGTGAAAAAAATTTGTCCAATCTGGATTTGTTCTACCCCCGGACATCCCCCGCATACACATGAACCGGAAACCAACAACAGGAAGGACGGTATGGGTATGAACAACAACGAGGAAAAAAGAAGCGTCGGCGCGCACAACCTGATTCTGGAGGAGCGGGGGAACCTGACCATCACCGGGGTGGAGGATGTGGACAGCTTCGACGAGGAGACGGTGGTGGTCTACACCGAGCTGGGGGAGCTGACGGTGCGGGGCAGCGGACTGCACATCAACAAAATTGACGTCGAGGCCGGGGAGCTGAGCCTGGAGGGGCAGATCGATTCCCTGAGCTACGCCGACCAGCCGGCGGCGCGCGGCGGCTTCTTCGCGAGGATGTTTCGATAGATGATGACCGACCTGACCCTGGCCAAAGAGACCAGGCTGTTTTTGCTGTCGATTGTGGTGGGGGTGGGGCTGTCGCTGCTGTACGACCTGCTGCGCGTGCTGCGGCTGCAGACCCGTCACCGCCCCTTTGTCGTGTCGCTGGAGGACCTGCTCTACTTTCTTGTCTGCGCCGCGGTCACCTTCGGCTTTGCCCTCAAGGACAACAGCGGCCAGATCCGCGGTTACATCCTCATCGGCGAGCTGTTGGGCTGGGGCTGCTGGCACCTGACCGCGGGGGAGCTTGCGGTGAAGATCGCCTCCGGCATTTTTGCGCTGCTGCGCAGGGTGGTGCTGGCGGTGGCGCGCGTTGCCCTTTTTCCGTTTTACTGCCTTTGGAAGCTCGCACTAAAAATTCTGGGCCTTTTGTCGAGACCGATGAAACTTTTTTTAAAAAAAGTTATCCAAACCCAGAAATATAACTTGAAACGAAAGCAGATGATGTTGTATAATCTAAGTAGTCAATTTCAAAAAAAGCGGCAGAAAGGGGAAGAACGCCATGGTGACCAAAAGGAAAAAACACAGTAAAAACCGCCTGCTGCTGGCAGCCATGATTGTGTTCGTGGCGTTTTGCTCTTTTAAAATTGTGGGCACGCAGATGGAGGTTTCGGAAAAACAGTACCAGCTCCAGCAGCTGGAACAGAGCATCGAGGAGCAGCAGAAGCTCAACGAGGAGCTGGAAAACCAGCTGGAAAAGGGAAAGACCGACCAGACCGAGATCGTTGGCAAAGCCGCTTATGAGCAGTACGGGTATGGCTATCCGGACGAGCACATCTACATTGACAGCCAGGCAAGCTAAAACAGCCGGCAACGGGCTGACGAAAAGATTGAGGAGGACGCAGGAAACATTATGCAGTTAGCAATTGGAGACATTCTGGAAGGAAAGGTGACCGGCATCACCAAGTTCGGAGCATTTGTGGAGCTGGGAGAAGGCAAGACCGGCATGGTCCACATTTCCGAAGTGTCCACGGACTATGTTGAGGACATTTCCCAGTACCTCAAAAAGGACCAGGTGGTCAAGGTGAAGGTCATCAACATCACCGACGAGGGCAAGATCAGCCTGTCCATCAAAAAGGCGATGCCCCGCCCGCAGCGCCCGGAGCAGGACAAGGCAGCGGGACGCGGTGCCGGCCCCAGAAATAATTCCAGGAATTTTGGCGGCAAGCGTTATGAAAACAAACGCCCGTTCAGTCCTCAGCAGGTCAGCAGCTATGAGTGGAATCCGCACCGCAACGAGAATGCTTCCTTTGAGGATATGCTCAACAAGTTTAAACAGACCAGCGACGACAAGATGTCCGACCTGAAAAAGTATCGCGGCGAGGTCAAACGCGGCTCCGCAAACCGCCGTTCCCGCCAGGACTAATCTTAGATGAAGCAAAAGAGAAGCCGCAGGGCTTCTCTTTTTTTGGCAGGAGGGAGAGGGATGGCATTCGACTGGAGGCCCCTGATGGGCAAAATTACCGCCGCCTTCCGGCAGGAGCTGGGGGAGAATCTAACCGGCATCTACCTGCACGGCTCGGCGGCCTTTGGCAGCATGAGCGAGGGCAGCGACCTTGATTTTATCGCTGTCACAGAGCGCCCGCCGACGCAGGAGCAGAAGGAACATTTGATCGTCGCCCTGCTGCAGCTGGAACGGGAAGCCCCGGCCAAGGGGCTGGAGATGAGCGTGTCGCTGCTGCGGGACTGCCGGGACTTTGCCTACCCCACGCCCTACCAGCTGCACTATTCCCCCATGCACCGCCGCGCCTTTGAGCAGGACCTGTCCGGCTATTGCCGGAGGATGCAGGGGGTGGACTGTGACCTTGCGGCCCACTTCACCGTCATCCGCAGGGTGGGGATTGTGCTGTTTGGCAGCCCGGTCCGGGAGGTGTTCGGGCCGGTGCCGCTTGCGGATTATCTCGACAGCATCTGCCGGGACGTCGCCGGCGCCGCACAGGATATCCTGCACACGCCGCTGGACACCGCCCTCAACCTCTGCCGGGTGTTGGCCGCGGCGCAGGAGGGGCTGGTGCTCTCCAAGGCGCAGGGGGCACAGTGGGGGCTGCGGCATTTGCCAAAGCAGTACCGCCCCCTTCTGATGCGGGCAGCGAGCTGCTATAAGCAGGGGGCGGCCCTTGCCTGGGACAGCGGCGAGCTGGAAGATTTTGCGCGGGACGTTTTGGACCAAATCCACGGCCGGTTGTTGAAAATGCAGCCCGGCCGGGTGTATAATAAAGAAAAAGAAAACCGCACAAAGGAGGAAGCAAGGATGGAAATGATGTTCGGGGAAAGATGGTGCAAGGTGGAAATCTACAACGAGTACCTGAAAAAGATTCCCAGCCTGTTAAGCCAGATCAACACGGTGGAAAAGATGCAGCGCAAGGCCGAGACCGAGCTGCAGATGCTGCAGAAGGAGCCGGACAGCTTCAGCCGCCAGCAGTATCAGGCGCGGCTGGAATCGACCCAGGAGCAGTGTGCCCAGCGCCTTGGGGAGATGAAGGAGGAGTTAAACCTCATCCTGGGACTCAAAGAACAGCTGGAACAGGAGCTTCACCTGCGCGCAGGGGAGATCGGACAATAAAGAAAAGCCCGGAGCATCTGGCTCCGGACTTTTTTTGGTAATCCCTTTGAGGAGATTATCTTTCTTCTTTCATCTTAGCAAAGCACTCGCTGCAATAAACAGGGCGGTCTTCTCTTGGCTGGAAAGGAACCTTTGCCTCTTTGCCGCAGCTTGCGCAAACAGCGGTGAACATCTCTCTGTCCGCTTTTTTGCCGGCCTTGCGGGCGTCGCGGCAGGCTTTGCATCTCTGAGGCTCGTTCTGGAATCCCTTTTCAGCGTAGAATTCCTGCTCGCCAGCAGTGAAAACGAACTCGGCTCCGCATTCTTTGCATACTAATGTTTTGTCTTCGTACATAGCTTTTATACCTCGCTTTATCTATTCGCCCATGGACCGGAACACTGGAGAAGATTCGCCTAAAGTCGTATCGCTCTGCTGTGAGTCAAGGGCATATTTGCAACCGCGGCTTTTCCGCGATTATCAACCGGGACGGGACACAGCCTAGCGGCTGCTGTTCCTAAGCTTTCGTCTAACTCGTTGCAGGGCATTGTCAACCGCTTTGGTCGAGCAGTGAAGGCGCTGGGCCATCTCCTCATAGGAAAGTCCGCTGAGGTACAATGTTAAGGTTTCCTGTTCTAATCCAGACAAAAGGGTTTTGATTTTCTGCCTGCGCAAAAGCTCCTCCTCCTGCTGCAGGTAGACCTCCAGCGGGTCGCCGTCGCTGTCGGGGCCGGCGGCGTGTTCGAGGGAATCGATGGGCAGGTAGTCGCGCAGCGGCAGATGCTTTTGCGCTAAAGAGGCGGAGAGACACTCCACCATCCGGGAGTGGATGCACCGCCGGGCATAGGTATCAAAGGAGGCGCCGCGGGCCGGATCATAATTTTTGACCGCGTTAAAAAGGCCGATCAGCCCCTCCTGAATAAAGTCGTCCTGTTCCAGCCCCACCAGACTGTAGCGGCCGGATTTGGCTTTGATCACCGGCAAAAAGTGGGAGATCAGCTGCGCCAGGGCGTCGGTGTCCCCGCCTTTGGCCTTTTGCGCCAGCTGCTCGTCCGAGCAGTTTTTGCGTTTGTCACCGCAGCTGCCTGCATCCGTTTGGAACATTGTTTTTCTCCATCCATCTAAGATACCACTTCCTCATTATATAGTAAGCCGGGCGGTCTGTCAATTGATTTTACACCTATCTGAAAATTTTCTTTTCCCCAGAATCCGCCTGTTTTCGGGGAAAAGGGGAGGAGATCTTCCTGCCTTCGGCAATTTTAGACAAAGAACAAAGAAGAATTTTGACATCCTGTTCATTTTTCACGGTCACGGTTTGATTTCCCCTGGTGCGCATGGTATAATAAGAAAAACCATGGGGGAAAACTCCCGGAAAAGAAGAGAAGAGAATCAAGGATGGCCCTCCCGGCAGGGAGCGGCCCGGTAACAGGAGTTGTTGTTTATGAAAAAAATCCATGTAGAAGTATGCGTCTGCACCGCCTGCGTGATGAACGGTTCGGTGGACCTGATGGAGTCGGTGGAAAGCCTGCGCGAGCTGCGCGGCCAGATGGAGGAGGGCTTTATGACCGAGCCGCAGGGCGAGCTGGAGATCACCACCAACAAGTGCCTGGGCGGGGTGCCGCATCAGGAAGATTCCCCGGTCGTCGCGGTGGAGGGCAAGGTCTTTAAAAAGGCGGACGCCGAGACGGTAATGGCTTACATTGTAGACTGCGTTCGAGAGAACGAGCAATAAATCCAAAAACCAAAGAGAATAAAAAATAAGCAGGAGACCAAAACAGGAGGAAAAGAACGATGAGAGGGATCACAACGCCGGTCACCAAAATCAGAAGACAGGTCTTTACCGAGATTGCCCGTCTGGCCTATGAGGACGGGGACTATTCCCGGATCGAGGAGCTGCCGTACACCATCATTCCCGGAGAGGTCGCCAACTACCGCGACAGCGTCTTTAAGGAGCGCGCCATCGTCGGTGAGCGGCTGCGCCTGGCAGTCGGATTGCCGCTGCGCCCGGTGGACCAGCACGCGCCGGTTTCGCAGGGAATGAACGACAGCGCCATCGCCGACATGTTTTATGAACCGCCGCTCATCAACGTCATTTCCTTCGCCTGCAACGCCTGCGAGGAGACCAGCTACACCGTCTCCAACCTGTGCCGCAACTGCCTGGCCCACCCCTGCACGGTGGTCTGCCCGGTCAAGGCGGTCAGCATCGTCAACGGCCGCTCCCAGATTGACAAGACCAAGTGCGTCAAGTGCGGCCGCTGCGCCCAGGCCTGCCCCTACTCTGCCATCGTCAAAAGCGAGCGCCCCTGCGCGGCCGCCTGCGGCGTCAACGCCATCGAAAGCGACGAGTACGGCCGCGCCAAGATCAACTATGACAAGTGCGTCTCCTGCGGCCAGTGCCTGGTCAGCTGCCCGTTCAGCGCCATCGCGGACAAGTCCCAGATCTTCCAGCTGATCCAGGCCATCAAGCGCGGCGACCAGGTCATCGCCGAGGTGGCTCCGGCATTTGTCGGACAGTTTGGCCCGCTGGCCTCCCCGGAAAAGGTGCGCGCCGCACTGCGCAAGGTCGGCTTTGCGCACATCTATGAGGTGGCCCGCGGCGCGGACATCGGCGCGGTGGAGGAGGCGGAGGAATTTATCGCCAACGTGCCCACCGGCAAAAAGCCGTTCCTGGCGACCTCCTGCTGCTACTCCTGGATTATGATGGCGCAGAACATGTTCCCGGAGATCGCGCACTGCATCTCCGACTCGATGACCCCGATGGTCGCCACCGCGCGCATCATCAAGGAGAAGCACCCGAACGCCCGCGTGGTCTTTATCGGTCCCTGCGCCTCCAAAAAACTGGAGGCGATGCGCGCCGATATCCGCAGCGACGTTGACTTTGTCATCACCTTTGAGGAGCTGATGGGCATCTTCCAGGCCAACGGAATCGAGTTCTCCGACCTGCAGGACGACACCGGCTTCAACCACGGCGCCACCGCCTCCGGACGAGGCTACGGCGTAGCGGGCGGTGTGGCCAAGGCGATCACCGACTGCATCGGTCAGATGGCGCCGGAGCTGGGCGAGATCCCGACCGACCACGCGGAGGGACTGGACGCCTGCCGCAAGATGCTGATGCTGGCCAAGGCGGGCAAGCGCAACGGCTACCTGCTGGAGGGCATGGCCTGCCCGGGCGGCTGCGTCGGCGGCGCAGGCACGCTGACCAACATCCAGAAGGCCGCCAAGGCCGAGCAGGACTTTGCCGCCAAGAGCGAGTTTAAGGTTTCCACCGAGGACAAGACCGTCTTTGAAAAGCTGGGCAAATACACAAAGAAATAGTCCGGGGGCGCTGCCCCCGACGCACCCCAAAAGGCGAGGAATTTTCCTCGCCTTTTTTTGCGCCATGATGCCGCGCCCCGGGAGGATTTTGTGGAGCTGGCAGCTCCTACGCCTCCTGATGCGGGCGCTCCGCCCCACGCCCCGGGGGATTTTGCAGGGACGGAGGTCCCTGCGGCCTACGATATGCGAGGGGGCAAAGCCCCCTCTGCACTCCCCTATGCGGGGGCGCTCCGCCCCTCCACCCCGGGTGACTTTCTCCCCGATGAGAAAGTCACCAAAGAATCTCCAGGGGCTGCGCCCCTTGGAACCCGCTGGTGCGAAGTATCCGCCCTTTTCGCGCTCGCTTACGCATCGCGCCGGGCTGGTTTCTGCCACTGACGCAGCTGGATTTGCCACTTTGAGCTGGTACAGGCAATTGGCAGCACCGTTTCCTTTGGCTTCGACCAAGAGGAAGATTCTGCTGTTAATCCGTGGCTTGGTAGGGCGAATGGTTGCACATTTGGATGCAACTTTGGGGGCGATTCGGGGTATAGGTGAAGGGGTAGCAGTGCAGCGCGAGCGGGGGGCTGTGCAGTTTGTGCAGTTTGTGCAGCTTCTGTGCAGCCAACAAATGGCTTAATCAAGCCATTTATAAGGCTTGCTGCACAAACTGCACAGTGTTTTTATAAAAAGATATTTATTAGATATATAGAGAGAGGAGTTAGGAAATGACTGTGCAGTTTGTGCAGTCTGTGCACCTGCCCAGCAATTCCTATCTCTAATCGGCCCCCGGTTCACCCCGCTGCCACGCCACCCCTGCGAGGATGTCGCAGACCCTGTACTCACTCCACCAATACCGCTAGGGCAGAAGCCGGGGGAATCCAAGGGGGTTCTCCCCCTTGTGCCGGGGGTCCAGGGACCAGGAGGTCCCTGGCGTATCTTTCGCAGCATTTATGCTGCTACTTTCCTCTACGCGAGAAAGTAGGCCGGGGCGCCGATCATGGCAAAGCCATGATCTCGCGGAGCGCCCGCATCGGTGGGTGCAGGGACTATGTCCTTGCAGAAATCCCTGGCCCCTGCACTCATAAACCCCGCCCCTCCCCCATATACATGGCAAAAAAAGCCTTTTTTAAGGAGGGAGCCTGTATGAAAAAAATCGGAAAGATGCGCCTGCGGCTCTGCGCGCTGGGTCTGGCCCTCTGCCTGCTGGCCGCGGGCAGCCTCCCCGCCTTCGCCGCCGAGGAGGAAAAGCGCCAGGTCGCGATGAGCTTTACCGCAAAATCCGTCCTGCTGATGGAGCAGCAAACCGGCCAGCTGCTCTTTGAGCAGAACGCCCAGGAGGCGCTGGCTCCGGCATCGCTGACCAAGCTGATGGACCTACTGCTCATCTTCGAGGCGCTGGAGGATGGGACGCTCACCATGGATCAGACCCTCACCTGCTCGGCCTACGCCAAGACGATGGGCGGGTCGGAGATTTGGCTCAAAGAGGGCGAGCAGATGACGGTGGAGGACCTGCTCAAGGCGCTGATTGTCGCCAGCGCCAACGATGCGGCGGTCGTCTTTGCCGAGGCTCTGGCCGCCACCGAGGAGGCCTTTGTGCAGCGCATGAACGAGAAGGCGCAGGATCTGGGGCTTGTCAACACCCACTATGTCAACTGCACCGGCTTTGACGAGGACGGCCACTACACCTGCGCGCAGGATGTGGCGACGCTGGCGCGGGAGCTGATGGTGCGCTACAGCGAGCAGATTATCCCCTTCTCCACCATCTGGATGGACAGCCTGCGCGGCGGGGAAACCGAGCTTGTCAACACCAACCGCCTGGTCCGCTTTTACGACGGCACCACCGGGCTGAAAACCGGCACCACCGACGCGGCAGGGCACTGTCTGTGCGCCACCGCCACCCGGGACGGGATGGACCTGATCGCGGTGGTCATGGGCTGCAAGGACAGCGACACCCGCTTTGAGGAGACAAAGCAGCTGCTCGACTACGGCTTTTCCAGCTTCATGATCTATCAGCCGCAGCAGGAAGAGGTGCAGGCGCAGCTGACGCCGGTGCCGGTGGTCTGCGGCGCGCAGACCGAGGTGCTCCCTCAGATTGGAGAGCTGCCCAAAGCAGTGGTGCGCCGCGATGAGGCGGAAGAAATCGAGGTGGCGGTCGAGCTTGTCCCCGAGCTGCAGGCCCCGGTGCTGCAGGGGGACAGCATCGGCACGGTGAGCTTGATTCGACAAGGGGAGACGCTCAGCCAGGAGCCGCTCACCGCCTCCCAGACGGTGGAGCGGATGACCTTTGCAAAGAGCCTGAAAGCCCTGCTGCGGGGGCTTGCGCAGGTGCAGGGATAGCTTAAAAGATGGGCTTTGCGCACAAAAATTTCCGCTTTCGGGGCGAAAGGCTGCTTTTTAACCAAAACAGCCTTGCAAAATGAGGAGAAATAATGTAAAATAACTATATCACCAGAGATAGAATGTTTCTCAAAACAGGAAAGACACAAAGCAGGAGAAACCGAAAGGAAGTGTCGGCTATGGCTGTAACGCTCAACGCAAAATATCTGGAACCCTTTGTTCATGAAGGGGAGCTTCAGGCAATCCTTCCCCAGGTGGAGGCGGCGCACCGCACCATCCACGAAAAATCCGGCCCCGGAAACGATTTTCTCGGCTGGCTGGATCTGCCGGTCAACTACGACCGGGAGGAATTTGACAGGATTTTAAAGGCGGCGCAGAAGATTCGCAGCCACTCGCAGGTGCTGGTTGTCATCGGCATCGGCGGCAGCTATCTGGGCGCGCGGGCGGCAATTGAGCTCTTGCATTCCCAGCTGTACAACAATCTGGGGGACGGGCCGCAGATCTATTTTGCGGGCAACAGCATCAGCCCGACCTACCTCAATCAGGTCATCAGGCTGTGCGAGGGCAAGGACTTCTCGATCAACGTCATCTCCAAGTCCGGCACCACCACCGAGCCGGCGCTGGCCTTCCGCATCTTCCGCGACCTGGCCATCAAAAAGTATGGCCGCGAGGGCGCGAAGGAGCGCATCTTCTGCACCACCGACAAGGCCAAAGGCACCTTAAAGCAGCTGGCGGACGAGGAAGGGTATGAAACCTTTGTCATCCCGGACGACGTTGGCGGACGCTACTCGGTGCTGACCGCGGTGGGACTGCTGCCGATTGCGGTGTCCGGTTCGGACATCGGCAAGCTCATGGAGGGCGCAGCCAGGGCAAGGGAGGATTTGAGCGTCTGCGACCTTGACAAGAACGACTGCTACCGCTATGCGGCGCTGCGCAACATCCTGTACCGCAAGGGCAAGGCCATCGAGATTCTGGTCAGCTATGAGCCGGCTTTCTCGATGATGGCCGAGTGGTATAAACAGCTCTTTGGTGAGAGCGAAGGCAAGGACAACAAGGGCATCTACCCCTCGTCGGCAATCTTTTCCACCGACCTGCACTCGATGGGACAGTTTATCCAAGAAGGCTCCCGCATCCTGTTCGAGACGGTTGTGGATATTGCGGCTCCGCAGCAGGACCTGTACATCCAGCCCGACCCGAACAACTTCGACGGACTCAACTTCCTGTCCGATCAGAATATGTCGGTGGTCAACCGCAAGGCGATGCAGGGCACCATCCTGGCGCACACCGAGGGCGGCGTCCCCAACATGGTGCTGCAGCTTCCCGCCATCAACGAGGAGGAGCTGGGGTATCTGATCTACTTCTTTGAGAAAGCCTGCGCACTGTCCGGATACCTGTTGGCGGTCAACCCATTTAACCAGCCGGGTGTGGAAAGCTACAAGAAAAACATGTTCGCCCTGCTGGGCAAACCGGGCTATGAGGACCAAAAACAGGCGCTGGAAGCGCGGTTGAAATAAAAAGCAAAGATTCCATAAAATATATCCAGGGAGGAATTTTCAATGATTAAACTGATCGTAGGAACAAAAGGCACCGGCAAAACCAAAACCCTCATCGACATGGCCAGAAAAGCAGCGGAGGAGTCCAAGGGCAACGTTGTCTGCGTAGAGAAGGGCGACAAGCTGGCGCATGAGCTGCCAAACGCCGTTCGTCTGGTCAACAGCGAAGAATATGACATCAGAGGCTTTGCAAACCTGTACGGCTTCCTGGCTGGTTTCCTGGCCGGCAACTACGACATCACCCACCTGTTTGTCGACGGCACCTTCAAGATCGGCAAGGTTGGCGATGTGGAGAAGGATTACGAAGGCTTTGCAGCGATGATTCAGAAGCTGGCTAAGGTTCAGAGCGACGCGCAGATCATCTTCACCGTCTCCTGCGACGAGGCTGACCTGCCGGTAACCGTCAAAGATTACATCGTAAAATAAGGGCAAATTAAAAAAACAGGTTCGCGTCATTTTCGCGGGCCTGTTTTTTTGACCGCAAGAAAAAATCCCCCCGGCAAAAATGCCGGAGGGAAGGGGTTTGTGCAAAGATTAAACCAGGCGGCGAATCTTTTCTTCCAGGGTGCCCGGAAGCAGGTCCATCACCGGAAGCTGCGGCATAACGTAGCAGCCCGGAGCCTGGTGCATCGCTGCGCGCGCGCAGGCGACCATGATCTGGGAGGTCAGCGCGGGGTTGTTGATCTTCATGTTGAACTCGAACAGCTGGTTCTGGGTCTGGCCGGAGACGCCCTTGCGGACCAGGTTGACGCCGTGACCCTTGTCCATCAGCGCGTCCACCGAAGGAACGGCAAAGACGTGGGTCTCATCGTGGCAGAAGTAGTCGTCCTCCAGGATGGAGCGTTTGACCTGCTCAAAGTCATAGCCCTCCTCCAGCTCGATGTAGACGTTTCTTCTGTGGATGCCGGTTCCCAGCGGGATGGTCATCGACAGCGCGTCCCTGACGCCCGGCTTGCCCTTGGCGGCAACCGAGTGGCCCATGCTCATGCCGGGGCCGAAGTTGGTGTCGGTGATGCCTTTGGGGGCGCAGGCCTCCAGCAGGGTGCGGACCACCGAGTCGGAACCCGGGTCCCAGCCGGCGGAGATGACCGAAACCGCGCCGGTGACCTTGGCGGCCTTGTCCAGCGCGCAGTGCAGCTCCCAGATCTGGGTGTGGATGTCAAAGCTGTCCACGGTGTTGATGCCTTTGGCAAGATAGAGCTTGGCGTTTTCCTCTACCGAGCGGGTCGGCAGGCACAGCAGGGCAACCTGCGGCTTGACCGGCAGCTTGTCGACGTCATCGACGACGGGGATGCCGGCAAGCTCCTTTGGCTGCTGCGCGCCGGCATTGTGGCGAACCACGCCGACCAGCTCCATATCCTCAGCGGCCTCGACGGCCTGAAGGGCGTAATGTCCGATATTTCCATATCCGACAATGACTACTTTGGTTTTTTCCATACGATACAGTCCCTTCTATCATTTTATTACAACAGGCTCCGAAGAACCTTTTTCAATAGTACCATGCCGCGCGCCCCACGTCAAGCGATGGCAGGCTGCCGGAAAGGAAAGTTTTTGTCAAAGAGGGAAAGCTTCAAACAAGCGCAAAAAAAGAGAAAGGAAGATGCGGTCTTCCTTTCTTTCATCGTCGAAGATGTTTGCGGAAGGGGTTGCCCCTGGGGATCTTTTCGCGGTAGGTGGTGAAAAAGTTTTTGAGCGCGGGGTGCAATAGCCCCTCCCGCTCCATGCGACGGTACTGCGACTGTCCTACCCAGCAGAAGTCCACAACCTCCTCCGGCTGCATCACAATCTCTCCCGGGCCCACGTCGCGGCAGAGGATGAAGGTGTCCAGAAAGCTGTGCAGCCGCCGCTCCTGCCCGGCCAGAATCAGCTCCTGCGGCTGGACGGTCAGCCCGATCTCCTCGCGCGTTTCGCGCACGGCGGCGGTCAGGGTGTCCTCGCCGGCAATGGCCGAGCCGCCGGTGCAGGCCCACTTTAAGCCGAAGGGGATGCCGGGATGGCGCTGGGTCAGCAGGACCTGTCCGCGGCTGTTGTAGACCCAGATGTTGACCACCAGGTGATAGTCCCCATCGGCCAGCGGCTTGCCGCGCAGGTGGGTCCCCCGCTTTTTTTGACGATCGGCGTCATAGATGTCCCAATATTCCGCCATCCCCGTTCCTCCTTTCCGGTGCTGAGTGGATGAATTTTACTGCTGTACGATAAAAGGCTTAATCTCCGCGAGAAAATCTGCGCAGTCGTCCGAGTGGACTTCCATGGTGATCTCCTTGGAGAGGTCGAGGCTGAAGATGCCCATGATGGATTTTGCGTCGACGGCATACCGGCCGGAGAGAAGGTCCACGTCAAAGTCGTACTTGGCGACCGAGTTGACGAAGGCTTTGACATCGCTGATGGTCTTGAGCATGATTTTTTCCCGTTTCATAAGAATCTCTCCTTCTGTCATGCCACAAACAGAAGCTGTTTGCGGCAAAGAATTTGTCGAAAGACGGTTGTATTTATTGTTTAAATTCATTATAATTTATTTGTATAACATTTTCAATAGCTTTGTGCGCAAAGATTTCGGCAAAAAATCTGGAAACTTTGTGCCTGCAGGGGCTGCGCAGGGGCTGCGCCCCGGCTGCAACCCCTGCACAGCCCCCAAAAGAACACCGGGACAGGCCGGGGAAAAGAGGAACTATGCGAGCAGCGTTTTACACCTTGGGATGCAAGGTGAACCAATATGAGACACAGATTATGACCCAGCAGTTTGCGGCTTACGGGTACGACATTGTGGACAGCGGCGACCACGCCGACGTCTATGTCATCAATTCCTGCACCGTCACCGCTTCCGGGGACAAAAAGACCCGGCAGATGATCCACCGCATGAAAAGGGAAAACCCCGGCGCCGTCATCGCGATGACCGGCTGTTTCCCGCAGGCCTTCCCGGAGGAGGCGCAGAAGCTGAGCGAGGTGGACGTGCTGGTCGGCGCGGGGGAAAAAAAGAAGGTGCTGGACTACGTCAACGAGTACCTGCAAAAGGGGGAGCGCATCGTGCGCATCACCCCGCACACCCGCGACGAGGGCTTTGAGCAGATGAGCGCCGGCAGCTTTCTGGAGCGCACCCGCGCCTTTGTCAAGATTCAGGACGGCTGCGAGCACTACTGCGCCTACTGCATCATCCCCTATGCCCGCGGATTTAACCGCTCCAAGCCGCTGGAGGAGCTCAAGCAGGAGCTGATCGACCTGAGCCTGAAGGGCTACCGCGAGGTGGTGCTGGTGGGCATCGACCTGTCCAGCTACGGCAAGGACCTCGGCTGCCACCTGGTGGACGCGGTGCAGCTGGCCTGCGACATCCCCGGCATCGAGCGGGTGCGGCTGGGCTCGCTGGAGCCGCTGATGCTCACCGACCGCAACCTTTCCATCCTGGCGGCGCTGCCAAAGTTCTGCCCGCAGTTTCACCTCTCGCTGCAGAGCGGCTGCGACGCGACCCTAAAGCGGATGAACCGCCACTACGACACCGCCTTCTACCGCGAGCTGGTGGCGCGGATTCGCCGGCAGTTTGACAATCCCTCCATCACCACCGACATCATGGTGGGTTTCCCCGGCGAGACCGAGGAGGAATTTGAGCAGTCGCTCGCCTTTGCCAGGGAGATCGGCTTTGCCAAGGTGCACGTCTTTGCCTATTCGGTGCGGCCGGGCACCCGCGCGGCCAGGATGCCGGACCAGCTGACCCGCCAGCAGAAGGAGCAGCGCAGCCGACAGATGGCCGCTGTGACCGAGCAGAGCCGCCGGCAGTTTTTGCAGGGGCAGGTCGGGCTGGAGGAGGAGGTCCTCATCGAGACCGAAACCCTCAACGGGATGCAGCACGGCTACACCAAAAACTACACCCCCGTCTGCGTGCGCGCGCAGGAGGACTTAAGCGGTAAAATCTGCCGGGTGAGGGTGGTCGAGGCGGAGGGGGACTACTGTGTCGGGACCATCCTGTAAGGATTCGAATGGACGCCTTTTGCAAAACAGCGCGGTGCGGCACAGAAGGGGGGACGCCGAAATGGAACAGAATATCTTGGCGACGGCCTGCGGAAGGGTCCAGGGGGTCGGGTTTCGCTACTTTGTGCAGCGGCAGGCGACTGCGCTGGGCATCTGCGGCTGGGTAAAAAACTGTGAGGACGGCTCGGTGCGGATGCTGCTGCAGGGGGAAAGGGCGGCGGTGGAAAAGCTGCTGGACATTCTCCGGGAAGGCACCGTCTGGATTGCGGTCGACCAGCTTCTGACCGAGCAGGTCCCTTGGGAAGCGTATCCCAAAGAGGGAAGTTTTTGGATTCGCTATTAGGGCCGGCCGCGCCTTTGCCCGCGCTTTTGCCGAAAGTTTGCGGGAAATTTATTTTTCTTTCGGACAATGTCGATATACAAACTGCCCGGAGATTGTGATATAATGAAGTCAAACACCTCCCATGGGGGAAAAGATAGAGACAGTACAACATTTTAGGAGTGTGAAGTATGTCAGTTTACAGAGTGTACGTAGAAAAGAAGGCCCCCTTCGCCGTTGAGGCGCAGGGCGTCCTTTCGGATATCCACAGCTCGCTGGGAATTGGCGGCGTGACCGGGGTGCGGATTCTCAACCGCTACGATGTCGAGGACATCACCCCGGAAGATTTTGAGCTGGCCAAAAAGACCATCCTTTCCGAGCCGCAGGTGGATGAGGTCTATGACGAGCTGCCGGCCTTTGGCGCACAGGACAAGGTGTTTGCGGTGCAGTTTTTGCCGGGACAGTTTGACCAGCGCGCCGACTCGGCGGTGCAGTGCATCCAGCTGGCAACCCAGCACGACCGCCCCACCGTCGCCTCCGCAAAGGTCTATGTCATCAGCGGCGCCAGCGACGAGGAGCTCTCCCGCATCAAGAAAAACCTGATCAACCCCGTCGAGTCGATGGAGTCTCCGCTGGAGCCGGTGCAGACGCTGCACACCCCGTTCGACGTTCCGGCGGACGTTGCGGTGCTGGAAGATTTTAACAATCTGGACCAGAAGGGCCTGGAGCAGTTCATCGCCCACTACGGCCTGGCGATGGACCTGGGAGATATCACCTTCTGCCAGCAGTACTTTAAAGAGACCGAAAAGCGCGCCCCGACCATCACCGAGATCCGCATGATCGACACCTACTGGTCCGACCACTGCCGTCACACCACCTTCTCCACCCGCATCGAGGACGTGGAGATTGAGAGCGACTATGTCAGGGACGCCTACAACGAATATCTCGAGCTGCGCAAGACCGTCCACGCGGGCAAGGACAAGCCGATGACCCTGATGGACCTGGCCACCATCGGCGCCAAAGCCCTCAAGAAGAAGGGCCTGCTCCAAGACCTGGACGAGTCCGAGGAGATCAATGCTTGCTCGGTCAAGATCAAGGTCGACGTCGACGGCGAGGAGCAGGACTGGTTGCTGCAGTTTAAAAACGAGACCCACAACCACCCGACCGAGATCGAGCCGTTCGGCGGCGCAGCCACCTGTCTGGGCGGCGCCATCCGCGACCCGCTGTCCGGCCGCGCCTACATCTATCAGGCGATGCGCGTCACCGGCGCGGGCGACCCGCTGACCCCGTTCGAGCAGACCATCCAGGGCAAGCTGCCGCAGAAGAAGATCGTCACCACCGCAGCTGCGGGCTACAGCTCCTACGGCAACCAGATCGGTCTGGCGACCGGTCAGGTCAGTGAGGTATACCATCCGGGTTATGTGGCCAAACGCATGGAGGTCGGCGCAGTCATCGGTGCGGTGCCGGCCGACCACGTTGTCCGCGAAGAGCCGCAGCCGGGAGACGTCATCATCCTGCTGGGCGGCAAGACTGGCCGCGACGGCTGCGGCGGTGCGACCGGTTCCTCCAAGTCCCACAACGTGCAGTCCCTTTCCAGCTGCGGCGCGGAGGTCCAGAAGGGCAACCCGCCGGAGGAGAGAAAGATTCAGCGCCTGTTCCGCGACGGCGAAGTGACCCGCATGATTAAGCGCTGCAACGACTTCGGCGCGGGCGGCGTTTCGGTCGCCATCGGCGAGCTGGCCGACGGTCTGGAAATCAACCTTGACCTGGTGCCGAAGAAGTATGACGGCCTGGACGGCACCGAGCTTGCCATCAGCGAGTCGCAGGAGCGCATGGCGGTCGTCGTCGCCAAGGAGGACGCGGATAAATTCCTGGCCGCTGCCGACAAAGAAAACCTGATGGCCACCGTCGTCGCCTCGGTCACCGAGTCCCCGAGACTGGTGATGAACTGGAGAGGCAAGAAGATTGTCGACCTGTCCAGAGCATTTTTAAATTCCAACGGCGCGACCAAGCACACCAAGGTCATCGCCAAGGCGCCGGAAGGCAAGAAATGTTGTTGCGGCAACAAGGGCCTTTCGATGAAGGAAAAATTTGAGAAGATCATGGCGGACCTAAACGTCTGCTCGCAGCGCGGCCTGTCCGACCGCTTCGACTCGACCATCGGCGCGGGTACCGTGGTGATGCCGTACGGCGGCAAGACCCAGCTGACCCCATCCCAGGCGATGGTCGCCAAGATCCCCGTCCTGCACGGCGAGACCAACACCTGCTCGGTGATGGCCTGGGGCTTTAACCCATACATTTCGGACGAAAATCAGTTTAAGGGCGCTCAGCTTGCGGTCATCGAATCGGTTGCGAAGATCATCGCTTCCGGCGGTTCCCGCGAAAAATGCTGGCTGAGCTTCCAGGAATATTTTGAGAAGATCGGCGCCGACCCGGTCAAGTGGGGCAAACCGTTCCAGTCGCTGCTGGGCGGCCTGAAGGCACAGCTTGAACTTGGCTGCGCGGCCATCGGCGGCAAGGACTCGATGTCCGGTTCCTTTGAGGACATCCACGTTCCGCCGACACTCATCTCCTTCGCAGTCTCCACCGCAAAGGCGCAGAAGGTCGTCACCGACGAGTTTAAGGCGGCGGGCGACAAGGTCTACTACCTCGCGCCGGAGTACGACGAGAACGGCCTGCCGGTCTATGAGAGCGTGCGCGCTGTCTTTGACAAGATGGAGAGCCTGATCGACGCCGGCAAGGTCAAGGCGGTCTACACCCTGGGCATGAAGGGCCTGGGCGAGGCGCTGTGCAAGATGGCCTTCGGTAACCGCATCGGCTTTGAGGCGAGCGAGCAGCTGCACCACGTCTTCAAGCCGGTCTACGGTGCATTTGTCATCGAGGCGGACGGCGAGCTCACAGGCATCCCCTGCATCGGTGAAACTGCAGCGGATTACACCCTCACCATCAACGGCGAGACCATCGACTTAGACGACATCCAGCAGAGATGGGAAGCGACGCTGGAGCCGGTTTATCCGCGCATCACCAAGGCGCCGCAGGTCGTTGTTCCAACCTACAACTATGAAGCGAACGAACACGCCCACGCAGCAGCCAAGATTGCGCAGCCGCGCGTTCTGATTCCGGTATTCCCGGGCACCAACTGTGAGTACGACACCGCTCGTGCCTTTGAGCGCGCAGGCGCCAAGGCGGACATCGTGGTCATCCGCAACAAGAACGCCGACCAGATCAAGGAGTCGGTCGAGCTTGTCAAGGGCATGATCGAAAAGACCCAGATCATCGCCATCCCGGGCGGCTTCTCCGGCGGCGACGAGCCGGAAGGTTCCGCCAAGTTCATCGTCTCCTTCTTCCGCAACCCGCAGATCACCGAAGCGGTGATGGAGCTGCTCAAAAACCGTGACGGCCTGATGTGCGGCATTTGCAATGGCTTCCAGGCGCTGGTCAAGCTCGGCCTTGTCCCATATGGCGAGATCGTTGAGACCGACGCCAGCTGCCCGACCCTGACCTACAATCTGATCGGCCGCCACCAGTCGGGGCTGGTGCGCACCAGGGTTGCTTCCAACAAGTCCCCATGGCTGATGCAGACCAAGGTGGGCGATATCCATACCATCGCCATCTCCCACGGCGAGGGCCGCTTTGTTGCAAGCTCGGAGCTGGTGAAGAAGATGGCCGAGAACGGCCAGATCGCGACCCAATACGTCGACCTTGCCGGCAACCCGACCGAGGACTACCGCTTTAATCCAAACGGCTCGGTGGACGCCATCGAGGGCATCACCTCGCCGGACGGCAGAGTCTTTGGCAAGATGGGCCACACCGAGCGGTACACGGCCGGTCAGTTTGCCAACGTACCGGGAGAGAAGAAGCAGCCGATCTTCGACGGCGCGGTCAGCTACTTTAAAGACTAATTTTTTCCCGCAGTTCCGCGGGAAACGGGGGGTGCGAGGAGGGCGCTCCGCCCCTCCACCCCGGGTGACTTTCTCCCCGATGAGAAAGTCACCAAAGAATCTCCAAGGGCTGCTGCCCTTTGGAATCCCCCGGTGCGAAGAACTCGCCCTCTTTGGTGCTGCGCTTCGCTTGCACCCGGGCTACTTTCTACCATAGAGAAAGACCGATTTGCCACTTTAAGTTTGTGGGCAAATCGGTCTTTTTTCTCCTCAAGCTACACCGGGGGTCACACTCTCTGTTTTCAATCCGTGGCACGGTAGATGCGTTGCCTCCGAGGATGCTTGAAGGTTTAAGCCACCGCAACCAATACCGCTAGGGCACAGGGCCGGGGGATCAAAGGGGGCAGAAGTTAAAGCGTTCCGCTTTAACTTCCACCCCCTTCGCTGGAGGTCCAGGAACCAGGAGGTTCCTGGCGTATCTTTGCCTACTTTCTCTACGTGAGAAAGTAGGCCGGGGTGCGGGGCGGAGCGCCCGCATATCAGGGGAGGTAGAGGCCATCAGCCTCGCATAAAACCACCCGGGTGCGGGGCGGAGCGTCTGCATAGTGGAGCGCAGGAGCTACCAGCTCTGCAAAATCCCCCGGGGTCGGAGGGTGTGGAGATTAAGCAACCTGCACAAAGAGAAAAGCGAAAAATCCCCCTGCGGGCAGGGAAGAAAAAAACTTGCAGAAAATGCCGTCAGTAGGCGAAAAATTTTCATTTGAGTGTTGACAAAAAAAGCAGGAAATACTATAATAATTTCTGTTACGGATTGATTCGGAGGGATAAGTCTGTCCCGGAAAGGCCGGCTTCTGGCGGAGCGGGCGGGGTCAATTTGTGCTGCGGCAGGGCCGAAGCAAAGCTGCCGCAGAGAATGGGGAGTTACCATTATTGGGAAAGGAAGTTACCATGCAGCTTGATCTGAGAAGGTTGTTTGAAGGCGATGAGCAGATCCTGCCGTTTGTGTTCGCGCTTGATTTAAGCGACGTGCAGCAGTGGGGAGACCGCCCGTTTCAGGCGCCGGTCAAGATCAGCGGTCAGGCGACCAACCGCGCGGGCATCGTCACGGTGCGCTATGCCGCGGACTATCTCCTTTCCGGAAATTGTGCCAGATGCCTGGAGCCGGTGGAGCAGAAAAAACACCAGGAATTTACCCATACGGTGGTCAGAAAGCTCAACCAGCAGCAGGACGATGACTACATCGTCTGCGAGGACGGCGTTTTGGACCTGGACACCGTTGCACAGGACGACATACTTCTTGAGCTACCAATCAGGATGCTGTGTTCGGAGGACTGCAAGGGTCTGTGTCCGGTCTGCGGCTGCAACCTCAACAAAGAGCAGTGCAGCTGTCAGCAGCCCGAATGGGAGGGCCGCCGCATCAAGGCGTTCGACAATTTGGAGTGGCCGCAGGAGGACTAGCTTCTGTTGGCGTTCCGCTTTATTCACTTTTTAGACCATTGACGATAAGATTTAAAGGAGATGTGCAACCATGGCAGTACCGAAGAGAAAAGTATCGAAAGCACGCAGAGACAAAAGACGTTCCAACGTATGGAAACTGGACACACCTGCATTTTCCATCTGCCCACAGTGCGGCGAGCTGAAAGCTCCGCACAAAGTATGCGCTCACTGCGGCTACTACAAAGGCAGAGAAGTTATCAAGATGGACTAATTGTCCTCTTTGAGAACGTTTAAGCTTTGAAAATGAAGGGCAGAGGGGAAGGCTTTTCCCTTCCTGCCCTGTTTTTTTGCACGCGAACAGGCCCGACCCAAAGGAGGCGAACAGACGATGGCGGTGAAAATCACAAGCGTGGAGCCGGGCAGCCCGGCCAGACGCGCGCGCATCCACAAGGGAGACACGCTGATCAGCATCAACGGCAACCCGATCACCGACGTGCTGGACTATCAGTTTTACACAACCGACGAGCACCTGGAGATTCTGCTGTGCGACGAGGAAAAAAAGGTGCGCACCGTGCTGGTGGAAAAGGACGAGTACGACGATCTGGGACTGCAGTTTGAGACCTACCTGATGGACAAGCAGATGGGCTGCAGGAACGCCTGCATCTTCTGCTTTGTCGATCAGATGCCGCCGGGGATGCGCAAGAGCCTTTACTTTAAGGACGACGACACCCGCATGTCCTTCTTGTTCGGCAACTACACCACCCTGACAAACCTCAAGGAGGGGGACATCCGCCGCATCATCAAGATGCACATCAGCCCCATCAACATCTCGGTGCACACCATGAACCCCGAGCTGCGGGTGAAGATGATGAAGAACCCCTTTGCCGGCAAGGCGCTTGATTTTATCAGGATGCTCACCGAGGGCGGCATCAGGGTCAACACCCAGATTGTGCTCTGTCCCGGCTACAACGACGGGGAGGAGCTGGAGTACAGTCTGCAGGAGCTTGCCAAGCTCGGCCCGAATGTGCAGAGCATCGCGGTGGTGCCGGTGGGGCTGACCAAGTACCGCGAAGGGCTCACCACGCTGCGCGGATTTTTCCCGCAGGAGGCAAAGGAGGTCCTTCAGACGATGGAGCGCTGGGGCGACTACTTCTTAAAGGAATACGGCGCGCGCACCGCCTACGCCTCGGACGAGTTTTACATCCTGGCGGAGCAGCCCTTCCCGGACTACGATTTTTATGAGGATTTTGCCCAGCTGGAAAACGGCGTCGGCATGATTACGCTGCTGCAGCACGACTTCGCGCTGGCGCTGCAGGAGGCGCTCACGCAGGGCGTGCAGCCTGCGGCCCGGGAGGCGACCATCGCCACCGGCGTGCTGGCCTACCCGATGATGTGCGGCTTTGCCCAGCGGGTGCAGCAGCATTTCCCACAGGTTCGGGTACGGGTCAAAAAGATTATCAACGACTTTTTCGGGCACACCATCACTGTGGCGGGCCTGATTACGGGGCAGGACCTGATTGCGCAGCTGAAAGGCGAGACCGTCGGACAGCAGCTGCTGATCCCAGCCAACATGCTGCGGCACGAGCAGGACAAATTCCTGGACGATGTGACCCCGCAGCAGGTGGAGGAGGCCCTGGGCGTGCCGGTGGTGCCGGTGGAAAACGACGGCTTCGCGCTGCTGGACGCCATGCTGGGCATGTAACAGAAAAGTTTGATTTGGGAAAGTGAGGTTATCTATGGCAGTCAGACCAATCGTCGCAGTGGTGGGCAGGCCGAATGTCGGCAAATCCACCCTGTTTAATAAATTGATCGGCCAGCGGCTCTCGATCGTGGAGGACACTCCCGGTGTCACCCGCGACCGCATCTATGCGGCCTGCGAGTGGCGCAGCCACGAGATCATGCTGGTCGATACAGGCGGCATCGAGCCGTATTCGGACGACATCATCCTCTCGCAGATGCGCCGCCAGGCCGAGATGGCCATTGAGAGCGCGCAGGTCATCGTCCTGGTGGTGGACGTCAAATCCGGCGTCACCGCGACCGACCAGGAGGTTGCCGCCATGCTGCAGAAGAGCAACAAGCCGGTGGTGCTGTGCGTCAACAAGTGCGACGGCGTCGGCGAGGTTCCGCCGGAATTCTATGAGTTTTATAATCTGGGACTGGGCGACCCGGTCGCGGTCTCCTCGGTGCACGGACACGGCACCGGAGACCTGCTGGACGCGGTGTATGAGCATCTGGACTTCTCGGAGGAGGACGGGTACGACGACGACAGCATCACCGTCGCCATCGTCGGACGGCCAAACGCGGGCAAATCCTCGCTGGTCAACCGCATTGCGGGCCGGGAGGCGGTCATCGTCTCGGACATCGCCGGCACCACCCGCGACGCGACCGACACGGTGGTGGAAAACGAGCACGGCAAATTTGTCTTTATCGACACCGCCGGCATCCGCCGCAAGAGCAAGGTGGAGGAGGCCATCGAGCGCTACAGCGTGCTGCGCGCCTACATGGCCATCGATCGCTCCAACGTCTGTATCATCATGATCGACGCCACCCGCGGCTTCAGCGAACAGGATTCCAAGATTGCGGGCTACGCCCACGAGCAGGGCAAGGCCTGCATCATCGCGGTCAACAAGTGGGACGCGGTGGAGGACAAGACCGACAAGACGATGCAGGAGATGAAGAAAAAGTTGGAAAACGACTTCAGCTTCATGCCCTACGCGCCGATGATCTTTATCTCCGCCATGACCGGCCAGCGGGTGGGCAATCTCTACGAGATGATTAAGAAGGTGGACGAGCAGAACGCCCGCCGCATCTCCACCGGCATGCTCAACGACATGCTCAGTTACGCCACCGCGCGGGTGCAGCCGCCGTCGGACAAGGGCAAGCGCCTGAAGATCTACTACATGACCCAGGTTTCCACCCGGCCGCCGGCATTCGCCTGCTTTGTCAACAAAGCGGAGCTGTTCCACTTCTCCTATCAGCGGTATCTGGAAAACCAGATCCGGGAGAATTTTGGCTTTGAGGGAACCCCGATCCGGATGCTGGTCCGGGAAAAGGGAGAAAAAAATAAGTAAAAAAAAAGAGGGGTAATTTACCCCTCTTTTTTGTTTTAGTGAAGCTGCCGGACGCCGAGCGGGACGACAACCAGGTAACAGATGAGGGCGGCGACGAACGGCGCCGGCCCCCAGTAGGAAAACGGCAGCATCGAGAAGAGCAGGCTGCTGCCCCACAGGATGGGGATGGGCAGCAGCACCCAGAGGTTGTGCCGTAGCCAGCGCCGCCAGTGCTGTATGCGGTCCGGTACACGGGCAAAGCCGCGCAGGGAAAGTGCTATGGTCAGGGCAAGCAGCTGTAAAAGCAGCCCTGGCAGCAGCGAGAGCAGTGTCTGAAACTGCCGCCAGAGCAGCGCGCTGCACAAAAGCCCCGCGCAGTCCAGCAGGGTGGCAAAGGGAAAGGCCTGCACAAAGTGGGGATTTTCCGGCCGCTGGTGGAGGACGGTTGGCTGCGGCTTTTCGCCGAGGGTCTCCTGCGTGTCGTCCAGCAGGTAGTCGGCGGTGACGCCGAACAGCCGCGCCAGAGGGATCAGCTTGTCGATTTCCGGCATCGATTCGCCGCGCTCCCAAAGCGACACCGCCTGCCGGGAGACGCCCAGCTTTTCCGCCAGCGTTTCCTGCGACCAGTTTTTCTGCTTGCGCAGCTTCTGCATTTTTTCTCCCATTGTCATAGAGGGTAGCCTCCTTTGTGTTTTGGTGTTGTCCTTAGTCTAGCAAATGCGCCGCAAAAACACAACCAAGAGGAGCTTTCTTTTGTGTCAAGCGCCGCTTGCGGGGCTGTAAAAAGCCGGTTTGACGGAGGTTTTTGACGAATGGGCAGGAAAAAGGAAAGACGAAATTTTTACAGAACGGTATAAAAAAGGAAATAAGGCTTGCATTCTTGTGAAACAGTTGATACAATAAAATGGAGGAGGATGAAAAACATGATGGAATCTCAGATTTGGCTCAATGTTGGAGCCTGTGTACTGGCCGCGGTGGTGGCCTATTTGCTCGGAAGCATCAGCTCCGCGGTTATTGTATCGCGGATTTATGCGCACGACGACGTTCGCAAATATGGAAGCAAAAACGCCGGGATGACCAACGTCCTGCGCACCTACGGCAAGCTGCCGGCCCTGTTTACCCTTTTGGGGGACTTTTTCAAGGGTGTGCTGGCGGTGGTGGCCGGAAGGCTGATCTTTTCGGTCATGGGCGTCACCGCCTTTGACGCGGGATATCTGGCGGGATTTTTTGCCCTGCTGGGCCACCTGTACCCGATCTATTTTGGATTTAAGGGTGGCAAGGGAATCCTCACTTCACTGGGCATCATCCTGGTGGTGAACCCCCTGGTCTTCGCGATTCTGCTGATTATCTTTTTGCCGGTGCTGTTTGTCACCCGCATCGTCTCGCTGGTGTCGGTTACCGGCGCAATTCTCTACCCGTTTGTCACCCTGATTGTCGACCTGTGCCTGCGCAGGCCGGTGCTGTTCGACTTTTTGTTCGCCCTGCTCTTTTCAGTCATTGTGATCTGGAGACACCGGGGCAACATCAAGCGGCTGCTCAACGGCACCGAGCCGCGCATCGGGGAAAAAAAGCGGGAGGAGCAGAGCAAAAACGCTTAAGGGGGCAGCCTGATGATTCGATTTCACAAGCCGCTGCTGGAGGAACTCCGTTTCCGCCAGCAGCTTTTGTCCGACGAACAGACGATGGCCTACAACGCCCGCTGGGGCGGCGCGGTCGGATTTCCGCAGGAGCGCTGGGCCGGCTGGTACAGCCGCTGGGTGGAGCACCCGGACCGGCGGTTTTACGCCTACCTCTACAGCGAGGAGGAAAAAGCCTTCGTCGGGGAAGCGGCCTACCACTTCGATGAGGAGCTGGACGGCTGCATCGTGGATGTGATTGTCCACAGCCGGTACCGCGGCAGGGGTTACGGGACGCAGGGCCTGCAGCTTTTGTGTGAGCAGGGCCGCAGGGACGGCCTGGAAGCCCTCTACGACGACATCGCGGACGACAACCCCAGTTTGTTCCTTTTCCTCAAAAACGGATTTGAGCGGGTCAGGGACACCGAGGAGGGCATTTTAGTCAAAAAGGTGCTGTGATCAATACAGGGCACCCAGACAGAAAGAAGGGACTTGCATGGCAAAGGTGATGATTTTGGGGGCGGGCAGCTTCGGCGTTGCGCTGGCGCTGCTCTGCCATAACTGCGGGCACGAGGTGACGGTCTGGTCGCACCGGCGCGAGGAGGCCGAGCGGCTGCAGGTCGAGCGGGAGCAGAAAAAGCTGCTGCCGGGGGTCAAGCTCCCGCAGGAGATTGCCTTCACCGCCACGATGGAAGCGGCGCAGGCGTGCGACCTTGCCATTCTGGCGGTGCCCTCCTTTGCGGTGCGGCAGACCAGCCGCCTGCTCGCTCCCCATCTGCGGGAGGGGGCGGTGGTTGCCTGCGTGGCAAAAGGCCTGGAGCAGGGCAGCTACGCCGACTTTTCCACCGTCATCGGAGAGGAAATCCCAAACTGCCCCAATGTGATTCTGTCCGGCCCCTCCCACGCGGAGGAGGTCAGCCGGGGAGAAGCGACCTCGATTGTCGCCGCTTCCCACAACATGGAGGCGGCACAGAAGGTGCAGGACTGGCTGATGAGTCCGGCGTTCCGGGTCTATGTCAACGACGACGTGATCGGTGTCGAGCTGGGCGGCGCGCTCAAGAATATCATCGCGGTAGCGGCCGGCACAGCGGACGGATTGGGACTGGGGGACAACGCCAAGGCGGCGCTGATGACCCGCGGCATCACCGAGATCGCGCGCTTGGGGGTCGCGATGGGCGGCCGGCAGGAGACCTTTGCGGGGCTGTCCGGCATCGGTGACCTGATCGTCACCTGCACCAGCATGCACTCCCGCAACCGGCGGTTTGGCATTCTGGTTGGCCAGGGCGTGCCGGTGCAGCAGGCGCTGGAGCAGGTCGGCATGGTGGTCGAGGGATATTCCTGCACCAAGACGGCGCGGGAGCTGGCGGCCAGGATGGGGGTCGACATGCCGATCACCGAGCAGACCTACCAGGTGCTGTATGAGGGCAAGGATACGGCGCAGGCCATGCGCGACCTGATGGAGCGCCCGAAGAAGAACGAGAGCGAGCACGTCTGGTTTGAATCTCAAAAACAATAAAGCGATAGAAAAGGGGAGGCCCGTCTGGAGTCTCTCTTTTTTTATGCACAAACTGCGGGAAAGATCCCTTTTTGCAGGGGTTGTCCCCGTACATTAGTAAAAACGCCGGTTGTCAAGCGGCGGCAAAATGTGGTATACTATCTTTACATGCGGATTTTTAGACCCGGACGAGGAGGATACTATGGCAGCAAAAAAACATCAGGAATATGGCAACGAGAGCATCTCCGCCTTAAAAGGCGCGGACCGTGTGCGCAAGCGGCCGGGCGTCATCTTTGGCTCGGACGGGCTGGAGGGGTGTGAGCACTCGGCCTTTGAGATTCTCTCCAACTCGATCGATGAGGCGCGCGAGGGCTTTGGCTCCCGCATCATCCTCACCTATTACCGGGACCATTCGATCGAGGTGCAGGACTTTGGCCGCGGCATCCCGGTGGACTACAACCCAAAAGAGCAGCGCTATAACTGGGAGCTGGTCTTCTGCGAGCTGTACGCGGGCGGAAAGTACAACACCAACAGCGGCGAAAGCTACGAGTTTTCGCTGGGCTTAAACGGCCTCGGTTCCTGCGCCACCCAGTACTCCTCCGAATATTTTGACGCGGAGATCATCCGAGACGGTTTCCGCTATACCCTGCACTTTGAAAAGGGAAAAAACATCGGCGGCCTACACAAGGAACCGACCAAGCAGAAGCAGACCGGCTCCCGCCAGCGCTGGAAGCCGGACCTCGAGGTCTTTACCGACATCGCCATCCCGGTGGACTACTTCCGCGACACGCTGAAAAAGCAGGCGGTGGTCAACAAGGGGCTGCAGTTTCTGCTGCGGGTCGAGCAGGAGGACGGCAGCTTTGCCGAGGAGACCTTCTGCTACGAAAACGGCATCACCGACTATGTCAAGGAGATTGCGGGCGAGCAGAGCCTGACGGCGGTGCAGTACTGGGAGACCGAACAGCGCGGCCGCGACCGCGAGGACAAGGACGAGTATAAGGTCAAGCTGTCGGTGGCGTTCTGCTTCTCCAACCGGGTGAAGTTTTTGGAGTACTACCACAACTCCTCCCACCTGGAGTACGGCGGCTCGCCGGAAAAGGCGGTCAAGCAGGCGTTCGTCTCCAAGATTGACGGCTATCTGAAACAGACCGGCAAGTACCTCAAAAACGAGAGCAAGATCACCTTCCAGGACGTCGAGGACTGCCTGGTGCTGGTTTCCTCCTCTTTCTCCACCCAGACCTCCTATGAGAACCAGACCAAAAAGGCGATCACCAACAAGTTTATCTACGAGGCGATGAACGATTTCCTCAAGCGCCAGCTGCAGGTCTACTTCATCGAGAACCCGGACGAGGCGGTCAAGATTGCCGAGCAGGTGCTGATCAACAAGCGCAGCCGGGAGAACGCGGAAAAGACCCGCCTCAACTTAAAGAAGAAGCTTGCCGGGTCGATCGACCTTGCCAACCGGGTGGAAAAGTTTGTAGACTGCCGCTCCAAGGACGTCAACGAGCGGGAAATCTACATCGTGGAGGGCGACTCGGCGCTGGGCGCCTGCAAGCTGGGACGCGACGCGCAGTTCCAGGCCATCATCCCGGTGCGCGGCAAAATCTTAAACTGCCTGAAGGCGGACTTTGATAAAATTTTCAAAAACGACATCATCACCGACATCATCAAGGTGCTGGGCTGCGGCGTGGAGGTTTCCTCCAAGGCCAACAAGGAGCTCTCCACCTTCCATCTGGACGGGCTGCGCTGGAACAAGGTGGTCATCTGTACCGATGCCGACGTGGACGGCTTCCAGATCCGCACCCTGATTCTGACCATGCTCTACCGCCTGACCCCGACTTTAATCGAGAAGGGCTACGTCTACATCGCGGAATCGCCGCTGTTCGAAATCCGCTGCAAGGACGAGACCTACTTCGCTTACTCCGACGCTGAAAAGACGGAGATTTTGCAAAAACTGGGCAGCAAAAAGGTAGACGTGCAGCGCTCCAAAGGATTGGGTGAGAACGAGCCGGACATGATGTGGCTGACCACCATGAACCCCAAGACCCGGCGGCTCATCAAGGTGTCCCCCGAGGATGCGGCGGCCACCGAGGCCATGTTCACCCTGCTGCTGGGGGACAATCTGGAGGGCAGAAAGAGCTATATCGCACAGAACGGCAGCCAGTATCTGGACGAGCTGGATTTGTCTTAATTTTTTTCCCGCGGGCCCGCTCCTCAAGTGGGGGCCTTTGGCCCCCACAGCCCCCTCGTATGGGCGCTCCGCCCCATGCCCCGGCCTACTTTCTTGTGAGAAGAAAGTAGGCAAAGACTCACCAGGGACCTCC
>OGGQ01000338.1_pt1 | contig 68844 bp, 65 predicted proteins | sample 1571191 | NCBI WGS metagenome assembly OGGQ01 (sample SAMEA2582061, study PRJEB24529) | metagenome | biome: Human gut stool | place: China | collected 2011
AGGAATTTCCTACAGCCGGAAGGCCCAGGAGGTGTCCGATGTTATCTGCCGTCTTTTGAAGGAGCTGCCGGAAAAACACGTGCGTTCTCTCACACTGGACCGGGGATCGGAATTTTCAGAACACGGTCAAATTACAAAAGCGTTTCCTTCCCTGCAAATTTATTTTGCGCATCCCATGTCGCCGTGGGAAAGAGGGTCAAACGAGCAGATCAACGGCCTGCTGCGGCAGTACATTCCCAAAAACACCTATCAAGTTCCGTTTTCTGCAGAGCGATTGGCCGAGTTTACAGAAAAGCTGAATCATCGTCCTCGCAAATGCCTCAACTGGAACTCCCCCTCTGAAATCTTTTCCAATTTGCTGTTGCACTTGACTTGACAAGTTGCCGAAAAAGAAAGTACGCAAAGAAAAACTCTCACGCTTCGCGCAACAGGTTGGTGGCAAGATAAAGGCCGAAATGAAGGGCTCGCGCTTCGCGCAATCGCCTTCGGAAGAAATGGAAGCCAGCGGGAGGGTCGCTCGCTCCGCACTTTCTTTTTGAGAAAAAAAGAAAGTATGCAAAGAAAAACTCTCACGCTTCGCGCGACAGGCCGGCAGTAAGATGAAATCCGAAAAGAGGGAAGGTCGCTCGCGCTTCGCGCAATCGCTCGGGCAAGACAAGGCGGGACTTTTGGTTGCGGACAGCGGAGGAATGGGGTACAATGGAGGAAAGAAAAAATCCCCTGTGATGGCAGGGGAAGGGAGGAAAGAATGATGCTTAAACCGAGGCGGTTATATCCCGGTGACCGGGTTGCCATGGTCAGCCTCTCCTGGGGAGGGCTGGGGGACCCGCAGTTTTTGCACAAATACGACATTGCCAAAAAGCGGCTGAAGGAGGAATTTCAGTTGGAGCTGGTGCCCATGCCGCACGCTTTGAAGGGGAGCGATTTTGTGGCGCGCCACCCCGAGCTGCGGGCGCAGGACCTGATGGACGCCTTTCGCGACCGGTCGATTGCCGCCATTTTCTGCGCCATCGGCGGGGACGACACCATCCGCACCCTGCCCTACATCGACTTTGCGGTGATGCGGGACAACCCCAAAATCTTCATGGGCTACTCCGACACCACCATCAACCACCTGATGATGCAGCGGGCGGGGCTTGTTTCCTTCTACGGGCCCTCGGTGATGTGCGAGTTCGGCGAATATGTCCGCATGTTTGATTACACCAGGGAGGCGGTGCGCCGCCTGCTGTTTGCCGACAGCGCGGGCTATGTGGTGCCCTCCAGCCCCAGCTGGTCGGACGACTATGTCCCATGGGACGAGCAGAATGTGCACATCGCAAAGCGTCTGCGCCCCGAGACCCACGGTTACGAGCTGCTGCAGGGCAGCAGAAAGGTGCAGGGGCGGCTGATGGGCGGCTGCATCGATGTCTTTTGCATGGCGGTGGGCACACCCATCTGGCCGGCGCCAAAGGAGTGGCAGGGCGCCCTGCTCCTGCTGGAGACCAGCGAGGAAAAGCCCTCCCCGGCGACTTTGACCTATGCCCTGCGCAGCCTGGCCGCACAGGGGATTCTGCGGGTAATCAGCGGCATCGTGATGGGCAAGCCGCAGGGAGAGGTCTACTATGAGGAATACAAGCAGGTGCTGCTCCAGGTAGTGGCGCAGGAGGAGGGGCTGCGGCATCTGCCAATTTTGTACAACCTCAACATCGGTCACGCCTTCCCCACCGGCGTGTTGCCGCTTGGGGTACAAGCCGAGATCGACTGTGAGGCCAAAACACTGACCCTGCTGGAATCGGCGACTGTCGCTTAAAGTTCACCGCACCACCAAAAAGGTCAGCAGCCCGCCCGCGGCGGCGGAGAGCAGCAATTTAAGGGCGGCAAACCACCGCTTGCCATTCATCTGCAAGAGGGAAATCCTTCCGCCCCGCAGCAGCGGCGCGGCGAGCGAGCTTAAAAACCGCTGGGCCTGCGTCTCCATCGCCTTTTTGGAGGAGGCCTCCTGGGTATCTTTCAGGTAGAGCACGGCGCGCTCAAAGTAAGGATTTTGGGTGTCGTTAATTTCAATGATTCGTTTGTTGGTGCCACGGACCATCTTGGATCAGACCTTTCTGTTTAAAATGATTATGGAAAGTGGAAAACTGTGTTGATAATGTTGAAAGCAGCGGGAAAAGGTAAAAATTATCCAGATTGTATAACAAAAACCGACAGGAAGCGGGTGGCGACAGGGGATAATGGTTGAAAACCTCGTTTAAAATGTGGAAAAGGCTGATAAAAACAGCTTTTCAAGCCGCCTCTAAACGCGTGGGGAATGTGAAAAATAGAAATTACAAATGGTAATATTCATGAACAAACTGTTGCGGAGTGCAATTTTGGAAGGCTTTTCAGCTTTATTATGGCTGAAAAAACAGGGTTTTACACTTTGCTGGGACGCGGCGGAAAGAATTTTTGTGGAAAATTAATCGTCAAACAATAAACAAGCGGTCAGATTTGAAAAAAGAGAAAACTTTTTGAGCATGATATTGACATTTACAAGCAAAAGAGTAAAATAATTTTGTAGCTTTCATATAGATTTGCAGATAAAACTATGGAAAATAGAAAACGACTTTATCCAAATTGCCTGCAAATCCACAAAGAGGGACAGGAAGAGGCCCCTTCATCCCTGTTTGCGGGATCATTTTTCATGCTTATGGGAGGTTTTTCAGATGAAACGGCAAGGACAGATCAGTGTCAATTCCAAGAACATGTTTCCAATCATCAAAAAATGGCTCTATTCGGACAAGGACATCTTTTTAAGGGAGATTGTCTCCAATGGCTGCGACGCCATCAAAAAGCTGGAGAGCCTGCGCGGCATCGGCCAGGCGCCGGACGAGGAGGGCTATCAGCCCAAGGTCATCGTCACCATCGACCCGGACAAAAAGCAGCTGATCGTCTCGGATAACGGCATCGGCATGACCGAGGACGAGGTGGAGCGGTACATCACCCAGATCGCCTTCTCCGGCGCGGAGGAATTTTTGGAAAAATACAAGGAGAAGAGCGAGGGCGACGCCGGCATCATCGGCCACTTTGGCCTGGGATTCTATTCGGCCTTCATGGTTTCCGGCACGGTGGAGATTCAGACCCTCTCCTACCAGGAGGGCGCAAAGCCGGTTCACTGGATTTCTTCCGGCGAGGAGGAGTACGAGATTGAGGACGGCGACCGCACCGAACACGGCACCACCATCATCATGAACATCGCCGAGGACGAGCAGGAATTTTTGCAGGAGGCGCGCATCCACGAGATTCTGCACAAGTACTGCCAGTTCATGCCGTACGAAATCTACCTCAACCCGCACGACGAGGAGCGCACCGTCTATGACAAGGAGGGCAACCCCGAAAAGAACGAGGACGGCACCGAAAAGAAGGAGATTGTCAAGCCGCGCCCGGTCAACGACACCCATCCGCTGTGGCTGAAGGCCCCGAAGGACTGCACCGACGAGGAGTACAAGGAATTTTACCACAAGGTCTTTATGGACTTTAATGAGCCGCTGTTCTGGATCCACCTCAACGTCGACTATCCGTTTAACCTCAAGGGCATCCTCTATTTCCCGAAGCAGCAGAACAAGCTGGAGATCATCCCCGGCCAGGTCAAGCTCTACAGCAACCAAGTCTTTGTCGCCGACAACATCAAGGAGGTCATCCCGGAATTTTTGCTGCTGCTCAAGGGCGTCATCGACTGCCCGGACATGCCGCTCAACGTCTCCCGCAGCTTTTTGCAGAACGACGGCCAGGTGCAGAAGATTGCCCAGCACATCACCAAAAAGGTTTCGGACAAGCTGCACCAGATCTTTAAAAACGAGCGCGAGACCTATGAGAAATACTGGGACGACATTGCGGTGTTCTTAAAGTTCGGCTGCCTGAAGGATGAAAAATTCTACGACCGCATCAAGGACATCCTGCTCTTAAAGACCATCGACGGCGAGTACAAGACGCTCGAGGAATACCCCAAGACCGATGAGAACAAAATCTACTACATCACCAACAAGGACCTGCAGGCGCAGTACATCTCGATGTTCAAGGCAAACGGCCTGACCGCCGCGGTGCTCGACCATGTGATCGACCCGCACTTCATCAGCATGCTGGAATATAAGGAGCCGAACAAGCTCAAATTCCTGCGCATCGACGCCGACCTTGGCAGCGCGCTCAAATCCGAGCAGACCGAGGAGGAGAAAAAGGCGCAGGAGGAATCCGACAAGGAGCTGACCGAGTGCTTTAAAAAGTATCTGCCCGACCAGAAGCTCAGCTATCGGGTGGAGAGCCTGAAGGCGCAGGACACCCCGGCGGTCATCCTGCTGTCCGAGTATGCCCGCCGCATCCAGGATATGAGCCGCACCCTGGGCGAGAGCTTTGCGCCGGAAACCGAGACCACCCTGGTGCTCAACCGCGACAATCCGATTATCCAGCGGCTGGGTTCGCTCTCCGACGAGAACAAGGAGCTGGTCTGCCAGCAGGTCTATGACCTGGCGCAGATCGCCCACAAGCCGCTCAGCGCCGAGGAGATGGCGCGGTTTATGCAGCGCAACGTCAAGATTCTGCAGCTGCTGACCGAGGAAAAATAAGCGGGTAACCAAAGACCGACACAAAGGAGGATGCAGGATGAATCAAAATGTACAGCAGCTGCACGAGCTGCTCAAACGCAGCAGCCACATCGTTTTCTTCGGGGGTGCAGGCGTTTCAACCGCTTCGAATATCCCGGATTTCCGCAGCGACGAGGGCTTGTACAGCGGCAAGGAGCAGAAGAAGTACCCCTACCCGCCCGAGACGATGCTCAGCCACACCTTCTTTGTGCGCCACACCGAGCAGTTTTTTGAGTACTATTTTGACAAGATGGTCTACCCGGACGCAAAGCCCAACCCGGCGCACATCGCGCTGGCAAAGCTCGAGGAGATGGGCAAGCTGTCGGCAGTCATCACCCAGAACATCGACGGCCTGCACCAGCAGGCGGGCAGCAAGCGGGTATACGAGCTGCACGGCAGCGTCTACCGCAACACCTGCCAGCATTGCGGCAAGCATTATTCCCTGCAGGAGATGCTGCAGTGGAAGGGCAAGGGTGTGCCGCGCTGCTCCTGCGGCGGCGTCATCAAGCCGGACGTGGTGCTGTATGAGGAGAGTCTGGACAGCGACGTGCTGGAAAAGGCCATCCGCCACATCATGGCCGCCGACCTGATGATTGTGGGCGGCACCTCGCTGGCGGTTTACCCGGCGGCGGGGCTGCTGCAATACTATGACGGGCTGGATTTGGTGCTCATCAACAAGACCGAGACCCCCTATGACCGGCGCGCTTCGCTCATCATCCGCGAGCCGATCGGGCAGGTGATGTCCGAGGCGGTGCAGGGGCTGTAGGACTTTGCGCGCAAAAGTGTCTTGACGATTTTCCCGCTTGGGAGTAAAATGAAGGGGAAGCCATTCAAAGAAAGGAAAAGAGAGCATTATGAAGGCAAGAATCCCCAAACACAGAGAGTTTGTCATCGACCTGGAAAACACCGCCGAAGAAAAGCGCGAGGAGTGCTGGGAGAAGCTGGAAGCTATCCTGGAGGACTACAAAAAGGAAGGCAAATCGGTCTACACCCCCACCTTCATTGAGGACAACGAGGACAAGGTTAAGGCTCTGCAGCAGGAGTACGGCTTTGCCTATACCATCGAACTGAAGTAAAAAAAGCCCCCCATCAGGGGGCTTTTTTGTACCCTCCCCGCAGGGAGGGAACACCGCCCGGTCTTAACAGGGAGATTAAAAGCCCCGCAGCCCCTCCGAAGGCGAATCCTGGGAGATTGTGTCCCTCGAAAGGCAGAATTTTAAAAATGGACACAATTTATTTAAAGAATCCCCCGCGGAAGGTTTGACAAAACAGGGTCAATAGAGGTACAATGTCATAGATATGGCTATTTTCTTTGGCCGCTTTCTTCTTAATAATTGGGAGAAGGAAAAAAGGTCCCGCGAGGGCCATCCAATAGAAAAATAAAAGAACAGTTCCCCGGCAAAAGGAAGGCTCCCGCATTGAGTCTGATTGTGATTTCAGGGGCGTTCCTTTTTAACAAATGAGGTGTAAAAAATTATGGGATTGATGGATAAGATCTTTGGAACCTACTCCGAGCGCGAGCTCAAGCGAATCTATCCGATTCGCGACAAGGTGCTGGCACTGGACGAGCAGTATTCCAAAATGTCCGACCAGGAGCTCAAGGCGATGACGCCAAAATTTAAGGAGCGACTGGCAAACGGCGAGACGCTCGACGACATCCTGCCGGAAGCGTTTGCCACCTGCCGCGAGGCCGCGTGGCGCGTGCTGGGCATGAAGCACTTCCCGGTGCAGGTCATCGGCGGCATCGTGCTGCATCAGGGCCGCATCGCCGAGATGAAGACCGGTGAAGGTAAGACCCTGGTGGCCACCCTGCCGGTTTACCTGAACGCGCTGACCGGCAAAGGCGTGCACGTCGTCACCGTCAACGACTACCTGGCAAAGCGCGACTCGGAGGAGATGGGCAAGGTTTACCGCTGGTTAGGGTTAACCGTCGGCCTTGTCATCCACGACATCGAGCCTGCCGACCGCAAAAAAGCCTATCAGGCGGACATCACCTACGGCACCAACAACGAGTTTGGTTTCGACTATCTGCGCGACAACATGCAGATTTACAAAGAGAACCGCGTGCAGCGCGGCCACTACTTCGCGGTGGTCGACGAGGTCGACTCGATTTTGATCGATGAGGCTAGAACGCCGCTGATTATCTCCGGCCGCGGCGACAAGTCCACCGACCTGTACAAGGTAGCCGACCGCTTCGCCCGCACCCTGAAGATGTACAAGGTCAAGGAGCTGGACGACAAGGAGGAGCACGACGACGTCATCGACGCCGACTACATCGTCGACGAGAAGGCCAAGACTGCGACGCTGACCAAGTCCGGCGTCAAGAAGGCGGAGGAATTCTTCGGGCTGGAAAACCTGATGGATATGGAGAACTCCACCATCCAGCACCACATCAACCAGGCCATCAAGGCGCACGGTACCATGCACCGCGACATCAACTACGTCGTCAAGGACAATGAGGTGCTCATCGTCGACGAGTTCACCGGCCGTATCATGAACGGCCGCCGTTACAGCGAGGGCCTGCATCAGGCCATCGAGGCCAAAGAGGGCGTGGAGGTTAAGCGCGAGTCCAAGACGCTGGCCACCATCACCTACCAGAACCTGTTCCGTATGTACGAAAAGCTGTCCGGTATGACCGGTACCGCCATGACCGAGGAGCAGGAGTTCCGCGAGATCTACGGCATGGACGTCATCGAGATCCCGACCAACAAGCCGGTTATCCGAACCGATCTGCCGGACGTCGTCTACAAGACCCGCAGAGGCAAATTCAACGCTGTTGTCGAACAGGTTAAGGAGTGCCACGCCAAGGGCCAGCCGGTCCTGGTCGGCACCGTCTCGATCGAGACCTCCGAGGAGCTGAGCGCCCTGCTCAAGCGCCACGGCATCAAGCATCAGGTGCTCAACGCCAAGTACCACGAGAAGGAAGCAGAGATCGTCGCACAGGCGGGCCAGTACGGTGCGGTCACCATTGCCACCAACATGGCCGGCCGTGGTACCGACATCATGCTGGGCGGTAACGCCGAGTTTTTGGCCAAGAACCAGATGCGCAAGGAAGGTTACTATGAGAACCTGATCGTTGAGGCGACCGGCTTCGGCGACACCGACGATGAGGAGGTCATCGAGGCCCGCAAGCGCTTCACCGAGCTGTCCAAGCAGTTCAAGGAGCAGCTGCGCCCCGAGGCTGAGAAGGTCAAGGAGGCCGGCGGCCTGTTCATCGTCGGCACCGAGCGCCACGAATCCAGACGTATCGACAACCAGCTGCGCGGCCGTTCCGGCCGTCAGGGCGACCCGGGCTGCTCCCGCTTCTACCTGTCGCTGGAAGACGACCTGATGAGACTGTTCGGCGGCGACCGCATCAACAACCTGATGGAGACCCTCAAGATCGACGAGGACACCCCGATCGAGAACAAGATCCTCTCCAACACCATCGAGAGCGCCCAGCGCAAGATCGAGGGCCGCAACTTCGGCATCCGTAAAAACGTCCTGCAGTTCGACGACGTCATGAACAAGCAGCGTGAGATCATCTACGGCCAGCGCAACCGTGTACTGGACGGCGAGAACCTCAAGGATTCCATCCTGACCATGATGGATGAAACGGTCGAGTCGGCGGTCGGCATGTACATGCCGGACGGCGTGGAGCCGGAGCACTGGAACATGGAGGGCTTCCGCAACTACTTCATCGGCCTGATTGCCGGCGACCTGCTGAACATCGAGCCGGATCAGCTCAAGAGCGTGGACCGCAAGCAGCTCACCGAGCAGATCAAAGAGAAGGTGCATGAGCTGTACGCCAAACGCGAGGCGGAGCTGGGCGAGAACATCACCCGCGAGCTGGAGCGCGTCGTGCTGCTCAAAGAGGTCGACACCAAGTGGATGGACCACATCGACGCGATGGACGAGCTCAAGAAGGGCATCTCGCTGCGCTCCTACGGCCAGAAGGACCCGGTTGTCGAGTACCGCATCGAGGGCTTCGATATGTTCGACGAGATGAACGCCAGCATCCGCGAGGAGACTGTCAAGATCCTGCTGCTGGCTCCGTTCCGCAAACCGGGCGCAGAGCCGCCGAAGGAAGCGCCTAAGCGCGAGCAGGTAGCAAAACCCATTTCGACCAGCTCCGACGGCACCGTAGCGCCTGCCACGGTAAAGCGTCAGGGCAAGAAGATCGGCAGAAACGATCCCTGCCCGTGCGGAAGCGGCAAAAAGTATAAAAACTGCTGCGGCAGATAACACAAGATAAAAAGAACCGGAAGGAAAGTCCTGTTGCAGCGAACTCCTTCCGGTTTTCTTTTTGGCTGTGTTAAAAAGAAAACAAGCAGGCTGAGCCTGCATCCAATTCGCGAATTGGTTTGGAGGGAATCCCGGATTCTACCTCGCGGCACCGAGTTTGTACGGAAACAGTTTCGCTGCTTTTTCAAAAGGAAGTTGGTCGTCGCATCAGGTGAAATACCTTTGCAGTTTAAGCACTAGGAGGTTCTTGCTCCAGATCATCTACAGTAAGAATCGCTTCGCTCTCTTTTCCAACGGACTTATCTTTCTGTTGCCGCAAAATCTCCCACTGGGAGGTTTTGCGGGTTTGTACGATGAGACAGTTCCCAGGGGACTTTTCTCTTACAAAAGTCCCCTCTTTGGAAATCCGACTAGTCGGATTTCCAAATTCACCTGCAAAGGCGCTTGACAGTAAAGTTTTTCGAGCGCTGCGGTGCTCGACCAAAGACGCTGTTTTTGGAAACAGCCACCTTTTGGAAAAGGTGGACGAAAACTTTGTCTATTTTTACAAGAAGAGAGTAAAAACAAACGGAGGTGTACCATGAACATGATAGGCGACCGCATCAAATTTCTGCGCTTGCTGTCGGAAAAATATCCGACCAGGCAGCAGGTCTGCACCGAAATCATCAACCTGCAGGCAATCCTCAATCTGCCCAAAGGCACCGAGCACTTTATGAGCGACCTGCACGGGGAGTATGAGGCCTTCAAGCACATCCTCAACAATTCCGCCGGCGTCATCCGGGAAAAGGTGGACATGCTGTTTGCCGAGGCGCTGACCCCGATGGAGCGTTCCAGCCTGTGCACATTGATCTACTACCCGGAGGAAAAGCTCAAAAAAATCCGGGAGGAGGGGCGCAGCAGCGAGGAGTGGTACCGCTTTGTGCTGCAGAGCCTGATTGACCTGGCAAAGCTGCTCTCCTCCAAGTACACCCGCTCCAAGGTGCGCAAGGCGATGCCGCCGGCCTACAGCTACATCCTGGACGAGCTGCTGCACGCCCAGCGCGACGAGGACGACAATCAGCTGCTCTACCACCAGAAGATCATCGACACCCTGCTCAAGCTCGAGGAGGGCGACGACTTCATCATTGCTCTGTCCAGCCTGATTAAGCGGCTGGCGGTGGATCACCTGCACATCGTGGGGGACATCTTTGACCGCGGCGAGCGGCCGGACGCCATCCTGAACATGCTGATGGACCACCATTCGCTGGACATCGAGTGGGGCAACCACGACATCCTCTGGATGGGCGCGGCCTGCGGCAGCCAGGCCTGCATCGCTGCCGTGGTGCGCAACAGTCTCTCCTACAACAACATCTCGGTGCTGGAGCAGGGCTACGGCATCAGCCTGCGTCCGCTGGTGCTGTTTGCGGAAAAGACCTACCCGGCCAAGGACGTCACCCAGGCGGCCAAGATGGCCATTTCGATCATCCTCTTTAAGCTGGAGGGCCGGATCATCCGCCGCAACCCCGACTTTGGGATGGAGGACCGCCTGCTGCTGGACAAGGTGGATTTTGACAGCGCCACCATCGAGCTGGGCGGCAAGGTCTACCCGCTCAAGGAGAAAGCCTTCCCCACCGTCGACCGCGATGACCCCTACAAGCTCTCGGAGGCCGAGCGGGAGATCATGGACGAGCTGGAAAAGCTGTTTTTGGAGAGCGAGCAGCTGCAGCGGCACGTCACCTTTCTGTACAACAACGGCAGCATGTACCGCAAGTTTAACGGCAACCTGCTGTTCCACGGCTGTGTGCCGCTGGACGAGGACGGCAACCTCAAGGCGGTGCAGCTGGGCGGCCGCATCTATCAGGGCAAGAGCTACATGGACTACGCCGACATGACAGCGCGCCGGGCCTTCTTCTCGGAGGAACCGCGGCAGGAATATCTGGACTTTATGTGGTACTTATGGTGCGGCAGCAACTCGCCGCTGTCCGGCCGGGTGGTCAAGACCTTCGAGCGCACCTTCATCGAGGACAAATCCACCTGGACCGAGCCGCAGAACCCCTACTACCGCTATCAAAGCTCCGAGCCGGTCTGCCGGATGCTGCTGCGGGAGTTTGGGCTTTACTCGGAGAACGCCCACATCATCAACGGCCACACCCCCATCCACGTCAAGGAGGGGGAGAATCCGCTCAAGGCGCACGGCAGGCTGATTGTCATCGACGGCGGTTTCTGCAAGGCCTACCAAAAGACGACCGGCATCGCGGGCTACACCCTGATCTTTAACTCCCACGGCATGCGCTTAAAATCCCACCAGCCCTTTTTCGGCATGGAGGCGGCGCTCAAGGAGAACCTGGACATCGATTCGGATTCGCAGCAGGTGGTCACCTTCCAGAAGCGGGTGATGGTGGCCGACACCGACACCGGCGAGAAGATCAAGGAGCAGATTGCCGACCTGGAGGACCTGCTGACCGCCTACCGGGAAGGCTGGATTGCGGAGCGGGGGAACTAGGGAAAACAGAGGCTTTCATCTATACCCCGTTTTGGGGGAAAAGTTGCATTCGGGCGTGCAACCGCACGCAAAAAAAAGCGAGGGAATTTTCCCTCGCTTTTTTATGTGTATGTGGAAAGGGGAGAGGGAAAGGCGCTGCGCTGTTTCCCTTAGGTGGTGAATGGCGGGAAGGCGCTTCGCTGTTCCCTTGGGTGGTGAATGGCGGGAATACGCTTCGCTGTTCCCGCGGCGGACCGCAAGAGAAGCGCTTCGTTGTCTCTTGCTCACCGGGATTATGCTTCTACAGCAGAAAAACCTCCCACCGGGAGGTTTTTCTGGATTGTACGATATGACAGTTTCTTGAGGGAGCTTTTCTCTTACAAAAGCTCTTGTAAAAACTGGGGAAATTGAACTTTGTTCAATTTCATGTCGCGCAACGCAAAAGGAAAATGCAGCAGAAAGTTTAAGCGCGACTTGGCGCCTGACGATAAAGGTGTTTCGCACGCTGCGGCGTGCGACCAAAGGCTTTGCCTTTGGAAACCACAGCCTTTTGAAAAAGGCTGGCGAAAACTTTATTTCTCAGGACAGTCTGTTTTTAAAGTCCTCATACCTAAATTCCTTCACCAGCCATCCCTGCCCCTGCTCATCCCGCCACAGGATAGCGGGCAGCGGCATGCCGTTGAAGGTATTGGTCTTGACCATCGTATACAGCGCCATATCCTCAAAGACGAGCCGATCGCCTTCCTGCAGGGGCTGGTCGAAGGAGTAGTCCCCGATGATATCTCCGGCCAGACAGGTCGGGCCGCCCAGACGGTAGGTATGCGCCTTTTCGCCGGGCTCACCGCTCTGCCAAAGCGGCGGACGGTAGGGCATTTCCAGCACATCGGGCATGTGGCAGGCGGCGGAGGTATCGAGGATGGCAATATCCATTCCATTGTGCAGCGTTTCCAGCACGCTGGCGACCAGGAATCCGGCATGGTAGACCACCGCTTCGCCGGGTTCGAGGTAGACCTGCACGCCATAAGTATCGCGGAAGTGTTCGATTGTCCGCACCAGCCGCTCGATGTCATAGTCGGGGCGGGTGATGTGGTGGCCGCCGCCGAAATTTACCCATTTGAGGCCATGCAGATATTTTCCAAACTTCTCCTCAAAGGCCCGTGCGGTGGTTTCCAGGTCATCGGAATTTTGTTCGCACAGGGTATGGAAGTGCAGTCCATCCAGCAGCGGGAGCAGCGACTCGTCAAAGTTTGCGAGGGTGGTGCCCAGCCGGGAGCCGGGGGCGCAGGGGTCATAGATGGCGTGGCCCTCCTGGGTGGAGCATTCGGGGTTGATCCGCAGGCCGACCGATTTGCCCGCATCCTTTGCCCGCCGGCCATACTTGCGCAGCTGGCTGGGGGAATTAAAGACAAAGTCGTCGGCGTACTGCAATAGCTGCACAAACTCCTCCTCGCGGTAGGCAGGGGAAAAGACGTGCGTCTCCCCGCCGAACTGCTCGTGTCCCAGCCGCGCCTCAAAAAGGCCGCTGGCGGTGGTGCCGGCAAGATATTCCCGGATGATGGGGTAGGCGGCAAACATCGAGAAGGCCTTCTGCGCCAGCAGGATTTTGCAGCCGGTGCGGTCGCACACCCCTTTTAAAATTGCAAGATTGTGGCGCAGCCTTGCCTCATCCACCACAAAGTAGGGGGTGGGGAAGGCTGCGAGGTCGATCTTTTTCATCTAGTCTACCAGAACCGGGTCGCGGTTTTCCTTCCACGGCAGGCCCCACTTGTTCAGCGCATCCATGAACGGATCGGGATCGAACTCCTCCATGTTGTGCACGCCGGGCTTGTTCCACTTGCCGGTCAGAATCATCATCGCGCCGATCATGGCCGGAACGCCGGTGGTGTAGGCCACAGCCTGCGAGTCGACCTCCTTGTAGCACTCCTGGTGGTCGCAGATGTTGTAGAGGTAGTAGGTCTTGTCCTTGCCGTCCTTTTTGCCGCGGAAGATGCAGCCGATGTTGGTCTTGCCGACGGTGCGCGGGCCGAGGGAGGACGGGTCCGGCAGAACCGCCTTCAAAAACTGCAGCGGAACGATCTCCTTGCCTTCGAACATGATCGGCTCGATGGAGGTCATGCCGACATTTTCCAAACATTTCAGGTGGGTCAGATAGCTCTGGCCGAAGGTCATGAAGAAGCGGATGCGCTTGATGCCCGGGATGTTGAGCGCCAGGCTCTCGATCTCCTCATGGTGCAGCAGGTACATGTCCTTCTTGCCGACGCCGTCAAAGTCATATTCGCGCTTGATCTCCATCGGTTTGGTCTCCACCCAGTGGCCGTCCTCCCAGTAGGAGCCGTTGGCGGAAACCTCGCGGATGTTGATCTCAGGGTTAAAGTTGGTGGCGAACGGGTAGCCGTGGTCGCCGCCGTTGCAGTCGAGGATGTCGATGTAGTTGATCTCGTCAAACTCATGTTTCAGAGCATAGGCGGAAAAGACGCTGGTGACGCCCGGGTCAAAGCCGCTGCCCAGCAGGCCGATGATGCCGGCCTTTTCAAAGCGTTCGCGGTAGGCCCACTGCCAGCTGTACTCGAATTTTGCGGTATCTTCCGGCTCATAGTTGGCGGTGTCCACATAGTGGGTCTTGGTGGCAAGGCAGGCGTCCATGATGGTCAGGTCCTGATAAGGCAGGGCGAGGTTGAGCACCAGGTCAGGCTTGACCTCGTTGATGAGGTTCACAAGCTCGTCGACGTTGTTGGCGTCCACCTTGGCGGTGGTGATTTTGGTCTTGGTGGTGCCCTGGAGCTTCTCCTTCAAAGCGTCGCACTTTTCCTTGGTGCGGCTGGCGATGCAGATCTCCTCAAAGACCTCGCTGTTCTGGCAGCATTTGTGGATGGCGACCGAGGCCACGCCTCCGCAGCCGATGATTAAAACTTTTCCCATAAAATAAAACCTCCTTTGGTCAATTGCTTTTTCTATTTCTGAAATGCAAGCAGCATCTCTCTGACAATCTTGCAGGCGACGATGGTGGAAACGCCGCTCTGGTCATAGTGGGGGCTCAGCTCGTTGACGTCGCAGCCGACGATCCGCAGCTTCGAGCAGACCAGGGTAGCGGCCTTTCTCAATTCCTCAAAGCTGACGCCGCCCGGTTCCGGGGTGCCGGTGCCGGGAAAGACCGACGGATCCAGCACATCCAGGTCGAGGGTGAAGTAGACCGGTTTGCCCTGCAGCTGTTCGACAACCTCCTCCAGGGTATCGAAGTTAAAGCGGTTTGTTCTGACGTGGGTGCGTCCCCAGGAAAACTCCTCCCGGTCGCCCGAGCGGATGCCGAACTGGAAGATGCGGCCGTTGCCCACAAGCTCCCAGCAGCGGCGCATGACGCAGGCGTGGGAGAGAGGAACGCCCAGATAGTCGTCCCGCAGGTCGGCGTGGGCGTCAAAGTGGATGATGTGCACATCCGGGAACTTTTCCGCCACCGCACGGAAGGCGCCCAAGGTCACCAGATGTTCGCCGCCCAGCATGAAGGGGCGCTTGTGCGAGGCCAAGATCCGGCGGGCCTGCTGGGTGATGCTCTCCAGAGCGGCCGCAGAGTCGCCGAAGCACAGCTCGATGTCACCGATATCGACCACATCGCCGTCCAGCAGGTCGCGGTCCTGATAGGGGCTGTAGCTCTCGATGCCGTAGGACTCGCGGCGGATGGCCCCGCTGCCAAAGCGGGTGCCGGGGCGGTAGGAGGTGGTGGAATCAAAGGGCGCGCCAAACAGCACGGTGGAGGCAAAGTGCCAGCCGGTGTCGCAGCCCATGAATACTTCAACATTTTTATTCAACATTTTTCAAAAGCTCCTCAACGTAAGCGGGCAGATAAAATGCGCCCTTGTGCAGTGTGGTCGTGTAGTATTTGCAGGAAAGGCCGCGCAGGTTCCAGCGGGCCTCCTGCAGGTCCCGCAGCGGGTGGTATTTTTTGGAGGCAAAGCCGAACAGCCAGTGCCCGGACGGGTAGGTCGGGATGTGCGCCTGGTAGACGCGGCTGATGGGGAAGGACTCCACGATGCGCTTGTGTGCGCGCTGGCAGGCGGTGGCGTCCTCATCGTAGAAGGGGCTCTCATGCTGGTTGACCATGATGCCGTCCTCCTTGAGGGCCTTGTAGCAGTTGCCGTAAAACTCGCGGGTGAACAGCCCCTCGCCCGGGCCGAACGGGTCGGTGGAGTCGACAATAATCAGGTCGTACTCGTCCTCGCAGGTGCGCACAAACTTTAAACCATCCTCATAGTGGATTTGCACCCGCGAGTCGTCGAAGCGGCAGGCGGTCTGCGGGAGATACTTTTTGCAGACCTCCACCACCAGTTGGTCGATCTCGACCAAGTCGATCTGCTCGATCTCAGGGTAGCGGGTCAGTTCGCGCACAACGCCGCCGTCGCCCGCGCCGATCACCAGCGCCTTGCGCACATGCGGGTGCACCGCCATCGGGACGTGGGTAATCATCTCGTGGTAGATAAATTCATCCTTTTCGGTCAGCATCATGTAGCCGTCCAGGGTGAGAAAGCGGCCAAATTCCGGGGAGTCGAAGACGTCGATGCGCTGGAACTCGCTTCTGCCGCTGTACAGCTGGCGGTCGACCCGGATCGAAAGCTTGACATTGGGGGTCTGCTGTTCAGAAAACCAAAATTCCATCTTTGTCTTAAACTCCTTTCAGTACGTTGAGCCGTTCGATCATCGCATCCTCCGGACCGGTCATCGAGCAGCCTTTGCTCTTTGCATATTCGATGTAGTCTAAAATGGGGCCGGTGATCCGCTCGCCCGGGGCCAGAATCGGGATGCCAGGCGGGTAGCACATCACAAACTCGCTGCAGATGCGGCCCTCGGTCTGGCGCAGCGGGAGCGACTCCTTGTCGGCGTAAAAGGCCTCCTGCGGGGAGACGGCGACCTCAGGGTCGATGTATTCCTGCTTCATCAGGTTGGCCTTGTCCTTGCGGCCAAAGCGGCGGCGCACCTCGGAGAGCGCGCCCACCAGCCGCTCAACGTCCCGCTGCCGGTCGCCGATCGAGAGGTAGGCCAGCAGGTTGCCCAGATCCCCAAACTCGATCTGGATGTCGTATTCGTCGCGCAGCAGGTCATACACCTCGATGCCGGCAAGGCCGATATCCAGCGTGTTGACCGCCAGCTTGGTTACGTCGAAGTCATAGACGCTGTCGCCGTTGATCAGCTCCCGCGAGTAGGCGTAGTAGCCGCCGATGTTGTTGATCTCGCGGCGGGCATATTCAGCCATCTCCACAACGCCGGCAAAGGCCTGCTTGCCGCGCAGGGCAAGGTTGCGCCGGGAGATGTCCAGGCTGGAAAGCAGCAGGTAGGAGGCGCTGGTGGTCTGGGTCAGGTTGATGATCTGCCGCACATAGCCCTCGTGCATGGCAGGACCTGTCAGCAACACCGAGCTCTGGGTCAGGCTGCCGCCGGACTTGTGCATCGAGACCGCCGCCATGTCTGCGCCGGCCGCCATCGCGCTGATGGGCATGTTTTCGCCAAAATAAAGGTGGGTGCCGTGCGCCTCATCCACCAGGCACAGCATGCCGTGGCGGTGCGCCAGCTCTACAATGCCTTTGAGGTCGGAGCAGATGCCGTAGTAGGTGGGGTTGTTGACCAGGATGGCCTTGGCGTCGGGATTTTGCAGGATGGCCTTTTCCACCTCGGCAAGCTTCATCCCCAGCGGGATGCCCAGACGCTCGTCGCACTCGGGGTTGACATAGACCGGCACCGCACCGCACAGCACCATCGCGCCCATCACGCTGCGGTGGACGTTGCGGGGCAGGATGATTTTCTCCCCGCGCTTTGCCACCGACAGCACCATCGCCTGCACGGCGGAGGTGGTGCCGCCCACCATCAAAAAGGCGTGCGTCGCGCCGAAGGCGTCGGCGGTCAGCTGCTCGGCTTCCCGGATGACCGAGACCGGGTGGCACAGATTGTCCAGCGGCTTCATCGAGTTGACGTCCATACCCACGCACTTTTCGCCCAGCAGCGCCACCAGCTCGGGGTTGCCGCGGCCGCGCTTGTGGCCGGGGACGTCAAACGGGACGACCCGCATCTTTCGGAAGTTTTCCAGCGCCTCATAGATGGGCGCCCGGCTTTGATCCAGTTTCATCAGAAAATCACTACCCCCTCATAAAAAAGCGGCTGCCGCCCGCTTAGTAGATGTTGCGCCCGCTGAAGATTTCGATCATCTCGCGGCGCAGGTTGTTCATAATTTCCAGGCGCGTCTGCGGCGGCAGCTCGTAGACGTCGGTTTTAAACAGATAGTTTTGCAGGTCGATCTCCTTGACCATCATCTTGGTGTGGAAGATGTTTGCGTCGTAGACGTTGATGTCCACCGCGTCGTAGCGGCGCAGCGTCTGCGGGTTGATGTAGTCCTGGATGGAGGTGACTGGGTGGTCCAAAAACAGCTTGTGACCGTTGACGTCGCGGGTAAAGCCGCGCACCCGGTAGTCCATGGTGATGATGTCCGAGTCAAACGAGCCGATCAGGTAGTCCAGGGTGGACAGCGGGGTGATGGCCCCGCAGGTGGCAACGTCGATGTCCACCCGGAAGGTGGCAAGGCAGGTTTCCGGATGATATTCCGGGTAGGTGTGCACCGTCACATGGCTCTTGTCCAGGTGGGCCAGTTGGGTTTCTCCCACCGGGATCATCGAGCCCTCGGCGATCAGGATGGTGACCGAGGCGCCCTGCGGGTCATAGTCCTGGCGGGCGATGTTGAGCACCTGCGCGCCGATCATGTCGGTCAGGGTGGTGAGGATGTTGGTCAGGCGCTCCGAATTGTATTGCTCGTCGATATAAGAGATATAGTCCCGCTGCTCCCGCGGGGTTTTGGCGTAGCAGACATCATAGATGTTGAAGCTCAGCGCCTTTGTCAGGTTGTTAAAGCCGTACAGCTTTAATTTTTCACCCATCTCCTCAGCTCCTTTGTGTGCTTTGTCCTGTGGTTTGGACAGCGAATGTTTCGGACAAATTGTCTTTTTCCGGCAATAAAAAAACGCAAGCAGCGGCGCTTTTTGCGTACCATTGCTTGCGTAAAAATCCCTGTTATTGTTGACTGGATGCAAAAAAGGTGTCGAACCAATGACGGCACACCTAGGGCGTGCGGGCATCCCGAAGGGATTACAGAGATCAGAGTCTATATAGCAAATACTCACTTTTACTACTCTTATTGACCGTTTCACAAGTTGATGTACGAGTTGACGCACCGGTTATAAAGTAACCAACTTATAAAATTTGAGCTTTTAACTCAATCAATAACGGCGACGCTTGTCACCAATCGGCAGTTGACCCGGCTGTCCGTATGGCCTTAACCCGCGCTCGGGTGGTCAGGAAATATTTGCATGGAACCTCTGTTAACCTTTGCATCCCATACAGCTATACTATAACTGATTTTGTTTTTGTTGTCAATGCGCTTTTGGAAATTTGTGAAAAAAACATCGAAAAGCGGCGGCTACTGTTCATAAACCATCTTTTCCTCGGTCCAGCCCTCAAGCGTCTGGGCAAGCTGCCGGGCATAAGCCTTTGCCTTGGGCAGGCTGTGGTCCAGATAGTTGCCGCACTCGATGCGGGTAGAACCAGGAATCTCTCCCTCGAAGTTTTGGATAAATTCGCAGGTCTCCTGTACCAGCTTGATGGCGCGCGCCTTGGAGACGCAGTCGCGGGTGATAAAGTAAAATCCGGTGCGGCAGCCCATCGGCCCGACATAGATGATGTTGTCCGAGTCCGCGCTGTTGCGCACATAGGTGGCGAACAGGTGCTCGAAGGTGTGCAGGCCGTCGTTTTCCAGATAGACGCCGGCGTTTGGGACCACCATGCGAATGTCGTAGGTGACCGCGTCGCCGTCGATGCGGGAGACATACATCCCCGGCTTTAATTTGTCGTGGTTGACGCAAAAGCTCTCGATTCGTTTCATGTGTCTGCCTCCTTATTTGGTCTGAGCCAGCATCTGGATGACGATGCTGGCGGAGTGGCGGGCGGCGACCTCCTCAAAATTGGTGGCGGAGTCGGCCGCTTCTTCGTCAGCGTTGTCGCTCATGGTGCGAATGACGACGAATGGAATCTCATTGACAGCGCAGGTGTGGCCGATGGCGGCACCCTCCATCTCAACACACATGGGGTGCAGCTGCTCGACAATGCGGTTTTTGACCTCGGAGGACTCGATGAACTGGTCGCCGCTGGCAATCTTGCCGGCAAAACAGCAGGAGGAGCCGTGATCGATCTGCTGGAAGGCTTCGACCGCTGCTTCCGTAAGCGATTCGCTTGCATAGATGCCGTCGATGTACGGCGGGTAGTCCTGCAAAAAGCTTGCGTCATAATCGTGATAGCACAGCTCGCGGGAAACCACCACGTCCAGCACCTTCAGGTCGGGATGGACCGCCCCGGCGATGCCGGTATTGATAATTGCCTCGACCTCAAAGCGGTCGATCATCATCTGGGCGGTGATGGCGGCGTTGACCTTGCCGATGCCGCAGACCGCGATCACCGCGTCCTGCCCGCACAGCAGGCCCTCCCAGAAGGTCAGGCGGCCAATCTTAATTTCACACAGGTCCTCCATCTGCCCTTTTAGAAGTTCCGCCTCGGACGGCATTGCGCCGATGATGCCCCATTTCATAGTTTTCATCTTCCTTTCCTGTATCCTTGTCAATTGATCGGTTTTGTTCGCGTTGCGATGAGGCTATTATACCACAGTTTTTGGGAGAAGACAAAAAACTTTCGCCCGGGAGGGGCGAAAGTTTTTTAGCCTTATTTTGTATAGTTGTCAAAATAACCCTGAATCAAAACGATGGGGGTGCCCTTGTCGCCCGAGCCGGAGGTCAGGTCGGCCAGCGAGCCGATCAGGTCGGTCAGGCGGCGCGGTGTGGTGCCCTGGGAGACCATCTGGCCCTTGAGGTCCGCGTCCTTGTTGCGGATGTATGCGGAGATGGCGTCCTTGAGCGCGTCACCGCTGAGGTGCGCGAAGTTGTTGTCCGCCAGATATTTGAGCTTGACCTCGTTGGGGGTTCCTTCCAGGCCGGGGGTGTAGGCCGGGGAGACAACCGGGTCGGCCAGCTCCCAGATCTTGCCGACCGGGTCCTTGAAGGCGCCGTCGCCGTAGATCATGACCTCGATGTTTTTGCCGGTCTGCTCCTTGAGCGAGGCGGCTACCCTGGCCACAAACTGGTCGCAGTCCTTCGGGAAGAGCTTGACCGTCTCCTCGGTAGCCTTGTTGGAGCCGAGCAAGCCGTAGCTGGGGTTGCAGCCGCTGCCATCCACCGGCTGGGTCAGGATGTCGTCCAGCCCCAGCACAACCGAAGCGCCGGCGTTCTGCAGGATGCGCTTGGTGCGGCGGCGGGTGTGGATGTCGCAGCACAGCACCTTGTCGGTGTACTGGAGGATGGTCTTGGGGTTGTTGGAGAGGACGATCTCCGCCTCGGCCCCGTTTTCCCTGATGAGCTCGGAGTAGAACTCCACATAGTCCACGCCGGTGAAGGGGTGCAGCACCTTGCCGAACAGCGCGCGGTACTGCGCTTCGGTCAGGGTGTCGCTGTAGGGGTTGACCCCCTTCTCGTCGAGCAGGTCCTCATCGATCAGGTGGTTGCCGACCTCGTCGGCGGGGAAGCTGAGCATCAGCACGATTTTCTTTGCGCCGCGCGCGATGCCTTTTAAGCAGACCGAAAAGCGGTTGCGGCTCAGGATGGGGAAGATGACGCCGACCGTTTCTCCGCCCAGTTTGGCGCGGACGTCGGCGGCAATTTGGTCGATGTGGGCATAGTTGCCCTGGGCGCGCGCGACCACCGCCTCGGTGACCGCGACGACATCCCGGTCGTGCAGCGAAAAGCCCTCCGATTTGCTTGCGGCCAGAACCGAGTCGACCACGATCTGCGCAAGGTCGTCTCCCTGCCGGATGATGGGCGCGCGCACGCCTCTGGAGATGGTGCCTACCAGTCTTTCCATAAATAGATCCCTCATTTTCTCAATCAGTGTTTTCTTTGTGTAACAGGAAGGAATGTTTCTCCCTTTATTATAATCGAAATGCGGCGAAAAGTAAAATAAAATTTTGAGAAAAAGTGTGTCCCTCAGCAGTTCCAGTCGATCTTGACCGGATTGGGTTCGTCCGTCACGGCGGCTGCCTGCAGCGAGGCGAGGATGTTCTCAAATTCCGCGTCGGCAAGCCGGTCGTAGGTCTGGGCGGTTTCGGTGAACCCCGCCTGATGGTAGGCGTTGGCCGCCGCGCTGTAGAAGCTAAAGCCCAGGGCGTTGGTCGGGGTTTGGATGACCGCGCAGGCGACCGAGAGCGCCCGCGCCGCCGCCTGGGAGATGGGGTCTGTCTCTGAACGCGCCGCGTTGGAGGCCTCCTTTAACAGCGGCTTGAGCTCTTTAAGGGGAAGGCGGCCAGCAAGGTGGGCCCGCACCCCCTCAATTGCCCGGGAAAAGGGCGCGCTGTCGCCGCCATGCGCGGTGAGGATGGGCAGGTCGTGGGCCGCGACATAGTCCACCGCCCAGGCGGCGAGGGTTTGTTTGTTCTGCGTCTCAATCAGGCGCATCAGCTTTTGAACGGTGGGATGGTCGGCGCTGCCGAGCATCTTGCGCAGTTTTGGCATAGGGATTGGCTCCTTTCGGTTTCAGTGGTTGTTTTGTGAGAAATCCAGCCAGGCCAGCGCCTTCTCCCAGCGCGGGAGGGCGGGGGCGAAGTGCCCGCCGGGGTTCCACTCGAGGACGGTGTTTTCGCACCCCAGCGACTGGGCGAGCAGGCCGGCGCTCTGCCGGGTGGCGTCCCCCACCGCCCGCATGACGGCGGGGCCGCTCTTCTCCTCCTTTTTACCGAGGGAGAGGTAGACCCGCTGGGGCGGCTTCGGGGCGTGTTCCTTTAAAAAGTCTGCCCAGCCCGGATACCACAGCGAGCCGGAAAGGCAGGCGCACTGGGAGAAGGCTTCGCTTTGACAGACGGCCCACAGCGCAAACAGTCCGCCCAGCGAGTAGCCGAGGACGCTGTTCTGTGCCGGGGCCAGCGCAAACTGCGCCGCAAGGGCGGGCAGCAGCTCCCCCTCGCCCCAGCGCAGAAAGGCGGGCGCGCCGCCCAGCACACTGCCGTTAGCAAAGGGCCTGCCGCCCTGCAGGGTGGGCGCGGGCCAGGGGGTGAAGTCGATCTCCCAGTTGGCTTCGGGGCTGACAAACAGCCGGTTGGGGGAAAGTGCCCCCAGCTGCGGCAGCAGCTCCGAGGCCGAGCCGCAGCAGCACAGCGACAGCGCAAAGGGCCCCGTCCCTTCGGGCACCCAGAGGGCGCAGCGGCGCCCGGCGATGGTTTGATCGAGCAGCATGGCAGCAGCCCCCTTTTCTTAAAATGAATCCTGGCAATCCGCTTCCCTCTCCCAGCACAGCGCATAGGAGCCGCTTGCGCCCATCATCTGGACGGTAGCGGTGTAGCGCCTGCCCTTCTGGGCGGTGAGGGTGGCGGCGGAGAAATGTTCGTCGAGTGTCAGCAGCAGACCGGTCCCGCTCTCCCGAATCTCGACGGCGAACTCACCGCTGCTTAGATCCATCTCCAGCTGCAGGCGATAAGAGAGCCCAGCGCGCAGCGGCAGCCGCCAGCGCTCCCAACCGCGGCAGCCGGAAAAGCGCGCCTCAATCCGGTTGTGCTGGGTGCGGAAGGGAAAGCCGCCCGCATACAACAGGGCAATCCGGGAGCTGACAGGCAAATAGCCGCTGGCGTAGAAAAAGTACAGCGCCGCTGCCAGCAGCGCGAGGGTCAGTATCTGTGCAAGGGTCATGGACTTCCCTCCTTTTCGGATGTTGTCTTCATTGTAGCACGCGCGCCCGTCCTTGGCAAGACAGCCGCTTGACAGCCGGCCCTTTCCTTTTGTATACTAAAGCAAAACAAAAAACAGGGGAGGAATGAACGAATGAAGGAGCTGCAAACACAGCGCCTGCTGCTGCGGGATTTTTCGATGGAGGATTTAGACGACTTTTACACCTACTGTGCCAACCCGGACGTGGGAATCCACGCGGGCTGGCCGGCGCACCAGAATAAGGAACAGAGCGAGAAGGTGCTGCGCCGGATGATGGAGAGCGGGGAATATTGGGCGGTGTGCGAGCGGGAGAGCGGGCGCAACATCGGGCTTGTCCGCCTGCACCCGGACGAGCGTCGCAAACGCAGCCCGCAAAACGCGCTGGCGATGAGCTACCTGCTGGCCAAGGAGCAGTGGGGCAAGGGCTACATGACCGAGGCGCTGCGGGAGGTGCTGCGCCACGCCTTTGAGGAGATGGGGCTTGCGCTTATCAGCGTCTACCGATTTTCCTACAACGAGCGCAGCGCGCGGGTGATGGAAAAGCTGGGCTTTGTCTATGAGGGCACGCTGCGCCAGTGCACCGAGCGGTTTGACGGGCAGCTGCTGGACGTGCTGTGCTTTTCGCTGAGCCGGGAGGAGTATGAACGGGCACAGCATCCGCGCTCGACGGTGCCGCGCATCGAGACTGAGCGCCTTGTTCTGCGCGGTTTTACGATGGACGACCTTGCGGACTTTAACGCCTACTGCCAAAGCCCGGACGTGGGCCCCAACGCAGGCTGGCCGCCGCACCAAAGCCTTGAGGAGAGCAGAGAAGTGCTGCGCAGCTTTATCCAGGGCGGGCAGGTCTGGGCCATCTGCGAGCGGGAGAGCGGCAGGGTGATCGGTTCGCTCGGCCTGCACCCGGACAAGCGCCGCGACCTCGATTTTTCATCCTGCCGGATGCTCGGCTATGCCCTGGCAAAATCCAGCTGGGGACACGGCTACATGACCGAGGCGGTGCGGGCGGCGCTGCGGTACGCCTTTGAGGAACTTCGATTGCAGCTGGTGACCGTTTACCACTTTGCCTACAATCAGCGCAGCCGCCGGGTAATTGAGAAGGCGGGCTTTGTCAGCGAGGGCACGCTGCGGCGGGCCTTTGTCCGCTATGACGGAAGGATTTTTGACGAGTGCAGCTACTCGATGACAAGGGACGAGTGGCAGAAGGTGCAGGAAAGGTAGGCGAACCATGGAGCAGGCGATTGCGCGGATGAGCCAAAGCATATGCGACCTTTTGGAAGGCAGCATGCAGGTGCTCTACCTCTACGGATCGGTGACGATGGACGATTTTCAGCCCGGCTGGAGCGACATCGACCTGGTCTGCTTTGCCGGCAGCGCGCTGGCCGAGGAGCAGGCGCAGAAACTGCTGACGCTGCGGCAGCAGCTTTTGCAGCAGGAGCCGGGCAACCCCTATTACCGCGGCTTTGAGGGAGTCATCGTTTCGCTGGCGGAATTTTTGTCCGGCCATTTTACCCGGGTGGTCTACTGGGGCACCAGCGGCCAGCGGATTTTATCCAGCTGTCCCTTCGACGCCTTTGCCCGGTACGAGCTGCTGAACACCGGGCGGCTGGTGGCGGGGGAGGATATTCGGGATCAGCTGACGCCGCCCACCTACAGCCAGTTGCGGCAGGAGATTATCCGGCACGACAAGGCCATCCGAAGCTACGCGGTGCAGACCGACGGGACGCTCTACTCCTGCGGCTGGCTGCTGGACATCGCCCGTGGAATCTACACCCTGCGCACCGGCGAGGTCATCGCCAAGACAAAGGCCGGGGAGTGGGCGCTGCAGCAGGGGCTTTGCCCGGTAGAAAAGGAGCTGGAACGGGCGCTGCAAGTGCGCCGCAGCCCGCTGCTTTACCGGGACCAGCCAGAAGTCAAACGCTGGCTTTGTACACTGGGACCGGCGGTGCAGCGCTTTGCAGATGTGCTGGAAAAGGAGATTGCCCGCTCTCAGCGGGAGCAGCCGAAGGGAGCATTGGAATCGACTTTCTGCGAATGAACGATCAGACAAAGGAAAAAGGAGAACGATATGCGCTATCAATATCTGCTGTTCGACCTGGACGGCACCATCACCGACCCCAAGGAGGGCATCACCAAGAGCGCCCAGTATGCGCTGGAGGCCTTCGGCATCCACGAGCCGGACGCCGACAAGCTGACCCCTTTCATCGGCCCGCCGCTGATCGACAGCTTTCAGGAATTTTACCACATGCCGCCCGAGCAGGCGGCGCTTGCGGTGAAGAAGTACCGCGAGCGGTTTGAGCAGGTTGGCTGGCTGGAGAATCTTCTTTATGATGGGATGGACAGCCTGCTGCGCGGCCTGCAAAGCGCCGGCTGCCGGCTGGCGGTGGCTTCCAGCAAGCCGACCGTCTTTGTCGAGCGGATTCTAAACCACTTTGGCATCGCCGACTGCTTTGCGGTGGTGGTCGGCAGCGAGCTGAGCGGCGCCCGCACCAAAAAGGAAGAGGTGGTGCAGGAGGCGCTGCGGCAGCTCTTTGGGGCGTCCCGCCCGGCCCCGCACACCGCGGCGATGATCGGCGACCGCCGGTTTGACGTCGAGGGCGCCAAGGCGCATCAGCTCGACAGCATCGGGGTGGCCTACGGCTACGCCCTGCCGGGTGAGCTGCAGCAGGCGGGCGCGGATTTTATTGTGGAGAGCGTGGAGGAGCTCACCGCGCTGCTGATGCAGTAGAAAAAAGAATAATCTCTTGCAAAATGGTTTGCCGGACAGGCGTTCATCGAACGGCTGTCCGGCATTCTTTGCCTTTGGGGAACGAGCGGCATTCATTTTTTGTGCGGAGAAAAATTTACAATTCAATAATAGACGAATTCGTCCACTTTTGCTATAATCAGAAATAGACGAAATCGTCTATTATAGAAGGGGCCGGCTGGGCAGAGGGCGCGGCGCAACCGAGCCGGGGGAAATTCCAATTGACAAAAAAAGGAGAAATGGATATGATTATTTTGGATATTGTCAGGCTGCTGGTCGCCATTGCGCTGGCACTTGTGGCGGGCAAACTGATCTCAAAGTTAAGGCTGCCGGCCATTTTGGGATGGCTGATTGTGGGAATGATTCTGGGCCCGCACGCGGTGGGGCTGCTGAGCAACGACATTTTAAACGCAGGCTGGTTTGAGGTGATCGAGAGCATTCTGGAGTGCACCGTCGGTCTGATGATCGGCACCGAGCTGCTCTGGAACCAGATGAAAAAGGCGGGCAAACAGATAGTGGTCACCACCATCACCGAGTCGCTGGGAACCTTTTTGGTTGTCAGCATCGTGTTTGGCATCATCTTCTGGGTGACCGATGTCCCGATTTACCTGGCCTTTATGTTCGGCGGCATCGCGCTGGCCACCGCTCCCGCCCCTTCGCTTTCGATTGTCACCGACATGAAGACGGCTGGCCCGGTCACCAGCACCCTGATCCCGATGGCCGCTCTGGACGACCTGGTGGGGGCGTTGGTCTTTTTCAGTGTCATCGCCTTTGTGGCGGCCAACATTTCCAGCCAGGAGATCCCGCTGTTTATGATGATCCTGCTGATCTTTTTCCCGGTGCTGCTGGGCGCTGTGACCGGTTTTGTCACCGGCAAGCTGATGCAGCGGGCCTACCGCTCTCACGCTCCCCTGAGAAACTCGCTGATTGTGCTGATTGGAATGCTGCTGCTTTCCTCCGCAATTGCGCTGGTGCTCAACTATCGTGTGCTGCCAACGCCAATTCTTAACTTCATGCTGCTGGGCATGGGTTTTTCCACGATGTTTGCGAACCTGATCTCCCAGGAGCAGCTGGGCGAAATCATGAAGGTGATGCATCCGGTGATCGGCTTTGCTCTGATTGTGGCAATCCTCAATCTGGGCGCCCCGCTGGACTATCATCTCATCTTTGGGGCAGGCATTTATACAGCGGTCTATATTATTTCCCGCGCCATCGGCAAATACAGCGGCGCCTATGTGGGCGCGGCGCTGACCCATGCGCCCGCCACCGTCAAGAAATACCTTGGCTTTACCCTGCTGCCGCACTCGGGCGTGTCGCTGGTCTTTACCGGCATTGCGGTTTCGGTGCTGCAGGGTCCGGCTCCGGAATGTGCGCAGATCATCCAGGGCACCATCGCGGCAGCCGCTGTCATCAATGAAGTCATCGCCGTCTTTATCGCCAAAAAAGGCTTTGAGTGGGCGGGCGAACTGAATAAAGCTGTGGAGAAGAAAATAGAATGAAGCAACAGGAACGTCAACAGAAAAGCAGAGAGAAAATTCTGAGCGCGGCAATGCAGGAATTTGCCGAGCGCGGGTATGAGGAAGTAACGGTGGACAGCATCTGCCAGAAATATGAGATTTCCAAGGGAATGCTCTACCACTATTATTCCGGCAAGGACGCGCTGTTTTTGCTGTGTGTGCAGCACACCTTCCAGCAGCTGGAAGAGTACCTGCTGGAGCGCATGGAGCAGCTGGAGCAGAAGGACCCGGTGGAGGCGATGCAGGAATATTTTTTGCTGCGGGAGAGCTTTTTCCAGGAAAACCCGCAGCAGAAACAGATCTTTGAGGCCGCGCTGCTGCGCGCACCCATCCAGCTGACGGAACAGATTGAGCAGATCCGTCAGCCGTTGATCCGGGTCAACCGCGAATTCCTGCACCGCACCCTGCTGCGCCTGCCGCTGCAGAAGGGGCTGGAGCAGGAGGAGGTGCTGCGCTATTTCTGCGGGATCGAGACGGTGATCTGGAAATTGATGGAGGCCTACTGCCCGCAGGTTCACATGGGGGATACCCACATGCTGATGCAGACAGTGCGCAGGGTGATCCGGATGATTCTGTTTGGGGTTGTAACGTTGCCGGAAGGGGAAAATAGAAAAAGCGAATAGGAACAGCCCGAGAGAATAGAAAATACAAATTGGATTCTATAGGAAACGCATTCTATAATAGATTTATAAGAAAGTTTGCCGCATATCTGGCAAACTTTTTTGTTGAGCAAGAGGAAGAAAAAGAATGGAGGAAAAAACAATGCATGTAAAACAACAGGTAAGCGTTTCCAAAATCCGCAAGGACGCGGAGGATTCCTACAGAAATGGCTTCTTCTGCTGCGAGGCGGTCATGGACGCCATCCGCAGCAATTTTGAGTTGGATGTTCCGGAAGAGGTCATCGCCATGTCCTCCGGCATGTCGGTCGGAGCGGGCCGTTCCGGCTGCATGTGCGGCGCGCTCAACGGAGGCATCCTGGCGCTGGGCATGTTCTTTGGCCGCACCGTTCCAAAGGGCCCGCAGGACCCGAAGGTCGTCAAGTGTATGGAGCTCACCAACGAGCTGCACAACTGGTTTAGAAAGGTAAACAAGAAAAACTCGGTCTGCTGCCGCGTCCTGACCCGCGAGTTTGATATGAGCAAGGGCGAGCACAAAGAGCAGTGCATCTACTTCACCGGTCTGTGCGCCGGCAAGGTGGCGGAGATCATCGTCCGCGAGCTGGGCCTGACCAACACCGACAGCGAGCCGTGGTTTGTTGAGGAGTAAGCGATGATCAAAAAGATTCCACTCCCCATCACCGGCGTGGCGCTCGGCTTTGCCGCGCTGGGAAATCTGCTGCAGAGCTACTCGGAAGGGGTTCGCCTTTGCTGCGGTGTGATCTCGGCGGTGCTGCTGATTTTGTACCTTGTCAAGATGATCCGTTACCCCGATTCCTTCCGGGAGGACATGCAGAACCCGATTATGGCCAGCGTTTTCTGCACCTCCACCATGGCGCTGATGCTACTGGCCGGCTACCTCAAGCCGTACATCGGCGTGGTGGCCGACGTAATTTGGTACGCGGCGATTGTGCTGCATGTGGTGCTGATGCTCTACTTCACAGCCAAGTTTATCCTGAAGCTGCAGATGAAGAAGGTGTTCGCCAGCTACTTCATCGTCTATGTTGGCATCGTGGTGGCCAGCGTCTCCGCTCTGGCTTTCGGCGCGACCGGCCTTGGCACCGGCATTTTCTGGTTTGGCTTTGTGGCGCTGCTGGTGCTGCTGGTGCTGGTCACCTACCGCTATGCCAAATTCCGCGAGATCCCACCCCCGGCGCAGCCGCTGTTCTGTATCTACACCGCCCCCACCAGCCTGTGTCTGGCGGGCTATATCCAGTCGGTGCAGAATAAGTCGATTGCGATGATCGCCTTTTTGGCCATCCTGGCAACGGTGCTGTACCTGGTGGTGCTGGTCAAACTGCCGAAGTATCTGAAGATGCCGTTCTTCCCAAGCTACGCGGCCTTCACCTTCCCGTTTGTCATCTCGGCCATCGCGATGAAACAGACCATGGCCTGCCTTGCCAGCATGGGCAGCCCGATGCCGTGGCTGAATGTGGTGGTCATCGTCGAGACGGTCATCGCAGTGGTGCTGTGCGTCTACACGCTGGTGCGCTACATCCTGTTTGTCACCGCGAAGTAAGGAAAAGCTAACTGCTCTGTCAATATATTCTTGACAACAAAACCTCCCAATTGCTACACTGGAAGAAAGCAATTTGGGAGGTTTTTTGTATGGTTTCATTTGGCAATCTGAGCGCCCAAGCGGGAGAGAAAAGCAAGGGCTTTCTTGCTGTCCCGGGCACCGACTTTACCATCCCTGCGACGCTCATCTGCGGGGAGCGGCCGGGCAAAACGGTCCTTGTCAGCGGCGGCGTGCACAGCTGCGAGTATGTCGGCATCGAAGCGGCTATCCGGCTGGGGGCGGAGCTTGCTCCGGCGGAAATCTGCGGGACGGTGCTGATTCTGCACCCGGTCAACCGGCCGGGCTTTGAGGCGCGCACCCCCTCGATCGTCCCATGGGATGGCTGCAATCTCAACCGGGAATTTCCCGGCAGGGCCGACGGCAGCCCGACCCAGCGGCTGGCGCACTTTTTCGTGCAGGAGCTTTACCCCAAACTCGACGCCTACATCGACCTGCACTGCGGCGAGATGTTTGAGAGCCTGACCCCCTACATCTACTATGCGGCCTCCGGCGACGAGCGGGAGCAGCGGATTGCCCGGGAAATGGCGCTGTGCGCCGATCTTCCCTACATGGTGGCCTCCAAAGCGAAGGGCGGGGCGTACAATTACGCCGGGGCAATGAATATCCCTGCGGTGCTGCTCGAGCGCGGATGTCAGGGCAGGTGGAGCGAGGAGGAGGTGCAGGCCGACCTCGACGACGTGCGGCGCATCCTGCGCTATCTTGGGGTGGTGGAGTCCGCCCCGCAGCAGAACCAGAAGCCGCGCGAGGTGGTGGATTTGGTCTACCAGCTGCCCGAGTCGGCGGGGCTGTGGTACCCCAAGGTAACGGCAGGGGAGTTTGTCAAGGAGGGCCAGCTGGTCGGCGTCCTCAAGGACTACTGGGGGCAGGAGCTTTCCCGCTATCACGCGCCCTATGACGGAGTCATCCTCTTTTTGACCCACACCCTCTGGACCGACGGCAAGGTGGAGCTCTTTACCATCGCAAGAGAAGCAGAATAAATAAAGAAATCAGCGGAGCCCGCAGTTCCTGTCAAAAAAGGACTGCGGGCTCCGCTTTGCCTTGACACCGCCTCCCCCTCCTCTGTAAAATAGGAGAAAAGGAGAGGGGGAAGTGCTGTGAAAAGAGGAGTGTTGGCACTGGCGCTCTGTTTTTGCCTGTGCGGCTGTGGTCTGCTGCCGGAGAAGGCGTGGGAATCGGTCCGGGCCGATTTTGACGGGGACGGTGTGGAGGAACGCTTTGAGCTGCGGCTGGATGGAGAGGAGCTGCAGCTGTGGTTTGCCGGCGCAGGCAAAGAACAAAGGCTGGGGGAGGAAAGCTTGATCCAATACGCCCCCGAGCAACAGCAGAACCTGCGCCTGCTTTGGTTGTCACAGCAGAAACGGGCGGTCGCCTGCGAGGTTGCCCGCTCTGCAACCTCGAGCAGCAGTGTGGTTTATACCGTGGAAGCGGGACAGCCGGTGCAGATTCCTCTTGACGGGGTGTCCGATTTGCAGCAGGAAGGGCCCGGCAGTTTTACTGGTCGTGTCAGTGTGCTGGATGCGGGCTACATGCTGTCGGAAGGAACCCGGACATGGATGGGCAGGACGGCCAAACCCTACTGGTTTTACTGGGACGGGGAGGGTTTTGTACAGGACAGCGCGCGGCAGCTCGATTGGGAATCGCTCGCAGCATGGAAGGGATTGCAGGAACAGATTACCGAACGGTTGCAGCAGCGCCAGCAGGACAGCTTCCCGAAGGGATTTGTCGAGATCGATGGGGAGAAGCTCCCGGCCCGCTGGGAGGTGAGGGAAATCTGGCTGCGTGACAACCGCATCCTTACCGTTAACGTCGGCTATGACTATTCCTCCTCCCGGCAAAACGGCGCGGGCGGCAGGGAGTACGACACCTATCTGCTGGAAGAAGGAAAGATTCAGCTGCTCGATACAGGCGGCGGGTTCTATGAGGAGATCGCGACGCTTGATTGAGGGCGGTCAATGTGCTATCCTGTAAAGAGCAAATGCCGTACCCGCGGCGTGGTGAAGGAAAAACGATTCGAGCGACGAACGGAGGAATTTTGATGCTGACCTATCACTTGATGACCGAGCAGGAAAAGGAGCTGGCGTCCAGCTGGCAATATGAGGGAGAGTACGCCATCTACAACGAGCCGTCCTATCAGGAGCAGAAGGAGAAGGGCATCGGCTTTGGCAATCCTAAGCGCGACAAAAATTTCTACGCCTATTGTGACGGCCAGGAGCTGGTGGGCTTCACCAACATCCTGGAGGAGCGGCAGGCGGTCTTTATCGGCATCGGCGTGCGGCCCGACCTGTGCGGGCAGGGCTACGGCCAGCAGATGATGAAGCTGGCGCAGACAATCTCCCAGACCCTTTACCCCGGCAAGCCCCTCTATCTGGAGGTTCGCAGCTGGAACAGACGCGCTATTCGCTGCTATGAGAAGGCAGGCTTTGTGGCACAGGGCGAACCCTTTGTGCAGCGCACGCCGATCGGCGAGGGCGAGTTTATCCGCATGGTTTGGCGGGGGTAGATGGCGCCGATTTTAAAACGCCGGTTGTCAACGGAAAAGAGAAAAAGCAGGCCGCTGCGGAAGATTCCGCAGCGGCCTGCTTTGCTTTAAGCGATTGAGTTTAGCCCGATGACAAACACCAGGAGCGCAAGCAGCGGGATAATGGTCCAGGAGGCGTAGCGGCCGAAGATTTCCCACTCGGAGGGCTCGGCGCGGTCGGGGTCGCGGATCTGGAAGGAAAGGGAAAGGTAGAACAGCTCGTCCACAAAGAGGATGGAGACTGCGGTCCCGATGCAGAGCAGCATCCCGCAAAACCACCCCGTCCAATCCCCTTTGTGGGTGAGCGCGGGGCCGGAGAGCAGGTTTAAAACAGTGTTGACCGAGGGCTCCAACGGGTCGACAGGCTCGCCCGATCCGTCAATCATGACTCCGCTCGAAAGGATTGCTGTAACGCCGAAATTTTCAATGCTGCCGTCCTCATTGTAGAGCCACAGCAATCCACCCTGATCGAGCGCCGCACCGCGAAAGAGCAGGTCGTCCTCGCAGTACACCTCCAGCCCGACCGCGTCGCTGCCAAGCTGGCTGTCCTGCGGGATGGCCGTTTCGTCCTCCCGCACCGTGTAGGGGCCATAGAATTTGTCCCCATGCTGGAAGGTCACTTTCCCCTCCGAGACGGTGAAGGAGGCAGCTTTGCCGTCGATTCTGCCCGAGTAGACCATCCCAGTCTCCGCCGCCTCCGGCAGCAGGATGGTGTCCTCATAGAGCAGGCCCTCGCGGGAGATGGTGACGGGGTAGAGGATGGTGAAGAGAAGGGCCATCATCAGAAGGAAGAGCAGGACGATTTTCTGGTAGGGGGTCAGCGCGCGGATTCTTTGCATACGTTTTACCTCCTTACGTTGGGGCAGTGGGTGTGGAGCGCCGCAAAAGGCTTTCACCAGCTTTTTCAAAAAGTTTTGGCTGCGGGCCTTTGACAAGGTGGTCAGCCGACGAGGGGAAAGGGGGGCGAAAAACCGATGGCACGCCTTGCGGGAGAAACTTTAGTAGTTGCCGGTGATCTCCAGAAGGTTGCCGTCCGGGTCGGTCACATTAAAATAGTAGTATGGACTGTGCACGTTGACGTACATGATTTCCGAAACCGTCCCGATTCCAAGTTGCCGGATTCGCTGATGCTCGCTTTTTAAATCCTCCACCTCAAAATTGAGGATGATGATATTGTTCTTTTTGCAGGGGTCCTCTTTCCAAAAGTCATCGATATAGGCCTGGTTAAAATGAACCTCATCCGATTCTTTCAGCAGTTTTTCGTCATACTTTTTGTTGTAGAGCGCCAGCTGATTCCCGCAGTCGAACGCGATCCACCGGTCGCCGCTGCAGTACAGGGGCTCCTGCTGCAGGAGCAGCTTGTAAAAATGCAGGGATTTTTCGATGTCCTGAACACAGATATAGGTGGTTCCCAGTTTCATGGCGGTACCTCTCAAACGATTTTTGTGGGGAATGGGCGGCAAGGAGAATTGCGCCCTGCCCCTTATCTTTTTCGGAAAATACGTTTCAGCACAAGGCAGACAGCGACGGCAATCGCGGTGGCGATTCCGGAAAGCTGGATGCTGAGGTACCAGGGCGCGGACATCGCCGCGTAAAAGTCGGGGCGCGCCTGGTAGTCCCAGTACCGGTAGAGACTGCCCGCCACAAAGGCCACGATCAAAATGCCGATGATGCAGTTGAGAATGATGTTGAGCGTCCGGTGTTGTTTCATCTTTTCCACCTCACAGAAGGTCTGATATTAATGGCTTGCTTTACTGCTGCACAAAGGAGAGAATTGCCTGCCGCAGCTGCTCTTCGGAGCAGTCGGGCAGCTTGCCGCAGCACAGCTCCTGGTTGCCGCCGCCCTTGCCGTTTAGGGCCTTGTTGAGCGACTGGCACAGAGCGCGCAGGTCGCAGGCGGCGTCCGCCGAGCGGCACAGCGCGTAGGAGGTCACGCCGTTCTGGCTGCTGAACAGCGCGCCCACCGTCTGCGGATGGGCGGCAATCTGTGCGGCGAAGGTTTTGAGCTCGTCGGCGGAGAGGGTGTCATCGGTGACAAAGATCAGCCTGTCGCTGCCAAACGGTTCGGCTTTGGCGGCAAGGTCCTTGGCCAGCAGCGAGAAGAGCTGGCGGTTCTTGGCGGTGAGCGCCTGCTTTTTCTCGGCAAGCTCGGCTTTGAGCTTTTCGACGTTGCCCAAAGCCTCCTGCGGCTTGCAGGAGAGGGCGGCGCAGACCGATTTGATCTCCTGGCAGCGGTCGGCGACAAAGCGGAGCGCCGCCGCCCCGCACAGGAAGCTGACGCGGGTGCCGCCCTTGTAGCGCTGGGTGTCGGTGATCTTTAACAGTCCAATCTCACCGGTATGGGCGACGTGGGTGCCGCAGCAGCCGCACCAGTCGCAGTCCTGTACCTCGACCACCCGCAGGTGCTCCACCTCCGGCTTTTTGCGCAGCGGCAGCTTCTGCAGCGCCTCGGCGTCCGGGTAGCCCACAAAGACCGGCCGGTTTTCATAGAGAATGCGGTTGACCTTCTCCTCAATCTGGCGGGCGGCGGCGGGGCTCAGCTCCCCGTCCAGGTCGATGGTGTTTACCTCGTGCCCCATGTGGAAGCCGACGTTGTGCAGCCCCAATTCGGTGAAGATGACGCCGGAGAGGATGTGCTCCCCGCTGTGAATCTGCATGTTGGCAAAGCGTTTTTCAAAGTCGATCTGTCCCTCGGCGGTTTCCCCGACCGGAAGCGGACGGTCGCACAGGTGGAAGATTTGCTCGCCCTGCTCATAGGTGTACAGGACGTTGGCGGTCTGCTCCCCGCAGCGCAGGGTGCCGACGTCGGCCGGCTGGCCGCCACCCTCGGGGAAAAAGCAGGTTTCGTCAAGCTCCACCGCAAAGCCGGCAAAGCCGTTTTTCTTGGCCTCCTCGCAGGAGAGGACGGTGGCGGTGCAGCTCTTGACATAGCTGTCCAGGTCAAACAGTTTTTTGGTCATGGCGCACTTCCTTCCCCTATTACTTGGCTGCCGGCAAAAAGCCGATCTTCTTGTAAACCTTGTCCAGGGTGCGCTGGGAGATGGCGCGGGCCTTCTCGGCGCCCTCGCGGTAGCAGCTTTCCAGATAGCCCTTGTCGGCCATCAGGCGGTCGTACTCCTCGCGGATGGGGCGCAGCTCCTCGGCCACCGCCTCGCCGACAGTCATTTTGAAGTCGCCGTAGCCGCGGCCCGCAAACTCCTGCTGAATCTCGTCGAAGCTCTTGCCGGTGACGGCGCTGTAGATGCTCATCAGGTTGTTGATGCCGTCCTTGCCCTCGCGGTAGACGACCTCCGCCTCCGAGTCGGTGACAGCGCTCTTAAACTTTTTGATGATGCTGTCCTTCGGGTCGAGCAGAAAGACGGTCGCCTTGACGTTCTCGTCCGATTTGGACATCTTCTTGGTCGGGTCGGCCAGCGACATGATGCGGGCAGAGGTCTTGGGGATGTAGGCCTCCGGCAGGCGGAAGGTGTTGCCGTAGAGACCGTTGAAGCGGATGGCGATGTCGCGGGTCAGTTCCAGGTGCTGCTTCTGGTCCGCGCCGACCGGAACCAGGTCGGTCTGGTAGAGCAGGATGTCGGCTGCCATCAGCGACGGGTAGGTGAACAGGCCGGCGTTGATGTTGTCGGCGTGCTTGGCGGATTTGTCCTTAAACTGGGTCATGCGGGAAAGCTCGCCGAACTGGGTGTAGCAGTTGAGCACCCAGGCCAGCTCCGCGTGGGTGCTGACGTGGCTCTGGATGAAGGTGATGCTCTTTTTGGGGTCGATGCCGCAGGCCAGCATCAGCGCATAGGCCGAGAGGGTGTGGGCCTTGAGTTCCTTCGGATCCTGGCGGACGGTGATGGCGTGCTGGTTGACGATGCAGTAGGCGCAGTTGTACTCGTCCTGCAGCGGGCCCCAGTTTTTGACCGCGCCCAGGTAGTTGCCCAGGGTGAATGCGCCGCTGGTCGGCTGGATGCCGGAGAAGATGACCTTTTTGCGCTCCGGTTTGACTTCGGTGTTGGGGGTGAGATTCTGGTTTTCCATGTTGTGCTCCTTCTTTCTAAGTAGTGATGATGACGCATGTGCAGCCGGTGAGCAGAGGGTGCGCCAAAAAAGAAAAGCTCTTGTCTCCATTTTCCGGCAAAGATTGCCGGAAAACAGGGACAAGAGCTTTTTTTCTCCTGCGGTGCCACCCATCTTGGTTTTGCGTTTCCGCAAAACCCGCCTTGTGGAAATCGGGATTGCTCCGAATTTCCGCTGCCGGATAACGGTGCAGCAGCCGTCGGCGCCTACTGCAAACAGAAAGGTCTGGTTCGGGCCGCCCTCGTAAGGCCATTCAAAACAGCCGCTGCCGCCGCGCTTTCACCTTGCCGCGGCTCTCTGCAGGACAGGTCGTGCTGTTTTTACTTTTCTTACTCATCGGTTTCGCTGTGAAATTTAAGTTTATGATACTCCAAAGCGCCCAAAAAGTCAACACTGTATTCCAAAATGGATAAATTGGGCGGGAAATAACAAAATGGGAAGGATTGTCAGGGCAGATGTAGGAAAGGGGAAAAGGCTGTCCAACACTTTTCAGGAAGGGGCAGGATTCGATCAATTTACGGTTGTCCATCCGACAATCTATTTTTGCGCACCGTGTTATGATTTTGATAAGGCGGAGCGGTTCAATTTTATTTTGCGAGATCAGTTCGCAAAATAAAAGTTTTGGTCAAGCTTTTTCAAAAGCTTGTGGTTTCCAAAGGCAAAGCCTTTGGTCGCCATGTCACGCTTTTGCTTTGTTTATGCAATTGGCTTTGTGTTGCGTGACCCGAAGTTGAACTACGTTCAACTTCCCGGGTTTGTAGAAAAACGGGCGAAATACCTTATCGTCAGGCGCCTTTGCGGGTGAATTTTGAAAGCTGAGAATCAGTTTTCAAAAGAGGGGGCTTTTGTAAGAGAAAAGCCCCCTAGATAAGCTTCCGATTCGCACAATTCAGAAAAACCTCCCAGTGGGAGATTTTTCTGCTGTAGAAGAAAAAGCCTCGTGATCATGCGGTTCGTCAGGGAGACAGCGCAGCGACGCTCCCCTTTCACCAGAACAAAAAGGACAAGCTCCCACCAACCGATCAAGTTAGAACAAAAACAGTTTTATAACCCCCAATATTGTAAAATCCACGGCGGCTTGCAAAAAGCCGCCGTGCGGCAATCGCAACCCAAGAAAAAGAAAAGGGAGGATGTGCAAATGAAAAACAGAACGGATTTTGTAAGCGTTGGAGTAAAGGAACAGCTGGTGCAGGCGGTGCGCAACCAGTGGGAAGCGGCGCGCGCAGTGCTGTGGGCGCTGCTGGGTCTGGTGGTGGGGCTGGGCAACATGATGCTGGAGATTTCCCCCTTCGGCGCGGCGCTGTGCGCGGCGGTTCCGCTCAAAAACCTGATCCCGGCGGCGCTGGGCAGCGCGGTGGGCAGTCTGCTGCTCTCCGGGCTGGTGGGAGGAAACTTCACCATCAAGTACACGGCGGCCATCCTTCTGATTGCGGTGGTGCGCCGCATGGGGCGCGAGCAGCTGCAGCGCTGGTCGGATTACCGCCCGCTGGTGTCGGCGGCGCTGGCCTTTTTTGGCCTGCTGCTGCCGACCGCGGCAATGCTGCTGGCCCAACCGTTTTCGGCCTACAAGCTGGTGCTGGCATTGGCCGAGGCGACGGTGGCGGGAGCCTGTGCCTACTTTCTGGACCGCAGCCTGAGGGCCTTCTCGCTGGGGCAGGGGCTGTTCACCCTTACCCGTGCCGACTTTATCAGCGTGGTGCTGACCGCCTGCATCGTGGTGGTCTCGCTGAGCAACATCACCTTCGGCGGCATCTCGTTTGGCAGACTGCTGGCGGCGGCGCTGGTGCTGCTGTGCGCCCTGCTGGGCGGCGAGCGTTGGGGCGCCATCGCGGGCATCGTCTGCGGGACGGCGGTCAGCCTGGCGCTGTTTCCCAAGGTGCAGCTGCTGGGGATCTATGCGCTGGCGGGGCTGGCGGCGGGGGTCTTTTCCAGCCTGGGCAAATTTGGCTGCGCAGGGGCCTACGCCATGACCTTCGGGGCGATGTGCGTCATCACCGCCCCGGCCCCGGTGCTGCCGCTGCTGTACGAGACGCTGATCTGCACCGTCGGGCTGATGCTGCTGCCCGACCGGGCGCTGGGCGCCCTGCGCGCCAAGGTGCTGCGCCAGCCGGAGGACCTGTCCGGCAAGAGCGTGCGCCAGCTGATGCTGGAGCGGCTGGGGGAGGCTTCCCAGGCGCTGCGGGAGATTGCCCGCACCACCCAGGCGGTCTCGCAGCGGCTGGACAAGGCCAGAGCGGGGAGTTTAGAACAGGTCTACGACAACGCGGTGGACGCGGTCTGCCTAAAGTGTGGTCTGAAAACCCGCTGCTGGCAGCAGGAGTACAGCGACACCGCCAACGTCTTTAACCACCTGACCCCGATGCTGCGGCAGAACGGCAGCGTGTGCGAGGAGGACTTCATCTACCCGCTCTCGGCGCGGTGTACCCGGCGCGCGCAGCTGGCCCAGCAGGTGAATGCCGGCTATCAGGAACTGACCAGGAAGGAGGGGATGAGCCGCAAGGTGGCGCGGGTGCGCTCGGTGGTGACCGACCAGTTTGAAGGTCTGGGCGAGCTGCTGGAAGGGCTGTCCCGGGAGCTGTGCAGCATCGGCGGATATGAGGAGCGCACGGCGGCGCGGGTGCAGGAATATCTGGAGCAGGAACGCTGTCCGGTTAAACACAGCGACTGCTACCGCGACCGGGAGGGAAGAATCTTTGTGCGGATCGACCTTGCGCCCCATCGGGTGGCGCGGCTGGACCTTGCGCGGATGGCCAAGGAGCTTTCCCAGGTGTGCGGCTGCGACTTTGACCTGCCGCAGAAAACCGAGCGCACCGAGCCCAACGCCGCCGGGGAGCAGGAGCGGTTGATTCGCCTGAGCTTCCGGGAGAAGGCGGCCTATCAGGCCGAGTACGCCTGCTCCCAGCACATCTGTCAGGGCTGCAGGCTGTGCGGCGACGCCTGGCAGGGCTTCACCGACCAGCGTTCGGTGGCGCACATCGTCCTCTCGGACGGGATGGGCAGCGGGACAGCGGCAGCGGTGGATTCCAACATGACAGTCTCGCTGATCGTCAAGCTCATCGAGGCCGGGGTGGACTATACGGCGGCGCTCAAGATTGTCAATTCGGCGCTGCTGGTCAAGTCCGGGGAGGAATCGCTCTCGACGGTGGACATCGCCGCCGTTAACCTCTACACCGGACAGGCCCACTTTTACAAGGCGGGGGCAGCCCCCACCTTTATCCGCCGGGGCAGCCGGACGGGGATGGTCGAATCGACCTCGCTGCCGGCGGGCATTTTGACCGCGGTGGAGTTTGAAAAGAGCAGCGTCCAGCTGCGGGACGGGGACCTGATTGTGATGGTGTCCGACGGGGCGACCGCCTGCGGCAGCGAGTGGATTGGGGCGGTGATCGACCACTTTGCCCCCGACGGCGACCTGCAGGCGCTGTGCGACGACATCGCCTCCACCGCCCGCCTGCGCCGCAACGACAACCACGACGACGACATCACCGTGGCCGCCTGCCGGATTCAAAGGAGTGAGATTGGGATTGCATAAAAAGAACCGCCCCGCGCCAAAGTCTGGCGCGGGGCGGTTTTGCTAGTGCGGCATCTGAAGCCAGAAGGTGTAAAAGGCAATTAGGGAGGCGAGCGGCAAGAAAAACAGATCGAACCGCTCAAACCACTCCAGCTTTTCGTCCGGATTTTTGCGGCGTTTCCCATAGATTTCCAGAAACCACCACAGTAGGAGGATTCCCGACAGCAGATGGGAAAAGTAGGCGGGGAGCCAATGCAGCTTTACCGAAAGAAAAAGGACTCCGACCATAATCCATGGGAGAATGGAAGCAAGTTTTTTCGGCATGGGAAATTCCTCCCTTTCGAGCAGGGGTTATTGGTGCATCTGCACCCAAAAGGCGATGAAGGACAGCGGGATGAGAAGAACCTTGCCGACGAGTAGGGTAATTTCTACCTTTGTCTTTTTCTCCTGCGGGTTTGCGCGCCAATAAAGGAGATCGGGAATCACCCAAATCAGGTAGGAAATCCCGATAAACAGCCAGAGAAAATAGGAGGGAATCCAATCGGTGAACACGGTGAGGCAGGCAAGCAGAAGCAGGAAGAGATCGAGGGCTAAAAGCAGGATTTTCATAAAAGCACTCCTCTATAAAAATGGATTGTTACAGCGTATTCCAAAAAATATACAGCAAAGCAAAGACGGCCAATGGGTCTCCAATTAGCTCAAAAATGTGCAGCTTGCGTAAGGGCTGACCGGGATTTTGACGCCAGAGGAAAAGAACCTTCGTCCAATTTGCCAAAAGCATAGCGGCGGAAACGAGGAAGGTAAAATCTTCGGACAGGTGATCGGTGACAATCAGCAAGATACCTGCTACCCCGCCAATTAGCAGAATCCAGGAAATAAAATTGAACAGCTTCGACACAGCAAGGCCCTCCTTTCAGCGAGAGCTGGACCATAGAAAAGCGATCTTTTCAGAGTGAGGCTGCTGTTTTGTTTTCATCGCCTTCCTCTAACACCCGAAAATATCCGACACCTTTATTATAGCATCCCCCGACACTCAAAACCATCAACGAAACCGACAGAGTTTGCCACCCGTTTCGCACCATTCCGACAAAAAAAGAAGGCCCCCGCGCAGCGGAAGGCCCTCCGGTCAATCAGAAAGAAGCGGTGTCAAAAAGCGTTAGGCAAAAAGCGTCATCCCCAGCGTGACGAGGGAGAGCACCAGTCCCAGGCAGCAGAAGCAGAACAGGCCGAGCCAGAATTTGCGGCTGGTGGTCCTCCATGCCCAGAAGGTCCAGACGGGCAGCAGGATGTTGACCGCAAGGCTGAACAGCTGCGAGACCGGTTCCGGGAACAGGCCGGTGAAGGCGTTCACCAACACCAGAATGAGGGCGATGACAAAGATGATGAGCCAGACAAGCTGGGTGGATTTTTTCATGTGTTTTCCTCCTGTCTTGATGGGCGGTATGGGTTAAACCAGCAGGATGGCGATCTGCAGCAGGATGACGATGGCGCACAGGCCGATCAGCACCAGCGAGATTTTGCGCCGATCTTCCTGCCACTCCAAAAATTCCACAATGCCGAAAACCAGAAAGGAGATCATGCTGACGGCGGCATTGACGGTGTCGGGAATCCAGCTGGTGAACAGGCGCAGTGCCAGCACGATGACCAGCAAAATCCAAAAGATGCACAAAACAATCACTCTGCTTTTTTTCATAAGCCACATTCCTCCCGGTGATAGATTTGGTTGAGGGATTCCATCGGTTATTATAACACCTTCGCAAGAAAAATGCCAGAGTAAATTTTGCCGAAAAAGCAGGCACAGGGTGTTTGGTGAGAAAGAAGGAGCGGGGGTCATTCCAGCCGGAATGGCCCCCGCTCCTTTATGAGGTTCATTGTCATTGAGCCGTTAGTGATAGGTAGGGATTGAAGAAGAATTCGCGAAGGACGGTTAGGACTTTTGTACAGCTGCGCATCGTATGTTCACAGGGCTTTTGACTCTGCAGCAGCCAAATCTCCCACTGGGAGGTTTGGCTGGGTTGTACAAAATGGGAGTTTCCAAGGGGGCTTTTCTCTTACAAAAGCCCCCTCTTTTGAAAGCTGATTTTCAGCTTTCAAAATTCACCCGCAAAGGCGCCTGACGATAAAGGTGTTTCGAGCTCTGCGGAGCTCGACCAGCAGGCGCTGCCCGCTGGACACCCGCTTCCTTTTGAAAAGGAAGCGAAACAGTACCCGCACAAACCCGGTGCCGCGAGGTAGAAGCCAAGCCCCCGCCAAACCAATACGCGGATTGGGTCCAGGCTCAGCCTGGGTCCCGCGAGGTAGAAGCCAAGGCCCCCACCAAACCAATACGCGAATTGGGCGCGGGCTCAGCCCGCCCGCTTATTCTTCTTCGGAGAATTTCTTGGCGTCTTCGATGACCTTCGCTTCCAGGTTGGAAGGCAGCTGCTCGTAGCGGGCAAAGTCGAAGGTGAAGTAGCCGCGGCCCTGGGTCAGCGAACGGATTGCGGTGGCAAAGTCGGCCATCTCGCTCATCGGTACGTCCGCCTCAATCTCCTGCAGGCCGTCGGTGGATGGGTTCATGCCCAGCACTCTGCCGCGGCGCTTGTTCAGGTCGCCGATGATGTCGCCGGTGTTGGAATCCGGAACGTAAACCTTCAGGTTGCCGATTGGCTCCAGCAGAACCGGGGAAGCCTGCGGCATACCGGCCTTGTAAGCCAGGGAAGCTGCCATCTTGAAGGACATCTCCGAGGAGTCTACCGGGTGGTAGGAACCGTCCACCAGCGTCGCCTTCAGGCCGACAACCGGGTATCCGGCCAGCACACCGTGTTTGACGCAGTCCTGCAGGCCCTTTTCAACCGCCGGGAAGAAGGATTTTGGAACTGCGCCGCCGAATACCTTCTCCTCAAAGACGAGGTCGTCGCCGACGGTCGGCTCAAACTCAATCCAAACGTCGCCGAACTGGCCGTGACCGCCGGACTGTTTCTTGTGTTTGCCCTGTACCTTGACCTTCTTGCGGATGGTCTCGCGGTATGGAACGCGCGGAACCTCCAGCGAAACGGATACGCCAAATTTATTTTTCAGTTTGGAAACCAGCACATCCAGATGCTGCTCGCCCAGGCCGGTGATGACCTGCTGGTGGGTTTCCGCGTTGTTTTCGTAAGCGATGGTCGGGTCCTCCTCGATCAGTCTCTGCAGCGAGGAAGCAACTTTGGCCTCGTCGCCCTTGGCCTGCGGCTTGATGGCCATGCTCAGGCAGGGACGCGGGAAGTTGATCGGGTCAAAGCTGACCACCTTCTTCGGGTCGCACAGGGTGTCGCCGGTCTGGGTGGCGGTGAGCTTGGTGACCGCGCCGATATCGCCGGCGGTGATGTAAGCGGTGTCCTCCTGCTTTTTGCCGATGACATAGATGATCTTGCCCAGCTTCTCCTGCTGGCCGGTGCGCGCATTGACGACCGGAGCGTCGGAGGACAGCTTGCCGGAGATGACCTTGACATAGGACAGCTTGCCGACAAACGGGTCGGCTACGGTCTTAAAGACGTAGGCTGCCAGCGGAGCTTCGTCGGTGCAGTCGATCTCAACCGGCTCGCCCTCTGCGTCGACAGCAACCTCGCCGCCCTTTTCCCATGGGGATGGCAGCAGGTCGACAATGCAGTCCAGCAGCATGTCGATGCCCTGCAGATTGGAGCTGCAGCCGCACAGTACCGGGGAGATCGAGCCGTTGGTGACGCCGGTGTGGACGCCGCGGATGATCTCGTCGCGGGTGAACTGTTCGCCGGAGAAGTATTTTTCAAACAGCGCCTCATCGGTTTCGGCAACCGCTTCGGAGACAGCGGCGGTCAGACCGTCCAGACGGTGACCGAAGTCCGGCATGTCGACCTCGTGCGGCTCGCCCTTTTCGTCATAGGTGTAGGCCTTCATGTCAATGAGGTTGATGTAGGATTGAACCTTTTGATCTTCAACATATGGAACAACGATCGGACATACTGTCGGACCGAAGGTAGCTTTCAATTCTTCAAAGACCTTGTAAAAGTCGGAGTGCTCCACATCCAGCTTGCTGACAAAGAACATGGTCGCCTTGGAGGCGTCCTTGGCCATCTTGTAGGCCTTCTCGGTGCCGACGTCGACGCCGGACTTGCCGGATACGGTGATGAGCAGGCTCTCCACGGCGCGCGCGCCTTCAGCGGCCTCGCCGGCAAAGTCGAATAATCCTGGAGTATCGATCAGGTTGATCTTGGTGCTGCCCCAGGCAAACGGAGCAATCGAGGTGGAGACGGATACCTGGCGCTTGATCTCCTCCGGATCAAAGTCGCAGACGGTATTTCCTTCCGAGATTTTTCCCAATCTATCGCTGGCGCCTGCTTTAAACAGCAGGGCCTCTGCTAATGAAGTCTTTCCCGAGTCACTGTGACCGGTCAAAGCAATGTTTCGAATCCTTCCTGCAAGATATTGTTTCATAGCGGTGTCGCCCCTTTCAAGTTCCCGCTCTGACGGCGGGATCACTATTCAAGTATAACAATTTTTCCGCCCGTTTTCAATATAAAAATGTAGAGTTTACACGATTTTCATAGAGAATAAAAGGGCTCTGTCTTATACAACTTCCACAAAGCTCCCGGCTTTTTTCTACAAAAAACGGCCCCCGATATGGAAAAAGTGCACCGAAAAAACCTCCGCTTTCGGCAAAAAAGCGCAGCCAAAGCGGCTGCGCTTTTCTGGTGGTGAATCGTGTCGTCCTGATAAAAAGGGGAATCATCAGGTTGAAAAGAAGGACGGTGCGGATGAATTGCCGTCCATTTTTATAAACGCCGCGCCCGGCAAAAACGCTACACCTCACCGGGAATATTCACGAATTATTTACATGTCAGAAAAATGGCAGGTTGTGCTGGAACTATGGCGGGCGGTGTGCTATGATAAGGGAAAAAGCGAGAGGGGAATGCAGATGAATTCACAACAGAGAAGGCAGCAGCTTTTGGTTCTGCTGCGGCAGAACAGCGGGCCGGTGAGCGCGACCGCCATCGCCAAAAAGTTTGGCGTCAGCCGGCAGATCATTGTGGGGGATGTGGCGCTGCTGCGGGCGGCAGGGGAACAGATCTCCGCCACGCCGCGCGGCTATGTGCTCAAGCAGGAGCAGAACCTGCAGACCAGGACCATCGCCTGCCGCCACGACGACGAGCACCTGCTGCAGGAGCTGTACATCGCGGTGGACAACGGCTGCGCGGTGCTGGATGTGACGGTGGAGCACCCGATCTATGGGCAGATTTCCGGCCAGCTGCAGGTGTTTTCCCGCTATGACGCCGACCAGTTTTACCACAAGCTCACCACCACCAACGCCCCGCCGCTGTGCGCGCTGACCGGCGGCGTGCACCTGCACACCATCCAGTTTCAGCACGAGGAGGACTTTGAGCGGGTGGTCAGCCGCCTGCGGGAGGAAGGAATCCTCTTTTCCGAGTAGCCCTATTCCTCTGCCTGCGCAAAGCCCATCACGAGCAGCAGTTCCTCTGCGCGCTCGAACGCCTCGGGCGCGACGAAGATTTGCTCCCCCTCAAAGGAGTTGCCCTGATAGAGGTTGATCAGCCCCGCCGCACCAAGGTCGCGCTTGACGGCAGGGATGTTGTTTTCGCGCAGCGCCGCCATCAGCATCTCGGCGGTGAAGTTGTCCGGCGCGGTGTAGAGCAGAAGCATCTGGTAGGTCATGATGAAGCCTCCTTTGTCAAAAGGGGATGGGGAGACAGCGAGGAGAAGATGGGATGAACAAAAGGTTCTTTTCTCCGGCAGCTCCGCCCAGTTTTTTTCTTCATTATAACACAATCGATGAAAGGCTGACAACAGGAGAACGGGGCAGATTGCTGAAACGGAAATGGAGAATATAAAATATTTTACAAAATTAAAAATAATGCCTTGCAAAATAATTTAAATGGCCTTATGGTGAAATGCGGAAAGGAGAATCCGCATGAAACAGAAACATTTACAGGAAAGATTTTTTGCCCAGTTCCCCAATACCGCCGGCATCGTGGTGCTTCGCGATGAGGAGATGGTTTGGGAAGAATACGGGAACGGCTGCTCGGCGTCCAGCCGCCTGCATCTGTACTCGGTGACTAAAAGCGTGGTTTGTGCGCTGGTCGGTATCGCATTGGAAAAGGGCTTGCTGCAAAGCGTGGACCAGCCGCTGCACCAGTTTTTCCCGGACCAGCTGCCGCCGGACAATCCTCTGACCATCCGCCGCCTGCTGACCATGACCGCAGACTATCATTTTAGCGTAGAGCCGTACGAGCAGTATTTTGCAAGCAAGGACCGGGTGCGCTTTTCGCTGCGCTGCCTGCGGGCAGGGGAGCCGGAGGGAGGCTTTCGCTATGCGCCGCTGGTGGGGCCGGACATCCTGACCGGGATTCTGACGCAGATGACGGGACAGAGCGCGCTGGATTTTGCCCGGGAAAACCTGTTTGCTCCGCTGGGAATAGCGGTGGAGAGCCCGCTGCACCTTTCCGCCCGGGAGGAGCTGCTGGCCTTCTACCAGTCCGATACCATCAGCGGCTGGGCGGCCGATGAGAATGGCACCAACTCCGCCGGTTGGGGGCTCACCCTCTCCACCCGGGAACTGGCCCGCATCGGGCAGCTGTATTTGAACCGGGGCGTGTGGAAAGAAAGGCGGATTTTGCCCGAGGACTGGGTGGTGCAGAGCAGCTCGGTGCACAGCCGGTGGGCGCAAGGGGATCTTGGCTACGGCTATCTCTGGTGGGTGATCGACCCGAAGGAGCGGGCCTTTGCCGCCATCGGCGACGCAGGGACGACCCTCTATGTCAATGAAGCGAAGGGGCTGGTGGTTGCCACCACCGCCCGTTTTGTTCCAAATGCGCCGGACCGCATCGGCTTTATCCGGCAGGTGCTGGAGCCGCTGCTGGAGTGAGGGAGGCGCTTTGTCCCGGTGTCCCAAATTGCAAAAAAGAAAACTGCAGCAAACACCCTTGCCGGGAGACAGAAAATTGCCTATAATAAAAGAAAAGAAAATTTCCCCAAAACAAAAGGGGCATCAAAAGACAAAGAAGGGAAGCGGATCCACTATGAAACATATTCTGCTGATCGCCACCGGCGGCACCATCGCCTCCAAGAGCACCGAGAACGGTCTGGCGCCGCAGATTTCCTCCGAGGAGATGCTGGACTATGTGCCGGCGGCGCGGGAGTTCTGCACCATCGACGCCATCCAGATCCTCAACATCGACTCGACCAACCTGCAGCCGGAGCACTGGCTGCTGATGGCCCGCACCGTGCGGGAAAACTATGACAAATATGATGGCTTTGTCATCTGCCACGGCACCGACACCATGGCCTACACCTCGTCGGCGCTGTCCTACCTGATTCAGAATTCGCCCAAGCCAATCATCATCACCGGCGCGCAGAAGCCAATCTCGATGGAGGTCACCGACGCCAAGACAAACCTGCTCGACTCGCTGCGCTTTGCCGCCTGCCCGGACGCGCATGGGGTCTGCATCGTCTTTAACGGCAAGGTCATCGCCGGCACCCGCGCCAAAAAGGTGCACTCCAAGAGCTTCAATGCCTTCGACAGCATCAATTTCCCGGCGCTGGCCACCATCCGCAACAATCAGATTGTGCACTACATCAAGGAGAGCTGCCCCTGCTCCTACCCTGCCTTCTACACCGACATCAACCCCAGGGTCTGCCTGATTAAGCTTATCCCCGGCATGGACCCCGAGCTGCTGACCTGGGTGGGCGAGCACTATGACGCGGTGATCATCGAGAGCTACGGCGTGGGCGGCCTGCCCAGCGGCGAGCACCGGGACTTTTTGTCCGAGGTGGACAAGCTGATTGCCGACGGCAAGATTGTGGTGATGACCACCCAGGTCATGTACGAGGGCAGCGACATGGAGGTCTATGAGGTCGGCCACGTCGCCAAGGAGCGGTACGGCCTGATCGAGTCCTACGACATGACGCTGGAGGCCACCGTCACCAAGCTGATGTGGATCATGGCCCAGACCAAGGACCCGCAGCGCATCAAGGCGATGTTCTACACCACCATCAACCACGACATCCTGTTCCAGTAAGGGAGAGCGGGATGGAAGGTTGGATGAATCGTTGCACCCTCTGCCCGCGGCGGTGCGGGGCGGACCGCACCGTCTCGGTGGGGCGCTGCGGGGTGGGGGAGCAGGTGCGGCTGGCGCGCGCGGCGCTGCACTTCTGGGAGGAGCCGTGCGTCAGCGGGGAGGAAGGCTCGGGGACGGTGTTCTTTTCGGGCTGTTCCTTGGGCTGCGTGTTCTGCCAGAACTACCAGATCAGCGCCGGACATTTCGGCAGGGACATCCCGGTCGAGCGGCTGGCCGAAATCTTTCTGGAGCTGCAGGAGCAGAAGGCCAACAACATCAACCTCGTCACCGGCGGGCACTATATCCCGCAGATTGTCCGGGTGCTGGACCTGGTGCGGGGCAAGCTGCACATCCCGGTGGTTTACAACAGCAGCGGCTACGAGACGGTGGAGGCGCTGCGGATGCTCAAAGGGTATGTGGACGTCTACCTGCCCGACTTAAAATACCGCTCCCCCGAGCGGGGAGCGCGCTATTCCCACGCGCCGGATTACTTTGCGGTGGCGAGTAAGGCCATTTTGGAGATGTTTGACCAGGTGGGGCCGGTGCAGTTTGACGGGCGAGGGATGATTCAGAAGGGGCTGATTGTCCGCCACATGGTGATGCCAAACGGGGTGGAGGACAGCATGGACATCCTGACCTGGATCGCCGGCAACCTGCCGCTCGACGACATTCTGGTCAGTGTGATGAGCCAGTACACCCCTTTTTATAAGAGCGGGGAGTACCCCGAAATCGACCGCCGCCTGACGGCGCAGGAGTATGACCGTGTGCTGGACTGGCTGGACTGCATGGGGATCGAGAACGGCTTTGTGCAGGAATTAAGCTCCGCCAAGGAGGAATATACGCCGGACTTTTCGCTGCAGGGAGTGTAGCGGGAAGGACAGGAAAGGGGAATCGCGATGCGGATCGAGGTTGTTCGTTACACAAAAGAAAAAATCCCAGATGTTGTAGCATTTGAACGTGCCTTGCGGAAAGAAGAAGCGTTCTGGAACTGGGAAATCGATGAAAATTATCGAAAAAAGGTGGAACAGAGCTTCGAGCAAGGCGTGTTCGCCAATTCCATCTCGCTGCTCGCCTATGACGGAGGCCGGGTTGTGGGAAGAATTGATTCCAGCATGATTGCGAGCCATTTCGACGGCTCCGTCAAGGCGTATCTCGATTGGATCTGCGTCATCAAAAGCTGCCGCCACCGCGGTGTGGCGCAGCAGCTGATGCAGAGCCTGCGTGCAGAACTGAAGAAGGAGGGCGTCGATACCCTGGTTGGACTGATTGCCGCCAACGAAGAGGCCCAGCGGTTTTACCACGCCCTGCCAAGGGCGCAGGTGAGGGACGAGGGAATTTGGATCGATATCGGTTAAGGCAGCCTGGAATAAACGGGGAGGGCAACAAAGATGAACACGCCGACAATTGAAACCGAAAGGCTGATTCTGAGAAAATTTACCCTGGATGATCTGGAGGCGATCTATCAGATTTACAGTGACGAGGAGGTGAACTGCTTCCTGCCGTGGTTCCCGCTGAGAAACAGGGAGCAGGCAAGGCGACTGTTTGAGGAAAAATATGCGGCCCTGTATGCCATGCCGTGGGCCTGTGCCTATGCGATCTGCCTGAAACAGGACAACCTCCCGATCGGCTACATCCAGGTTGGAATGGAGGAGCCCCACGACCTGGGCTACGGCCTGCGCAGGGAGTTCTGGCATCGGGGCATTGTGACCGAAGCCGCAAAAGCGGTGGTAGCAAAGCTGAAACAGGACGGCCTGCCCTACCTCACGGCGACGCACGACCAAAACAATCCTCGCAGCGGCGGTGTGATGAAAAATATCGGCATGCGGTACTGCTACTCCTATCAGGAGCAGTGGCAGCCAAAGGACATCCTGGTCACCTTCCGGCTGTACCAGCTGAATCTGGACGGCAGGGAGGAGCGGGTTTATCGAAAATATTGGGATAATTCCGCGGTGCACTTTGTGGAAAAGCTCTGACCGGTGCAGAGCAAAAAAGGGCGGCGGCACATCGTGCCGCCGCCCTTTATCTGTATCGGATTAGAGGCGGTTAAGCGTGTCGATATATTTCTGCTTTGGCTGTACGCCGATCAGGCGCTCCTTCTCCACGCCGTCCACAAAGAAGATGACGGTCGGGATGCTCATGACGCGGAACTGCGAGGCGATGGCTTTGTTGTCGTCGACGTTGACCTTGGCGACGGTCGCCTTGCCGGCAAGCTCCTCGCCCAGCTCGTCGATGACCGGGAGCAGCGACTGGCACGGCATGCACCATGGCGCCCAAAAATCGACCATCACTTTGCCGCTGGAAACGGTCTGATTAAAGTTGTCTGTATTCAAATGTAATACTGCCATAAAATATTCCTCCTTCAACGGATCAGAAGAATCTTCTTCTGTATTAATCATACACCTTTTTGGTATTATTGCAAGGGGGTGCAGCAATATCTTTACAATTTTTTCATGAAATATTCCCCGCAAGCCGGATGAAAAAAGAAAAGAAAAGAGCGGAAGGAAGATTTTTGAAAAAAGAAGAAAAAACCTATTGACATTTCCAAAAAAACGAGTATAATAATATACGTTGTCAGCAGAGAGACAGCAGACATTGCCCGATTGTGTAAGGGTAGCACGACAGACTCTGACTCTGTTTGTCTGGGTTCAAATCCTAGTCGGGCAGCCATCAAATCCCAATCTCTACAGATTGGGATTTGTACTATCCCGGGGTATAGCGCAGTTTGGTAGCGTGCTTGGTTCGGGACCAAGAGGCCGTGGGTTCAAGTCCCGCTACTCCGACCAGAAAGGCGGACGTTAAACACTGGTTTAACGTCCGCTTTTTCGCAGAAGCCCTCCGCTTGTCAACAGGGCGGCGGGCACAAATAAAGACCTTCTCACTCAGAAAAAAGGCTGGCAGATGCCAGCCTTTTTTCCTTTTCTCTCGATAAAGGGGAAGAATTTTGCCCGCCAGCATCGTTTGATAAACAGGGGGACAAATTCTAATTTGTACATGCAGGCAAAATCATGTACAATAAAAAAGCGACAATATCCGAAAGGGAGATGCTTATGTTTCATCGCTTGAAGCAAACGATCGCAGCGCATCCGGTTGCGCTTGCGCTGATCTTTTTCCTTTTTTATTTTGCGGGATTTTTTGGGCTGGAGCAGCTGATCAGCCAGCCAAAGTACATCATCTACTGCGGGCTGGACAGTCTGATCCCCTTTAACGAGTGGTTTATCTTTGCCTATGGCGCCTGGTTTGCGCTCATCCCCTGGGCTCTGATCACCCTGCTCATCCGGGACCGCAGCAGCTATTTTTATCTGTGCGCCGTCATGTTTTCCGGCATGGCCATTAGCTTGCTGCTGTATCTGCTGTTCCCCAACGGTGTGCAGCTGCGTCCCGAGACGATTGCCGGGGACAACATCGCCGCAAGCCTGATGCAGATGGTCTGGGCAGTGGACACCTCCGCCAACGTCTGTCCGTCCATCCACGTCTCCACCACCGTTGCCATCTTTCTGGCAGTGCGGCGCAGCCGGATCTGGCAGCGGCGTTCGCTGGTGGTCGGCGGCTGTGGGGTGCTGGCGGCGCTCATCTGCCTGTCCACCGTCTTTTTAAAACAGCATTCGGTCATCGATGTCCTCTGCGGCATCGCGCTGACGCTGGTGCTGCATCTGGTGGTCAGCCGCCTGATGGCGCGCTCTCAGCTTACTCTGCAGAGCGGACAAGCCGAATGGGTCAGCATCTCGCGCGGCTAATCAGTAAAATCAAAACGGCTCCTTCTGGAAAGAAGGAGCCGTTTTTTTATGCCCGGCTGGCGCCGAGACGATGATAGACCACCGAAATAGGCTTGTACAGCCAGATCGAGATGGACAGGTCAACCATGCTGTGAATCACCGAGCCGACACCGACCAGCAGGAAGATCGAGACAAAGAAGCCCTTGTCGTAGTTTGCCTGCGGCATTGAGCCGCTGATGTAAAACGGCAGCACGATCAGTACCTCGCACACCGCATGCAGCAGGCCAATCAGGAAGGAGAAGCCCAGCGAGGAGCGGATGGTGCGCACCGGCTCGCAGTTGTGCTTCTGCAGGTACCAGGCGCCGATGGTGGCAAAGATAACGTGGGTCAGCGCGCGCAGCACCACTGTCAGCGGGAAGCCGCCCAGCAGAAAGCCCAGCGTGGTGCCCAGCGCCACCGCCGCGGCCATCATGGGGGAGATGAACATCGCGATAAAGACCGGGACATGGCTGGCCAGGGTGAAGGAGGCCGGCTCGATGACGATTTTGATGGGCGAAAACATCGGGATCACAATGCCGATGGCGATCAGCATGCCGGCAAGCGCCAGCTGAAAGGTGTTGGTTTTGCTCTTCATAAAAGGATTCCTCCTCAATCTTTTTTGTTGTCAGGTGTCTTGACACATATCTTCACCCATTATAGCATCGCTTTTGGAAATGTCAAGACGAGAAGGCGGAATTTATGAAAAACGACGAAAATCAAATTTTTCCTCACACTACCACAGTCGTGTATTGACTTTTTGACACGACTGTGGTAGTGTATAAGTAAAGAAACGACTGGAGTCGTGTGAAAGGAGACGACAGCATGGCAATCAAACTGTTTGACTCGGAATTAAAGGTGATGGGTGTACTCTGGCGCGAGGGCGACTGCACCGCCAAACATATCTCGGACGTGCTGGCCCAGGAGACCGGCTGGAAGATGAACACCACCTACACCCTCATCAAGCGCTGCATCGGCAAGGGCGCCATCGAGCGCACCGAACCCAACTTTATGTGCCGCGCCCTCATCCCCAAGGAGCAGGTACAGCAGGACGAAACCAGAGAGCTGATCGATAAGATTTATGACGGTTCGGCGGATCAGCTGTTCGCGGCGCTGCTGGGCAGCCAGAAGCTGAGCAGAGAGCAGATTCAGCGGCTGAAGGAATTGGTGGAGAATTACGAAGCAAAGTAAAAATAAAGTTTTCGTCCACCTTTTTCAAAAGGTGGTGGTATCCAAAGGCAAAGCCTTTGGTCGCACGCCGCAGCGGGCGAAACTCTTTGCAGTTCAAGCGCCTTTTGAAGGGAAAATCTTCAAGACAAAATTGTCTTGAAGATTGGGGAACTTTTTGTAAGAGAAAAAGTTCCCGGCGGGCTGCCGATATGTAGAGCCCCGCAAAACCTCCCGGTGGGAGATTTTGCGGCGATAGACCTGCCAAGCCTGAAAGAGAAGGACGAAAATCTTTTATATAAAAGGAATTTTTCTTTGCTGGCGGCGCGAAAACCGTCCACCGGAAGGTTTTCGCAGATTGTTAAGAACGGAAAGTTTGCTGGGGGTTTTTCTCTTGCAAAAACCCCCTCTTGCAAAAGCGGTTTAAGCGCTTTTGCAATTCACCCGTAAAGGCGCTTGAACGATAAAAATATTTCGAGCTCTGCGGAGCTCGACCAGCAGGCGCTGTCCGCTGGACACTCGCTTCCTTTTGAAAAGGAAACGAAACTTCATATGAACAAGCTCGGTCTCGCGAGGTAGGACTTTGGGTTCCCCCAAAACCAATACGCGAATCGGGTGCAGGCTCAGCCTGCCTTTTGAAAAAGGTGGACGAAAACTTTGATTTAACATTACACAACATGAAAAGAGGTGACCAGGATGGACCTTCTCACGATGAGCCTTTCGGCGGCGGTGATGATCGCCGCAATCGTGATCCTGCGGGCGCTGTTGATCGACCGCCTGCCCAAAACAACCTTCCTGATTTTGTGGGCTGTGGTGCTGCTGCGGCTGCTGGTGCCGGTGTCGGTGCCGTCGGCGTGGAGCGTTTACTCCCTGCTGCAGCCAAAGCAGCAATCCATCCAGACAGTGCAGGAGGAGAGCACTGTTTTACCCCAAGTGGAGCCGGTGGTTTCACAGCCTTCGGCCATCACAACTGAACCTGTAACCCCTGCGGTGGATTCGGCCGCCGGTGAAGCAGAAGAAATCACTGCAACGCCGGCCCGTCAGGAAAGTTCTTCCCCGACGGTGCAGCAGAGCACCCCAACCGAACAGCAGCCGCAGGCAGAAGAAGAAACAAAGCCTGCAATCTCCCTGCCGGTGGAGCCGTCGGCCCTGATCTGGGGAGTTGGTGCGGCGGCGCTGGGATTGTACTTCGCGGTTAGTTACTGGCGGGCCACCCGGGAATTTGATATGTCGCTGCCGGTGGAGCATCCGTTCTGCGGCGAGTGGCTACAGCGGCAAAAGGAGAAGATGCCGCTGCGCCGGCAGATTCGCATCCGGCAGTTTGACCGCATCGGCACGCCGCTGACCTACGGCGTGCGCAGGCCGACCATTCTGCTGCCAAACCAGACGCTGGAGGAGCAGCCCAAAACCCTGACCTATATCCTCACCCACGAGTATGTCCACATCCGGCGGTTCGACTGCGTGAGCAAGCTGCTGCTGAGTGCGGCGCTCTGCCTGCACTGGTTTAACCCGCTGGTCTGGGTGATGTACGTCCTGGCAAACCGCGACCTCGAGCTCTCCTGCGACGAGATGGTGCTGCGTCTGCTGGGAATCGAGAACCGCTCGGCCTACGCGATGGCCCTGCTCGAGATGGAGGAGAAGCGCAGCGGCTTCGGCGCGCTGTACAGTGCCTTTGGAAAAAACGCAATTGAGGAAAGGATCGGTGCCATTATGAAGATGAAGAAACGTTCGCTGCTCAGCGCCGTCATGGCGGTGGTGCTGGTGTTCACCCTGACCGCCTGCCTTGCCACCTCACCGGTGGAGGAAGAGACGAGCGCGCAGACAGCGGAGGAAAAGAATACCATCGAAAGCGAAACCGTATCGGTGACAAGCGAGCTTACAGAAAAAGAGAAAAATCAAATTGGATGGGAGTATAACCGGAAATGGCAACTGGCCGATTATATTCCTTATGGCTTTGCATACAACGAGGAAACAGAAAAGTGGCAGTATCAGGGTCTGGATGTCCACGCCTTTCTGGACCCGGAAAAAGATGTCCATTTGTTTAACAACGAACCAGGTCTCAGCTTTCTGGCAACCTATGACGAAAATGAAAAGCTGAACATCCAGCAGATTACAAAGTTAACGGCGGACGAGCTGTACAGCGAATACTTTGCTTCACCAGTTCTTTATGACAATCGCATCGATCTGTACAAAGACAATCCGGACACCATCTTTGTCGGGCAGTGGAGCGAATTCTCTAAACGCTTCAGTGCCGATCGCTATCTGGAGTTTGGCGTCTCGCTGGACATGGAGAGCAACCTTGTCTACAACGGCGAGCTGGTTCGTTACTTTGTCGATGGCGTCACCCACGAACTCAACGATGGGGACTTCACCCTTGACAGCGACCTTGCAACCCGGCAATCCGAGGAGTGTGTTTATCTGTACGAGTACTATAATCCGGAAGGAACGGTCGACCTGTACACCGTCCACTCGAGAGAAAGAGAAGATTCCCTGGGAGGTCTGTACAGCATTGAGGAGTTCGAACCCTCTGTTCTGGAAGGCAAACAGTTCCAGCTGGTCGACATCGAGGAGCGGGAGGAGCTTAACAGAAAAGTGGAAAATCTGAGCTGGGACGATATGCTGGAAAAGCTCAGCGCGCTTAAAGCGCAGGGCATCACCTATGAAACAATCGGTAAAGACATCCAGATGTACTACAACGGCTACCCCGTTACTCAATTGACTTATAGGGACAATGAGACACTCGGCTACCAGACTTTCACCTCAGTGAATCCCCCAGAAAGTACAAGAGCGTCGGTTACAGTCAGAGTGAATGTGCAGTCTGACGGTGAGGTGCAGATTGAACAGGGCAAACCGGGCGGCGCGGAGATGTGGAAGGTCGATGGCCGCATCTTTTACGACGAGGAGCAGGGCGTCTGGACCTATCAGGATCAGGTGATTCGTTACTTTGTCAACGGCGTGGATGGGCAGTTCCCGACCCTGCTGCAGGAGGACGGAACGGTTAGTGTTCGGGTCATCTACGACGAAAACAACTATATCTCCGGCCTGGAAACCATCCCCAACGAGCAGGCGCAGGCGCTTTGGGAGCAGGCCGAAGCGGCGGATGGCCAGACTGAGCAGACTGAGCCGACAGTGCAGCCTACACAGACGCAGCAGCTTGCCACTGACACCACAACCGCCGCAGCGCCGATTGCTCCAGTGCAGGAGACAACGATGGTGGAGGATGTGAGCCATGCTGGCGACACCAACAGCCGCAGATATTGGGCGCCGGAAGGCGCGCCGGTGACCTGCTCGGTGGCCGGTGAGGTGGTTGCCAGCGGCTGGGAAAGCGGCTATGGCAACCGTGTACAGGTGCAGGATGCAAGCGGCATCATCTGGACCTACGCGCATCTCAAGGAGATCAGCGCCCAGCAGGGTGATCAGCTGCAGGCGGGTGAGCAGCTTGGTACCGTCGGCCACACCGGCAACGCGGGCAGCCCGACAACCTACTGCCTTGGACTGTATGCCGAGAAGGACGGGCAGGAACTGAATGTGGCGCAGCTGTTTGCAAGAGGAGAAGAAATTTCCCTGTAACCCCATTGACCCCACCAAGAAAGGAACGGTGCAGTGATGAAGATGAAAAGACGTTTGTTGACGGCCCTTGCCACCGCGGTGCTGGCGGCGGCAGCCACCCTGACCATCTTTGCGGCCTCCCCGAAGGACGAGGCGGCCATCCGCTATCTCGAGCAGCAGCCGCTGCCGCTGGATTCGATTATCATGCGCCTGGACGCGCTGGAGCCGTACGGCGTCAGCTATGAGCAGACCGGCGGCGGACTACAGATGTACTACAACGGCTACCCCGTTACCCGGATGACCTACTGGGACGCGGACACCAAGCCCGGCCCCGGCTACACCTTTACTTCAATCAACCCGCCGGAGCCGACCAGAGCCTCCATCACCCTGCGCGTCCGCCTTTCCGCCACCGGGGATGTCCACATCGAACAGGGCAAGCCGGGCAGCGCGGAGATGTGGAAGGTCGATGGCCGCATCCTTTACGACGAGGAGCAGGGCGTCTGGACCTATCAGGACCAGGTGATTCGCTACTTTGTCAACGGCGTGGACGGGCAGTTCCCGACCCTGCTGCAGGAGGACGGAACGGTCAGCGTGCAGGTGACCTACGACCAGAATCATTACGTCACCGGCGTGCAGGAAATCTCCAATGAACAGGCCGCGCAATTGATGGAGCAGGCGCTGGCAAAATAGCCCGCCTTCCATCCGTCATAAAAACAGGAAACAGGAACCGATTGTTGACAAAGAAAGGACAGGGATCACGATGAAAAAGAAATTGACCATGATGAGCGTATTGGCAGCCCTGGTGGTAGCGGCGGGAGCGTTCACCGTCTTTGCCGCTTCGCCAAAACAGGAGCCGGTGCCCGGCCTCTCGCAGGAGCAGACAACCGCCGCCCAGACAGAGGAAAGTGAGCCGGTTGTCGGCCAGTCCGAGCAGGAGGTGGAACAGTTTATGGTCGGCTACTGGGCCGAGCCGCAGGATTTATATGTAGACGATTACCTCAGCTTTGGCCTGAGCTTTGACAGCCAGGGCAGACTGCTGTATCAGGGCGAGCTGGTGCGCTTCTTCATCGACGGTGCCACCGAGCAGCCGCACGACGGCAGCTACACCATCGACGACATCCAGTACACAAACGAACGATGTGCCTCTTTGTACGAATACTGCAACGAGGAAGGCACCATCGACCTGTACAGCATCCGCGAAATCGACCCGACCGCCACAGAAGGCTGTCATGGCCTCGGCGAGATGACCGGCATCGGGGTCTACGACCCGGCCACCTTTGACCAGCGCAGCTTTGTTTACTGGACCGATTTGGAGAACTAACAGGAACAGGCAGCCGCCAACCTTCGGCCAATGCCTGGAATCAGATCGATCACAACGACATTTTGAATTGACATAACAAGTTCACCACACCACCCCCGAAGGGCCCCGCAGATTTTCTGCGGGGCCCTTTGGGGCTTTGCAGGGGTGGACGGATTTGTTCCCTTCACCCTTACCCCAAAACAAGAAAAAAGTTGCACGCTGCCATGCAACTTTTTTCCCTGACGGCAAAATTTTTACTCTGCCTGCGATTTTGCCAAAGGGCCAAAAGGGAAGCGGCCGCGAGGGAAGCGGCTCGACCTTCTCCAAAGACTTGATTATAAAGCCAAAAGAGGTTATAATAAGAGGGCAAACAGGGGCCGCGGACAGCGGCGCCATTATTATCATAGGAGATGAATCACATGAGTGAAGCAACCGGCTGCTCTGGCAGCTGCGCATCCTGCCCAAGCAAAGGCAACTGCGGCAAGCCGCAAAGCCTGCTGGAACCGGCCAACAGCTTGAGCGATATCAAAAAGGTCATCGCCGTCGTCAGCGGCAAGGGCGGCGTCGGCAAATCGATGGTCACTTCCTCCCTGGCTGTCATGATGCAGCGCAGAGGTTTTTCCACCGCCATCCTGGACGCGGACGTCACCGGCCCGTCCATCCCGAAGATCTTCGGCGTCACCGGCCGCGCGCAGGGCACCGAGCTGGGCATTGATCCGCGCCTGACCTCCAAGGGCACCGAGATCATGTCGGTCAACCTCCTGCTGGAGCACACCGACGACCCGGTCGTCTGGAGAGGCCCGGTCATTGCCGGCACCGTCAAACAGTTCTGGAGCGATGTTGTCTGGGGCGCTGTGGATTATATGTTCGTCGACATGCCGCCGGGAACCGGTGACGTTCCGCTGACCGTCTTTCAGTCGCTGCCGGTAGACGGCATCGTCATCGTTACCTCCCCGCAGGACCTGGTTTCGATGATTGTCAAAAAAGCCTGCAAGATGGCCAAACTGATGAACATCCCGGTTGTGGGAATTGTGGAGAACATGAGCTACCTGATCTGCCCGGACTGCGGCAAGAAGATCGACATCTTCGGCCACAGCAAGCTCGAGGAGGTCGCCAAAGAGACCGGCCTGGACATTTTGGGCCGCATGCCGATCGACCCGAAGCTGGCCGAGCTGTGCGACGAGGGCAGAATCGAGGAAATGCCGGTCGAGTATCTGGAGAGCGCAGTGGACAAGCTGATCGCTCTGCCAAACCGCAAATTCGAGGACTAGTTTTTTCTGTTCCATTTGAAGGAGCGTCAAAAGGGACGCGGGCTTTGTGCCCGCGTCCCTTTTTGATGCGCTTTTTTGCCTTACCCCTCCAGCTCATAAAGCCGGTACAGCCTGCGGACCCATTTTTCCCGGAACACAGCCCGGAAGAAAGCCCGTTCCCATCCCGGCAGCTCGTCTGCCAAGCGGGCGGGGACGAGGGAATGCTCCGCCTCGACCCGGATGCCGGTTCCGGCGGCGAGCGACGGCAGGTCGTCGATGCCGTACAGGGTGGTGACGCCGACCTCGTTGACGGGATTTTTATATTTTGAAGCTCTGGCTGCCCATTCGGTGTAGCAGTCTATCAGCAGATAAACGGCGGGGTAACGCTCATGCAAAAAGGCCAGAAGGGCGTGGAGCTGCCCGGCGGTCAGGTACATGCTGATCCCCTCGAGCAGGACGATGGCGCAGGGCGACTGCGGCAGTTTTTGCAGCTCCTCAACTTTGGAGGCGTCCAGTCCCATCATTCGATAGCGTTCAGTTGGCGCAAAGTAGCGGCTCCGCTGCCGGATGACCTCCGGGAAGTCCGCATCGATCCATTCGCGGTACGGCTCCTTGACCCGCAGGCACCGGCTGTCCAGCCCACAGCCGATGTGCAGAACGAGGGCGTCCGGGTGGAGTGCAAGCATCCGGTCGGCCCAATCGTCGAAGACTCTGGCCCGCATCGCCATAAAATAGGCCAGCCACCGAGATTTTGCCTTTCCGGTAATCGCAAAGGCTTGCTTCCCCCAGATTTCTTCCGCCTTCTGGTCGCGGAGGATGAGCCTTTTTTGGCTCACCTGCGCCTTGCCGTAAAGCGGGATAAACAGCGTTTTGTTGACCTCGTTCATCGCCTTGCCTCCATTTTTGTTTTTTGCGCCTTGCTGATTTCATTATACAATAGCGGCCTGCGGCTGCAAATGGGAAAACGAAAAAAATGTGGATTTTTCCGCCGCGGCTGGGCAAACTTTCTAATAAAAAAGCGTTGAAAAACGGAGGTGGGGCTGGGGTGATACCGGTGATTTTGTTGGGAGACAGCGGGGACAACCAGCTGTGCGCGGCGTTGCAGGGGCTGTTGCGGCAGCGCTGCGGCTGGCACGTTGATGGGGAATTTTTCTGGCACGCGGACGCGGATGTGCTGCTGCTGGACCTGCCATCCCCCGCGCATCTGGATGCCGGCGGCGGACTGGTGGTGCTGAAAGAGAGCTTTGAGAGTGCCGACGCGCCCGCACACCTGCTGCACGCCAGCTGCATCGTCCCGTTTGGGCACCCGGCTGCGGACGAGTTTGTGCGGGCCTGCGGTTTGCCCAGCGTTTATTGCGGCGGCAGCGGGGGCGACCTGACCCTTTCCAGCGCGCAGGAGCAGACGGTGCTCACCCTGCAGAGGCAGCTTCGGCGGCTGGACGGCGCCGAGGTGGCGGCAGGGGACTTTGTCACCGCCCTGCCCGAACAGTTGAGCCCCTGCGAGCAGCTGTGCTGCGCGGCGGTGCTGCTGATGCTGGGGGAGAAGCTGCCGGAGGGATAGCAATTTTTGATGACAAAAAATACCGCTTATAAAAAGAAAGTGCCTGCGCCATACTATTACTGCAAACGCAAAGAGCGGTTTAGAACAAACAGGCAAAGCCGCCGTCAAATCAAGAAAAACGAAAAGTTTAAGGAGTGTATGATTTTATGGCTAGCAACAAGTACAACACCAGCAACAATAGATTGGTTGTTCCAGAGGCGCAGGAAGCGATGAACAAGTTTAAGATGGAAGCTGCCAACGAGGTTGGTGTCAACCTCAAGCAGGGCTACAACGGCGACCTGACCTCCCGTGAGGCCGGTTCCGTCGGCGGCCAGATGGTCAAGAAGATGATCGAGGCTTACGAGAATTCCATCAAATAAGGAAAAATCCTCGTGACGGGGAGGCGGGAAAGGGATTCCTTTCCCGCCTCCTTTTGCTTCTTTGCGAGGGGCGGTGCCCCCTCGGGAGCAAGTCGACAGACTCGGCTCCTGCTCCCACCAGTGGGCCTACCCGGCCCACACCCGGGGTTCCTTTCGTTTCACGACGAAAGGAACCAAAGGCGTGCCGGGGCTGTGCCCCTGGACCCCCTGAGGGGGGGCACGTTGTTCCCCCCCTGCGGCGTTGCCGCACCCCCCAAATAGGGTTTCAGATACAGAAAAAGACCGATTTGCCACTTTGAGTTTGTGAGTGAATCAGTCTTGTCTTTCCTTTGGTTTCATCAAGGGAACACTTTCTATTTTCAATCCGTGGCGCGGTGGGTGGCCATCGAGGATGCTTGAGGGTTTAAGTTATCACAACCAATACCGCAAGGGTAGGGGGCGGGGGAATCCAAGGGGGTCCGCCCCCTTGTGCCGGGGGTCCAGGGACCAGAAGGTCCCTGGCGTATCTTTGCCTACTTTCTCTACGCGAGAAAGTAGGCCGGGGTATGGGGCGGAGCGCCCATACAAGGGAGGAGCGCAGAGGAGGGCCTGCCCTCCTCGCAAAGGGGCCGCGGGGATGCGCTGCGCTCTCCCCGCAAAATAAACCCAAAACCTCACGGTTTATAAAATATGATAACACTTTTACAAAAAGAAAATGATAGATGCCCTGCCTGCTCAGCCGCCAGGAAGCAGTCAGACAGACAATAGCAGCAGGTGAAGGTGGGAAGAAGGATGAGCAGGTTGCAAGAAGAAGGAGGGAGCCGCTTTGTACAAAAGGGATAATTTCAGAAAAAGGCTGGTAATTTTGACGTTTTTTCAGAAAAAATTTTTCTGAATTTGCACTCGCAATTGTATTGTTTTGTATGAAATGTATAAATGAAGGGGTGGCAAAGGGCAGAAAGCGACGGAAAATTGAAAAAACCATTGCGGACAAAGCAGGGAAAGCAGAATGGAAAAACTGGAAAAGAAAAGCGGGGGATCCGTCATTTTGAGCGAGTAAAAAGGGGGTAAAACAGGGGAGCGGAGTTATTAAAAAATGGCGTTATAAAAGGGAAAAATGGCATACTGGACGATGGATGTTCTATGGGAAGGGGATCTTGGCCTGCAGGAAAAGGGACAGAAAGACGTCAAAAAGGAGGACGAGTCAATCTGTACAGTTTTATGTGATTTTTTTGACAATTTGATAAAATGCACAAAAAAGCAACTTTTCAAAATTTTGACAATTCGTGAATTAAATATTAACATAGAAGGAAGAGATGACACCCGGCGGGGTGTTATAAAATGTTATCTTTATGTTAACAAAGAAGGGAATGGAAACAATATGGATTTAACCATCCTGGCTCCTATCGGAGCTGTACTGGCCCTGCTTTTTGCGATCTACCAGGCAAAACGGGTCATGAAAGAGGACGAGGGCACCGACCTGATGAAGTCCCTCTCCCAGAAAATCCGCACCGGCGCGGACGCTTACCTCAAACGGCAGTATAAGACCGTCGCGGTGGTCTTTGTCGTTCTGGTCATCGTCTTTGTCGTCCTGGCTTTCCTGGGACAGGTCAACATGTTTGTGCCGGTCGCCTTTGTAACAGGCGGCGTCTTCTCCGCTCTGTCCGGCTACTTCGGCATGAAGATTGCCACTGCGGCCAATGCCAGAACCGCAAACGCTGCGCACCATAGCCTGAACAAAGGCCTGCGCGTCGCGTTCTCTGCCGGTTCGGTTATGGGTTTCACCGTTGTCGGCCTGGGCCTGCTGGACACCTCGATCTGGTACTACATCCTGCGTGCCGTTTACGGCAATGACGCGCAGACCATCGCTTCCGCTATGGTTACCTTCAGCATGGGCGCTTCCACCATGGCGCTGTTTGCCCGTGTCGGCGGCGGTATCTTCACCAAGGCCGCTGACGTCGGCGCTGACCTGGTCGGCAAGGTAGAGGCCGGCATTCCGGAAGATGACCCGAGAAACCCTGCGGTTATCGCGGATAACGTCGGCGATAACGTCGGCGACGTTGCCGGTATGGGCGCTGACCTGTACGAGTCCTACGCGGGTGCAAGACTGTCCGCTATGGCGCTGGGCGTTTCCGCTGGCCTGGGCTTCCAGGGCATGATGATCCCGATGGCGCTGTGCGCGCTGGGCATCTTCGCTTCGATCATCGGTTCCTTCTTTGTCAAGACCGATGAGAACGCCAGCCAGAAAAACCTGCTTTCCGCGCTGCGCCGCGGCACCAACATCAGCGGCATTCTGGTCGCAATCGGCGCCTTCCTGCTGATCTACTTCACCTTCGGCATGGAGCAGATCGGTCTGTTCATCGCCATCATCGCCGGTCTGCTCGCCGGCATCCTGATCGGTTACTTCACCGAGTACTACACCTCTGACACCTACAAACCGACCCAGAAGCTGGCGGACACCTCCGAGACCGGTTCCGCAACCCTGATTATCGGCGGTCTGGGCCTCGGCATGAAATCCACCGCAATCCCGGTTATCCTGGTCGGCATCGCGGTACTGGTCAGCTACTTTATCTGCGGCGGCGCGGCTAACTTCAACGCCGGTCTGTACGGCGTAGCGCTGTCGGCAGTCGGCATGCTGTCCACCCTGGGCATCACTCTGGCCACCGACGCTTACGGTCCTGTTGCGGACAACGCGGGCGGCATCGCAGAGATGGCCGGCCTTGGCGAAGAGGTTCGCAACCGCACCGACGCCCTGGACTCGCTGGGCAACACTACCGCTGCCACCGGCAAAGGCTTTGCGATCGGCTCCGCCGCGCTGACCGCTCTGGCCCTGGTTGCTTCCTACATCGATCAGGTTCGCCTGATTGCTCCTGACTACAACTTCGACCTGTCCATCCTCAACCCGCCGGTTCTGATCGGCCTGCTCATCGGCGCAATGCTGCCGTTTGTCTTTGCGGCTCTGACCATGGAGTCGGTTGGCCGCGCCGCACAGAGCATCGTTGTGGAGGTTCGCCGTCAGTTCAAGTCCATCCCTGGCCTGATGGAAGGCAAAGCGGAGCCGGACTACAGAAGCTGCGTCGACCTGTGCACCAAGTCTGCGCTGCATGAGATGGTTCTGCCATCCATCCTGGCCATCGTTGTTCCGGTTGTTGTCGGCCTGCTGATGGGCGTTGTCGGTGTAACCGGCATGCTGGCAGGCGCTACCGCCAGCGGTTTTGTTCTGGCGATCATGATGTCCAACTCGGGCGGCGCATGGGACAACGCGAAGAAGTACATCGAGTCCGGCCACCACGGCGGCAAGGGCTCTCCGGAGCACAAAGCGGCTGTTGTTGGCGACACGGTAGGCGACCCATTCAAGGATACCTCCGGTCCATCCATCAACATCCTCATCAAGCTGCTCTCGATTGTTTCGATCGTATTTGCAGCGGTTGTCGCGAATTTCTCCTTGATTAAGTAATCAAACCAATAAACCAAACCAAAAGGCAGCGTCCATTGCGGGCGCTGCCTTTTGGTTTTTGGGGCTCTTCGCGGGCCCGTGGCGGCAGCGGCAGCTGCTGCCGTGGGCCTCTACCCTGATGCGAGGAGGGCGTTGCCCTCCTCTGCACTCCTCCCATGGGAGGGCGCTCCGCCCTGCACCCCGGCTTACTACTTTACGATGCGAGGGGCTACGCCCCTCTGCACTCCCCGAGGGGAGGGCGCTCCGCCCCTCCGACCCCGGGTGACTTTCCCGTCGCGGGGAAAGTCACCAAAGGCGCGCCAAGGGCTTCGCCCTTTGGAATCCCCTGAGGGGGACAGAGCGAAAAGTGTTTCACTTTTCGCTCTCGCTCCCCCTGCAGCACATTGTGCTGCTACCCCCTAAAAAGGGATTCAGCCACAGAAAAAGACCGATTTGCCACTTTGAGATTGGGGGCAAACCGGTCTTATTTTTTCCTTTGGCTTGTTCGAGGGAACACTTTCTGATTTCAAACCGTGGTTCATGGGATTTTTCACAAAAGCCCAATCTTTAGAATAAATCCGCTAAAGCACAATTGTTTAATTAAACCAATAATATCGTTCGATTAAACTTATAAATAAGCATATTGTATAAATAGGTGGATTAATTTTCATGGAACAAAGGAATGGAATGTGATAAAAAAGTGTGTTATACTCAAAAGAAAACGAAAAAAGTAGGAGGATGCAATTATGAAAAAATATGGCATGAAGTTCATTCGGATATTGCTTTTCTCCCTCTCCCTGCTTCTCCTGACCGGCTGCCAGCAGGCGCAAAGGCCGTTCGACCACAGCTTTCTATCCTTTGAGGAGATATTCCAAAACTCTTTAGACCCGGAGCTGCCGTCGTTTAGTGCGGCTCCCGGCGCTAAAATCGGTTACGGACTTCCCGGTTCTCCGGGATTTAAAATTGGCCGCTTTCCTTCCCCGGAGGAAGGGGTTATCCGGGGCGGGTTTTACATCCTGAACATCGGCGATGTGCTGGATGAGACCCTGCCGGAGGACGCGGCAGTCAGAGGTGTCTATCTGATTACCTATGAAAAAATAAAAGACGGCGTTCGGCTAAACAATATTTCCCTCTCGATTGAGAGCGACATCGAAATTCAGGATTTTGCCCTCCAGCTTCCCGGCCCGGAGATGGAGACGATCCCCCTGACCACCGGTGAAGTGCAGGACATCACACTGAATATAGAACGGATTGGAGAGAGCTATCAGCACGATTTTTCTCACAGTGGCCTTTGGTTGGATGGGACGATTGTCCGTGAGGGAAAAGAACACGAGATTTCAGGAATGTCTTTGTAACAAAACAGCAGAAGCCCCGCGGGGCTTCTGCTGTTTTTGTCTGCGCTTATTTAAAAAATCTTTGGGAAGACCCCTCTTCCCCCCAACCCCTCCTCAATGCGGAGAAGCTGATTGTACTTCGCCGTCCGCTCCCCGCGGCAGGGGGCGCCGGTCTTGATCTGCCCCGCGCCGCAGGCCACCGCGATGTCCGCGATGGTGCTGTCCTCGGTCTCGCCGGAGCGGTGGGAGAGGATGGTGCGGTAGCCCGCCTGCTGCGCCAGGCGCACCGCCTCGAGGGTCTGGGTGAGGGTGCCGATCTGGTTGGGTTTTATCAGCACCGCGTTGGCCGCCTTCATCGCCACGCCCTCGGCGATGCGTTTGGGATTGGTGACAAACAGGTCATCCCCCACAATCTGCACCCGGGAGCCTAACCGGTGGTTGATCTGCACAAAGCCCTGCCAGTCGTTTTCGCCCAGCGGGTCCTCAATCGAGCGGATGGGGTATTTGGCGCACAGGCCCTCCCAGTGGGAGATCAGCTCCCCGGTCGTGTAGGAGAGCTGGGCCTTGGGCAGGGTGTAGCGCGGCTCACCGCCCTCCTCGGACGGAACCACCCACTCGGAGGAGGCGGCGTCCAGCCCCAGCACAAAGTCCTGCCCCGGCACAAAGCCCGCCCGGTCAAACGCCTGCATAATCAGCGAGAGCGCCTCGTCCTCGCCCGGAATGTTGGGGGCAAAGCCGCCCTCGTCCCCCACCGAGGTGGAGAGACCCTTTTCCTTGAGCAGCTCCTTGAGCCGGTGGTAGACCCGGCAGCACCATTCCAGCGCCTGGGAGAAGGACTGCGCGCCGCAGGGGATGACCATAAACTCCTGCACGTCCAGGCTGTTGGCCGCGTGGACGCCGCCGTTTAAAATGTTCATCATCGGCATCGGCAGGGTGTTGGCCAGCGCCCCGCCCAGATACCGGTAGAGCGGGAGGTGGTAGGACAGCGCCGCCGCCTTGGCGCAGGCCAGCGACACCGAGAGCATCGCGTTGGAGCCGAGTTTTTTGCCGGTCTTGGGGTCGGTGAGGGAGCAGAGAATCTCATCGACCTGCTGCTGGCAGGAGGCGTCGCGGGCCAGCAGCGCCGGGGCGATCAGCTCCTTCACCTGCGCCACGGCCTGCTGCACCCCCTTGCCGAGATAGCGGGCGGGGTCGTTGTCGCGCAGCTCGGGCGCTTCGTACTCGCCGGTGGAGGCGCCGGAAGGCGCCGCTGCGCGCGCTGCGCTGCCGTCGGCGAGAATCACCACCGCCTCGACGGTCGGGTTGCTGCGGGAGTCGAGAATCTCGCGCGCCTTCACGGTTTGAATCTGTCGTTTTGTTGTGCTCATCAGAATCCTTCCTTTCTGGGACTGCGAATTTTTTCAGGGAATCTTTCCACTATTTTGTCCGGTGGGATTGCTTTTTATGACACCTGTATTCTATAATAGAAAAAAGAACACGGTATGAATGAAAGCCCAAAAAGAAGAGCAAGCTAACAGAAAACGAAGCCGCAAAAAGTTAGCTGCGGCTTGCAAAAGGGAACCTTCCCGGAAAGGTGGAGAGAAGATGAATCGAACAGGAGATTCTTTGTCAAAAAAATGTTTGGCCCTGCTGCTGGCGGCCTGCCTGATTGCGCCCGCGCTGACCGGCTGCCAGCGGTTGGCCGAGGAGGCGCCCGGCGCTTCGGAGGAAGAAACAGCACCGGAAGCGCCGCAGGCGCAGCAGCCGGAGGATGAAAACGGCGCGGGACTCTCGCAGGAGGACAAGACTTCGGGCGAGGTGGAGCTGGAAGCGGACGATAAGCTCTCGGCAGCAGCGCCGGATTCTTCCGAGGAAGAATCCGCTGAGGGACCGGAGGCGGAAGCGGAATTGACCGGGGAGCAGCCGGCGCAGGAGGTTGATACAACCCCGCAGACGCAGCAGCCCGCTTCCCAGACCGGCGCGCAGGGGTTGGATACCACTAAGCTCGGCTGGGGGCCGGGCGGACCGGTCGATGCGGACAACCGCCCCGACGGCGCGACCGTCTATCAGGAGAAGTACGGGCAGTACGCTGCCGACTTCATCCGGGAAAATAACCAAAACATCTACCTGACCTTCGATGAGGGGTACGAGAACGGCTACACCGACGACATCCTCGACACCCTCAAGGAGAAGGGGGTGCAGGCGGTATTTTTTGTCACCATGCCCTATGTGCAGTCCGAGCCGGAGCTGGTGCAGCGGATGATCGACGAGGGGCACATCGTGGGCAACCACAGCGTCAACCACCCCTCCTTCCCGGAGATTTCCTTCGAGGAGTGCCAGCAGGAAATCATGGAGCTGCACGACTATGTCAAGGAAAATTTCGGCTATGAGATGAGCCTGTTCCGCTTCCCGATGGGCGAGTTTTCGGAGGCGGACTTAAAGGTGGTGCAGGACCTCGGCTACCGCAGCGTGTTCTGGAGCTTTGCCTACCGCGACTGGCTGGTGGACGAGCAGCCCGACCCGCAGGAGGCGATTGCCACCATCGAGGATAAATGCCACCCCGGCGCCATCTACCTGCTGCACGCGGTGTCCGAGACCAATGCCCAAATTCTTGGGCAGGTGATCGACGACCTGCGGGGGGAGGGGTATGTTTTTTGCGCCTATCGGTAGGCGCTGCCCTTTTTGCGAGGGGGCGTCAGCCCCTCGCAAATTTTACAGAAATTCAATTGCATTCTCGATGCATCTTCTGTTATGATAGGGACATGCTACTACATGGTTCTAGATCAAATCCAACCATGCCCCGCAATCCAAACAGGAGGTCATCCCATGAACGAGAAGAAAATCAACCAGGATATCTATTACGCCTACGGCAGCAACCTCAACCTTCGCCAGATGGCGCGGCGCTGCCCCACCGCAGAGCTGCTGGGCACCGGGGTTATCCCGGACTATGAGTTGCTGTTCCGCGGCCGCGAGGAGGGCAAGTCCTACCTCACCGTCCGCCCCTGCCCGGGCGCGCAGGTGCCGGTGGCGGCCTTCTCGGTACAGCCGTCGGATGTACATAAGCTGGACCTGTACGAGGACGTGCCCAGCGGCCTGTACCGCATCGAGCCCATCGCCACCGAGATTTCCCGCGGCGACAGCCGCTGCGGCGTGCTGGAAGGCTTCTGGTACGTGATGAACGACGACCGCCGCCTGCCGCCGTCGCAGGAGTACTGGGACGCCATCGTCGAGGGGTACCACGACATGGGGTTTGATGTAACGCTTTTGGAAAAAGCGTTGGAAAAGTAGGTTTCCCTTGCGGGGAGAACGCAGTGTATCCCCGCAGCCCCGAGGGAAGCGGGGGCTTTTTGCGAGGGGCGGCCTTCGGCCCCCCTCTGCGCTCCCCATTGAGCGGGCGCTCCGCCCCGCGCCCCGGCCTACTTTCATTTCAGGCAACTTGTCAAGTCAAGTGCAACAGCAAATTGGAAAAGATTTCAGAGGGGGA
>OGGQ01000340.1_pt1 | contig 68553 bp, 71 predicted proteins | sample 1571191 | NCBI WGS metagenome assembly OGGQ01 (sample SAMEA2582061, study PRJEB24529) | metagenome | biome: Human gut stool | place: China | collected 2011
GGGTCAGGTCCCCGCCCTCTTTCCCCACCACTTCGCCCAGCCACTTTTTGATTTTCGGGTCGTTCACATTGTCGTTGTATACCCAATTCTCGTTGCCGGTGTTGTAGGGCGGATCAATGTAGATGCACTTCACCCGGCCCTCATACCGTGGCAGCAGGGCCTTCAGCGCGTCCAGATTATCCCCGTGGATGATCATGTTCTCACTGCCGTTGCGCCCCAGGGCGGCTTCTCTTGCGCCTTCGGCGCAATTCACCTTCTCCTCGGCGTGCTGGCCGCTCTCGTCAAAGCTGTACTGCCGGTCAAGCACCCGGAACGGTACCTCCTGATGGTGGTTGATGACCTTCTCTTTTCCAATCCATTCCAATGTTGGCATGGGTCGTTCCTCCCTGTCGCTGTTGTCGCAAAAGACCTGTCCCGTATCGGGAGGGCCGTATTTTGTCCAATCGAACCCACGCTGAGGTGTGGGAACCTTAATTTCGAGTCCGGGCCGCTGTCAGGCGACCAGTGTTTTCAGCACATCCATGATCTGGCTGTACTCAATGTGGGCGGCATAGGCAAACTGCTTGCGGTACTTTTCCCACATGGCTTTGAGTTCCCGGCTGCTCTCGATGTTGTGCAGAATGGCGGACACATCCGCAATCTGATGAGCTGTGCCGCGATGGGTTGCGGTGACGTTTAACGCTTCGACAAACACAGCCTTGTCAAATTTCTGTGTGGTTGCCAAAATGTACGCATCATAAAAATCTCTAGGGCGGGTGTTGAACACACCACGCCGCAGGATGGTCTCCACCTTTTCCGCCATGACGGTTTCGATGTTGTATGCCCACAGCTCATAGGATTTTTCGTCATCGAAAATTTCTGAAAACCGGTACTGCACCGCGTGGGGCGTGATGGCATCTCCTGTGGAGACATCGATGCTCAGCGGGGTAATCAGCGTGTCAAAATGGGCGTTCAGCATCACACGGTAGCCGCCATAAATATCATCCTCCCGGATGGGCGAGATTTTCACTACCTCAAAGGTCACACCGTCGTCAAAGGGCACGGCGGCCACCTGTTCCAGTGCACTGCGGATGGCCTCTGGGGTCAAGGGCAGATTTTTCAGTGTGGTATCCAAATCCATTGTTGCCCGGTTATCCAGCCCCACGATAGCCGCCACCAGCATCCCGCCTTTCAGCACAAACTTGTCTTTGTATACTGAGGCCGCAAGCCGGACAAGAAGCCGCTCGAACATATAGTTCTGCAAAATGACCTGCGCCGGGATATTTTTCTGCTTGGCGATGTTGCGGATTTTCGCTTTCAGGCTCATGGCATTGCTCACAGTAACACCTCCAGATATTGACGCAGTACACCAGACACCCGCATCTGACGGGCGTACTCATCCAGCCGGTTCAAATCCTTCTTTGGGCTGGCAGCGTACCGTTTCAGCGCCGATAAAAATGTCTCCGTCCCGATTTTGTTGCGGCTGCGGATTACATCGCAGATGGTGCGCTCCAAATCGTAGCAGGGAACGGGGTTCCCGGCGGGGGTTTGCACCATCGTTTTACCCAACTCGAACAACTCTGGTTTGATGTAGTACACCTTGCACTCCGCTTTGATGGCCGCAGACGGGATGCAGCCGGAGGGTGCGGTGACGGTGTGCTCAAAGGGTGTCCGGTCGGAAATTCCATGAAGAAACAGCGCCGTCTCGTGGGAAAAAATAATGTTTTTCGACCGGCGGCTGATGGACAGTAATTCGTCCTGCATATCCTCCGGGAGAACATATTGCCCCTTGACGATGCGGTGAATCTTTTCCGCCTTGCACAGCTTGTAGAGCATCGCCTTGGAAATGCCGTGCTGCGCCGCTGTTTTCGTTTCGATAATGCCGCCGTTTTTATTTGCAATCGCAGCAAGTTCTGTCATATAGTCCATCCGCTCACCTCGCAGCAACAATCTGATAATAGTATATCTAAAATCACGATGATAGTCAACGGCGATAGTGAAACTATACGCATAAAATTGAATTTAATATTATGATTTTAGTCAACAGCCTTGCATAAAATCAATGGGGTTTGGGTGCTCCCAACAAGAACAAATGGGCAGACTGGCCAACAGGCCGGAGCACACATTTCGCCGCTGTGTACGGACAGCGGCTGTGCTTGCTGTTCTCTGAAATCTCATATCCGCAGATCACGATGCTTCCGCTTTTTCCAAGGCCGGGAGCATTTTTATTTTCACTTTTTTCAAGCAGACCCCTGTTTTTCTCGGAGAAAATGTCCGTTGTAAATTGAAAAGTATTTTTGGGGGATCCCCCCCAATTCACAAAAAATTGTCCGTTGTAAAGTGAGAGAGATTTTTTCTGAGCGGGTACCAAGTTTCCCGCTTGAAATGTCCGTTGTAGTTTGAAGGAGGCGAATATCCAATGGCTGAACGCACAAGGCCGATCCGCATCGAGTTCTGCGTCACCGAGCAGGAGCGGCGGCTCATCCAAAACAAGATGGCGCAGCTCGGTACCAAAAACATGGGCGCATATCTCAGGAAAATGGCGATTGACGGCTACATCATCAAAGTGGACTACACCCAGCAGAAGAAACTGGCCGCAGCCGTCAGCCGGGCTGCCAGCAATATCAACCAGATTTGCCGCCGTATCAACAGCTCCGGGCATCTCTACACTGAGGATGTTGCGGAGTTAAAAGAACGGCAGGCCGAGATTTGGTCGCTGCTCAAAGAAACCCAGCGAAAGGAATTATAACCACAGGAGGCCGCTATGCCGCGTATGAGTAAAAAACGAAAAGAAGAATGGGCATTCTTCTTAAATGATCGGGGACGCATTGCCTATAACACCCTTTGCCGCAGGTGCGTCCACAGCTGCAAACAAAGTTTCCGTGCAATGGTGATTGTCTGCCCGCATTACCACTCCAAACGATCCAACCGCCCGCCTTAATTGCCCTGCGCCGGAGAAAGGAAGTGATGTACCATCTACTACAAAACCGATACCCCGCTGCCGCCTTTCGTGCCGTTGCCCCGGTTTATCCTTCGGGGAGAATACTCAATCAATGCCAAACTGCTCTATGCCCTGCTGCTGGGGCGCACACAGCTCTCCCAGAAATCCGGCTGGGTGTCGGAGGATGGGGATGTCTATGTGATCTATACAATCCGGCAGATAGCGAATGACCTGAACCGGAGCGAGAGGACGGTCAAGGCTGCATTGGCCGAGTTGGAGAATGCGGGACTAATTATCCGCGTCCGGCAGGGTTGGAACCGGGCAAACCGTATTTTTCTCAGGCTGCCCGCTGAGGTGCAGTCTTCTTCCCATCCAGAAGGCAATCCCTGCCTGCTGGATGGGTTGGAATCTTCCCGTTGTATGGGGCAAAATTTGCCCACAAGTAAGAAAGAGAAGAATAAAACAGATTCCAGTCAGAAAAACAGGAGAGGGAACGCCCACCGCTGTTTTGGGCGGTATCAGAATGTTTTTCTCTTGGATAGTGAACTGGCTGAACTGCAATCGGCATATCCCGGCCAATATGAGAACTACATCAACCGGTTGTCGGCCTATATGGCCTCCAGCGGAAAACACTACGCCAACCATTACGCTACAATCCGCAAGTGGCTGGATGAGGACAGCAAATCAAAACCCGATAAAAATTACGACTATACAGAAACCTATGAGGAGGGAGAATGCCTGTGAATGTGAATCCGATCATGGCTGCAATCGTTGATACAGCAGATACCCCGAATACTGCCCCTGATGATTACATCAACCCGGATGACGGGCTGAAATACTGCGGCAAGTGCCACACGCCCAAGGAAGCCTATTTCCCCGAACAGTACCGCAAAAACGGGTTGGACAAGCACCCGATTGACTGCAAATGCGCCGCTGAGGAACGGGCGCGGCGCGAAGCGGAGCAACGGGAGCTGGAACGGCTGAACCGGATTGCCATGCTCCGTTCTGAGGCGTTCCGGGATATTCCCGCCGCCGGATGGCAGTTTGAAAACGCCGAAGTAATGACTCCACAGCTTGTTAAAGCGAGAAGATATTCCGAAAACTGGGATGTTTTCCGGCAAGATGGGACCGGGCTGCTTCTGTTCGGGAATGTGGGCACCGGGAAATCCTATGCGGCGGGCTGCATAGCCAACGCCCTGATAGAGAAAATGGTTTCCGTCCTGTTTGTCGGGCTGTCCGATGTGGTGAACCGGATGCAGGGCAATTTCGGTGCAGACCGGGATGCCTACCTGAAAACACTGATGCGCCCGGAGCTGCTGATTTTGGATGACTTGGGTGCGGAGCGGAATACCAGTTTCGGCAGGGAGCGCGTATTTGATGTGGTCAACAAGCGGTTGTTGACCGGCAAACCGATGATCGTCACTACCAATATCCCGCTCTCTGTGATGCAGAAAACCTCTGATCTGGACGAGCGCCGTATCTATGACAGGGTTTTGGAGGTCTGCGTCCCCATCCAGTTTAACGGCGAGAATTTCCGAAAAGGCAATGCTGCGGAAAATGTAAAGCGGGCGGCGAAAATTCTGAATCAGATAAATTGACGAACTTCTATTCTACGAAAGGGGCAATCAAATGGAAAATTCCATCGGCAAGGTGCCGATCCACCTGAAAATGACACTCACGGCAAAGGAAGCCGCCGAATACAGCAATATCGGAATCAATAAAATCGACAGTATGCTGCGTTCTCCAAACTGCCCATTCGTACTTTTTGTGGGCAGCAAGAAATTAGTGAAGCGCAAAGAATTTGAACAGTACATCAGTCAGGTACTCGTGATCTGACATTGCATTTGAAAAATTCGCGGAGAAGCCTTGAGGAGAAGAGCACCATGCGCTATACTATATAGTGTAGTAGTGTGCTCTTTTCTTCTCTGCGGGAAAGGAGCTCATCCATGGGAAAGAATCTCAAGGGAAAAGACTGCGGTAAGGGTATCTACCAAAGAAAGGACGGATTGTATAGCGCACGATTTGTTGATAAGGCCGGGAAGCGGCATGAGAAGTATTTTCAGACGCTGCCCGAAGCGCGAAACTGGATTGAGGACGCAAAGTACGCCGATAAGCATGACGATGTGTTTGTCGCTACCGATACGACAGTGGATGAATGGTTTGAATTCTGGATTGAAAATATTGTCGGGGATCTGGCTCCCAACACGCTCAGAAATTACCGGGAACGCTATGTCCGCAATATTCAGCCGGTCATCGGGAAGATGCTGATTGCCAATGTAAAACCGATGCACTGCAAAAAGGTGTTTATCCAGATGGATGCTGATTACGCAGGTTCCACCATTCGTCAGGCATACATCACGATGGGGACAATGTTTAAGGCTGCGAAGATGAACGACCTGATTGCAAAGCACCCCATGGATGGCGTTCGGTTTACAAAGCCTGTTCGCGCTGTGGATGATATTCACTATCTGACGCGGGAGGAACAGCGCCTATTTCTTGAAACAGCACGGCGCTCCCACAATTACAACCAGTATGCGCTCATCCTTGAGACCGGATTGCGCACCGGAGAAATGATTGGCTTAACATGGGATGCCATCGACTTTGAGCGCCGAACGCTTACGATAAACAAAACCTTGGAGTTTCGTCACGCACAGAAAGTTTGGCGTGCCGGTCCTCCCAAAACTCAGCAGAGTTATCGCACCATTCCTTTGACGGATAAGGCGTATGACATTCTGAAAGAGGTGTGGGATAGCCGGAGCGGCAGAAAAGAATCCCCGCTGCTGTCGCAAACGCTGGAATATATGGACAGGCGCACCGGCGTTACTTCCCGGCTTGTGATGCGTGATCTGGTCTTTATCAACTGGCGCACAGGGGAACCGGCAAAAAACAGTTCCTATGATACCCACCTCTATAAGCTTTGTGATGAAGCGGGGATCAACCGCTTTTGTATGCACGCGCTGCGCCACCCGTATGTCAAGCCCACGACAAAAAATAATTCTCCGTGAAGGCAGAAATCCCAAACTATCCATAGAGTCAGATAGTTTGAGATTTCTGTTTTACTGAATCGTACCGACTATATTTTGAAGTTCTTTTTTTATGGCCTCTTCTGCAATATAACCTTCCATCAGGCTGTTTTCTGAGTCTCTTTTCATAGTCATTAGAAAAGCAACAGAATCTAACTGGTTTTCTTCTGGAAGTAGTAAAAATTCACGAGTTTTTACAAAGTTACCCATACGCCGATACGCTTCATCTATATCAGTAAACTCACTGAGGCTTTGCGTGTTTATCTTGCGTGTTTTCACAACGAGTTTAGTTGCCATTTTCCCATAAGAGGTGCAGTAACTGATAATCTTTGCAAGCGAAATGTCATCCGTAATAAGTATATCTTTGATGTGCTTTACAAGCTCTTCATCAATTTGACTTAGTAACCACAAAAAATTCAGTCCTCCATACTGTGACAATGCAGTTCCTAAATCTACCGCATCCATGCATCGAGCCTTAAATATAGGTTCAAGCTTTAACAGTTCGTCTAACGAGATCACCTGTTTATCTTCATGTGACTCTTTATCGGTAAAGCGTCCATGCTGTACTTCGAAATTATGCAAAAGTAACGCCAATGTTGACGCTTCGACCTCTTTATCTTCAAATACTCTTTGTAAGAAGGCAAAGCGTTCCGACGCATCTATAGCTTTTAGTAAAGGATCAACACAAAATAGCAATCTCCACGCAAATGGAACTGTAAAAAAACCTTCCTCCTCGACTTTAAAATAACTCCATTTTTTGCATAGACAGCGTATTAGCAATGCCGCCCGCTCTGAAGGAATACTCCTCGAGTCGCCTTGGTTTGCGTATGCTTCGATTTCTTCAAGTAACCTAATAATTTTTCCATCCTCATAAAGCTGATTAATTCCTGTTAGAAGCTCACTTTCATTTGCCTCATACATGAATCTTTTCATAGTTACCGTTGGAATTGCATTGTCTTCCAGAAAGAGTGAAAAATAACGGTCAAAACACTCTGGAACTGCAATATTACACTTGATTAAAAATTCTCTATGATTGTAATAGCGCCCATAAGAAAAATATCGACCAAAAGCCAAATTCATTTTAGGAAACAATATCCCCAAAATGTTTTTTGCAGCCTCCTCATTTGTGGCAACACCAGTTGCAAAAAGATTGCTGACAGCTTTCTTTACCTTCTCCTCTTCAGTCTTTTGTCGATCAGATGAGTAGCTGCTATTTGAGCCACATATCGTGTCCTTATAATCATTAAGCATAGAATAGATAGCCGGCTCAAACACCTGAAGGCATGTCAAGCCGAGTAAATCTACGGGATCGGTTTCATCTTGTAAGAGGTTATATTTTAAGTAAAATACATTTGAATATCGAATAACATCCCTAATAGACCGAATATATTCTTTTATTCCCAATTGGAACAATTCTGCCCATATCGCTTTATCCCACCGGTCTTCTGATATATCGCCAAGTATTCCGTTGAGCTTTGAGAAAAGCGCATCATGAATGCTCGCCATACTTGGCGCGGGTATTTCAAACGGAACCTGTATAACTTTCTCAAGATATTCTCGCCCGTCTCCATGTTGTACCACGCTAAGTGCACGCACCACAACATCGTAATCAAATGCAAGTAGGTACACCGCATTTGGAAAATCCGCTAGCGATTTTACCAGTTGAAAAACTGCAATGATTTCTTCCTCGGAAAGCCGATCAATATCATCTATAGACACAATAATTTTCAAATGATCTTCGCCCATTTTGCGAATTATTTCATCTTTTTTCCCTTGCAAATCGTTGTCTTTTTGATTTATGTGTTTCCTTGCCCTGCTTGAAAATGCCTTACCCACTGCGGCAATTGCCGTTCCAGCACCAGGAATAAGACTTGCTGCATCAAAAAAATCTGCATATTGATCCACTAATTCACACACAGTATCCGCTGCGGGTTTCTTTATTTTGATTGCGCTTGCCATCTGCTTGAAAAACTGGGTGATAAGCTGTTTGGGATCAGAACAAAGCCAAGGATTAAATCTTAATACGATTACATCCTTATTTTTGGCCTCTACTTGTTCTATCACCATGTTGAGAAGTGATGTTTTACCACTCCCCCATTCGCCATACAGGCCAACGGTAAAAGAGGTAGGAAAAGTGGATCTCAATAAAACACGAGCAAGACTTTCGGCAAACGATTGCCGATTAAGTTTGTCATCAGAAGATCGAGTAATAGGCAAATCTGGACTTATCATTTCATTACCTCGCATAAGCAAATTTCTCTAACCAAAAACTTTTTTGAAAAAGGAATAGGCTCTGATCTCGTACACTCATAGCAGAGTTATCCGGAATTATAAATATTATACCAGGCTGTTACTCACTTGTAAATCAATCTGTATCCGCCCAAGTTCCCTTGATCTGACGGCCGTCACTTACCGTTATCCGGTCAATGCAATCCATGATCTAATCCAATGGTATTTCCTTGTTCAGAGCTTGCTGCCTCCTTAAGAACTGCTGGTATCGGCATCCATGCATTTTCAGCTCATGTTGTACACGCTCCAAACACTTCTTTGCCTCGTTGCTCTTTGCTTTTTCGGCTAGGTAGGTATCCTTGTCTAGTTCGTTTTTAACAAACTGCTCATAGATCCGCATACCTCATTCAAGTGAATCGGATAATATGGCCTGACACTCAGTAATTTTTTGTTCAAGTTTCTCCTATTTTGAGCCATATTCCACGCTAAAGCCAGATCTGGATTTGATATATCCCTTCAACTGATAATATATGGCGCTGAAAATGTCCTCTTCGCGCACATACATTCCCGTGTAGCGGTCGGCTCCAACCCGGTTGTTCGTCAGACAAGTGAAGAAGTACAAGTTCGCCCGATTCGTACCTCGGCGGCGCTGCATCTTGCTGCCGTAGCATCCACAGATAACTTTTCCCTTTAAAATTCAGCGCGATTTGTGTGTTGTCATTGTCCGTAAGCTTAAGTCATCCATTATATTAAAGCGATGATTTAATCGTTCTCGATTATCTTTTTTTCTTCCCATACGATCATCCTTAGCTTGCTTTCAATATCTCTATAACCATTAAAGCACATATTTTTACAATTAATACGCAAACATGAAAATTTATTAGAGAAAAGAACAGCAATACCTAATAATTGCCCATTTAGAATTCAATCGCCCATTTGACGGTAATATTTTTGTTTGGACATATGATAATCTCATCAATACAGTCCATAATCTCGCTGAGAGCAATTTCTTTGTGACTTGCTTTCAATAATTTGCGAAACACTTGATATTGTCTTTCATAATCCGTCTTGCTTGTAATCAAACCATCTCGAATTGCTTTCTTTTCATTCGCTGCACTTTGAGCTACTCGAAATTCTTCTTTGCTGATTTCTCCGTCAACAAACATCTCATAATGACGAATAAAATTCTCAAAAGTCTCTTGATATTGCTGATCAGATTGGGCAATATCATTGTCAATCTCCTTTATTACCTGCTTATACTGTGAATCGGAAATAAAATGCTCGTTTACATATAGCTTTAGTTGATGATAGATAGCATGAAAGACATCTTCCTCCCGCACATACATACCGGTGCACTTGCCAACGCCTAAACGGTTTTTAGTAATACAGGTAAAAAAGTACCAATCTGCATGATTGGTTCCGCGCTTACGCTGCATTTTCCCACCGCAGCACCCGCAGATAACTTTCCCTTTTAAAACATTTTCTGTCGATTGGCCTTTTGTGGTAAGGTTAAACGCTTTCGATTGAAATGACCTTTGAATGGCATCAAAGGTATCCGTGTCTACCAAGGGCTCATGTGTTGCGGCAACAGCTCTCTTTTCTTTTCCTTGTATGAGCATGCCGGTATAGGTTCGATTGGTCAGGATATACTTGACTGACCTGCTATTCCAATCTCCGTTACCATCATCATAGTTTCCAGCCAGCCCCTTTGATCTCGCATATTGGATTGGTGTAGGAATATTTTTCTCGTTCAAATACCGAACTATGGCGGTCATACCAGTGCCATTCGCTGCTAACTCAAAGATTTTTCGGACAACAATAGCTGCTTTAGGATCAGGAATGAGTTTATCGTGGTTAGATTCTGATTTTTGATAACCGAATGGGGCTCTTGGCCCAATAAATGTACCTTGTTGTGCTTTCATGTCTAAGGTCGCCTCCACTTTCTTTTTAATTTCAATAGATGTTTGCTCGTTAAATGCGTTTATTATGGGTACGCGTATTCTGGAACTGTAAGGATGTTCTTGGTTGGTAATACCGTCAATCGTATCAAATTGATCGTTTACAGATACAAATCGGACTCCGTTAGCTGGGAAAATGACTTCGATATAGTAACCGGTAGTAATGTAGTCCCTTCCCAGGCGAGATAGATCTTTTACAATAACACAGTTGATTTTACCAGCAAGGATGGCCTTTATCATTTCTTGAAATGCAGGCCGGTCAAATCGCTGACCGCTAAAACCATTATCAATATAGTAATGCGATATAGGAATTTGGTGCTGATCGCCCCAGCGTTCGATAATGAATTTCTGATTTTGGATAGAATTGAATTCTTCCTGATTTGCAACTGAAAGTCGAACATAGCCTACTGCATTGGCAGTAGAAGATCTAACCATTTCCGTGCACTGATGTTTTCTGCTTTTTCGTGCCATGAAAAAATACCCTCCTTCGCCAAAAAGGCTACGGCGCAAACCGTAGCCTCTAACAATATCATAGCATATGGCATTTTCCGCTTCCACGAGGGAATGTCCATTTGTCGCTTCCACGAGCTTAGTCATACCTACGCAACCCGGGCGATTGAAAGCGGAATGCAGCCGAAAGTGCTGCAAAAGCTGCTGGGACACGCCAGCATCAAAACCACAATGGATCGGTATGTTCATGTGACCGATGAAACGCTGGATCAGGCGGTCAAGCAATTTCAGCTCAGCAGCGTATGTTGATATAACCTAATACAAGTCCATGCGTAAATGGCGTAAAAATGGCGTAGCGGCCAAAACGCCAAAGAGCGAAAAACCTTGTAAATACAGCATTTTTTAAGGAGATGTAGAGATATATGAAATTAGGTATTGTAATTTGCGTTCTGAATTTCAAAAATCTCTAATTCTCTATAAAACCTCGCAAAGCCGCATGGCTACTGGGTTTTTGCTAATCTGATAAGTATAAACCACCATATTGCCCCATATAGCTCCATGCGAAAATGGTGTAAAAATGGTGTAGAGAGAAAATCCCTTGAAAAAAGCCAATGCAACTTTTTATGAGGATTAACACGATTTGGGGCCGATGCCTATTATGGCACCGGCCCCTGCTAATAAACCGGGAAATTTTCTCATTTCCCCTAATAAGGAGAGTCAACGATGCCAGAATATCAACTTGAAATCAAACAAATCGTGGATTACCCACGATGCCGGATCTACCGGCAATTTATACGAGCACTGATGGAAGACCGGAGCATTCGCGTAAGCGGCGGCTCCGGTCTTTTTTATTTTGTGGTGCTTTCCAGCTACGCCAACTTTCGCACTTCGTACCGGCGGTTGGATGGCATTAGCTATACTATTTACCCGGGCGAATGGATCTGCTGCTTATCTGAGATGCGCAGTTGGTTCCGGGTTCCCTTTCAAAAGCAGGTAATCTCCGTTTTGGATGAACTGCAAAAACAGCACCTCATTACTTATACCCTGCTGGGCCGGGGGAACATCGTCAAATTTCGGATTAAAGGCTGGCGCAAATACAACACTGTTTTAGATTATAATGCGCCCTGCCAGAAAGACAGCGGATTTTTCTTTCTGCCCATATCGGTGGCAACGGAGGTTGTCAGCACAGATCGATGCTCTGAGATGGACTGTCTGCTGGATCTGTGGATCAACACTATCTACAACGATGAGCAGGTACAGGGCTCAGATATAGGACCGGTGGTATATATGCGTAACGGCACCGGCAACCCATTGATTTCCTATTCTGAGCTTGCTGCCCGATGGGGTCTGTCAAAGGCTACTGTAGGACGCATGCTCAAACGCATGGAGAAAATGGGCTACATCTCGCTTGTTGCCTTCCCGGGGAATCGGGGCAGCGTTATTTATCTGCAAAACTATCTCTCCACCATGTTCCAGATATCGGATGTGATGATAGACAAAGAAGAGGTCGCCATGTCTCTTAATATCAAAATCACCTTGCCGGAAGAGCAGCCAGACGATGCCGGCGCGGAGCAGAACAGCGGTTCAAAAACGGCTTTTCGCGTTTCAAAATCCGCAGTGGAAATTATCGCTCAAAAAGTGGGGGAAATCCTTACAGCACAGGGTTTTTCCTGCTTCTCATGTCCCAAAGTTCAGTATAAGTTATATCCATTATCCGACGACTGCAAGGGTGTATTGAGGGGTACTGCCTCAAGTCAGCGACTTTTTCTCTGCGTTTCATGTAAAGATACCGAGCTTTTCCACTTTGAGCTTAATTTGATGCTCATTTCTCAACATACAGGAGGATCAAAACGATGAAAAAGAAGAACCAGGAATATGATGTCACTCAAAACCCGCTGTACCACGACACATGGAAGCTGCTGAGAAAATACCGTGATGTGGTCTGGTCGCTGGAGCTTTCGGTGCAGCAGGTTCGCAGTAAATTCCAGATTGAATATGGCAGCAGCATTGAGGATTTTTTGGAGTCCATCTACCTTGCCGGGGCAGATCTGTCCGGCAGTGAGATCGAGCACCATGCCCGCTGCATTGAGCGAAGCCACAAAATGCTCAAACTGATGGAAGCTGCGTTGGAGCTGCTGCGTGCCAAACACAAAAACGGCGAGAGTTATTACTGGATTTTATATTACTCTTTTCTTTCCCCGCAGCAGATGCGGAATGTGGAAGAAATCATTGAGAAACTGCGCCCCCACATTCGGGATATCAGCTATCGTACCTACTACCGCCGCCGAAAAGAGGCCATTGACGCCTTCAGTTCAATCCTTTGGGGGTATACCTCCGCAGATAGTTTCAAGATTTTGGAACAATTTTACCCAGACAAAGAAATTGGCATGTGAATGGCACTAAATCGGCAGAGCTTTGCTATTTCGCCGTAAATCATGATGTGCTACAATGGATATGCTCAATATTGTGCAAAAATCGAAAAGGACAGTAGGATGCACCTTCATTCGGGGGTGCTTTTTTGCTGCTTAAACGGCGTCCGATAGATTTGGACGCCGTTTCCTTTTCCGCCTGCAAATCAAAATTAGGAGGTATTTCGCATTGAAAAAGCTGAGGCAATTTTCTCACAAATCGGTTTCACCCGCCTGGGGCCGGCTCCTCTACACCCTGTTTTTGGTAATGACCCTTTCGATGGTCTTTGTCCAACCGGCTTTTGCAGCCGATACGATCTGGAGCAAGGCGTCTGAGATTATGCAGGATGTCTACAACCAGATCCTGCTCATTTCCACCATCGCAGCCATTGTAACCGCTTCAGTTGCGCTGTTGCTCATGAACTTTTCCCGCAGCGGCCGCACTGTAGACGAGAGCCGGGCCTGGCTCAAGAGAATTATTATAACTTGGGCAATTCTGAACAGCCTGGGTTTCATCATGTCGTATGTCGTCCCCTTCTTTGAGGGTGGCAAGTGGGTCGCATCATGACCTGATTTATAGCCCGCTGACGGAAGGAGTGATGATGTGGGTATTTTAGATGGAATTGTAGCTTGGATCGCAGAACAGGTGATGAATGGCCTTGATTTGATTACCACATCTGTCTTGGGCGCCTTGGGCTGCGATATGTCGGTGTTTCTCCGCTATTTCCCCGCAGCAGAGACCATGTACCAGGTCTTCGTGGCTCTGGGAGTCGGCCTTATCCTGCTCAACTGGGTGTGGCAGCTTTTCAAAAATTATGGACTGGGCATCGGGCTGGAGGCCGAAGATCCTCTGAAACTTTCCATCCGTTCGGTTCTGTTCCTTATGCTGGTACTGTTTGCCGATGAAATTGTAGCAATGATTATGACGATAGGCGGTACGCCCTATCAGTGGATTATAACCTCGGAGCTTCCGCCTCTTAATTTTGCGGACTTCAATTCAGTAGTCATTACCATCCTGGGTGTATGCGCCAGCGGCTCTGTTGCAATTATTGCATTGATCCTGCTGCTCATTTTGGCATGGAACTATATCAAACTGTTGTTTGAGGCGGCGGAACGGTATGTTTTACTGGGTGTACTGGTCTATACGGCGCCGGTCGCCTTTGCAATGGGATCTTCCCAGACCACCTCCAACATCTTCAAGTCATGGTGCAGGATGTTCGGAGGACAGGTTTTTCTTCTTCTAATGAACGCATGGTGTCTGCGGCTATTTGTAAGTATGGTAGGCGCGTTTATTTCCAATCCATTATCTTTGTAAAGGAGGCCGATTCCATGAAAAAGCATCGAAAACTTCTCATGCTGCTTGTCCTGTCGGTCATCTTCGTCTGCCTGTTTGCTACGCCGGCTTTTGCCATAACAGAGAGCGAGGTTCAGACGCAGGTGGATAGTGCAGGACGAGAGGCAGTTACTGGAAATCTATTTATCTGGTTTCTGTGCGCCATTGCATTTCTCAAAGTATCCCAAAAAATCGACAGCTTTATGAGCAGTCTGGGGATCAATGTCGGTCACACCGGCGGCTCCATGATGGCTGAAGCCATTATTGCGGCCAAAAGCCTCGGTGCGGTCAAAGGAGCGGTCAGCGGTTTCCGGAGTGGCGGCCATACCCCATCAGGCGGTAAAAGCACCGGCACAGCGGTCGCTGCCGGTTTCATGTCAGGCGGTTTGGCCGGAGTTGTCAGCCGTCACTTTACCAGCGGCGCCGTCAAAAATGCAACTGGTGTTTCCGGCGGCGGTCTGGGTGGGATGCGCTTTGCTTCGTCGGTCAGTAAAGGCGGCGATTTTGCCAACCGCGTTATCGGCTCAGTGGCAAGGGGTAGTATCAGCACGATGGGGAGCATGACGGGTGCCAATGCAGAAGCTGCCCTGCTCTCCTACATGGGTTATGCCGGTATGGACGGCGAGGACATTCCGCATTACTCTGGTGTAGAGATCGGCGGCGGCCGCATCATGGGGACAGAAACGACAACTGATTACCCCAACGGCATCGCCTTTGGAATGTATAGCACAGAGCAGTACACCGCACCAAAGGGGGATTATACCACAGTCACCGCCGTAGACGGTTCCCAGTGGTACAAGCAGTATGCTGTTGATACCGTTGAAAAAACTCCCTATATGGCCCCGGATGGCTCGATTGCCTACAATGAGGCGATTACCAAGCGGTTGCCTGATCCACCCCGCAGAAAGGATAAAATCTGATGGCCGATGAAAACAGAAGTAGTTTGTCTGAGAGCCTTGAGCGAGGGGCTTCGGCGGCTAATACCATCCGTGGTGCTGCCAAGACCGGGAAGGCGATTGCCGGCGCCGCCAAAGGAGCAGCGGCCGGACCTTACGGCGCGGCTGCCGGGGCGCTTTGGGCGAGCAGGAAGCACCTTGGGAAGATTCTCTGTGCCATTTTGGCCTTATTGCTGCTGCCCGTCCTGTTTATCCTCATGCTGCCGGGCTTGATTTTTGGCGGCCTGATTAACGCTTTTACCCCGGATGACCCCACTTCCCCGATTTTGAATGACAGCGCCTACATAGCGGAAACTGCTCAGGAAATTTCATTTTGTGTCAACGGGGTGCTGTCTGAAGGTCTGGAGGATGTCTATGCCCGCATTGAGGACGATTTTGCCACCACCGACGGCGACGGTATGGAAGTCATCAATCCCTACGAAGCGGCTCCAGTCTATAATGTCAACCTCTTTATCTCACAGTATTGTGCGGCCAGGGATCAGGACTTTGAAAATATTTCGCTTTCGGATATGGAGCGCGTTCTGCGGGATGCAAAATCACAGCTTTACTCTTACACCCGAACCGAAGAAACGAGGACATCTACAATCACCGATGAGGAAACCGGTGAAGAGAAAACAGTTACAGAACAGTGGTTTATCTACAAAATAATCTATAACGGCGAGTCCTACTTTGCCGACAACATTTTTCATCTGAGTGATGAGCAAAAATCCCTTGCCGGTGACTATGCACAGAACTTGAGCCTGTTTTTAGGCGATGGTATGTTCCAAGGGCTTCTGCCGGATGAGTACAAAACGATTGTGGCGCTGGGCGATGTCCGCTTTACCGACGGACAAACCGAGGTCGTCTACTTCAATCAGCTGGATGAGCAGTATGCGAACGAACCCTATGGTACGGATAATATCGGCGGCTATGGCTGCGGTCCAACCGCAATGTCCATTGTGGTGTCTTCATTGACCGATAAAATCGTAGATCCGGTCGCTATGGCGCAATGGGCCTATGAGAACGGCTACTGGTGCAAAGGCAGCGGTTCCTACCATGCGCTGATACCCGGCGCCGCCGAAGCGTGGAAGCTGCCGGTAGAGGGCTGTACTGCTTCTGAGCCGCAGCGCATCGCAGACGCGCTTTCCGATGGCAAGCTGGTTGTGGCGATCATGGGGCCCGGCCATTTTACCAGCAGCGGCCATTTCATTGTGCTGCGCGGTGTAAAAGACGGAAAGATCCTTGTGGCAGATCCGGCAAGCTATAAGCGCAGCCAGCAGGAATGGGATCTCTCTATCATTGTTGATGAAGCAAGTAAACGGGCGGCAGCCGGAGGTCCTTTCTGGATTATCGGGTGAAGCCCACCGGAAAAGAGGCTACCTATGAATAACAAAAACGAACATGATACCTATATCATCCCGCCGAATTTCATTGACAGCGGCACCTTTTTCGGCGGGATGTTCAAGGCGAGAAACGCTATCGAAGCAGGGGCAGTCCTGCTGCTGGTGGGCGTACCGGTATTTTCTCTTGGCCTGTCCCTTACCGTAAAAATCATCATTCTGTGCCTGACCGCGTTGCCGCTGGCGCTGTTGGCATTGATTGGTGTGTCGGGCGAATCGCTGACCTCCTTTGCGTACATTTTTCTCTGTTATTTGAAAAAGCGCAGGGTAATCGGCTCTGTGTCTGAGGAAATCAAGCAGGAAAAACCGGGCCGGCACAAGAAAGCGGCTAAAGCTGCCCGCCATAAGGTCAAACCGGCCGCCAAGCAGCGGAGAGCAGAAGCAGACTTTCCCGCTGAGTTCAGTGAAGTGGGCCGCTACGCCCGCCGGCAGTCAATGCGGGATCGGCTGCCCCGTACCCGAAAAGAAAAGGCCAAACCGCAGCGGCACAGGCAAATTGAAAAAACACCCGACCCGCCTGCTTTTCTCAATCCGGTCGCGGAGTATTTGCCCATTGACCGGATTGAGAACGGCATCATCTATACGAAAGACCGGCGGTTTGTGAAGATTATCGAGATTGAACCTATCAACTTCCTTCTCCGCAGCGCCTGGGAGCAGAAGGGCATCATCTACTCCTTCATCTCCTATCTCAAGGTGGGTCCAATCAAAATTCAGTTTAAGGTGCTGACAAAAAGGGCGGATATCAACCGTCATCTGAAGACAGTTGAGACAGAACTGGAACAAGAAACAGACGAGGGCTGCCGGATGCTGCAGGAGGACTACCTCAAGTTGGTAAAGCAGATCGGTTCCAAAGAGGCCATTACCCGGCGCTTTTTCATTATCTTTGAGTATGAGCCATGGGCCGGCGCCCGGCGCGGAAATGAGGAGGCCGAAGCCATATCCGCTCTGCAAACCGCCACCCGTACAGCGGAAAACTATCTGCACCAGTGCGGCAACAAGGTCATATCGCCGGACAATGAAGACGAGTTTGCCGTAGAAGTGTTATACAACCTCCTGTGCCGCAGCCAGAGCGTCGTAGTTCCCATAGCAGAACGCGCACAGGCGGTTGTAGCAAAATACGTTGCAGCAGGGAAAGATGTGGATCGTATTCCTGTCAGTGAATTTTTTGCACCAGACAGCATTGATTTTACCCATGGCCGCTACATCCAAATCGACGGGGTGTACTACTCTTATCTGTTGATTCCCTCTGCCGGTTACAAATCCCAAGTGCCTGCCGGCTGGCTCAGTCTCATTGTCAATGCAGGCGAAGGGATTGATATGGATATGTTTCTTACCCGGCAGCCCAAGGAGCGCATCATTCAAAAGCTGGGCCAGCAGCTGCGCATCAACCGAAGCAAAATCAAGGAAACCTCGGATACCAACACTGACTTTGACAATCTGGATGACGCCATTCGCAGCGGATATTTTTTGAAGGATGGGTTGAGCAACAACGAGGATTTCTATTATCTGAACCTCCTGCTTACCATTACTGCCAGCAGTGTGGAAGAGCTGGAATGGCGCCAGGCCGAGATGAAAAAACTGCTTTTGTCACAGGATATGGATGTTGTCACCTGTTCTTTCCGTGAAGAGCAGGCTTTTTTATCGGCATTGCCTCTGGCAGTGTTAGAGAAAAAGCTCTATGAACGCTCTAAACGGAATGTCCTGACGCTGGGTGCGGCAAGCTGCTATCCCTTTACCTCTTATGAGCTCTGTGATGACAATGGCATTTTGTTCGGCACCAATAAATTCAACAACTCTCTTGTCATCATCGACATCTTCAATTCCCAGATCTACAAAAACAGCAACATGGCGATTCTGGGAACCAGCGGCGCAGGAAAGACCTTCACGCTTCAACTCATGGCCCTTCGGATGCGCCGCAAAGGTATCCAGGTGTTTATCCTGGCCCCCCTCAAGGGCCACGAAATGCACCGGGCCTGCACCAATATCGGCGGTGAGTTCATTCAGATATCCCCGGCATCCAAAAACTGCATCAATGTGATGGAGATCCGCCGAGTGGACAAGTCTGTGGATGACCTGTTGGACGGGCCGAGCATTGAGCGTTCGGAACTGGCTGCAAAAATCCAAAAGCTACATATCTTTTTTGCACTGCTGATACCAGACATGAGCCATGAGGAAAAACAGCTCCTCGATGAAGCGCTGATCAAAACCTATGCGCTCAAAGGAATCACCCACGACAACAGTTCGTTGGAGGATCCGGAAAACTATGCTGATCCCGGCTGTTATCGGGAGATGCCTGTTCTGGGGGATCTGTATGAAGTGCTGAAGCAGTCTGCCGAGACCAAGCGCCTTGCAAACATCCTAAACCGGATGGTCAACGGCTCCGCCTCCACCTTTAACCAACAGACCAATGTATCTCTGGAAAACAAATACACGGTACTCGACATTTCCGAGCTTTCCGGGGATCTGCTCACGGTAGGCATGTTCATCGTTTTGGATTTCATCTGGGACAAGGCCAAAGAGAACCGGACCCAGGAGAAGGCGATTTTCATCGACGAATGCTGGCAGCTCATCGGCGGCGCCGGCGGTATCAACGGCGCTGGCACCACTGGATCCCACCTCGCCGCCGAATATGTCCTGGAATTGTTCAAGACCATCCGTGGATACGGCGGCAGCGCCATCTGCGCGACTCAGGACCTCAACGACTTCTTCTCCCTTGATGAAGGTCGTTTTGGGAAAGGCATCATCAATAACAGCAAAACAAAAATCGTTCTCAACCTGGAAGATGAGGAGGCGCAGCGTGTCCAGTCGGTCATGCACCTCTCGGAAGCTGAGGTCATGGAGATTACCCATTTTGAACGCGGCTCCGGCCTCATCAATACCAATAACAACAATGTCACCGTGGAGTTCCGCTGCAGCCAGCTTGAAAAGGACCTCATTACCACAGACCGCCGTGAACTGCAGGAACTGATCCGCCGCGCCCAGCAAAAAGAGGACGATGCACCGCCGGCTTAATACGGCGCTAATACGCATTCATAATGTATACCGCGATAATACGGACTTAATACGCATTAGAAAGGAACAGAACCGTGAAAACAAGGGATCAAATTTACGGGCAGGAAGCAGCCCGCCTGCTGCGGGATGTAACAATGTACCGAGCGCTTACCAAGCCGCAGCTGCTTGCGCTGTACCCCGGAAAAAAAGAAAAAATCGCGGCGCTGCTCAACCATCTGGTCCGGCAAGGCCGTATTTTTTATGACAGCACCAACGATTGTTACCATGCCGATGCCGAGATGAAACAGGATGCCGGCATGATGGCTGCGGTCTGGGTTTTGATCGATTTCATTGAGGAAGTGGAGTTTCACTCCGTCAGCGATTACCCGGCCAAGCTGCTGTTTTTTGCCGGCGGCGAGGTGTACGAGGTCATCTATGTTCCGCTGAATCAGGAAGCCCTTATCAATCAGCTTTGGGTACAGAAGGAGGAACAGCCGCCCCGCCGCATTGTCCTTGTGGATATGCCTGAGCAGATCCCGCGCATCCATATCCCGGGCTGCAGCGGGTACTGCACGGTTTCCCCCGCCGGAAGCGTGACTTATTTTCAAAAAGAAGCGAATTGAGGTGTTAAATGGACAGACAAGTTATTTCTCAGCGCATCACCTCCATTTTAGGTGATATCAGCCGTCTTCAAAGCGCTCTGTATGCGATGAACACAACAGACATCCAGCGTTATCCTGACAACTACGAAGTTCTTTCCACCGACGCGGCCCTCCGCAGTGAAAGTATTGCCTGCCGTCTGCGGCATTTGATATATGCAACAACAACTGTAAAAAAGGCGGAGTATCTGCAATCGGCCAGTGTCATGCACGGCATTGAGATTCGTTATGAAAACGGCGTTTTGGAGGTAATGCTCCCGTCCCTGCTGCCCAAAAGAAAACAGCGGCAGAGCACAGAGTTTTTGATTGATCCGGTGTACTTTGCGCTCAACAACTACGCCGACCACCATCCCATGCCCAAGTTCAGCCATTGTGTTGTCTGCTTTTCTCATATTTACAGCCGGGAACTCCCAGCCAGACGGGTGCGGGATTATGACAATCTGGAACTCAAGCAACTTTTGGATGTCATCTCCACCTTTATCATGGCAGATGACTCCGGCCTTTTGTGCGACGCCTACAACACGACGGAACTGGGGGAACAAGACTGTACCTGTATTTCGGTTATGGATCAAAAGTCCTTTTCAGAATGGCTTTCCAAGCGCCAAGACCACATGAAATCCATATCCGATTTTTAGCGGTTTTACGGCCCAAAAATCGGGACAGCCCACCAGAGGCCCGAAACTGCCGGACGGCGCGGCTTTCGCAGCCCCGGCAGCTACCTAAAAATACCCGGGTTATATGCAGCCTCGGTAGTTTCCCGCACAAGGGGGTGATTTCTTGAATCCCACCAGCCGCACATTGCCCAAACGCTCAACCAAGCCGTATCTGCTGCTGACCCTTACCGCACTCTCCGGCGAGTTCCCAGCCGGTCAAGCCGACAGGCTCGGCAGTCCCACCTACTTTGAGAGCGTTGTCAAGTCGCTCAAAAAGGCGGGCCTGTTGCGCACCTACTACAAAAACGGTCACCGAGGCTATCGGCTGACCCTCAAAGCCAAGGAGCTGCTTTTGGCAGACCAGCCCGCACGGTTTTCCTTTTTTCTTACCGGCAGCAGCGAAACCAACCACCCCAAGAGCGAGGTGACCCGCCGCCTGCGCCTACACAGAATTGCAGAGAGCATCGTCACCATGATTGGGGCGGATGTGGCGATTTTCCGGGATGAAAAGCCTCATGTCTTCTTCCCGGAGGGCGCTTCCGCGCCGCAGGCGCTGGATATGCCAGCTCCTGCCTTCTATACATCCAGAGAGATTAAAGAGGTCGGGACCGAACTTGCCCAGATTCGCGGCGCCCGCGCCGTTGGGGTACTGCTTACCACGGACCGGATCTTCTTGACCTATAATACCGGCGGTGCCGCCGAAATGAAGTGGGAGTATAAATCGGAGATGCGGGCCAAGGCGCTGATGAAGACTATCCTCTGCCAGCACCGCCTGCCATCACAATACGGCCCGGATGCGGTGCAGGCCCTGCTGATGGGAAGAGATATGGAAATCGTCAAACAGATTTTGATGGGACAGCGCACCGGCAACCACAATTATTTCATTTTTGATGGCAACTACGACCACTTTTACTACATTCCCAACAACCACGCCGGCGAGATCATGCTGAAGCTGCTCTGCAGCGAAGCCCTGTCCGCCGAACTGGACGGGATTCTGCGGCAGAATCTGATGCCCCGGCAGGCGGGCGGTGTAATTGAAAATGACGCCACCGACGCCCAGGGCGATCCGGTCCTGTTTGCTTATCTTCTGGATCTGCCCCGCATCCTGCGCTTTGACAGGGCGCTGGAGCTTCAGGACCGGCAAGGAACCGTAATCTGTTTTGACTTTCAAGCGGAGGTATTGAGGCAGTTCTGCTGTAAGAATATTTCCTTTGAAGTCATCAATCTGCAAAAATATGAAAGGGGGATCCTCCATCAAGCATAAAAAAATGCTGTTGGTACTGCTGGCCGGACCGCCGGTTCTTTTGGCGCTGCTTTATGCCGGCGGCTATTTGGCCCAGTTCATCGCCAACTACAATGCGTGGAAACAGGCTGGCGGCTATCCGGGAGACGGCACCTCGCCCATGATGCCGTCCGCCTCTTTTCTTACCTGTATCCAGTCAGTATTTACCCCGCCGTATGGCGTGTTCGGCATTTTTATCTGCGCCGGCCTGCTGTTGTTGCTGATCGCACTGGTGATGAAAATGGGTTTCAGTGACAATGGCGAGTACGACCGGGAGCGAAATCTCATCTACTCCCGCAAAGGCACCTATGGTACAGCGGGGTTCATGAGCCGCAAGGAGATGGCCGGCGTACTCGATCTGGTGCCGGATATCCGCCGTCACAAGGGAACAATCCTTGGGATGCTGGACAAGCAGGTGGTGTGCATCCCGGAAGATACGCCATTTAACAGTAATATCGCAGTGTACGGGGCCAGCGGAAGCAAGAAGACCCGGGCCTACTGCATCAACCGGATCCTGCAGAGCGCAGCCCGCGGCGAATCTCTGGTGTGCAGCGATCCGAAATCCGAGCTTTATGAAAAGACAAGCGAGTACCTGCGCAGCAAGGGCTATGTCGTCAAGGTATTCAACCTCGTTTTGCCGGAGAACTCCGACTCATGGAATTGTCTGGCTGAGATCGAGGGGAATGAATTGATGGCGCAGCTTTTCTGCGATGTGGTGATTAAAAACACCGGAAATGAACATGGGGATCATTTTTGGGACGCTGCCGAAATGAATCTACTCAAGGCATTGGTCCTCTATGTGGAGCAGGGATATCCGCCTGAAAATAAAAACATCGGCCAAGTGTACCAGCTTTTAACGCTCAACTCGGAAACAGAGCTGAACCATTTGTTTGACCTGATTCCGGCGACCCACCCTGCCAAAGCGCCCTTCGCCCTTTTTAAGCAGGCGTCTGATACCGTCCGAACCGGGGTCATCATCGGGCTGGGTTCCCGGCTGCAGGTGTTCCAAAACCAGATGATACGGGAAATCACCGGACATGATGAGATCGATCTGGAGCTGCTGGGGCAGAAACCCTGCGCATACTTCCTCGTGGTGAGCGATCAGGATTCGGCGCTGGATTTTCTCTCATCGCTGTTTTTGTCTTTTGTTTTCATCAAGCTGGTGCGCTATGCGGATAAAAATTTTGAAAATGGCAAGCTGCCGGTCCCAGTCCATGTCCTTGGAGAAGAGCTGACCGCGTGCGGCATCATCAATGACCTGTCCCGAAAAATTTCAGTAATCCGTTCGAGAAATATCAGTATGTCCTGCGTGTTTCAAAACCTCGCGGGCCTTCAAAACCGGTATCCGGACAACCAATGGCAAGAAATTTTGGGATGCTGCGACTTTTCTTTGGCCTTGGGCTGTACCGATGAGCTCACCGCCAAGTTTTTAAGCGACCGTACCGGCGAGGTTTCCGTCCACGTTTCCAGCAAGGCCAAGCAGCTGGGGACCTGGCGGATCTCCGACTACACCCCGGAATACCGTGAAACCAGCGGCGTCGGCAAGCGGAAGCTGTTGACGATGGATGAGGTGCTGCGTATGCCCATTGATAAGGCTCTCGTCATCATCCGTGGGCAGAAAGTACTGCAAGTCGATAAATATGATTACAGCCTGCACCCGGAGTCCAAATACCTTCAACCCTGCAAAGCTTCCGCCCACCTCCCAGAGTGGCGCAAGCAGCAGGCGCATCCGTTTTCTGCATCGTCTGCCTCATCAGCGGAGCCCACCACACCCAAATCATCCCGGCGGCGCAAGCCCAAGGCAGCAGACGGGCAGCCATCAACCGTCCGTAAGGCCGATAAACGGTCTATCATGGACAACTAAATAAGGAGGAACACATTTATGCTGAGAAAGAAAAATGATTTGTTGGAAGTTTTAGAACCCATACCCCAAGAGCAAATGGAGGATCAGGCTGATATGGCATCGGCAGCGGGTGCTTCTGGACAGGAAGACATCAGCGAGATTTTGGCGTCGATGGACGGCACCACTCTTGGATCGGACACGTTGCCGGAATCCGCCCCGCCCGCAGATGAAACACCTGAAGACACCCCTGCCCCTGCCGATACCCCCAATGCCGCTGAAGATACAGAGCCGGATCCGCCCAAGCCCAAGCGTGCCACTCGAAAGAAAAAGACCGCGCCCGCTGTACCTGTGGAAACATCTCCGCCTCCCGCTGCCCCTCCGGAAGTTCTGGAGCCGAAACCAGCTCCCAGACCATCGTCCCGCCGTATTCCGGTGGATGACTCAATCCTCACTGTGGATGTCCGGGGTGAGGCAGAGACTCATGAGAGCATCGAGGATACCATCTGGCATGAGATACACAATGCCTACCGCACCCATAAAATTCTGACGGGGACCCTCAGCGGTATTGAGCAGACGGACTCCGGCAAAACCTTGGTGGTGGCGGACTATAAACATTTCCGTATTATCATCCCGCTGAAGGAGATGATGATTAGTCTGGGTCGCAGCCCTTCCGGCGAGGCGTATACCGATTTGGTCCGCCGTCAGAACAAGATCCTTGGTAATATGCTGGGGGCCGAGATTGATTTTGTTGTCAAGGGCATCGACTCCAAGACCCGCAGCGTGGTTGCCAGCCGTAAAGAGGCCATGCTCAAAAAGCGGCAGCTCTTTTATCTGGACACCGACGCATCCGGGCGCTACCGCATTTATGAAGGGCGCGTCGTCCAGTGCCGCGTAATTGCAGTGGCCGAAAAAGTCATCCGGGTCGAGATATTCGGTGTAGAGACCTCCATTATGGCCCGCGACCTGGCTTGGGACTGGATCGGTGACGCGCATGACCGTTTCTCTGTGGGCGATCAGATTCTGGTGCGTATTACCGGCGTTTGGCGGGAGGGTTTGGAAGATGTCGGCGTAAGAGCCGATGTCAAGAGCGTATCTCAGGCAACGGACCGCAGCAACTTGCAGAAATGCCGGATCCAGAGCAAGTACGCCGGCACTGTCACCGACGTGCATAAAGGCATCGTTTACATCCGCCTGATGAACGGGGTCAACGCCATCGCGCACTCCTGCTATGACCGGCGGATGCCCGGAAAAAAAGATGATGTCAGCTTTGCCGTGACAAAGATCGATGAGGAGCGCGGGGTAGCAATCGGGATTATTACCCGCATTATCAAGCAGAACTTGTAATTGGCACAGGCCTGTCACAACATTGGCACGGTTTTGCGATGTTCAAGTAAATCCATATCTGCTATAATCAGTACAGTGAAAATTATGGACAGCGGCTGCCGGCCTCCCCGATTTGCAGTCGCTTTTTTGTAAAGGCGGTGATTTCAATTTTACAAAAGCGTATTCGCAGGCTCTTACATTCCGAGGCCGGCGACGCCAATTATCTGAGCACGCTTCTGTTCATCTTCATCGCGGTCATCCTGCTGGCTTTCATCTTGAATGTTTTCAGCATCATCAGCACAAAACAGCAGCTCGACCATGCAGCCGACCAGATGGTAAAGCAAATCCAGCTGGCTGGAGGCGTCAACGATGACACAGATGAACTTTTCGACTTCCTGTGTTCTGAGATAACCGGAGCCAGCGATATTGATTACACAATCTCTACCAGCTACCATACTCCACGGCCTGCCGGGATGCAGAAGGCCATCCAGCTTGGTACCCCGTTCTATATCACCATCACTGGACGAGCCGAATTGGGCGGTTTCTGGAACTTTGATCTCATCAACATCCGTGTGGTCGCCCGGGGCTCCGGTGTGTCAGAGATCTATTGGAAGTGAGGTGGATGGATTGCGCGAACTGATCAGCCGTATAAAACGGCCGCTGAAAAATGAACGTGGGGACATTCCGGTTTTCGCCTGCTTTTTTGTTACCGGAGTCATTATGCTGGTTACTTTCCTGCTACTCTTCTTCTCAGTCCAAATCAACTGCATCAACATTCGCAATGGCATCAAAATGGAGCTCAACAACCTCAGCGCCTCCATCTACGCAGACACCTACCGGTCACAGCGGGAAAGCAATTTCAGCGAGTATTTGAACACCCTCTATCAGAGCAGCAGCTATAAGAGCCAGCTGGAGAACATTGTTTTGGATGGGCTGGAAAGCAAAATTTCTCTGTCTACCGATGACTATACCATTCGCAACACCGATCTGGAGTTTTCCATAGACGGGGATCGCATGGAATATGTGTTTACCTGCGAGGTTGACTTTTTTATTAAAATGTTTGGCAGCAACTACCCTGTCATCACACAGGAGATCCGTTTGACCGGCTACCACAACACCAAGTTCTGAAGCCGCTGTTGAAAAAGGCCTGGCGAAAAGCGTAAATAAGGAAAGAAGGAGGTCTTCACTTTATGAAAAAGTTTTTTACGTCAAAACCATTTGTCATTTCTGCTCTGGCGGTCCTTTGCATCGGTATTGTTGCCGCCTGCCTGATTTGGGGACGGGATAAACCCAGCGAGTTCACCCCTGACCCGCAGGAGAGCCAGACCACCGATGAGTGGAAAGACAATTCTTCCTCCGGCAACGGCGCGGAAAGCTGGAACACTCCCGGTGGTGCGGAAAACCAGCCGGACGAAGCATACCCCAAAGTCGTGGAAGAAACCGAAGATGAGGTCGTTGTTGATTTCACAGCGCCCAAATCCCCGGATGAGGCGGAACCCCCCGAAATACCGGAAGGCAAGACAGAGATTGCGGATCCGGAACCTGACCACACCCCCAACATCGACCCGTCTGTTACAGCGCCTGAGCCCGAAGCGCCGGCATCCAGTGGCCCTGCCCCCGGCAGCACCAACAACAACGGTGAATTTTATGATCCAGTGTTTGGGTGGGTAAAGCCCGGGACTGTTCAACAGCAGGAAATCGACAACGAGGGCGACCCCAATAAAATGGTCGGCAATATGGGTTAATATTCAGACATAATCATGCTTGAATATCGCACAGTATTTGTGCTATACTATAGGCATGAAAGGAAGTGATCTTATGCCAACCATTCGTCCTATGGCAGACCTTCGTGATACAGGCAAAATTTCTGAGCTCTGCTATCAAAAAAACGAGCCTGTTTTTATCACAAAAAACGGAAGCGGGCATCTTGTGGTAATGAGCATGGATACCTACGAAAAGCAGCTTGGCATTCTGGATGTCTACCGCAAGCTGGGCGCCGCGGAAAAACAACTGGAGGATGGCGTTCCGCTTCTGGATGGAGACGAGGTGATCAAGCGCCTGCGCGAAAAGCATGGAAAATGAGCTGTATAAAATCCGTTACACCCCTCTGGCATACGAGGATCTGGACAGCATTGACAGCTACATCTCTGAAACGCTGTGCAACGAGTCTGCGGCGGAACGGCTGCTGGACAAAATCGAAAAAGCGGCCGGCCAGCTCAAACAGTTCCCGCGCATGGGCAGCGAGGTAGAGGATCCGTACCTGAGCGCAAAGGGGTATCGGAAACTGGTGGTTGACAACTATCTGCTTTTCCACCTCATTGATGACGCCCAAAAGGAAGTTATCGTTATGCGCGTCATATATGGCGCACGCGAATACCATGACCTTTTATAAACAATGAATAGAAGGCATACAAGCCGTCACTTCATGACAGGAAGTGACGGCTTTTTATGTTCAAAGGAGTGTGATTTCACTGAAAAGACTGTGCGGCCTGCTCTTGAGCTGCCTGTTGCTGATGGGTATGCTGGGGACTCCGGCTTTTGCGGATGGCGGAAATCCCAACATCGACGGCGGCGGTGGTTCGATGGGGCAAGGTACTTCTACAAATTTTTGGAATCCGGGCAATGATGGCGTTCGGATTACGGTTGTGAACAGCGAGAGTGGTTCTGCAGCGGCAGGGCCGGTGGATTTCTCCAACCGGACGCAATCCGGGACGATTGCCCATTTTGGCAAAGTAAGCAAGCTGAGCTACCGTGGTGGTGCTTCTCTTTCCCTGCAGTCCGGCGTCGCATATACCTGCCTCAAGCCTAAAACGGCAATGCCGACCATCGTAAGCAGTGGGGGGCGCAATAATATTGACGCCATCAAGCGGTACTTTTGCAGCGAGTATGCCTGTATGATGGTAGCGGAGGCCACCGGGATTGGCTATGAAGACCTCATCAGCGGCCAGTATAAGCTGCTGATTGAACCAATGGTCTTTTTTACCTACAACGGCCAGTATTATGCTATGACTGCGACTGAAGCTGCTCTGTACGATCAAATGGCAAGCGGCGGTCTGCGAAGCAAAATGGCGTCTCTGACGCATCAAAACCTCCCGCTGGCTCTTTACCTGGAATACAGCGATCTTGGCTTCCCAGTTTGGTCCGGCGGCGCCAGCGGCCGCCAGTCCAATACCGATATTATCAACGCCCTGGGGCTTGGTATTGTGTGGTTTGATGAGGTCCCAGACCCGCCCAGTATCGATGCGCCGGATGTTCAGTACCGGGTAGATACGGATGTAATCACCAGCATCACCCTCTCGACTGGCAGCCGCAGAACTCCGGATAATCCCGCGTCGGTAACCTTTACCATTGACGGACGGCGCTACCGGGTTGACAACATCGTGATTCCCGCCGGCGATTCCCAAGTGGTCTGGGTAAAATGGCACACGCCCAGCACGCCGCAGCGGCTTACGATTTCCGTATCGGTCAGCGGCGGATCCACAGCCCAAACCACATTTATTGCCGATATTGTGGATCTAAAAGAGAAAGTCCCCCCAGATCCGCTGGCGACGGATACCAATCCGAGCTACTCCGTCCCCAGCCTGCCCTCCAACTCCCAGAAAACCACTGCGCACTGGGGAGTGTGGGACTGCTACTGGGTGCCGGATTGGGATTGGTGCGACCATGGCGAGGATGGCGGCCACTGGGTTGACAACGGCGATTGGGAATATTCCTATGACAGCTATTCCGCCAGCATTACCGGAACGATGGAACTGATGCCCGATGATATTGTTCCTACCGCTGAAGGCAAAAGTATGAAATCGGGCTATGGCGTAAAAGTAGATGTAACGACGAGATTGACTACGAACTCCCCCTCCAGCCATTACACTTATACCCAGACCGCCCTGTCCGTATTTCCGGAGTTCCAATACCAGACATACCTGCGGTTGCTGGAGCGGACTTCAGGCGGGATGAATGCGGTATTCAATTTCCGTGAAAATGAGTTTTCCACCTATAACCGCAGGGTGCATTTCACTCCGGTGTGGTTCCCAGACAAAACAAAATACACGGTTTACACGCAAGTTTGGGACACCTGGACGCCAGATGGGATGCTGTCGGTCAATCTGAACGACTATGTGGCGATTGACAAGAGTTTGTTTGATGACTGGTACACAAATCGGGAATAACCCGCTGCTGGCAGCCTATGGCGCCGTTCTGGTTGCCATCATTACCGCTTTTGCAATCTATGACCTGTACAAGAGGCGGGTGCCGAACAAGGCACTCGCCTTTTCTGCACCTGTTTTTCTGGCCGCCCCCATATTGGCGGCATGGGATGGCGGATCTTGGAGCATGGCGGTTGCAGCAGGCCAAATCATATGGTCCCTTCTGGGGGCGCTGGTGGGCTTCGGCATCCTTCTGTGCGCGGCGATGCTCACCAAAGGCGGTTGTGGTGTTGGAGGCGGCGACATCAAGTTGGCCGGCCTGATTGGCTGTGCTCTCGGTCCCTATGGGACGATGGGTATGTTGCTGACCGCCTGCATTTTGTGTATTCCGGCGGCATTGTTCTGCAGGATGCGAAGGAAAACGGCGGCGTTGTCTTTGCCTTTTGTACCATTCCTCGCTGTTGGCTGCTGCCTGGTCTTTCTATTTTAAATCATCAGTTAAAGGAGTCGATCAATATGAAGCTTAATAACCGATTTCTGTTCGGGATTCTCAGTATCCTGCTGGCGGCCATCATCGCTTTTGTGGCCCTGCCCACCATCAGCCGGCAGACTAACGGGAAAACAGAAATTGTCCGTGTGACCCAGCCGGTGCTGAAAGGCGCTGCCATCACCGACAAGGATGTGGAGATCGTAGAAGTTGGCAGCTACAACCTCCCCTCCAATATCGCCGTTTCCAAAGAAGATGTGGTGGGGCGGTATGCCGCTGCCGATCTGGCGGCAGGCGACTATATCCTGTCCAGCAAAGTCAGTGTGACTCCGGTCACATCGGATATTGCCCTCAACAGCATTCCTTCCGGCAAGGTGGCAATTTCACTGACGGTCAAGACGCTGGCCAGCGGCCTGTCAGATAAGCTGCAACCGGATGACATCATCCGCATCTACCACTTCCTCGACACCGCAAAGGACATCCCTGAACTGCAATTCGTCAAGGTCCTCTCGGTCACCGATTCCAAGGGCTACAATGTGGATAACACCAAGGAACTCTCCGAAGAAGAGGAAAAACAGCAATCTGCCACAATTACAGTGCTTGCCAGCCCAGAACAGGCCAAAATCATCACTGGACTCGAAAATGACGGCATGGCCCATGTCGCTCTGATCTCACGCGGTAATGAGGCGCTGGCAGAAGAACTGCTGGCCGAGCAGGATCAGCTTTTGACGGAGCTCTATTACCCGGAATTGCTGGAGCCGGAGCTCTCCACTCAAGAAGGCCCCGCTTCTGAACAAGGGCTGGAGAGCGAAGAAAGCACCATAGCTGAAGAGGAGGTAAGCGCCAATGAGTAAGGTCATCACTGTCTGGGGCAGCCCTGGCAGCGGCAAATCCATGTTTTGCTGCATTCTGGCCAAGGCGCTGACCCGGGACAAGCAAAAAGCAATCATCATCAATGCCGATATCAGCGTACCCATGCTGCCGGTATGGTTGCCCGAGCAGATGATTGAAACGGGGGCATCCATCGGCCATGTGCTGACCTCGGTGGATATTGACACCACTCTGGTGGCCAGCAAGGTCACTGTCCTGAAGAGCTATCCCTTCATTGGACTGATGGGGTACACCGCTGGCGAGAACCCGTTGAGCTACCCGGAGATCCGCTATGAGATGGTACTCCGGCTGATCGAGTCTGCGGCCAAGCTGGTGGATTTCGTAATCTGCGACTGCAGTTCCAATATGACGAACTTCTTTACCCCGGCCGCTATCGAAGCCGCCGACACAGTGGTCCGCATTTTGACGCCTGATTTGAAGGGCGTGAACTACCTGAAAGCTCATCAGCCTCTGCTGACCGACAAGCGGTTCAAATATGCGGAACACTTGACTTTTGCCGGCCAAGCACGCCCTTTCCACGCCATTGATGAAATGGAGCATCTGATCGGCGGTATGGACGGCCTGCTGCCGTACAGCAAGGAGATTGACCGGTGCGCAACTGAGGGCGGTATGTTTCAGGCCATCAAATACTGCCACCCTAAATATATGGCGTCGCTGAAAAAAGTTCTGGAGGAGGTGGCCGCAGCCGATGAACAATTTGAATGATATTTTCTTTGCCCCCACCGCCTCTGAAGAACTGAGCTATGAGCAGATCTTGGAGGATGTGCAGCGGTATTTTGCGGAAAATCATGCTGTTGCCATTGCCGGCGAGGGTGACAAGGGCGGCGAACTGCTTCAGGAGCTGATGACCCAGTATCTTGTTAAACGCCGGTACACTGTAGAGGGCCTGTCCACCGAAGAATTGGTGGAGCGGTTATATGAGGATATGGCCGGCTACTCCTTTCTCAAGAAATGGATCTATCTCACCCCAGGCGTAGAGGAGGTCAACATCAATGCCTATAACGACATTGAAGTCATCATGAACAGCGGGCGCAGCGTCAAGATCCCTGAAAAGTTCTCATCTCCCCAGCACGCCATCGATGTGGTGCGCCGAATGCTCAGCTCCTGCGGTATGATACTGGATGACACCATGCCCTCGGTGGTGGGCTATCTGGACAAAAACATCCGTATTTCTGTGGATAAGACGCCCATTGTTGACCCGGATGTGGGACTCAACGCCAGCATCCGAATCGTCAACCAGCAGACCGTGAGCAAAGAGAAGCTGCTGGAATCCGGAAGCGCCACCAGCGAGATGCTGGAATTTCTGACGGCCTGCATCCGATACGGCGTATCAGTCTGTATCGCCGGCTCCACCGGCAGCGGCAAGACCACCATCATGGCATGGCTCTTATCTCAGGTCCCCAACAACCGACGCCTCATCACCATTGAAGAGGGCAGCCGCGAGTTCGATCTGGTGCGGCGCGATGAAAACGGCCGGATTGCCAATTCCGTCGTCCACCTGCTGACCCGCCCCCATGAAAACCCGGCGCTTAATATCAACCAAGACTTCCTGCTGGAACGGGTGCTGCGCAAACACCCCGATGTGATCGGCGTCGGTGAAATGCGGTCGGCGGCAGAGAGTCTTGCCGCCGCCGAGAGTTCCCGGACGGGGCATACGGTCTGCACCACCATACACTCGAACAGCTGTGCATCCACCTACCGCCGTATGATGACGCTGGCCAAGCGTAAATATATGATGAGCGATGAAGTTCTAATGCAGATCATGGTGGAGGCGTATCCCATTGTCGTCTACACCAAACAGCTGGAAGACCGCAGCCGTAAAATCATGGAGATTATCGAAGGTGAAGGCTATGAGGACGGCAGGCTTATCTACCGCTCACTCTACAAGTATGAAGTGGCGGATAACACGATAGATGAAAACGGCGAGCCTCATGTAGTGGGTCGGCACAGAAAGGGCGATGACATCTCGGGCAACTTGCGCAAACGGTTCCTGGACAATGGCATCTCGTTCAAGGAATTGGAGGTTTTCTCCCAAGAGCCGAGCCAGCTTATGCGCAAATTGGGCCCCTTCCCAAAGGAGGTAGATTGAATGCCGTGGCTTTATATCATCATTTTTCTGCTCATCAGTACCGGGCTGCTCTCCCTGTTCGGCGTTCATGTAACAGATCTGCTTACCATTTTTTCTAAAAGCAAGAGTGTGACGCTCTCCGACGAATTGAAGGTCGTGATGGGCATTCCGGTCAAAGGGTTCTTCAACCGCGAGTACGAACTGGGTGAGATGCTGCGCAGTATGGGCCGCGCAGAAAAATTTACTGCTGTTAAACAGCTGTCTTTATTGCTCTTCGCCGTGGGCGCCGTGCTGGCGCTGCTGTTGAACAACATCTATATGGTCCCTATTTTCGGCATCGGTTTTTCTCTTGTGCCGGTCTGGTATCTGCGCAGCACCGCGGCTACCTATAAAAAACATCTCAACGAAGAGTTGGAAATGTCGATCTCCATCATCACAACATCGTACCTTCGGACAGAAGACCTTATCAAATCGGTCAAGGAGAACCTGCCTTTTATCAACGAGCCGGTCAAATCCACCTTCAGCGCCTTTGTATCGGAGGCGGAACTCATCAACGCCAATTTGGTGAGCGCCATCAACTCGATGAAGATGAAGGTTCCAAACCGGGTCTTTCACGAGTGGTGTAACATTTTGATCCAGTGTCAGTCAGACCGGTCCATGAAACAAACGCTGCCCACCATCACGCAGAAATTCAGCGATGTCCGCATTGTCCAGTCAGAGCTGGAGGCCATGATGCAGGGGCCGCGCCGTGAAGCGATCACCATGGTATTCCTGGTGATAGCCAACATCCCTCTGCTCTACTTTCTCAATCAGGACTGGTTCCACGCCCTACTCTTCACTACACCCGGGAAAATCGCACTGGCCATCTGTGGAGCCATCATCCTGTTTTCTGTATCGCAGATTATGAAGCTGTCCAAACCGATTGAGTATGGGGGTGATGTATAATGGTGTTCCTTGCGCTGATGGCCTGCATCCTGGTGGGCGTCGCAGCCTATAACCTGACCTGTGCATTTGTGGATGTCCCCACCAGCAAGACCTCAAAAATGATGATGTTTGCCAAAAAGCAACAGGGGATCCGCAGTGAAAAACTGCACGAGGTCTACATTACGAAGATTGCCACCAAGCTAGCCCCCTTCATCCATTTGGATAAACTGAAACGGGACAAGCTGCAGTCAGTACTGAGCATTGCCGGTATCCCGTTGTCGCCGGAAGTCTATACGCTCCGGGCTTATGTGACGGCCAGCCTTATTGTGCTGGCAGCCTTGCTCATGGCTGTAGTCATGCCGTTGTCGGTCCCTATCCTGATCGGCCTGGCTGTCGCCATGTGGTTCTCCACTTATTACAGTGCCTTTGATTTTGTAAAGAAGAGAAAAAAGGTCATCGAGGCGGAGATCCCCCGGTTCGCCCTCACCATCGCGCAGAATCTGGAGAACGACCGCGATGTGCTGAAGATCTTGGCCGCTTACCGCCGTGTGGCCGGCAAGGAGTTCGGCATGGAGCTGGACCAGACGGTGGCCGACATGAAGACCGGCAACTACGAAAATGCCCTGATCCGGTTTGAGAGCCGGATTGGCAGCACCATGCTCTCTGATGTGGTGCGCGGGTTGATCGGCACTCTTCGCGGCGACGACCAGCGGATGTACTTCCGCATGATTACCTTTGACATGCGCCAGATCGAGCAGGCAAACCTCAAGAAAGAAGCAGCAAAACGGCCCAAGAAGATCCAGCGCTACTCGATGATGATGCTCTTCTGTATCGTCATCATCTATCTGGTGGTATTGAGTACCGAGGTACTCGGCTCTCTGGGGGCCTTCTTCGGGTAAGAAAGCCCCACTTCAAGGAGGTGATGGAAAATTGTATTTTAGTGGGATCCCCCCTAACCGGGCGAGCAGCGATATGCTGTACGCCCGGTTTTTTTGTATCCCCAAAAGGAGGAGTCGATGAAAAAGAAAAAATCCCGCCGCAGCCGTAACCGGCGATTTTTCCAGCGGCGTAAGCCCTGGCTGGCGGCAGTCTATCGTCGGCAGCCGGTACCCAGCAGCACCGCACATCCATGGAGAAATCCGTTCCTCAAATCTATTAGACGTACCTAAAGAACCACAATAACACAAATATGGAGGTAATTTATGTCCAAATTTTTCAGCAAGATCCGATCTGGAGTGAATGCTCTGGCCATCCGTTCCCATATGGCCCTGTCCAACCAGAGGGGAGATTTTTATATCAGCGACGCTGTGAAAATCATCATTGCCGTCGTGTTGGGTGCTCTGCTTCTGGCCGCCCTGACCCTCATTTTCAATGATACGGTGATTCCGCGCATCACCCGTGAAATCGAAGGGCTGTTCAGCTGATTCGCCTGCCCGGGACTGGCGCTGTATCGACGCCGGCCCCGGGCTTTTTTTATTAACTTTTTTGAATGTTGAATAATGGAGGTGAAGGGACATGAACGAACACACCTGTGAACTCTATCCCTTTTTGAAAGCAGCCGGCGGCAACTGGCGCAACGCCCTGTTTGTCCGGTGCGGAAAGCTACCATGTGCGGATATGGCAGACTGCTCCGGCTTCTTATTCTGCGCAGACGCCGATGGAAGACCCTTACTCGTACCGGAGCATCGGTTCCGCCAGCTCTCCGGCGAGCAGATTGATCCAGCGGAGTGTGCAGCTCAACTGGATTGGCGGGCCTTCGCGTCGTCCTATCATCTCTGGCTGGTTTGGACGATAGAAAACCCCGCCCACTGTCCCTGCTTACAGATAGAGTCATCTATGTAAGCAATTATACGTATTAACACCGCATTACCGCGGTACAGGAGGTGATTGATTGAAACGGGCTTATGTAAAGTGTCCCTACTGCGGCGCTCAAGCGATGCTGCGGCCTGCCCATGTCGTACACGGTGACCAGGCAAAGCAGGGCCAGTACCTCTATGTCTGCAACCGCTACCCTAAATGCGACGCCTATGTGGGAGTTCACGCCAAGTCCCTTCTGCCTCTGGGAACGCTGGCCAACGGAGATCTTCGGTACAAGCGAATTTTGGCGCACCGGGCGTTTGAGCAGCTCCAGCGAACCTGCAAGATGGAGAAATGGCAAGCGTACCAATGGCTTCAGGCCAAATTTTCTCTTCGCCGTGACCAGGCTCATATCGCAAAGTTTTCTGTGTATATGTGCGATCAGCTGATTGCGGCCTGTGAGGAAGTAGAGGCAAACCACAGGCGAGCAGCTTGAATCTGTCACATTTGATAATGGAAACGAGGTGATTTTATGAAGAGGCTGCCGCCCTTAAATGAGCAACAGCAGCAACTGGTGGAAAAGAATTTAACTGTCATCCACTGGGCGATCCACAACTTTGTGAAGATAAATGAAACGGTATTTGGTTTTGAATATGATGACCTGTACGGAGAAGGCTGCGTATTGCTTTGTAAGGCCGCAGCCACCTACGACTCCGAAAAGGGGCGGTTCAGCGCCTATGCCCAGACCGTTGTGAAGAATGGGCTGCTTTCCTACTGCCGCATCATGTGCAACAGGCAGAACCGGCAGCGTCTGCTTCTGGATCCCAAGGTCTTTGAGGATAACGAGGAAACCTATGCAGCTCTGTTGGCGATTGAGGATCCTCTGGATGAACTGACCTCTGAAATAGACGCCCTGGCGCTTCTGGCATCCGTCAAGAAGAACTATCACGGAATCGTTCGCCTCGGCATCGAGGCGTTGGAGTGGAAAATAAAAGGGTTGTCCGGCCGGGATATTGCCGATCTGTACGGCGTTCAGCCCAACACCGTGGGCGCATGGATCTCCAGAGCCGCAGTGAAGCTGCGGGAAGATGAGCGTGTTTTAACATGGAAATGTTGAACTTCCGCAGTTTCAAAGCGTAAATAAGAAATAAAGGAGAAATTTTCATGACTACAATCTATACAGCCGTTGGGAGATTTCAAAAGAGACAAGGCGCCGGCGGTTTGTCCTGCCCCATCATCACGGTGGGCCAGCGGGAATACGGGGTTGATTTGCAGGAGATGATCCTCTGGACCATTCTTAACTGGAGAATTTTGAAAGCTGAACAGCTTGAGGGGCTTTATCAGGAGAAGTGTCTTGAGGTCAATTACCAGGCCAATCGTCCCTTTGATGGTTGTCTTCGCCGCCTGCTTCAGCGCGGGCTGGTGGTCTCCGGATCAGGCCAGACGGATGAAGACGCCCTGTACCATTTGCTCTCCTGCCTCTATATTGTCCCCATCTCTCAGAGCATTCCCCTCCGCGCCGCCACCTTCTTAAAGCTCATGCTGTCCGGAAAGGCCACCTTTGCCCAAGCTAGGCGGCTGTTCAAGAAGAATACCCTGTCTGACTGTGAGCGACGTGTGATGGAGCTGCCGGACGATGCCCGCCTTCAAATTTTGAAAAGTTTGATTGCCGGTGAAACAGAAGGAGTCCTGTATGAAGAAACCGGCCATGAGCGAGCGGCTTCTTAATGAGGGGGATGAATGCAGAGATGAGAAACGAATATCTCGATAGAAATGGCCGCACGATCCAGCGCATGGACATTTTAATGAATGAGCTGGGCGAACTTATGCTGGTTGTGGATAATGGCGATGATTTGGGTATCAACGCATCCCGGCCCAGTTACATAGAGAGGACGAGCTGCAAAGAGGTCTACCCGCTCTCCAATTTCGGCGGGCAGGCTCTGATGGATATGAAGTACCATCTGCGGGAGTGGGAGGTCGTCGGCGTTGGCGGCAAGTTAAACTGCCATAAATGCGGCTCTTGGCTAGCCGTACCGCACGAGGCCTATCCAATCTTGGTCTGTTCCAGCGATTATGTGGGCAGCACCCTCTGCCGCTGCTGTGTCGAGGAAGAAAATGCCCAAAAACTGATGGATGGCATTTGAGCGTCTACAAAGGGCAGAAAAAGCGCCGGGACTCCGGCGCTTTTTCATTTCACCATCTCATCGGCTGCCGCAAGGCATCACGGCTTACTGCTCTGCTGCAAGGTAGACCGTCGATAAAGTATCAATGATCTGCTGCTGGGTTACTCCAGATACTTTCAGAGCTTTTAAATCCACCGGTTCCTGAGCCATTTCCCGCAGGAATACAGAAAACTCTTCATGCACAGTTTTTGGAAGCTCGCAGCGTTCATTTCCAGTCAGCAGGGTTGACAGTCTTAAAACATCATTTTTATGTTTGCGGATATCCTTTTCGTCCACATGGTATCCCTGCGCTTTCTTTTCTCGAAGGTCCAGCCACGCTTTCGCTTTGAACGGAATCAGGTAAGTATGAGACAACACGGCAATATCTGAAAGCACCGTCCGTCCCTTGAGCAGCATCCCATAATACTCCTCATTCAGCAGGATAGCTGATAAACTGGATAGCTCATCCCCCAAAGGCAGCGGCACACAAGGGCCGATATTCTCACTGGCGAAGGCATCCCCGGCGCGGGAGAATAGCTCCAACATATATGGAAAGCCCGGCGCCTTGGGCTTGTCGAACCGATAGAATTGCGGCGCACCGCTGCTTTTGGCACGGTGTTCGTAGCCGCCATCCCGGAAAACTGCCAAAAGCGGTGGCCAAAAGCAGGGGTAAGCGCCTCAACAATCAGTACAAGGTCTAAATCCTTTGTTGCCCGGAAAGCGGTGTCCTGTTCTTCAAATATGATGTCACAGGCGGCCCCGCCGATGAGAACATATTGATCTTGATAGCCCATGAAATACTCTTTGAATTTATCCAGTCCAATCATAAAAATTCCTCCATGATTTCTTCCACCGCGCTCTCAACACGCGGATCATTGGTTTCCTCCGGGGTGAGTGATAAAATTGCAGAAAGCGGATCGATTACCAGGGAATCGTCGCCTTCATATAGTAGGTCATAGCCCATGACTTGAATGATGGCTGCCGGCAATTCATCTTGCGGGACCTGCGGCAGTTTTTCGGGCTGAAGATCCTTCAGTGCTTTTTTGGAGATTGCATAAGTGGGGTAGGTATTATCGCCCAGCATGGAGAAGTGGCTGACAGCGGACAGACCACTCATAGGCAGCGGCCATGGCGGTAGGCAGTCAAGGCGCAGTTCTTTTTCCACAGGGTTACGCAGGTACGGCCGAATCAGTTCCCAAAACTCTTTTTTGCTTTTTCCCCATTTGAAATATCGACCGGCTGTTTTATTGTCATCAATGAGGTTCATCTGAAAGCCATCCAGTTCATCAAAGCAGCGCGTCACCGACATTTTGCTGACCCCCAGCAGCTTTGCCATCTCGGTAACAGTCATCTGAGTAACATTGTGGTACAGAGCAGACAGCAAAAGCTTTTGGCTCATGAACGAGAGACGGACTGGGGGCGTTCTCTCCGACTGAACATTATCATTCAGCACCACACCTAAAAAGGGCAGGTACACTTCTTTTCCTACCAGCACAAAAGGGATCCCTTCTTCCAGCATTTTGTTCTTGGTGTAAGCCGAGATGCTGTTTAGCTGAAATGCACACGCCATACCAGACAGTTCCATGAGCTTGAAATAGTGTTTTCGCATTGCTGCCAGATTGATTTTTTCGACCGGCTCTGCTGCCAAAAAGCTGGTGCTCAAGATCTCTATAACACGAAACCGATACGCCCCTCGCAGGAATAAAGGAAGCTGATTGATTTTGGGGAACTCCATCTCCCAGCACTGGGTATGCAGCAGTTTTTCGATTGTCGCTTTCATACGCCAACCCCTGTAACATATTTTTTTCATTGTAACATATTATATGTTGCAATTCAAGTATTATTCGCGTTACAGGAAATAATTGCCCTCTACTTAAATAAACAGAGCAGACAGCGGGCCAATTCCCCGTAAATAGAATGGTAAATATAGAAAAAGGTGCCGGTACCGGCACCTTTTTCATCCCTTGACCATACTCATTTCATTACTCGTACTAATCTCCCCATGGCAGGTGCTTTGATGGCTGAGAGCATGAGACTTTTCCACTTAACTCATCGCAGCTTCCAGCCATTTACGCGCCTGTTCTACCTCTCCTGTCTCCATGAAGATTTGTGTCATGCAGGTTGCGACAGTGCGCTCCGCGGTTTTCTTCTCATATCCGGGCGCCACTGTCTTCGGCACTTCCCACTTTATAGAGTGTCCAGAGTAAGAAAAATGGAAGCGGTAACAACTCGCCAATTCTTTGGGACTATCGATAACCGCACCTTCCGGCAGGGCATCTTTAACAAAATCCAGCATGGTTTTCAAATGTGCCACCTCCTTCGGTAATGGTATTGTAGCGAAAAAGGGCAGACAGCGCAACTGGATAGAAATTAACTCCCGTTGCAACAAGGAGAAAAGAGCCAAGGCGGATTGTCCATAGGAGAGAAAAAGCGGAGAAATTTGTGCGGATCGTATAAAAATCAGCAACTAATATGTGCAAATAACAAAATTTTTCAAAAGCTAAAAATCTTATTAAGCGAGTCAGAAGAGGGAAGGTCTGTTTGCGGAAAGTGATAAAAGTCTACTTCCATGCCTGGCATCAGGGTAATCTTCCCGGCCAATAAAGCCCGTTCCAGAGACGGTCACAGCGAATCGGTGGCTCCCAAGGGGTTTCTGTCGGAATGGGGAACTCACCAAAATATTCTGAGCAAACCTCCATTCCGTACAGCTTACTTTCTATTAAGGACTCAAACACCAGTTTGACTGGGATGATCTGCAAAAGCAGAAAGAAGGTGCAAGATGATAACCAAAGATTGGAGCGTTGCCTTTACGATCACATTCAAAGGACTTCAGATTGATTTTATGGAGCTGCCGGACCACGCCTACCTTCAATATTACAGAGCCTGATTGCCGGCGAAACTGAAGGGATTTTATACGGAGAAACCAGTTGCGAGCAAGTGGCTTTGTGACTGGGAGCATCTCTTGAAATAGCTGATATACACAACATAGTATTGATATTTCAAATTATGTTGTGTATAATAAAAGCGGTGATGAGGATGAATTTAATAATAACCACCATCTTACAGGAAAAAGACCGCATTGACCGGATGCTGAAAAAATACCAAGAAGAACTGGAAAAGCTTCCAAAAGGAACGATTTCTGAAAAGAAGGTCAGACAGTCCACCTATTTCTATTTAAAGTACCGTGATGGGAAAAAGGTCATCTCACAATACGTTTCCCAAAAGGATGTAGGAGATGTTCGCAAACAGGTAGAAAAACGTAGACATATCGAAACGATGATCCGTTCCTTGAAGGAAGAACGTGCGATTGCCGAGCAAGCATTGGAGGGACACATATGATTTTATATCATGGCAGCAATGTGGTTGTTGATCAGCCTACACTGATTCAGCAAAACCGTTTTCTTGATTTTGGATTTGGCTTTTATACCACAACGAACAAAGCTCAAGCAGTTAGCTTTGCTGCCAAGGTCACAAAGCGCCGAAGATCCGGCCAAAGGGTAGTAAGCATGTACAAAATTGATGAGGCCGTTGCTTTTTCGGAATGTACAATCTTGCGCTTTGATCAACCGGATGAACCGTGGCTGGATTTTGTATCAGAGAATCGCTCCGGCAATTACAATGGAGATTCCTACGATTTTATCTTTGGACCTGTAGCCAATGATGATGTGTACCGGACCTTCACCCTTTATACTGCTGGTGTATTGACAAAGGAGCAGACATTAGAACAGCTTAAAATCAAGAAATTATATAACCAGTTGGTATTGACTTCGGAGAAAGCACTGTCTTACCTGCGCTTTATAGTACTGTGCCAGAGGAGGAATTTTAATGGCAGATAAAAAATTTGAAGCGATTCTGACCTTGCTTGTTCCGCAAATTATCAATCTGGTTTGTGAAAATTACCCGATGGATGAAATGGAAGCATCCAGGGAGTTTTACGAGTCGAAGGTCTATTCTTTGCTGGAACAGGAGGATACGAAGCTGTGGCATTTCAGCCCGCTTACCTTGTTCAATATGTATGATGAGGAAAAAAGAACAGGAGATTTCCAAATACCGGAGGATGTGTAATGATGAGCAGAGAAGGGAAATTTCTCATTTACTGTGTGGAAACCTATAAAGTCGCCAAGAATTTGACAGGTAAACAGGTAGCAGAGCTTTTTACTCGTTATCGGGTATGGGAATATGTGTACTCCTGCTTTGAGGCACTGCATACCACTGGAGCCAACTATATTGTAGAGGACATTGACCTCTACATTGAGGCAAGACGGCCATCTATGGTATGATTCATTCTTGTGGACTGAATTTCTCTGCACAAAAGTATGCGTAAAGAAGCTGATTGGGCGATCCGATCAGCTTCTTTATAGCCAGTTACCGCAAATTGAGCAGAGATTTTACAGCCATTAAAAGAGAATCGTTCTACCCTGCTTAAAAAACAGAAAAATACTGTAGCCTGAACCAATATTCATACATGAATTCAGTTTGCAAGGAACTACACACAGGCCGTGAAACAGGTAGCTAACAACAAAACTCACGATTCACAAATCAACTCTACACTGATAATTTCGGGTCTGTTGTTAAATCGTATCGGGATGATGCTATTTCCTATGCCCCTACTTACAACCATAGTTGTATAATTTTCTGAGTATATCCCGGCATCGTACTTTGGAAACAATCCTTGATTAGGCGCCACTATTCCACCGATAATAGGTAAGCGAAACTGTCCTCCGTGTGCATGGCCACTCAAAACAAGGTCAATATTTTCGGATACATAGTCTTCAAATGCTTCTGGTCTGTGTGAAAGCAACACACAATAATTGTCAGTTAGATTCATATTATTGATTTTCGTTTTTATCATGCTTTGCTGAAGGGGGGCTCTATCTGTAAAATCGGGGTCATCTAAGCCAGCAAGCTGTATGCTTTCCGTGTTTTTTATCAATTGTACTGCTCTATCATGGAGAATAGCAACACCTTCATCAAGCAATATACTTTCTAATTCCTGATATTGCTCACCAAGCCATGCCTCATGATTTCCTGTTACATAATAGCAAGGTGCAATCCCTGTAAGAGTTCCCACGAGTTTTTGGGCTATATCAATATTGGTCTTGTTGGAATCTACCAAGTCCCCAGTTATTACTATAATATCAGGCTTTTCTTTTTCTATCAATTTTATTAATTGACTGTTGTTTTCACCGAATTCGGCATTGTGTAGGTCAGAAACGACAACAATACTATAATGATCAAATGAAGCAGGGAGCTTATCGCTTGCAACCGTATAGTGCGTAATCCCCACAGTTGTATTGCTCCAAGCGGTCCATATTACGAGAAGAACCACTATTACTGTTACTATATAAAAATGCCTTTTTGATTTTTTCCTTAACATAATGCTTCCCTCGCTTAATTTCCCGCTCGATAAACCTGAGTACTTGCATGAGAAGGCTGTCCGACAACCACAAGATCCCTCGGGAGGCCCAGTCCTACATCATCGACTCCACCGGCGCCCCAGTCTGCGCTCTGCTGCCCTTCTCCACATGGGCGGTCTTCTTCGCCGGTCTGTTCTACGCCGAAGCCGGTATCCCGGAACTGGGCTACGGCAGTGCTATTGACACCTTCTACCACATCATCCCCTTTACCTTCTACGCCATCGCCGCCGTAATCATCGTCCCCCCTGTTCGCCTATGGCCTGATCCCCAAGTGGGGGCGAATGCGGAAGGCATATCAGCGAGTGAAGGAAACCGGGCAGGTCTACTCTCCGGAGAGCCGGGATCTGAATCTGGATGAGGAGGATGAGTCCCCCGACATCAAAGGTAATATCTTGGATTTCGTCCTGCCCATTGGCGTGCTGATTGCCTTGACCATCGTCACCGGCGAGCTATTCCTGGCCCTAATCGCCGCTATAGCCGTGTGCTTCCTGCTTTATATCCCCAGGAAGAAAATGACCGCCGCCCGTTTCTGCGACCTTGCCATGCATGGATTCTGCAACATGATCCCCACCGTTGCCATCATCTTCTTTGTCTTTGTCATGCAGCAGGGCATGACCGACATCGGAATCGCCAGCTATGTCATTGACGCCGTGCGGCCCGTGATCAGCCCCGTACTGCTCCCGGCCATCACCTTCCTGCTGGTAGCAGCGCTGAACTTTGCCACTGGAAGCACCTGGGGCATTCCTGCTCTGGTCAGCCCCATCATCCTTCCGCTGGCTCTGTCCATCGGCGTCAACCCTCTGGTGGTCATGGGTGCCATCGTCTCCGGCGCCACACTGGGCAGCCATGCTTGCTTCTACTCCGATGCAACTGTCCTGACCTCCAGCTGCTGTAAGATGAACAATATGGATCACGCGCTCTCGCAGTTGCCCTATGCTATGTGTGCGGCCGGGATTGCAACGGCGGGCTACCTGATTTGCGGTTTTCTTCTGTGATGAAATATGGTATGATTTCGATGGAGGTGTTTGCATATGCGTATCGTACTTGGGGATATTACTAAAATGGACACGGACGCCATCGTCAATGCCGCCGTTTCCGATCTCTCCCCCTGTCCCGGAATATGCAGCGCAATCTTTGCCGCAGCGGATACGGAGGAGTTGAAAAAGGCCTGCCGGAAGATTGGGCGATGCCGAATCGGCCACGCTGTGGTCACGCCCTCCTGCGGACTTCCGTCCAAAATCATTTTCCATGTGGCTGGCGCTGGCTGGTATGGCGGGGTCCAGCGGGAGCGAATGCTCCTGGAGGAATGCTACCGCCGGGCGTTGCAGAAAGCTCTGCTCTACAATTGCAGGACTGTGGCAGTTCCACTGATCTTCTCCGGCGACTGCCATATGCCTCGGGCCGAGTCTATCCGCATCGCGGGAAAAGTTATCCGGGAGTTTGAGGTTCGCCATCCGGACATTGAGGTCACTCTGGTTCTCTACCGAGAGGGGGTCTATGAGATGGCCCGCCGTCTGCTGGCTCAAGATAAGCCAGACTCTACTGAAGCTGATGTTGGTCGCTCGGAGCCGGAGCCTGGCAAATCACCGGATCGCCCATCTATATAACACAGTAAGCAGGAGGCTGGTCGATACCGACCGGCCTCCTGCTGCTTTGAATGGCTTTGCCCATAGATAGAGGCGAAGACATTTTCAGGTCTTTACAAAGAGGTTTCATTGAATCATAGTTATGCCGCCGGCATACGCCTTTGCAGGCCCCGAATCTTTTTGAAACCTCGTTTCCAAGGATAAGAGTCACCGTCTATGCGATTGGGCTTGTGTAGGTAAACCGGTGCCCGTTGAGCTCCATGTCCAGCACGACGCTCGTCTTGGCTTCAGCATAAACAGACGGAGGGAGCAAAGCGGTGACAACTGTGATATATTGCGTTATAGTCTGACGTTCATCCGGATTATCCCAAGAGGAAATCTCGGTTTCCTCCGTTTCACCGTCAACTGCGTAGTTTTCCTGAGGGATGGGCTGACCATCCGCCAGCACCGTCACACTGACAGTTTTACCCACCGCGTCTTCCGGCGCACCGCACACCACGGGGAGGAAGTCCTCTCCTTTAAACTCATACAACCGGATTTCCACCATACCAGTATCCGGGTCATAGGAGCAGCGAAACTCGGGGCTTCCGCCCATATGCTCGGCCACATAGGTTTCCGTTTCTCCATCGGTCCGCTCAATGGTCAGGGTGATCTCAAAATCCGGATGGCTCCCCTCGCCGTTGGCCGCCCAATATGCTTCGAAATCGGGCACAAAATTATCATACATCGCGCTGTAATGCCCGGTATCGATCTCCTCCCTGGAAATGCCTTCACCAAAGATGTCTTCATAGAAAGCCTTTTGAGAAACTAAATCAAACACATCGATCCTGGCCGATGAAATGGTCTCCGGATTGGCCAGAGTCGCGTCTATCAGCCCATAGGAGCTGTTTATGATGGCAGTGTAGATTTGGCATTCCTCCTGCGCATCCGGTTCCTCCGCATCAGAGGATGGCACTTCATGCGGGTCAGAAGCCTGCAGTTTCGGAGAGCCTGTCGAGGATTCCACGACAGATCCTGTATCCGAATTTTCTGTTATTTTTTCTGCCGACTCTCCACACCCAGCCAGGACGGTCAGACACAGGAGAACGGGAATGAATAAACTCCATTTTGGTTTTCTGCAGTCACTCATCGCGGCCCACATCCTTTCCTTCTGTTTTTTCTAAAGCCTTTTTCCTGCGAACCAAAACGAAAAAAGCCAGTGTCACTACTGCGGCTAAGAAAATGGCGGCGGCAATGGAGAGCACTGTCCATCCGTTTTCATACTCTTCCGGCAGATCTGCCGGCGGGGAAATGGATTCCCCGTCAGCCGGGTCGACGGGATCTACATTTTCCCTTCCGGCTGAAACGGCGGCGGCATCTCCAGATGGGGATATCTGAATCACATCATTTGTGCAGTAATAACTATACATACCTGTTTTTTCAATTTCAGGCCGATAATCCTCCGGAACCGCGCTTTGATCGGTGGTGAGGTTCCTTAGACCGTCCACAGGAACTACAAGCTTTGCAGGTGCCGTCTCGCCGCTCCATGCATCTGTGATTGGGATTTCCATGATGCTCCGATAGACGGAATACATGTACTCCTTAGGATACTCTTCGCTTTCTTCCAAACCGTCCGTGCCCCAAAAGAATATTTCTCCATCCTTTTCAATGGCCCCCATGCTGGATAACTCAGACTGTCTTAGGGTCATCATTTTGTTTTCAGGGTCTTTGGTGTATTCCTCCGGCCATCTGTCTTGACGGAGGGTAGCGACGCTGACAGCGAGATACTCATTTCCACTTGGAAGCCCGGCGGCAGGGATCAGTTCAAAAATATCCACCTGCCCTTCGGTAATGACCTCATCAGGCTCAAGAACCCGGATACCATAGAGCCGATTATCGCCTTTTTTGGAAGCAAGTTCAACGTCGGCGGTGTATTCGCTTTCCTTTATGACTGTTTCTCCAAGCCAGGCCTCTTCTTCCATGCCGGAGTCATCTGTCAGAATTGGTTCTGCTGCCAGCTTGCCCTGCAAGGGAAAACTGCTGGAAATAGAACCCACAAACGCTGCGGAATAATATTCGGCGTCGGAACCTCTATATGCTGTCAGCGTAGCTTCCGGACCGATTTTGAGAACGCCTTTCGTCCCTTCTGCCATAAACCGTATCGCAATGGGGGATTTCTTGGTCTCATTGATAATCAGCGAACCGTCCCCGATGATTTCCAAGCTTCCACCCCATCCGAATCCCCACACAACAAGAGCGGAAATATGGTTTTCCCCAACTAACTTCAGCTTCAAATCATCTCCCATTTCATTGGTGTTCAAACTGGTGTTCGGGTGATTGTAGTTGGTCAGCGTGATGGTGTTGGTCTCACGATCATAGGCCGCTCCCGCTACTTCGACAGCCGGCTCGCTGCTGCTGAATAGAAGCTGCGCTTCTTCTCCTTGAATCAGTTGAATCCAGGCGCTGCTCCATTCTCCGGAAGACGGTCCGTTTTCCGCGAATGCCGCTACGGGCAATCCAGCAGCGATGCAAATGGTCAGCAACACTGCAATCAGTCTCTTCATGAGCTCTCCTCCTTTTTCCGGCTTTGCCGGGGATAAAGCTGGACAGGATACAATGGCATGGTATCCCGATGTTTGTATGGTTCTGATAGTCTCATCCTATTTATGAGATGATGCTTTTTTTCTGCGTGCAAGGAGGATAAAAGCCGTAACCCCTGCTGCAACTGCTGCGGCAACGATCAGCCCAACCGCCATATAGGAAGTTTCGCCGTCATCCTTTTCCGGTTCGGGTTCCTCTGCCTGCGGACTGTCCGGTGAGACTGGTTCTTCAGAGCCGTTGCCATCGGACGCCTGAGCGGAGGTTTCCGGGGTTTTGCTTTCCATGGAAGCAGTTCCAGACGCTTCAGACTGTGGGCTATCCGAGGAAGCGGCTACCGGCACAAAGGGCTTGTCGGATCCGAGGATAGCGATCCGCCCCAGGGAAGGGGCTTCAAAAATCAAAGCGTCGCCCTCGGAAACGGTTTCAAGAGGCTCCGGCTCCTCGCCGAGATAAACCGCCTGATGATGGCTTTGGCTTTTCAGATGATCATTTAAGGGGATGCGGATCTCTATCGGAATGTCCCCCAGCTCCAGCCGTCTGCCGCTTTGCCGGATCGAAATCTCATAGACCGATAAAAGCCCTGGCAGCTGGGCTTCCAGTCCGGGATCGGCGGAGAGCAGGCTTTCCGCCGCCATTGTATCGGCATAGAGCTCTGCATCCTCCGATAAATCCGCTTGGAGGGAGACGGACACGCCGTTATCCGGAAAGGTGAGTTCCACCTTCCCGGAGCCAGCCGCAGCAGGGGCCGGCCCGTCTGCTTCCGGGCCGCTGGAGGCCCAGGGCCCCCAGTCCCCAACATCGGCTACCATATATTGGCCGTCCGGATCCCCGACGATCATAATCCACCGGGCACGCACCCGGATGGTGTATTCCTCCTGCGGCAGGGTCACGGTATCGGATGAGAAAAAGACATAGGGCTGGATCTCCGACGTCTGGTTTTCCAACACCTCGCCTTCGAGAAGCAGATGAGCCTCGTACTCGAAACTGTCGCTGGAACCGGCGTTTTCCGGCTTATCCCACTGCACTTGATTTTTGTAGCCTGACCAGCGGGGATTGCCGGGTATATATTCTTCCGCAGCCAAAGCAGGCTGGGCAAGCGCTGGGAGCGTGATGCAAAGCGCCAGTGCCATTCCCCATATCCGCTTTTTCCATGTAGCCCGAATCTCCATGGCACACTAGATCCTCCTTTTTACTGTAAGGCGCGGGAAGAAGCTGTCTCCCCGCGCCTCTTGTTTCCTGCTCTCAGTTCAGTACTGCGCCGCCCCACTCGACCGCCTCAAAGCCGCTACGGTCCATGGGAACGATTTCCGGCTCGGGAACCGCGCCGCCCTCGTACCGGACAAAGCCAAACCACAGGCGGAATATGTTGTCCGGCTGGACCGAGAAGCGGACCGGCATTTCCGCATCCACCCCTTCGGTGAGCAGCGGATACATCACATAATCTACGCCGGGCTCCAGGTAATCCGTCCAGTATTCGATAAAGTCCAGAATTTCCTGCTCGTTGAAGCCATAAGCCTCCAGCACCCGACGGTAGGTCTGCTCCCGCTGCTCCGCCTTCACCACAAAGCCCTCGTCCAGGCGGAAAATGGAGGGATCTGCCAGGCTTTCGTAGAACAGGAAGCCATATTTGCCGCCTGCATCCTCCAACGTGCCGTCCGGATGGGCGGTAACTGTCCATCCGTCCCCATACAGCGGGTCGGATACAGTCAGCAGCTCCGGCCGGTCAAAGGTGACGGTGATCTCCGTCTTCGTTTCGGGGTACAGGTAGATGTTGGGCTTTTTGACCTCCACTCCCCTGGGGGTCATGGAGGAGGGATCCTGATTCATGGAGTTGAGCCGGTCCAGAAGGGCCTGAGCCTCGGCTTCCTTGCCCGCGGCGATCAGCTCGGCGTACCGCTGGTACAGCTGGGCGATCCTCCAGTCCTGCCAGTTCTGGCCTTGGACATCATCGAAGGCGTTGAAATCCCCCGCAAGGGACTCATACCCGTTATCGCGGATGTTCCGGATATAGGCGTCCCCGTCCCCGCCGAACAACTCGGTGATCCCCCAGTTCATGTCGATGGTCATCTGATCCATGAAATCAATAATGGGATGCTTGTTCTCGGCGATATAGTCCACCACCGGCTGGGACTGGATCACCCCCTGGGTCACCTCTGCGGCGGTACCGATCCGCTCTGCGCCGGGATGCTTGACCATCTCCGATGTGGCGCCGATTCCGGTTAGGATATTATCGATAAATTCCATCCCGGGGGAAATATTGGCGTAGGGGCTGCTGCCCGGGGTCATATCCTCCACCGCTTCGGTCAGGGTGGAAATCTTTTCCACCCCATTCTGGAATCGCTTGGCCCCCCGCCGGACAGCGGCAGAGCTGGGGGTCTGGCTTGGACTTTCCCCCCGGGGTCTGGTCCAGTTCTGGATCGTCTCCTCGGTTAGCATGAGATAAACGCCTCCGGCGGCGTCGGAGCCGGAGGGCCGGTAGCCCTCAAAACTGCTGGGCAGCGACCCGGAGGGCGGGTCGTCGGCGTAGACCGGCGTTATGGCGGCCGACGCCGCGATGATCGCCGCCAGGGCAAAAGGCATCCATTTTCTTCTCATTGCAGTTTTCCCTCCTTTTTCGTAAATTCCGTGTATTCCGCTATGGTCTGGGAGAGCGCCTGGTCCTTTCCGTCGTCCAGTTCCGTCGCCTGATCCAGATAGGTCAGGGCCAGGGGGTAGTTCCCCCGGATGCAGTTGGCCACCCCCAGATAACAGTTGGTGTAGGGATTCTCGGGGTTCAGTTCGTAGGCCCGGCCGAGGAAGAAAAAGATGGTAGGCAGGACATAATCCATATCGCGTGCAGTCACTTCGTCCAGTATGCTAATCCCTCGCATCAGGTTGGCGGTCTCCCACTGGGGATAGGCGTACACGGCATCCAGCCAGTTGTTTCGGAAGCCTACATCGCTTCCCATTTGGCGGCACAGCTCGCCGTACTGGAGGAAATACTCCTGGCTTCCTTTGTCGGCCACTTTCTTCAGAGCTGCCTCTGCCCCGGCCGGATCTCCAGCCACGAGGCAACACTGGGCCAGGAGCAGATGTACCGTGTCGTCCGCCGGGAGGAACTCCGGCGCGCCGTTTTCCGCAATATCCTTTTCACGTCCGGCAGTGTATTCCGCCGCCAGTCGATCGCCTTCAATCAGATCACCTGAGAGCGCCGCCTCCGTCAGTTGTGCAATCAGCGGGTTCTCAGCTGGGCTTTCTTCGGACAGTCCGGACGCTGGAAAAAGAAGTCCCGTTCCGGCCGCAACTGCAATCAACAGTACGCATCCTGCCGTCGCCAGCTTTTTCTGGGGATACCTGCGCCGCAGCACTGCCAGGGCCGCGGCCCCAGCCGCCAGGGCCATGCCGAGGATCCCCCCCAGCAGACTTCCCTTCAGGAAAACAGTGCAGCACAGAAACAGAATAAACACAAGGATCGATATGGTCATCATCATTTCAGTTCCCTCCCTACGCAAGCTGTCCTCGGACCCGTTCCAGCGCAAAACCCGCGTGAACGGACACCCCGGTCCAATCTCCGGTATGGCTGCTGCCGATTTTCGGCATGATGTCCAGACTGATCTGGAACGCCTGCTGGGCGTTTTGCAGATCTCCCAGTTCCTCATAACAGGCGCCCAGGGCGTACCAGATGTAATGTTCGTCTGGTTGCTGAGCCAAAGCCGCAGTGTATTCCCGGATTGCCTCTTCATACCGGTCCACTCCATTGAGAACCATCCCCCGGATATAGTGGGGGAAGCCGGCTTCCTCCTTCATGGAGATGAGGGCGTCCGCCAGCTCCAGCGCCCTTTCTCCCTCGGGATCCTCCCATCGATAATAACCCAGATCCACCACCGTATTGTCTGTGGATGCGGCGAAGGCCTGGATATAGGCGTTGAGGTATTCGTTCTCCTGGATCTGCTTCAGCTGCTCCTCCGGCAGCTCGTGGTAACAGGCGGCGCCGGGGAACCTGTCGCTCATTGCATACCAACTGTCCTCCACCGTGAGGTAGCTGACGAACTGATAGAGCATATAATCGGCGTAAGGGTCATCGCTCTCTTTGGCGATATCCGACAGGCGTACTCCATAGTCCGCCACCGCCGGGTAGTCGTCCAGCAGCATGGCGGCCCTGCCGGCATAGCTGAGGGCTATAAAGCTGTCAGGATCCTCCTTCAATGCCGCCTCTGCCAGCTCCAGGCACTCCTCTCCCTGGGCCAGCATAAAATAGCCGTACATAGCCTGTTCGGTAAGGAAGGGGTCACCTGTTTCCTCTGCGGCCCGCTGAGCGTAGGCGGCCCCCTTTGCGGTGTCCCCCAGCTTCAGATAGATACCGGTAAGCTTCTTCATGTGGGCCAAACGCTCATCCTCACTGTCCTCAGCCATAAGCTCCTCCCGGTAGAGGGTATCGTATCGGTCGACACAGGCGAGGATCTCAGAGGATTGCGAGGATCCCGGGACAACCGGATACCCGTCCAGCATGTAAAGGACCAGGTACTGGTAGGCGATCTCTTCCGGGAAATCCTCTGCCAGCCCCATAGTCCGATGCATGATATCGTTGTCCACTCCGCTTTCTCCGACGCTATCTCCCGCCTGAGCCCAGGAGATCAGGTCCGCGCAATTATACTGCACCTCCACCTGCGCCCGGCCGGCCAGAAGCCGTTCCACGGCGCTGGGGGAGAGTCCTGTTTCCTCTTGTGCGGCGCCGCTGTAAATCTGGGCCGCCGCCAGCTGCACCACAGCATCCTGCTGGAGTTCTTTTTGCGCATCGGACAGCTCTTCGGCCTGCCGATATGCCTCCAGCAGCCGGAAGCACAGGGCCGATGTGATCTTTCCCTGCCGGTACTGTTCCTCCAGCAAAGTAAGTTCATTCGCTCCGGCAGTTATATTGACCAGCTGCGCTAGGGTCTCGTTGCGGGTGTGTGCACTGGCATGGAGAGAACCAAAGTGTCCTCCTTCCGCATACTGCTCCAGCGCGTCCAGCGTTTCCAGATAATCTACATACTCCTTTCGGGCAGAGAGATAATCCCCTGCCGAAAGATAGGACTGTGCGGCGGAGAGCTGCTGCTCCATGCTGGCCAGGAAGCCGGTAGACCCGGCCTCCGTGGTGGTAGGAAGGGCTCCCCACAGCAGTGTGAGCGCCAGAACAAGGCAGGAGAGGGCCGGGCGAAACCAGCCGCTTTTCCATACCGGCGATTTGGGAGGCGGGGCTGCGGATGCGTCGTCTTCTCCGGAAGGCTTCTGCGCGCTGGGCATTTCAGTTGGCAAACCAGTGGCCAGGGGCCGTCTGGAAGCGGCGGCGAGGATCCCGGTCAGCACAGCCCATTGGACAATGGCCGAGACCAGCCTGGCCAGCCCGGCGGCGAATACGCTGTCGCCCGCTGGCTGGAGCAGAGCGACCGCTGAGCTCAGCATCGCAGAACCCATGAACAGCCCGACCATGATCACTGCGGAGAAGATGGCTGAAACAGACACACCTTTCGCTCTCTTTTCACCTGTAACCGTTTCCACCACATGAAAAAGAAGCATAGACGTCAATACAGAAGCGGTCGCATTGATCAAAACAGCGGGAATCCAGACGCTCCAAAGGTTTTGGAACATCGGCGCAAGGTAGGTTTGGAGCAGCGACAGCAGCAATTCCCGGCCGTAAAATACGGCGAGCAGAGGAAGAATCCCGCTGAACAATAGCCGGAAAGGGAACCTCTTATCAGGCCGGGCTGACCGGGCTGCAGCCAACACAAAGGCCGCGCCGCCCAATATCCCGGCAGAATCCGCAAGGAACAGGGTCAACACATCCAGCGAATGTTTTTCTATGTAGAGCAAGGCTGTTTTCAAAAGAAAGGGAAGCAAAAGCTGGCAGCAAAGCCCGCCGAACAGCCATTTTGCCCAGCCGCTTTGATATGCGTCAGCCAACGTTCGTATCAGTCGTTGTTTTTCTTCTTTCAAGGCAAAGCCTCCTTTCAGTGGAGTCATTGTTCATCTGGCCGAGGGGCTTGTTCCGGCTGAGAAAGAGCCGTGCCGCATTCCGGGCAGAATTTCACTCCCGGTTCCGCAGCCGCCCCGCATTGTGGGCATACAGCAGGGGACTCTGCCACCAGTTTTGTTCCACATTGCCGGCAAAATTTTGTTCCCGCTGTGTTCTCTGTCCCGCAGGATGGGCAAACAGGACCTGCCGAGGCCGTCGTGACAGCCTGCGCTGCTTCCGCCGCGCGGATTCGGTCAATCTCCAACTGTGCATGTGCAGCCTCATCGTAATGCGCTTTGGCCGACTGACAGGCCTCCAGTATCTCTGGCTCTATCTGGCCGCCGGAAAGAAATTGGCCATAATAATACTCACCGATTTTTCTCAGCTCTGTTTCCGCAAGAGCCTTTTCCGATGTAATTTTTCCGTTCAACTTGCTCATCGCAATCGCTTCGTTGGTTTTATCCCCCAAATTTTTTGCCAAGCTGCCTAACTTATCCAGAAACGCCATAACAATACTCCTCTCTTATGATTTTGTTTATCTGACAGAGCCGTTTTCCGGCTCATGATTCAGTCTTTCGACGGGTCGATTCATTAAAAGCTCGTTTTCGAGATACTGTACGATCTGATCCGACATAGCGGCCATCGTCCGTTCTTTTCCCTGTTCAGACAATCCCCCGCATGGCTGCAGCAACGCGACCTTCAGCTCGGTTCCTACCTCCTTTTCCTCGGCAGAAATAGAAAAGACGCTGATATTTCCATACACCTTTGCCCTGGCCACGATCGCGTCTTCTTTCTTGTGATAGGAAATGCTCTCTTCATCCAACACATCGTAGATCGCCATCAGCACATACCGCCTCACATAGGGAAGGATCCGTTTTACATTTTCCATATCATCGCCTCCTTTTTTCTTTATCGGTTCTCTATTTGTGGCTGTCATTCGATATATCCGCTGATGGGTTCCAGATACATCGAGTCTTCTGAGACCAGCTGATACCGGTCGCCATGATACCCGTCGCTCCAGCCGTTTTCCGCTTTGTAGATTTCCCCGGTTTCGGTATCGCAGATACGCTCGTATCCGAGGGTTGCATCGCTTTGCTTTTGACTGATGATATCCTGACTGGTGTTTCGGTTTTCCCAGGAGGACATGATCCCGTCTAGCACCTCGTTTGCATTCCGGCTGAACTCCATAGCCCGCGCGACGGTTTCAGTTCCGGCCTGTTTTACGGCATTTACATAGCTTTCAGAATATTCTAGGCTCCTTGCGCACTCCGTAAGGATGTCGATCCATTCCAGAAAAGAATCTTTCACGGCAGTTACAGCCATCACATTATAGGCCATATAATAGCCGCCATCCGCCGATGGGATCTGATATCCTACTGGTGGCCCCGCCGCAATCTCAGCACTTCCGAAATCCACCACTGACGCGGCAAACATGCCCTCACCCTCTTTTCCTCCTTCGGTAAAGGTAGCCCGTAGAATCTCATCGTTCAGTGCGTAAGCACTCAAACCGCCGGTTGACGGGAAACGCTCGGTGACAGCAAATCCTTCAAACCGGGGGAAGGTATAGCCAGTATAACCCGGCTCAGCCTGCACAGCAAAATCTGCATACTGCGGAAAAATTTTAAAAAAGTTCTCAGTAGAGGGGGTTGACAGGACTGGCGCCAGGGCAAATATCTGCATTCCGGGGACGCCTGAAATCCCGGAATAATAAGCCCAGGCGTCCTTTCCCTCCTGACTGTGGAGCAAAGCATCTGCCTTCAGCAGCACGAAAATCTGGTTGAGAGGCTCAGCAGGATCCTGGACCCGGATGGAGTGATACATGCCTGTGCCGCCGCTCGTTACCGTCCATCCCTTGGGGATTTGCAAACTGAAATCTGCTGTTTCATACAGCTCCAGTTCGACCGATTTGGCTGCTGTTGGCGTGACGGCGATCTCGTCCTTCGATGAAGATAAAGCTTCCTCCGAAGGAGGGGTATCTGGTTCTGTGTCCGAAGGATGGGTTTCCAATTTGGAATCCGAAGAGATCTGAGACTGCGCAAGGTCTCCAGCTTCTCCGCATCCGGAAAGGGTAGTCAGAAAAACTGCTGCCACTAGTAGAAGTATAAATTTTGTCCGCCTCAACTTTTTCATACCATAAGTCCTCCTGATCCATACAAACGCTTTAGATAGAAACGTAAAATTTGCTGAAATAGTGATTTCACAGGATTGTTTTACATCTTTATATCCACTCCTTCCGGTTTCTTGTTTGCAGAAAACTTCTGCGCAAATAAAATAGCGCCGCATCAGAAATTCTGACACAGCGCTATACTGCTTTTCAGATCTCCGCGCCAGTCCCTTAAACAGAGAATAGCATGGAGTATCCTAAAATATAAGGTTACATTCATCTCTTTTTTTGTTTTTATGCTGTTTTTTCTGAGATAACAAGGGGTTACATTTGTCTCAAGCCCTAAAATCCGGGCTTTTTTCAAGGGCGGCGTCTTCTTTTTCCGGAATCCACTCATAATAAAATTGCAACAGGCCGATTCGGCTTTTGGTACCTGTTTTTTCATTGAGACTGCTAATATGGCGGTACAGTACGGGTCTTGAGATCGCCATCTGCTGCGCGATATCCTGCACACTGCTATCGGAAACCAGAAGATACTGCAGAACATCCTGCTCTCGGTCGGTCAATGAAAAAAGACTTGCAAAGGAAGAAAACTTTTCTTTTGGCGTGTATCCTGTTGCCGGGGCCTCGGGCGGGGCCAATGCCGTATGGGATCTAGTCGTATAGGCAAACATCAGAATACTGACAGCAACAAACAACACCAGCATGAAGATGACCAGTGTGAGGTTTCTGCCTGAAAGGAGCAGAGTTACTGAGCTGTTGGTAACCAGCGCCGCCACAAGGTTATTCACCGCCCGTCCCATGCCTGCCCAGAGAGCTGGTATACGCATGCAAGCCGCAAATTCTAAAAAGCTAGTGGTAAAAAACACAACAAAAAATCCGGAAGCTATATAGGCGATCACTACTCCGGTCAAAAATGGGCCGCCCCACCGAAGTATTATCACACACAGAACAGAGAATACCATTACGCAGTACATCATAAGCGTCATGTATTTTCTGTTCCGAATATCAAAGAGAAAGCCTGCCGCCAGGCCGCTCAGCGCCAGCAGAATGCGGGGCCATTGCCCGATATCCATTGCGCCTGCAGCATGGCCTAAGGTGATTGCGTTGTCCAATGTGCTGAATACGCAGGCCATCAGGGCCACTAGAAAGACCAGGAGTAAGCCCGTCGTTATTTTTTTCTGTATTGGGCCGTTTGTTTTCTCCAACGCTTTAGATAAAGTTTTCTCTTCACCCATCAATTCCACGCGAAAAACATGCCTCGTCCGTATAAACAGAACGCTCAGCACTGCTAGAAAAACAGAAAGAATGACCGCTTCGGCAATTTCTATGTTGATTAAGTTGTTATTGATATATTGCAGAAGAATACCGCCCGCATAGGCAAAACCCACCAGCCGGGCCAGTGTTCGCTCCCCATGGATGGTACAGACAGCCAAATAGTGAGCCGAACTGCCGAAAAGCCCCATCAGAAAAAACAAAATCAACCCTGCTGTTAGGGTAATGGCGTATGAGATATGTTGCTGGATTAGAAAAATGCAGATGATGGAGACCAGAACGGTAGAAAAGGTAAGTAGGGCTTTGAACCGTTCATGAACCGCCCGATTCAAAACCGGATACAAGATAAATCCCAAAACGCTGATACCGAGTGCGTAATTTTGAGCAATCACTGTCTGATCCTCACCAACCATACGAGACATCATATTGACATAAAGATACTCCACGCCTAAAAAGACGAATGTAAATATGCTCAACAGCAATATGGCATTGATGGATGCTGGTGTTCTCAATCCCCTTGTCTTCATAGATTCTCCTTCACTTTATGCAATACGCATGGTCTCATCACACACTCTCTTATATTCACCATTATAGGAGATATAGGCTGTATATTGTTAACGCCCATTAGGAAGAGGGTGATATTATATTCATCAAACTCCACTTACGGAGAGATCACAAGTTAGTGTTATAAAACGATGAAGCAGTTGTAACTTCCACCGGAATTACTTGTTTACATGGATATATGGATATATGGTACAAGATATTCTGTCAGATACAGAAATATTTTTATCTCTCAGAAATGCCGACTAATATACCAACACCATTAAAAACAAACAAAAAGCATGACTCATAGAATCTTATTCGCCCTTTTCTTCATCTGCTTATGTTTCAAAAATAGTGGCCGCAAATTGAGCAAATGCACTTTTGGGCGGGATAGCCAACCCTCTGCTTTCGTCTCCCAAAATCATCAGTGTATCTCCTGGATTTATTTTGAAAATCTCTCGGGCTTGCTTAGGAATTACGATTTGTCCTTTTTCACCAACCGTCACAGTCCATGCATATTTTCCTTCCGACTTTTCCATGTTCAGTTCTCCTCCGTGAAACAAATATGATTTGTATAATTAATTATACTTCGTAAAGAGCTTAAAGTCAATATAGCACTGTTGAAAAAGCATCTTTACAAATATGCGGATGTGAAAAAATTGACCAACATTTTAAATAGGGTACAGTTAAATAACACTTTTGATAAAGCTAGACACTGCTTTGTATTTGTGTGCTTGCTTGAAAACTGGCAGTGACAGTCATGTTTTCAGGGATGCCAAAAACAGAAATTCAATACAGGGAAAAAGGTCCCCAGAGTCTGGGGGCCTTTTTCATTACACTGAATTAGATTCAGATTTTGATTGTTTGGATGCAGCGGAAAAGGGTCAAGCTCAATTCTTGAAACAGATCTTCATCCATATCCATTCTTCCGTTGATAATGGATTCCTTTAGCAGCAATGGCCGGTACATTGCAAGAATTTCCTCAAAGGCGGCTTGGTCATTCTCCTTTGCTCGGAGTAGCAGTGTTTTGAAATCAGTCATCCATAGCATCCCCTTTCATCATGCGCCGCAGTTTTAATATCAACCGGTAGTAGGAGTTGGAGACCGCCTTATAGCTGACGCCGAGATTTTTGGACAGCTCAATGAAGCTCCGCTCATCAAGAAGCCGCGCCAGCAAAATATGTCGTTCCCAATCCTTGATCTGCAGCAGCGCCTGTAAAAGCAATGGATTTTCAATTTGTTCCATCAAGGGCAGCCCCTCATCCAAGTTGAATTCTGCGTACGTTTCAACCTCCGCTCCGCAACGCTCAAGAAATTCCATAGCACGCCTATGGGCTTTGAGCTTATTCATGTACGCAGCTTTTCGATTAGCAACCGCAGTAATCAAATAAGCGGCTGAAAGAATGGCGCAGGAAATGGGCTGGTGGGGGAACATCTCATATTTTAAGGAACGGCTTCTATCTCTTGGAAAGGAGAGCTTATATGGAATATGAAAAAATACCAATTCATCTGAAGATGACCTTAACGATAAAAGAAGCGGCTGAGTATAGCAATATCGGTATAAACAAAATCGAAAAAATGCTTCGGGAACCGAATTGTCCATTTGTTCTCTATGTTGGCACCAAAAAGTTGGTAAAACGAAAAGAATTTGAAGAATTTATCAGCAAAAAGTTGATTATTTGATGGCAGCGGCTCGCGGAGTTTTCCTTGAGAAATAATAGCCTTTGTGATACAATCAAGTTGTTGCATTGGCTCTTTTTCTCGTGGCAGGAAAGGAGTTCACCGAATGGGAAAAAATTTGAAAGGAAAAGAATGCGGAAAAGGCATTTGCCAAAGAAAGGATGGTCAATACTACGCGAGATTTGTAGATAGAAGCGGGAAACGCCGGGATGGATATTTTGCCACACTTCCCGATGCGCGGAATTGGCTGGAAGATGCTCGCTATCAGGATAAACACGGAAAGCCGATCACATCTCCTGATATGACGGTGGACGAGTGGTTTGAGTTTTGGCAGGCAGAACTTCTCCAAGGGTTATCCCCCAACACCAAACGGAATTATAGAGATCGCTATGTGCATAACATCAAACCAGTTATGGGGGATATGCGGCTCGTTGATGTGAAGCCTATGCACTGCAAAATTGTGCTGAACCGTATGGAGAAAAAATATGCCGGCTCCACGATCCGTCAAGCCTATATTGCCATGGGAACCATGTTTAAGGCGGCCAAAATGAATCACATGATTGACGCACACCCGATGGATGGTGTACGATACACCAAGCCTGTCCGGGCGGCGGATGACATTCATTTTCTCACCATCGAGGAACAGGAAAGGTTTCTGAACGCGGCACGAAGCACCCATAATTTTTATCAGTACGCGCTTATTTTAGAAACCGGACTGAGGACAGGCGAAATGATTGGCTTGACTTGGGATGCGATTGACTGGAAGAAGCGGACGCTTACCGTCAACAAAACCTTGGAGTATCGGCACAAGCAGGGGCATTGGCGGGCGGGTCCACCTAAAACCGTGTCCAGTTACCGAACCATCCCGTTGACGGAACGGGCTTATGATATTTTGAAGGCCGTTCATGCCACCCGCAACTTCCGCAAACAGGCGCCGCTATTGTCTGAAACCTTAACCTACATTGACCGCCGAACCGGTAAGGAGATGAAGTTCTTTCTGGGAGATCTGGTATTCATCAACTTCCGAACCGGCGAGCCGAGCAAGAACAGCAGTTATGATACCCACCTCTATAAGATTTGTGATGAGAACGGGATCGAGCGGTTCTGTATGCACGCCCTGCGGCACACCTATGCCACCCGCGCCATCGAACGCGGGATGCCTCCCAAGACACTTCAAAAACTTTTGGGGCATGCCAGCATTAAAACTACCATGGACCGGTATGTTCATGTAACCGAAGAATCCTTGGTGGCGGGAGTGCGGCAGTTTGAGCAGGGCGATCCAGCAAACACCCAACTGGAGCAAACTTCAGCGGGTGACAACACCAAGAAATCAGATAGCGCGGCCTAAATGGTGTAGAAATGGTGTATGAGCCATCTCCTAAAGGCCGCAAACCCTTGAAAATAAAGGAGATGTGGAGATATATGAAATTAGGAATCGTGGGTTTGCCGAACGTCGGCAAAAGCACCCTGTTTAACGCGATTACCAATGCGGGCGCACAGTCCGCAAACTATCCATTCTGCACCATTGAGCCGAATATCGGCGTGGTGGCTGTCCCCGACCAGCGGCTGGACAAGCTCGCGGAGATGTACCATCCGGAAAAATACACGCCCGCAACCATTGAATTTGTGGACATCGCCGGGCTGGTGCGCGGTGCCAGCAAGGGCGAGGGCCTGGGAAATAAGTTCCTCGCCAATATCCGCGAGGTGGACGCCATTGTGCATGTCGTGCGCTGCTTTGTCAACGACGACATCGTCCATGTCGAGGGAAGCATCGACCCGAAGCGCGATATTGAAACCATCAACCTGGAATTGATCCTCTCCGATATGGAGGTGCTCGACCGCCGCATCGAAAAGACGCAGAAGATGCTCAAGGCGGATAAGAAATACCAGGAGGAACTCGACTTTTTCAAGCGGGTCCGCGAAGCGCTGGACGAGGGCAAGTCCGCGCGCAGCGTGGAATGCACCCCGGAGGAGGCGGAGCTGCTCTCCACGGTGTCGCTGCTGACCAACAAGCCGGTCATCTATGCCGCCAATGTGAGCGAAAACGACTTCAAGGGCGGCATTGAGAACAACGCCTATTTCCACCAGGTGAAGGAGATTGCAGACAGCGAACACGCCGGCGTGCTGCCGATCTGCGCGGAGATCGAGGCGGAGATCGCGGGGATGGACCCGGAGGAGAAGGAGATGTTCCTCGCGGACATGGGCCTGCAGGAGTCCGGCCTGGACCGCCTCATCAATGCTTGTTATTCCCTCTTGGGATTGATTTCCTATTTGACCGCCGGACAGCCGGAGGTGCGCGCCTGGACCATCAAGAAAGGCACCAAGGCGCCGCAGGCGGCCGGCAAAATCCACAGCGACTTTGAGCGCGGCTTTATCCGCGCGGAGGTTATTTCGTTTGACGACCTGATGGCGTGCGGCAGCATGGCAGCGGCAAAGGAGAAGGGCCTGGTCCGCTCCGAAGGAAAGGACTACGTGATGAAGGATGGGGACATCGTCCTGTTCCGGTTCAATGTCTAACCCAGGCAAAGGCGTGTGCTGCATCCGGCAGGCCCGGCCGGAGGATGCGGCCGTCCTCGCGGGGATCTATGCGCCCTATGTGCGGGACACCGCGATCACCTTTGAATACGATCCGCCGGACGCCGCGGAGTTTGCCCGGCGCATCCGGAAAACGCAGGAGCAATTCCCCTATCTGGTCTGCGAGGTGGACGGGAAGCCGCAGGCGTATGCATATGCGTCCCATTTCCACGAGCGCGCGGCGTTCCAGTGGGACGCGGAGCTGAGCGTCTACGTGGCCGCGTGTGCGCAGCAACGGGGGATTGGGCGGGCGCTGTATACCTGCCTGATCGCGTTCCTGCAAGAGCAGGGGTATTCCACCCTTTACGCGCTGATTACCGTGCCAAACGATAACAGCAAGCGGCTGCATGCGAAGCTGGGGTTTGAGCGGGCCGCCCTCTATCCCCGCACAGGCTACAAGTTTGGGCAGTGGCGGGATATGATCGTGATGGAAAAGCGGCTGTCGCCCCCCTTTGCTCCCCCAGAGCCGCCGCATGCGTTTTCCACCCTTCCGGCCGCATTTGTGGAAAACGTGCTGCGGGAAGAAGCCGCAAAATGCAACGCAAAAACAGAGGCCGGGAACCCGCAGCGGTAAAAGCGGTTTGGCTTTATAAAAAAGAGATGCAACCCCCTGCCAGAGGGAACATGCCCCTGGCAGGGGGTTGCTTGCTGTATGTGGGCCGCATAACGCTTCAAGCCCGGCCCTTTTTTTCGGGTTCCTCGGTGAAAACGAAGATGTCTTCCACCGTGGTGTGGAAAACCTTTGCGATGTCCATGGCCAGCTTCAGGGAGGGGTTGTACTGCCCCCGCTCCAAGCGCCCGATGGTCTCCCGCCGGACGTCCACCAGGCGCGCCAGCTCGCTCTGTTCCATGTGGCGCTCCATGCGGAGCTCCCGGATCTTTGTCTTGAGCATGGTCAACCTCCAAAGCGTTCCAACGCCAGAAAAAGCGAGCTGCGCCCCAGCCAAAGCAGCACAAAGCCCAGGGCCAGGTCGTACGATGCAATCGCGAAGTCCCCGGCAAACACTGTGCACGCCAACACAACGCCCGCCAGGACATACAGCAGGTTGCAGATGATCGAGTTGGCTTGCCGCTCGTTTTTGACCGCGCGCTCATCCATCTTTTCCCGGGGAAGGAATGCCACCAGCAGGGTGCCAATGATGACCACGACGGCCACACAGAGGGCTGCCACGCGGAGCCAGGTAGGTTTTTCAAAGGGCCATTTTCCCAGCAGCAGGAAGCACAGGATCAGCGCGCCGCCCACGACGTCCAGCTGTTTGGCGCGGGTGATGGACAATTCCGGAAGTTTCATAGGGGATTCTCCTCTCCGTGTGATATATTTGTATCTTATGTGATAAATATATCACTTCAGTGCGGTATTGTCAAGCGCTATTTCGGATTTTATGGATGGGACAGTGGGCGGGGTATCTCTAACATTTGAATCGTTTTTTCACTTTAATAATTTGTATTCATGAATACATAAAAATGTCAGAAATAGATAGGGTTCCCTTTTAAAGCGGCGAAAACAATAAAAGTTATGCGAACAATTCATGAATTTTCAGTTGAAATATTGACAACCGGGGGGGCTTATGCTTTAATAAGCTTACCAAGTTCATTGGAATAAGTATTAAATTGGTATTGCTTTACAATGAGATGAACGACCATTGCAAAGGCCGGAATCGCCTTCTTTCCGGCAAGGGTTTTGAAAGGGGGATGCAAGGAGAAGGCACGGTGGAAGAGAAAGGTTCCAATGGGGAACAAGGAAGATTGTCATTTTAGGAGGAGAAAAATGTTTCAGGTGAAACGGAGGGCGACCGCGCTTTTGCTGGCCGCTCTGATGGCAACATCTGGATCGGGCGCTGTTGGGATGGCGGCGGATTACTCCGCGCGCGGGTCCCTGGACAGCGGCGCCGTGTGGGAACTGGGGGACACCCAGGTCACCGGCTCGCTGCATGCAGCACCGGCCGAGGCAGACCTTGAGCAGGAAGGCCCGCTGGGATGGATCCATTTCAGCGACAAAACCCTGGAAAACTGCCCGCAGAAGGACGGGGACAACGGCATCACCAATGTCGAGCTGTCCGGCACGCTGGCGCAGATCGCCGGGGATACCGCAACCGATTTCCGCTATACGGACGCGCCGGAGGGCAACACCAAAGGCCAGGTCATCAACGGGACGGGCGGCCGCGTGTCGTTTCACGTCCCGGCCAGCACGGAACCGCGCTATCTGCGCGTCTATACCGGCTCTTGGGCGTCCGAAATCACGCTGCGCGTCTCCATCAACGGGGAGGAGCAGTACACCCGTTCCTTTGGAAAACGGACCACAACGTCCGGAGCGGACTGCTATGTATCTTGGATTACGTATCAGACCGAATCCGAAGAGGATGAGGTCACGGTGACCGCTGAAATTACCGACGTCTACGACAGCAGCGGCAGCGGCAACATGAGCATCCAGGCAATCGCCCTGACCGACGAGGCGTTCCCGGAGGAGGAGCAGCTCGTGACGGGCCAGGTGCTCGACGCACCCGAAACGGCAAACCTCACCAAGCAGGGCGGGATCGATTGGGTCCAGCTCGACCAGACCGATTTTGGCGCGTTCAACCGCAAGGATACCGAGGACCCCATGATCGGCGGCCCGACGCTGATCGGAACACAGGACTATGTCGCCCAAAACACCCAGACAAACTTTGTGTTTTTGGACGGCATTTCGCCCATACAGTCCGTTGAGGACGACAACCACAAGGGCTTGGTGTTCACCGGCGAGGGCAACGGCTTGGAGTTCACGCTTCCGGCCAGCAAGGAAGAGCGTTATGTAAACATCTATACAGGCGCATGGGCCGCGGACATCACGGCGGAAGTCTATGTCAATGATGAACGCGTCTATGCAGAGACCTATGGCAGCACCGACACCACCGCGGGCACCCCCGCAGACTACAAGATGCTCCAGCTGTCCTACAGCTGTGCGGATGAGGGCGATGAGGTGCGCGTCCGGATGGTGGTTTCCAGGGCATACGACAGCCAGTGGGGCAATATGTCCGTCTCCGCCATCACCCTGAACGACGCATTGGTGGAGGATACCGGTTCCGTTGCGGCGGGCAAGGTTTCCACCGCGCCGGTTTCCGCAGACCTGACCAGCGAGGGCAACATCGACTGGGCTTATTTCAACAATGCCAGCTTTGCGGATTACAACCGGAAAAATGTGGAGGAATCCCAGATCACCAACGTGACCCCGGTTGGCGAGCAGCAGGGCAGCCCGGTGATTCAAGACGCCAAGACCGCGTACGTCTATACGGACGGCGTGGACCCGGAGACGGAGGAAGGCGCCCACAACGGCTTTGTCTTTGTCAAAGAGGGCAGCGGCGTCACCTTTAACGTGCCCGGCGGCCCGGATCTGAAGTACCTGAACGTCTACACGGGCGAATGGGCGTCCGACATCACGCTGGAACTCTTGGTCAACGGCGAAGTCGAATACAGCGCCACCTATGGCAGCAGCGTCACGACCGCGGGCACCCCCGCTGTGTGCAACGTCGCCCGCCTCCAGTATTATACGCCCAGCGAAGACGACGAGGTCGAGGTGCGCGTGCTGATCTCCCATGGCTATGACGTAAACTGGGGCAACATGAGCATCCAGGCGGTCACGCTTTCCGATACCGCCCCCGTCAGCCTGGACGAAAAGATCACAACGGACGAGTGGGAAATCGACCACACCGGCGGCCAGATCCAGTCCATGAAGACCCTGATCGACGGCGAGATGTACACCATCCCGATGCGCACGGACGACCGCGGCGGGTTTATCTGGAAGTACAACGGCCGCCAGATTGCGATGACCTCCGGCGACCCGGCGGAGGACGGCAGCATCACGTATACCGGCCGTTCCCGCAGCTCCAACGAGGACCTGACCTTCACGCTGCGGTATTCCGTGGACGAACAGAAGCAGCTTGTGGTGACCGCTTCGGTGACCAACAATAAGGATACCGAACAGCCGGTGGACAAGCTCTCCCTGAACCTGGGCTTCAACACCTATCTGGAGAGCTATCCGCAGTACAACGACCAGCTCTTCCCCACGCTCCTGCGCTGCGAGAAGACGCATCTCTGGGGGTACCTTTCCACCCCGTCCGGCCGCCTGATGACCATTGCGACCGACGCGCCCGTGGCCTCCTATACCCTGGACTATGAATGGGGTGCGCACCGCATCTATACGGCGTCCCTGGACGTCTTGCAGTCCGGCGAGCTGCCGGAGCGCCATCCGGAGGGGATGGACCACCTCGCAGCCAACGAGACCAAGACCTGGAACGTCTATCTGAAGCCGGTCGAGAATTTGAATGCGATCGACGAGGTCAAACCCACCATCTCCAACAACACCATGCTCCCGACCATCGACGCAGACCGCTACACCATGGCGGAAAATGAGGTTTCCCAGGTGACCATCTACTCCCAGTCCCCGCTGAAGGACGGCGTGGTCACGATCGTCGATGAGGACGGGAACGAGACGCCCTTGGCCGTGACGGACAACGGCGACAACACCTATTCCTGCACCTTCGAGGCGGAGGGCAAAGCAGAGGGCGTCTATAAGCTCTGGGCCGAGAACGAAGCCGGCTATAAATCGGAAGGCATGTTTACCATCCGGATGCCGTGGTCCTGGTACACGAAGATGGCCCGCAAAGCAGCGGTTGAAGCGCCGCAGAAGGCGACCTCCCATACAGAGTCCTGGTATGGCCTGTACTCGGCGTACATCGCCAAGAGATACTTCCCGGACGAGGGGCTGGACATGGCGATCGACGAGAAGTTCGAAGAAATCTATCCCCTGATGTACGACGTGACGACCGACCTGCCGACCTCCTGGCAGAGCCGTATCCAGAACCATTCTGGTATGCTGGGCGTCTTTGTCGATAAATACCAGAGCTCCGGCAATATGAGCGACCTGGAGAGCGCCGTCCATCTGGCGGACTTCCTGCTCACCACGCAGGGCGAGAGCGGCGGCTATTACAACGGCAGCACGGATTACACCTCCGTCATCTATCCCGCAAAGTCCATCATGGAATTGATCTATGTGGAAAAGGACCTCATGAACGATGAGAGCCTCTCCGAAGAAGACCGCGCAACCTGGGCGGAGCGCTACGAGCGCCATTTCGCTTCCGTGACCCGCGCCATGGACAACCTGGTCAACTTGGACGGCCACTTCGAGACCGAGGGCCAGCAGACCTTTGAGGACGGCGCAAACTCCTGCTCGGCGACCCAGCTCAGCGAATTTGCCCTGATGTTCCCGGAGGGGTCTGCGGAGCGCGAAAAGTATACGAACGCAGCGCTCAAGATCATGAATTACCACACTTCGCACCAGCAGTCCATCATCCCGGATTCCCGCATGAACGGCGGCACCCTGCGTTTCTGGGAAGCCCAGTATGACGTAGAGATGCAGCTCACCGGCGATTCCCCGAACATGATGAACTCGCCGCACGGCTGGTCCGCATGGAACATCTATGCGCTGTTCAACCTGTATGAACTGACCGGCGACCAGCAGTACCTGGAGCGCGGCATGAACGCCATGGGCTCCTGCGCACAGCTGATGGGCTTCGACGGCACCCTCCGCTGGGCGTTCATCGCAGACCCGTACCGCAACACCGGCCTGTGGGTCAAGGATGAAGAAGCTTCCCACGACGATGTGATCGTCGGCAAGCATGTCAACACGGTCATCGGCGAAGAGTACGTCGATATGATCTCCTACTGGTGGAGAGCACCGAAGAACACCTGGGTGCCGGGCTACACCGCCATGGGCGGCGCTGTCACACAGGGCGCGGCGTGCGACAACGACGTGCACGAGGTGTTCAAGGCATTGGGCGAAGTCGCCCTGACCAAGGCATATGTCTTCCAGAAGGACGACGGCGCCTATGAAGCGTACAACTGCACCGTGGAAGAGACGGACGGCGGCCTGGTGATCACGCCGGCGGAAGACGTCGTCTCCAACGTCAGCGTGCAGGTCAACCAGGACACCAACGTCACCGTGAAATTCTACAACGGCGACCTGTCCACAACGGTTTCCGCGGGCCTGCCGCAGTGGGTTTCCACGGAAGAGAACGCAGCAGACTTTGAGAATGGCGATAAGGATTCCAGCCTGAGCAGCCTGACCGTGAGCAACGGCGAGCTGAGCCCGTCCTTCCAGGCGGATGTGCTGGAATACACCGTGGACATCGGCGCACAGGCGGGCACGGTGGACATCACCCCGACGGCGAACAGCGAACACGCGGTCGTCTATGTCAACGGCACCCGCGTCCTTCCGGGCGAGAGCTACACCGTGACCATGGACAGCGCTATGCAGGAAAAGACCATCCCGATCGTTGTCAAATCGCAGTACCAGGCGACCGAAACCAATTATACGGTGACGGTTTCCACCATGGGCGATTATGAGAACGTGGCGCGCAAGGCGTCGAACGTCACCGCGACCCGCATCCAGGGCCCGGCGACCAACCCGATGGGCCTGATCGACGGACACCACGGCCTGGATGGTTCGACCACGACCCACCTCACCGTCGCGCCCGACGGCACGCCGGACAACTTCATCACCCTTTCCTGGGACGAGCCGCAGAGCTTTGAAAAGGTCCTTGTCTGGACGTTCTACGGCGCGCAGCAGGGCCCGATCAGATGGGATTACCAAGTTTCCAGAGATCACGGTCAAACCTGGGAGACCGTGGCGGAGGACGTCACAGCGGAATGGCAATATGCCGATAAGACCCAGGAGAGCCATGAAGTCAGCTTTGAAGAGCCTTTGACCGGCGTCACCGACCTGCGGATGGTGCTGAAAGAGGGCCTGCACGCCTGGGGCAACACCTGCATCAACGAAATTGAGGCCTTTGGCAAGAAGGCGGAAGAGCCGCAGGAGCAGAACCTGACAGCAACCTATAACAACAAGGACGTCACCCTGACGGTGAATGGCGAGCCGCAGAAGATCGCGGACCTGCTCGGCAAGTTCGAAAT
>OGGQ01000342.1_pt1 | contig 68468 bp, 73 predicted proteins | sample 1571191 | NCBI WGS metagenome assembly OGGQ01 (sample SAMEA2582061, study PRJEB24529) | metagenome | biome: Human gut stool | place: China | collected 2011
AGCACCTTTCCTGTCTGTAAAAATTGTAGCATACTAAGCTCCCCTTTCTTCTCCAGATTGTTCCAGATGATGGTTTCCATTATAACCACCTCGAACTTTTTTGAGAAGCCGCCGGAGCCAAAAATCGTTCGTCAAATACCGGGCAGATTCGATCCTCAGGTACCTGAGAAAGAGGCTGAAGCCCCCCGGAAAGCAGCAGAGGGCCCCGGAATTCTCCGGAGCCCTCTGACGCATGCCGGACTGTTTTCCGCCATGCTTTTCTGTATTTTTCCTGATTTCCCTGCCGTACTCCGCCGCAGAATGTCACATTCTGGAAAGCATTGCCGATACTAGGCGCACTGCGTGCTCAATGGCAGCAGCCTCAAAGGTCTTATAATCCATCTGAACACTGTCGTCTGCCTTGTCGGAAATTGCACGGATAATCAGAAACGGAACCTGGTTCAGATAGGCCGCCTGCGCAATGGCTGCGCCTTCCATTTCCGTGCAGTCACCGTGAAATGTATCTCTCAGCCAGGCTTTCTTGTTTCTGTCTCCGATAAACTGATCTCCGCTGACAATGCGGCCTGCAAAAGTCCGGATATCCGGGTTCGCTTCCTGACAGCATTCCATGCCTGTCTTCAGAAGCCGTTCGTCTGCCTTGAATTCTCTGGTATCCATCTGGGGAATATGACCAGGTTCATATCCAAACGCAGATGCCTCCACATCATGCTGAACCGCATCCACAGAAAGAACAATATCTCCGATATTGATTTCGTCATTCAGAGAACCGGCAATTCCGGTATTCAGAATTCCTTCCACATGATAGTGATCCACAAGAATCTGACTGCAGATTCCCGCATTGACCTTTCCAATGCCGGAGCGCACCACCACCACTTCTTTGCCGTTGATCATGCCTTTGTGAAATTTCATTCCGGCAATGGTCCTGATCTCCACTTCCGGCATCATCCTGCACAGCTGCTCCATTTCATTTTCCATCGCACCGATAATACCAAGCATAGTTTTTCTCCTTACATTTTCACCGCAGCCGCCCTTCTGAAGAGCCGGCCTTTTCTTCTGCCCATATCCTGGTCTGTCCGTTCTCCTGTGCCAGACCGGAATCTTCTGTCATTATATAGGAATCCTGCCGCAAAATCAATCCGCTCCATTGCTTTTCTCTATCGCTGGCCGCAGCCGCTTGACAAATTCCGGTCATAATATGTATAATGCAGTGAATATAATATTGTTCAGCAATAAAAGACTGGAACAGAACAGGAGGAAAAGAAATGGTTTATAAGACAGAAGGCGTCTGTGCCCGTGAGATTGAATTTGATGTTGTGGACCATAAATGCGTAAATGTACATTTCAAAGGTGGCTGCTCCGGCAATACACAGGGGCTTGCCAAGCTTCTGGAAGGCATGGATATTGATGAAGTCGTTCGCCGTATCGACGGAATCCGCTGTGGTGCCCGCAGCACTTCCTGCCCGGACCAGCTGGCAAAAGCCATCAAATTATATAAAAAAGAAAACGGGCTTTCCTGATTTTCAGGAACACCCTCATCCCTTAAAATGTCCGGAGCCACCTGCTCAGTATGAAAGCGGTACTGAGACAGGCGGCTCCGGTTTTTCTTTATTCTGTCAATGCTTTTTTATTTTCTTTCAGAAATTTCCTTCCTGCATGTCTGCTCCATAGACCAGCCCCTCTCCCATTGGATTTATATATAACAGGCCTGGTTATATATCGTCAGTGATTAGTAATCAGAACACCTTCGGTCTGGGTGGAACAGCCTTCGGAAATTCCATTATATTGAACTATATGGAGCCCTCTTGCTCGGTAATATTTATTTGTCTCATACCCTGATAATGTAAGCGAGTCCGAGGCATCTGACAGTTCTCCCCCCTCTACCTCATCCTTAGTAACTCCTAGCTCCCAAGAGTCGATCTGTACCCACCGATTTCCATCCCACTGATCCAAAAAAACAGTGTGATAGATAGCATCCACATTCTGATACGCCAAAGTTTCAATGAGAATATAAATATCCCCATTTCCCTGGTTTGTAAGTTTCAAAATTCCTGTTGAAAAGTACTCTCCTCTTGTATTTGGAGTAGAGACTCCCATAGATGATGTCTCATTTTCATCCAAAAGAATGCTTTCTTCAAACATTCCCCTTCTATCAGTCTTGAGAAATGGACTAGCAAGCACTACATTTGACATTAATAAAGATAAAACTACGGTTACAACAATCAATCGTTTCATATTCAACACCTCCTATATACATAATCGCAGGAAATGTTGATCTGTGTCTGATTTTTAGTAAAAATTTAAATTCCTTATGATTTTTCTAAGTTCTTCTGGTTCAATCTTTCCCACCAAATAGTAACTAGCATCTTCTATAACAAAATTAGCAGATAATCCTTCCTGCTCTTCCAATTCTTCTATTCTAAATTGTATATCACATCCAATCCATTTATTATATATAGCATTTTCAGCTTCATTTCGGTCAGACTCAATATTAATAGAAGTACTTGATTCTCCATATTCCTGAATAAAATAAATTGTCTTATCATCCTTTTTAAACTTAAAAGACACTCTATTTTGATGTAAAGTCATTTTATCAAATATCATATCTTCCGGGATATATCCTAATTTTAAAATGTCGGCCCCAATTTCCTCTTGAGCTTTGATATATGCTTCTTCTAACTCATCAGATTGCGAAATCACCTTATCATTATTCAGCACTACTCCCCTTTGATCATTATATATTCTAAAGAAATAATTCTTTCCTCCAATGGCCGTAATTCCCAGCATCAGCACAAACACGGCAACAAGGGCTGCCACAAGAGCAGCCTTTTTCTTCTTCAGGCGCACCGGCCTGGGACTTTTCTTTTTCTCTTCCCCGGCTTTCCGCTCCATAAGTTTACGGAAAATCCGTTCTTCTGCCCCGTCAAAATCCGGGAAATCTTCAGATGTCTCTGCCTTTTCTATATCTGCCAGAATCTCCTGTTCTGAAAAACCAAATGACTCTTCAAAAATTTTCCCAAGATCCTGGTCCTCTTTTCTGTTTTCATCTGCCATGGCAAATCACCGTTTCCCCCTCCTGCTTTTTTGGGTTTGGGGTTGACAATTCATTTACAACCGTTACTATTAAATTAACCAGCGCATCAGGTAAATCATTTTTGGAGGCAATTTTATGAAAACCATCATTCTCACCGGCGGCGGAACTGCCGGACACGTAACTCCGAATCTGGCCCTTCTTCCTTCTCTCAGGGATGCCGGATATGACATCCGGTATATCGGGTCCTACAACGGGATCGAACGAAAACTGATTGAAAATGCGGGAATTCCCTATGATGGAATCTCCTCCGGCAAACTGCGCCGTTATTTTGATTTGAAAAATTTTACAGACCCTCTCCGGGTTCTGAAAGGATATCATGAAGCCCGCCGGCTCATCAGAAAATATAAGCCGGATATTGTCTTTTCCAAAGGCGGCTTTGTGGCAGTCCCTGTGGTACTGGCTGCCAGCCATTATAAAGTGCCTGTCATTATCCATGAGTCCGATATGACACCCGGACTCGCCAATAAAATATGTATTCCCTCTGCAAAACGGGTGTGCTGCAACTTTCCGGAAACCCTCAGCTGTCTTCCAGAAGATAAAGCTGTCCTGACCGGCTCACCCATCCGGGCAGAGCTTCTGAAAGGCGACCGTCTGGCAGGTCTGCAGTATGCAAACCTGTCTCCTGACAAGCCAGTCCTTCTTGTGATCGGAGGCAGCCTTGGTTCCGTAAAGGTAAATCAGGCAGTCCGTCAGATCCTCCCCGGACTTCTGGCCCGATTCCAGGTCATCCATATCTGCGGAAAAGGCAACCTGGACGAGAATCTCATCGGGACTGCCGGCTACGTTCAGTATGAATATGTAGATGCTCCGCTGAAGCATCTGTTTGCTGCTGCTGATCTTGTAATTTCCCGGGCCGGTGCAAACTCCATCTGCGAAATTCTGGCCCTGAGGAAACCCAACATTTTAATTCCTCTTTCCGCCGCCGCAAGCCGCGGCGATCAGATCCTGAATGCCAATTCATTCGCCCGCCAGGGATTTTCCACGGTGCTGGAAGAAGAATCCCTTAACGATCAGTCCCTTATGGATGCTGTTGAAAGCACCTATGAGAACAGACGGCAATTCATTGAAAAAATGGAACAGAGTCATCTGAATAATGCGGTGGATACCATCATGAATCTCATCACAGAACTTACCTCAGATCAGTCCTGATTCCATAAATGACCCAGTCTTTCTTTCAGATGTTTTCTGGCTCTGGAGATACGGGAGCGGCAGGCCGCTCCCGAAATTCCAAGGGCGTCCGCGATTTCCGGTTCCTCATACCCTTCTACAAAATACATCAGCGCCGGTTCTCTCCAGATGGCTCTCATTCCTTCAATGCATTCGCGGATCATCCGGAACGTCTCGTCCTGAAGGACCTTTTCCACCGGATCCCCGGACTCGCCTCCCGTTCCTGCACCCGCTTCAAGAATTCCTTCTTCCAGACTTACCTTGCTGTAATGACTGTTTCTCCTGAAAAAGTCCACACTTCTCCGTTTCACCATACAGGCCAGCATTCTCTTTGCTCCCAGTTCATCCAGCTCTCCAAAATATTTGGACCTGTAATACACCCAGAACACTTCCATGACCACGTCTTCAACGTCATCATAGGGAACGCCGTTGTCATAGGCAATCTTCATACATATCTTTGCATATTTTTCGACCAGTACCCGCAGCTGTTCATCTTTCTCCCGCGGCATATTTTCTCCTCTGTACATTGAAACTATAAAACACTCTTGATTTTTTCAGCAGTTTCAGCAAGAATTTCCGGTTTCTCCTCTCCCGGAGTCCAGGTCACGATTTTGGGGCCGCCTTCATAGCGCGGAATCACATGGACATGAAAGTGGAAAACCGTCTGTCCTGCCGCTTCTCCATTATTCTGTACCAGATTGAAGCCGGCACATCCCAGAGATTTTTTCATTGCAGACCCGATTCTTGCGCCCAGCGGAAGAACTTTGGCTGCAATTTTTTCATCCAGTTCACAGACATCCCTGTAATGTTCTTTGGGAAGAATCAATGCATGTCCCCTCTGTGCCGGTCCCAGATCCAGGATCACCCGGAAGTCCTCATCCTCATAAATAGTGGAAGACGGTATCTCTCCATTGGCAATTTTACAGAATATACAGTTATCATCTTTCATAGTCAATCACTCCATTCTCCTTTTTCTTCCGGGGCCTTCGATATAACAGGAATCCCAGCAGCATTCCCAGAACAAGACCTGAAATATGAGCCGTGTTGTCGACACCGCTGCTGGTAAATCCAAGATACAGGGAGCAGACAAGCATAATGATCAGCTGTTTTCCGCTCAGATCATCCAGTTTTCCTCTGTTGACCGCCACTGCATACAGCAGTCCTCCCACCACACCGAATATGGCTCCGGAGGCCCCTGCAGACACAGTCAGTACTTCCGGATCCCTGAAATACAGGGAAATCCAGTTGGAACCCACTCCGCAGCAAAGATAAAATACCAGGTATTTTACGTGTCCCAATGCCCGTTCCAGATAACCGCCGATAACAAACAAAACCAGCATGTTATTGATGATGTGCTCGATTCCGAAATGCATGAACACCGCTGTCAGCAACCGGTAATATTCATGTCCTTCCAGGACCGCCGGTGCCATCAGCGCTCCTCTGGTATACATAAAAAACACATCGTCTGTGGAGCCCGTAATTTCCAGATACAGAAAATACAGCACATTGACTGCCATCAGCATCCCGTTTACCCAGGCCCTTCTGCCGGATCTGTTGTCCATGATCTTCAGCCCCTTTATGGTATTAGGACAAGTATACCATATTTTTCCGAGCTTATCAATGAACTGTCAGAATACATGATTTTCACATTTTGTCAGAATTTATTCTCTGTATATTTATTTTATTCTACAAAAAATAAAACTGCAGACCTGCAATTTCAACCAGGGCTCCTTTGGACAGCTCACACGTTTCATTGGCTTCCAGCTTTTTCCCATCAATTCTGGTTCCATTGGTAGAATTCAGATCGGTAGCCGTGTATCCTTTTTCCGTCTGGTCCAGCCGCAGATGCAGCCTGCTGACGCCGGGACTTTCCAGACAGTAATCTGTCAGGCTGCTGCTTTTCCCTATAATAAACGGGAAATATCCGATTTTTATCTCTTCTCCTCCTTTTACGGGCACCAGCCTTCCCTGCTCTTCTTCCGCAGCTCCGTCATACAGGAGAACCGTCTGAAGTTCATCTGTTTCTCCGTCTTCATCAGCCGGATCCGGCTCTGCCAGCCCGAAGAATGTCCCGGCCGGGGGCCTGGCTCTTTCTGTGTCCCGTAATCTCGCAGACGGCTTCACCGCCTTTTCCCCTGAACACAGCGTTCCCGCATCCGGCAGATACTCTCCGCTCTCCTCTCCATCCAGTTCCCTGAACCTTACTTCCCACGCTTTCTGTTCTTTTTCCCTCTCTGATGATGGTCTGCCGGCATGCCTGTACTCTGAAAAAGCGATCCATTTATCTCTCACGGTCCAGACAGTGATTCCCAGTAATGCCAGAGCTGCCGCTGCCAGAAGCAAATGGTTCGGAGAGAAAGCCGCAGGCCGGATATAACCGGAGGCGGCAAAACCTGCAGCAAGAACGGCCGCCGCAGTTCCCAGCAAAGCCGTGGTCCATTTCAGCGGCCCTCCTTTTGCCAGTCTTTCCGGTACTCCGGATTCGCTGCGCTTTTCATCCTTCTTTTTGATATACCCATCCGGGATTCCTCTTTTTCCGGGCCCGGACGTATCTTTCCGTTCTCCGGATACGGTTCCCGATCTTTCTGACGCCAGACGATCTGCGCCGGGCGCAGCCTCTGCCCGGTGCTGTTCCATATGCTTTTCCCTTCCTGTGCCGGAAAGAAATCCCCGGAAAACTGCTTCCGGGCTTTCCGTGCCGTACACAGATGGTTCCCAGCGGTCTTCTTTCTCTTTCTCAGCATCCGGCTGCCCCGTCTGCCGGATCAGTCTTTCCATGGATTCCAGGCTGAAACTGTCCTTGCTGCTTTCCCGGAAAATTCCGAAAGTCAGAACGACTGCCTGTGTATCCAGGTGACTGACATGATCCAGCATATATCTGGACAGATTTCGGAAGTCTCCGCAGAAATCCTGTCTGCTTCCCGGAATGGGACATAAAAAACACCGGAAGGAATCAGGTTCCGCATAAATAAATGCCGGCGTCAGATACAGGCAGCTTTCATCCAGCAGAAACTTCTCCATCTGATTTACGGTATACAGGATGTCAGATATCATTCTGCGGATTTCTTCTCCGTTCATGTTCCTGTACTCCAGAAGACGTTCCAGCGGCTGCCTGGATGTAATGTCATAGCAGAACCATGCCTGACCGTCTACCTGTTTCATATGAAACGGAAGGAGCCCCGGTATCTGATTTTCCGAAAGCATTTTTTCTGCATACCCGTCCTTTTCATCCTCATTTCTCCGGATGATCAGATAATTGCGGCTCATCTCTCTCCGGTATTCCGCTTTGATCTTCATCGGCCCCGCCTCTCTTTTCCATAAGTGCCTGAATGATCCTCAGAAAGGTGTCCGGGCGATTTCTTTTCATTTCTATCTGAAGGAACCAGTCTCCTGCCTCAGCGGCTCCGCATGCCGTCCCTGCAGTTCCTCCCATATGGACCAGGTAATTTCCCAGCCACAGCCGCGGATTCCCCTGCCGCACTGCTTCTTCCTGACAGGCTGTGTTTCTTTCGCTTTCTTCCTTTCCGTTTCTTGCTTTTTCCACCGCTTCCTGAAGAATCATGGCCCCGGTTACCTGATCGTGAATGATATATGCCGTCCTGATCACAAATCCCATCGTCCATAAGAGAATTCCCATAATGAACGCGGCCTCCACCGTAAATCCGGCTGTCAGAGCCCCCGGCTTTTCCCTCAGAGCAATGTCATCCAGAGACCGGCAGGAACCAGAAACGGAAGGAACGGAATTCGCCTGTTTCTTTCTGATTTGTTTCCGTTCCCGGTCCGTACGATCCAGAAAAGGCCTGCAATTCCGCACAAAGTCAGACCTGTCAGCAGAAAAATCCAGTTTTTCACAGGACCTAAGTATAAACCTGAAACTACAAAAAACCATCCGTCTCCCTCTCCTATCTGTCCATCCGCAGCCTTTCCCGCCAGCAGCAAAGCTGCCCCGGGCAGTGCGGACATGAAAACCTCCGTCGGTTCCGGTCCGGTCCGTAAGCCTGATATCAGGCCGATGATCCCAAAAAATATCAGATACCGGATACTGACTGTCCGCGACCGGATATCCTGCCAGACACCCAGAAGAAGGAACACCAGAAACACCATTACTTTCCGTTCTCCTTTCTCCTGCTGCAGTAGGAACAGCATCCAAGATGTTCCGCTTCCTCCAGAGGAACTTCCCGGATATAGGCATTCATGGCACTGCAGGACATTCCGGAATGATAATGCTCTCCCCCCGGCGTGATGCAGACCATGGGGCCCGTTTTCCCTCTGCAGCATCTGGCACAGGGCTGATAGCGCTCCCCAAATGCATTTCTCATGGTTTTCATCTCCCCTATCCCGACCATCCGGTACGCATTGGAAAGATAATGGCAGTCCCGGTACAGATGATATCTTCCCATGCCTGCTCCGGTAAATACCACAGTCCCGTCTTCCTCAGTTTCTGTGCTTCTTTCTCCGGCACTCTGCAGTTTTCCGTCGATCCCGATCCAGCTTCTCCGGACTGCGGCCGTTCTCATGACTGTATATCCCCCCGCTGCAGGGAAAAACGGGATCCGTTCCCTGTACTCTGTCTCAATGCGAATATTTCCTTCTTCGTCAGGTGTATGTATGTCTCTGATCCGAAGTCCCTCTGTCTGTCCGAGAACCCGCTTCAGACGTCCCTGCAGCAATACACCCAGCGCAGTATTTTTAATTCCGGAAATCCAGTCCATGCCGGAGAGCAGCTCTCTGTACTCCTCCATTCCTTCTGTTTCTGTCTCTTCTGAATTCTGAGGGAGCTCTGCTCCCTCTGCTGCAAGCCTTGCCATATATTCGTGCTGACTGAGTTCTTCACAGAATCTTTCCGTCACTGTCTGTGCCTGCCGCTGACGGTCCAGCCAGAAAAGCGGCTGCAGCAATGCCCATACCATCATCAGAAACAGCGGCAGACAGACCGAAGCTTCCACAGTGAGACTGGCCTCACATCCATTCTTTTCACCGGAGGCGGATCCCAGTACCCTTTTTACGGGATTATTCCTGTTATCCAGGGGGAAATTACCAGGTACTTGGAGAGACTTAGTGAATTTCATAGAGGCACATAATACAAAGACAATTTTCTGACAGTTTTTTAAATGTAAATTTACTCCCTGTAAAAAGGGCACCGGGATCCACCTCCTTAATACGATTTTTCAGCAGTGACGGTTGTACAGTATTCTTCCTGAAAAAGGAAAAGATGTTTCTGCCGGACCCGGGTTTCAATTGACATCCGGTGTACACAGGCCCTGGTTTCAAAATCCGGCTGAACCGTACGGACATTCCATTCAATAATATCCATAATGCGGAAGTTTTTCTGTCTCCTGTCCTGGAGAAGAAGCAGAATTCTCAGATAATCTTCATAATCATACCCCTGCTTCCGGCTCCCGGCTTCCATGTTCAGAAACCCCATTGACAGCAGCTGTTCCAGATCCAGACTCCAGGTTTCCCGGTTTTTCCATGGCGGAACTCTTTCTCCGGCAAAAAGCATCCGCACATCCAGAACAGATTCTCCGAATGCCCACAGCGTCAGGATGAAAAATGAAACCACAGCCTGTGCCGGAACCGCACCGGCGGTTACAGCTGCTGCCAGAGCATCTGCCTCGCTTTTCCGGTCCGGAGATGTCAGAAGATACAGAAGGTTAAATGCACCCCGCAGAGCCAGAAGCTGGTCTGCTGCTGCCCGGAGATTTTCCCGGTCAGACTCCTTTCCGCCCAGAAGATACTCCTGTTCATAGGAAAGCACATGCTTTCCCTGAAGGCCGGATTCTTCTGTTTTTTCAAGAAAACTGCTGAAATACAGAAACACATACTCCTGAATCAGAAATACCTCCGGAGAGAAGCCGGATCTGCTGTTTCCGCTCCCGGCCTGATGGGAAGGAATCCCTTCAAGTCCCGCCTGGCCTGAAGAAACCACGGTTCCTTCAGGAAGCACCAATGACAGAAGATCCAGGTCCAGCAGCTCCTCCACCCTGTCCAATGCCGCTGATTTTTCTCTGTCGCAGGAGTTTCTCTGCATCCCTTCCGGGATCCGGATTTTCCTCCAGATCTGCAGCGTTCCTTCCCAGTCCGGCTCCTCCTCATCTCCTCCGCCTCCGTTCAGGCATTCCTCCGCGTCATCTATATATTTCAGCTGCTGTTTCAGCTGCTCTTTTTTCTCTCTGTACTGCTCCAGCATCCGTTCTGCCGCCTCATACACTCCCGTATAGGCCGCTTCCTCCTGATCCATCCAGTCAGCGGCGTCCCTGTCTCCCACAGGTTCACGGTTTTCCAGCTCCATACGATGGGTTCTGATACTGCTCAGTTCCTTCTCATATTCCTTCACCCGGTCCGAAAATTTCTCTATTTCTTCCGACAGGCGGCCCGAGTTTTTCAGAAAGCGGCCATCGCTTTCATTTTCCAGGCCCTGCTCTGCCTCCTCCCGGAACTGTCCGGCATCATACAGACTGTTTTCCAGCGCATCCTGTATCTTTTCCAGTTTCCTGGTCTTTCTGCCTGCCTGTCTGCAGACATCCAGGAGTGTTCTGAAATCACCGGATCTGGAAGCTGCATCTGTAATTTCTGAAATGCCCGAAAGGTCGGCGGCCACTTCCGGCAGGCGATATCGGATATAGGCAAGAATCTCTTCTTCCAATGCTTCCCCACTGTTATCCCACATTCCCGTGATCTCCGCCGCCTGGCTTTCCAGGTGCTCCATGGGATAGAGGTTTTTCTGATTCAGGTAGAATCCCAGATATTTCTCGTAGGATTCCATAAGTGCTTCCTCCGTCCCGTATTCCAGAAAGAGAAGCCGGTACATTTCCCAGAGATTCCGGTTATACTGGCTGAACAGAGAATCCGCGGCAGAATTCGCGGCAGACTGCAGATACAGCCTGGCTCCTGCTGTCCGTGCGGATTCCAGAAGCCCCAGGATAAGGGAAATCACGCAGACCAGAACCAGACTGATAAACACCGTGATCTCTCCGCTTTTTTTCAATATCAGTAAACCTCTTTTGACTGTTTGTTGATCTCTTTGAAAATATTTTCCAGAAGTGTATTGATCTGCTTCTTAAAAATAATGACCAGACCGATCAGCACCACAAGAATCAGAACCACTTCAATGACACCTACCCCATCTTCTTCCAACAGAAATTTTTTTACTGCTCCCATTGTTTTCCCCTTTCATACCAGAGTCAGAAATGCAGGCGCCGTAATCATCACCATGACGACTCCCAGCATCAGGAACAGCGGCAGCAGAAGTTTTCCGGATGCCTCCTCCCCCAGACGTTTTGCAGTATCCTTTCGCTGCTGAAACGCCTCTTCCATTTCTGCTTCCAGAAGTCTCCTTAGATTTCTGTTTCCTGTCTGCAGTCCGTTCTGCAGCAGGGACGCAAATCGGGCATAACACCGCAGTCCGCACCGTCTCCCGAAATCTCCGTATGCCTGCATTTCACTGACTCCGGTTTCCATCTGATTCAATGTTGTCCGGATTTCCTCATAGGCCGGATGACAAGTCAGCCATCCGGCCGGCCTCTGTTTCGGCACCATCCGCATCCATGCCTGACGGATCGTAAATCCCGCTCCTGTCAGAATAAGGAATCTGGAAATGATTTCCGAATAGTCCAGAAGCAGCCCTGCCTCCCTTCTTTTCCTTCTTTTTTCCCTGTCCTGCTTTTCTTTCAGAAACAGACAGACGGCTGCCGCACCTCCCAGTACCAGCAGAATTTTATTGTCTGTTGCCGGAAGCACACGATATGTAACCGTTTTTCCCCTGAGCCGTTCCGGAAGTGTAACGGTATCGCTTCCCGGGTTCTTTTCCGTGTCCTCCCGGATCACCCTTTCCAGCTCTTCTTCTGCCCCTTCTTCCCGGGGATAAAGCCATATGGGTATCCAGACGGACCGGGTGAAGATCCCGTTGGACAGCCTTGCCTCCAGACGGACTTCCATTCCTTCTTCCGGCAGTTCCTCCGCCAGAATGATTCCTGTGCTGCTGATAAATTTCGGTTTTTCCGAATTCCAGGAAACCGTAACCCCGTATTCCGGCAGTTCCTCTGTCAGTTCCAGGTCCTCCCTCACCTCCATCAGAGACTCATTATTTCCCCGGATCCTGTCACAGAGAAGCGTCAGCATATCTTCCAGAAGTTCTTCTCCCTGCACCCCGGACATCTTTTTCTCCGGAACCGCAACTTCCATTCTGAACCCTTCGGTTCCCTCCCCTTCCACCCAGAGAGAATACCGGGCTTCTCCCTGACCCCATTCTTTTTTTGAAAGTGTACGGTCCTCCAGCTCTCTTCCTGCTCCTGATACTGCTTCTGCCGCCAGATACAGTGCCAGCCCCGTCAGAAGACAGACTGCATATTTTACACAGCGCTTCCCGCACCGGGTTTCCTTTCTCCTTTTTTCCATTGTTCCCCTTTCCCGCCGTTTCTACAGTTCAATCTTAAGGAATTCCGAAGACAGCCAGGCTGCCAGCAGATAAACGGCAAGACAGACTGTCATGATGATTCTCCCTGCCGCGGTGGTATACAGAATGTCGAAAAAACCGGGAGAGGTCCATTCAATATAGACGGTCAGCAAAAGCGGAACCACTGTCATGATTCTCTGCTCCATCCGTCTGGCGGAGGTTATGGTCAGGATTTCTTCCTTCATCCGGATCTTTTCGCTGATGATACCGGCTGTTCCGCCGATGATTTTCATAAGTTCACCTCCGTTTTTCCTGGCTGCGGCAAATATTTCCGTAAAATTCTGTACATCATCCAGTCCGCTCCTGTCTGCAAAATCCTTCAGGGCGGCCTCCACCGGCTGGTTCATGCGGATCTTTCTCAGAATCAGCCGGATTTCCACGGAAATCATGGAATCTTTCCCGTAAAGCCGGTCCAGCTCTTCCACGGAGGCAGCAAACGCATTTTCCACGGAATATCCGGCGGCAAGTGCTGAGGAAAGGATCAGAATTGCATCTTTGAATTGAATGCTCAGAGTTTCCAGGCGCCTGGTCTTCAGACTTTTTCTCATATAGAGCGGAAAGCAGAAGCAGAACGGAAGGGTGCACACCATCAGCACCGCGCTTCTGTAAAACACAAAGTTTACGGCGGCCGCGCAGGCAGCGCCCTGACCGGCATATACAATCCATTCTTTCGGGCTGAGCCGGTAATTTTCATAGTTCTGTTCCTGAAATCCTGAGTTTTTCCCTGTGCCTGAGATCTCCTGTTTTTTCCAAGGTCCCGCTGTACATAAAAAGCGGATGAAGGATGATCTCTCCGTTTTCATACCGGTCCACCTCCTCTATGGCCACCACTTTTCTGGACTTATCCCGCATTCTTGCCACATGAATCATGATATCGATGGCCGAAGCAATCTGACTCCTGACAGCTCCCAGAGGGATATCCGCTCCCATCAGAACCATGGTTTCCAGTCTGGCCAGCATATCTTTGGGACTGTTCCCATGGCCTGTGGAAAAGCTTCCGTCATGGCCTGTATTCATGGCCTGAAGCAGATCCATCGCCTCCTTTCCCCGGACCTCGCCGATGATGATTCTGTCGGGCCGCATCCGCAGAGATGCACGGATCAGATCTCCGATCCCGATACCGCCTCCTCCCTCTGCTCCGGCCTCTCTTGTCTCCAGACGTACCAGATTCTCAATATGCCGCAGCTGCAGCTCCGCCGAGTCCTCAATGGTGATCACCCTCTCATCCGCAGGGATAAACTCTGAAAGTGCGTTCAGAAACGTGGTCTTGCCGGCTCCGGTGCCTCCGCTGACAAATATGTTATATCTGGCGCTTACCGCGGACCGGAGAAATGCAGCTGCCTCTTCCGTCACACTTCCGTATTCCAGAAGGCGCTCCATGGTGATGACTTCCGGGAATTTACGGATCGTAAGAACCGGGCCGTCCAGCGCCACCGGTTCAAGGACCATATGAACTCTGGAGCCGTCTTCCAGTCTTGCGTCAGCAATGGGGGATGCGGTGTTGACTGTGCGGTTTACCTTTCCCGCAATCTGCCGGATCAGATCCAGAAGCTGTTCCTTTGATTCAAAGGCATGTTCCCACCTCTCCACTCTGCCCCGCCGTTCCACAAAAACCGCATCCGTTCCGTTTACCATGATTTCCGTAATTTCCGGATCTTCCACAAGTCCCTGGAGAATATCCAGTCTTCGGAAGGAGTCAAACAGTTCCTTCTGCAGTTTCATGCGCTCTGCCAGAGAAATATATCCGGCGTCTGAAGCCGCAAAAATTTCTCTGTCAATCAGTTCGGCAAGTTCTTCATCCCCGATCTGATCCCGGTAGTTGATGGTCTCCGTCAGACGCTGCCGCAGCTTCTGCTTCAGCTCTTTCATGCATTCTCCAGCCCCTTCAGCATGTTCTTCACAAAGCTTCCCATCTCTCCCCATGCCAGTTCCTGGGGGAAATGCTCCGTTTTCCGCGTCCCCATCGCAACCGGCATCCGGACTTTCCTGATCTTTGCCAGTATTCCGCCGTTTCCATGCTCTTCCAGATAAGATTCAAATTCACGGATCTTTGCTGCGGACACCTCATCTTCCTTTACAGGCATAAAAATCACCTGACACAGGCGTAAGAAAGGCACAGCCTGTTTCCCGAAATTACCGATATCCAGAACCACCGTTTCAAACTGTCCTTCACCGGCGATTTTACCAAACATGCCGGCCATTTCCTCTGAGGAAATCTGGCAGTAATCTTCCGGAAAACTCATGGGCGGCAGCCACGCCATATCCCCGATAAAGTGAAGAACCGTATTCAGCCTGGCCGCAGTGAGCCTGCCCTGCTTATGATAGTAAACCAGATCCGACAGATCCCGTTTCCACCGTTCTCCCATGAGGCCCGCAAAGCCCGTAAACGAATCCAGACTGGCAAAAAGCACCCGCTCCTCCCTTCCCAGGATCTGTCCGATGGAAAAGGCCAGGGAAGTCTTTCCGCATCTTCCCACCGGAGAATACACGCCGATCATTCGTCCGGCTTTTCCATACCCGCTTCCTGATCCCCCGGCCGCACCGGGCATTTCACAGTAACAGGCCATCACTTCCCGGATAATGTCATCTCCCGACTGATATTTGTAAATCTCTTTCTTTTTCCCTTCCCCTCCGCCTGTCCTGTCCTCCGACAGAAAAATGGAACGTCCGGCATATCTGCTGTCCAGAGAATTCAGATCTGCATTCTCCCCTGCCAGCAGCACATCCACCTCATGCTCTCTCATATATTCTTCCAGTTTTTCCCTGGATGTGAACGCCTGAGCCTGAAACATTCCTTTTCCCTTTCGATTTACATAATCCGAAAGCCGTTCCGCATAAAACGGATCTCTGTCGTAAACTGCCATCATTTTTTTCATCCGGTTCCCCCCCTTTCCTGATCCCCGGACCGCAAACCGCTTCAGAATCCCTCCGCAAGCAGAATCAGCGTATAACCTGCTGCCAGATACGGCCCCAGATGCAGGACATCACCTTCATAATACCATTCCCGGTACGGAAGCAGTCTCTTCTCGCGCCGCATTTTCCCGGCATACCGGACCAGTCTGCAAATCCGCGCAAACAGGCTGCAGGTCCGGTACATCCTCCATGCCGCCGATGCCGCTGCCAGGACAAAGCCTGTAAAAAGCACGGTAAATCCCTGTTCCGTCCCCAGAATTCCCACTCCAAGAGCCATCAGTTTGATATCGCCTGCCCCCAGAACACGGCAGATGAAAAAAGGAAAAAACATGGCACAGACTCCTCCTGTCCTGATGACAAACCACAGCACGGCTTCCCCTGCTTTCCAGAGTTCCCTTCCCTCCCCGCCGGCCTCTGACACGGCAAAATACAGAATACCTGCCAGAAAGCCCAAACCGGTCTGCAGATTGTAGATCTTCCCCTTTTCCCGGTCCGTGACCGCAGCAATGATAAAATAAAGCCATACGGCAGTTTTCAGGCCAATAAGACCACATCCTTTCTTCCCATACGTTCTCTGTGTTCAGAGACGCAGCTTGCAGAGATCCGTCCCGGAACTGTCTGTATGATTGAGCAGCAATGGATTTTTGCCCGATTCGGGCAGGGCCGGCAAATGTGCCGGAATGATCATGAAATGAAGAACTCATTTCTGAATGTGTCCCTATTATGGCGGATCCTGCATGGAAAGTCAATCTTCGATCCGTAAAAACAGGCCCCGGATTTTCAGATATTTTGCACAAAAATATTTATGTTGACATGGATTTTCACAGGAAATAGTAACAATCCATTGACTGATTTCCCGAATAATGCTAGAATACAATCAGTTCATATTTTTAAACCAAAGGAGGCTTTCATGGCAGAAGAAAGACCACTGGGCGACTATTTCTCCGAATGTGTTCCCCTCTTTATCGCTCTCGGCGATGAAACGCGGCTGTCCATCATCCGCTGCCTCTATGAAGTGAGCCGGAAAAGAAACGGAACCGATACCCCCGGCCTGAATGTAAAAGAGATCACGGAACAGACCAGTCTGTCCCGGCCGGCTGTATCTCACCATCTGAAAATTCTGAAAGAGGCCGGCCTGATCGATGTCTGCAGGAAAGGGGTATGCAATTTTTATTATCTCACCAGCAACCGTGCCATCACCAGACTGATCGGTCTGGGCAATGAGCTTCTGAAAAATTCCAGTAAATGAATATCCTGTAAAATCTCTGCCGATACTACCATTAAAAAATACAAGGAGTGTGGCAGTATGATTTTCAGGAAAAAACAAACCGCTTTGAAACAGGCCCGGCAAAGGGATATGCGGGAGCTGAAACGGCAGATCGAACTGAGCAAGGGCGCCATCCTGGCAGCTCAGAATCATTTTGAACATGTCATCGATCCGACTCTCATTGACTGTTATATTTTTGAGCTGAATGCCGCCCAGCTGCGCTATCAGTTTCTTCTCCGCAGCCTGAAAAAGCGGGAATTACAGGAGGTATGACTTCATGCACACCTGGTATGAACAGGCTGTTTTTTACCACATGTATCCTCTGGGGCTCACAGGCGCCCCCAAATCCAATCACGAAACGGCTCCTGCCTCCAGATTCCGGGAACTGTTCCAGTGGATCCCTCATCTGAAGGCAATGAATATGACCGCCCTTTATATCGGGCCTCTGTTTGAGTCTTCGGGCCATGGTTATGATACCAGAGATTATCTGACCGTGGACCGGAGACTCGGCACCAATGACGATTTCAGAGAATTTACGGACCTGTGTCACGAAAACGGAATCCGCGTGGTCGTGGATGGAGTCTTCAACCATACAGGACGGGAATTCCATGCTTTTGCCGATATTCAGAAAAACCGCGAAGCCTCTCCTTTCCGTGACTGGTACCGCGGTGTCAGTTTCGGCTGGGGCAGTCCCCTGGGAGATCCGTTCGGTTATGAGGCATGGCAGGGTCATTTCGAACTTCCCTGCCTGAATCTGAAAAATCCCCGGGTAAAAGAGTATCTGTTTCACGTGGTCCGTTTCTGGACTGAGCAGTTCCATATCGACGGAATCCGCCTGGACTGCGCCAATGTTCTGGATTCTGACTTCATGCGGGAACTGAGGCAGTACACGGAATCCCTGAAGCCGGATTTCTGGCTTATGGGCGAAGTCATTCACGGTGACTATTCCCGTTTCGTCCGTCCGGACATGCTCCATTCCGTCACCAACTATGAGCTGCACAAAGCTCTTTACTCAGGCCATAATGACCATAATTACTTTGAGATTGCCCATAATGTCAGACGCCTGGAAGCTGTGGGCCGGTCTCTCTATACCTTTGTGGACAACCATGACGAAAACCGGATCGCCAGCAAGCTTAATGAAAGAGCCCATCTGTTCCCGGTTCATCAGCTTCTGTTCACACTTCCCGGAATCCCTTCCGTTTATTACGGAAGTGAGTGGGCCATGGAAGGCATGCGCACTTCTTCGTCTGATGAAGCTCTTCGTCCGGCGGTTTCCATCAGCCAGGAACCCGGTCTCCATCAGCCGCTCACAGACCACATTGCCCGACTGGCTGAAATCCATGGCACCTATGACGCCTTCCACAACGGTACCTATGAAGAACTTCTTCTTACAAACCGCCAGTATGCGTTTGCGCGGAAAGGTGAAACCAGTCTGATTCTGTCGGCCGTAAACAATGATTCAGCCCCGGCCGACCTGGATATCCGGCTTCCGAGGGATGTATCTCCGGCTGCCCGGGCTGTCAGTCTTTTCCATTCAGCATCTGCTGCCGCGGAAAACGGCAGATTTCATATTACTCTGCCGGCCAACGGCGGAGATATCTATCAAATTGTGGAGGAGTAACTATGAAGGCAAAACAGAATTCAGAAACCCCGTCTTCTGCCGGCAGATCCAGGAAAAAACGGGTCGGAACCGGATTTATTTCGGAACTGGACCGATATCTGTTCGGACAGGGAACGCACTACGAAATTTATGAAAAGCTGGGAGCGCATCCGAAAACCTACAGAGGCCGGACCGGTATGTATTTTGCTGTCTGGGCTCCTCATGCAGAAGCAGTCAGCGTTGTGGGTGATTTCAACAGCTGGGATCCGGACGCTTCTCCCATGAAGCCGCTGGAAACCTCCGGGATTTATGAAGCATTCATTCCCGGTCTGGGAACCGGAGAGCTCTATAAATATGCAATCACCACCCGGGAGGGAAAAATCCTTTTCAAAGCGGATCCCTATGCATTCCGCGGCGAGTTCCGTCCGGGTACAGCTTCCGTTACCACGGATCTTTCCGGCTTCCGCTGGGATGATGATGCCTGGATGACCGCGCGGAAAACTTCCGATCCCCAGAAAACACCTTACGCCATCTATGAAGTACATATCGGTTCCTGGAAAAGAGCTGACCGGAAGGAAAAAGACGGGTTCTACACCTATCGGGAGGCAGCTGCGGAACTGGCTGACTACGTTCTGAAAATGGGATACACTCACGTGGAACTGATGGGAATTGCCGAGCATCCCCTGGATGCCTCCTGGGGTTATCAGGTCACCGGCTATTATGCCCCCACTTCCCGCTATGGAGATCCCCAGGATTTCATGTACTTTGTGAACTATATGCATAAAAAAGGCATCGGCGTTATTCTGGACTGGGTTCCTGCCCATTTCCCGCGGGATGCCCACGGTCTTGCCGACTTTGACGGAGAAGCCCTTTATGAATATGCGGATCCCCGCAAAGGAGAGCATCCGGACTGGGGAACCAAAGTCTTTGACTACGGAAAGAATGAAGTCAAAAATTTCCTGATCGCCAATGCCATGTACTGGGTGGAAAAATTTCATGTGGACGGTCTCCGCGTGGACGCAGTGGCATCCATGCTGTATCTGGACTACGGCCGCCAGAATGGGAACTGGGTTCCCAACCAGTACGGAGAAAACAAGAACCTGGAAGCCATCGAATTTTTCCGTCATCTGAACAGCGTCCTCACCGGCCATATGACAGGCGCCGTCATGATCGCCGAGGAATCCACCGCCTGGCCGGGAGTCACCGCAAAACCCGAAGACGGAGGGCTGGGCTTTACATTCAAATGGAATATGGGATGGATGCATGATTTTCTGGAATACATGAAGCTGGATCCTTATTTCCGGAAATACAACCACAACAAGATGACCTTCGGCATCACCTATGCTGCCAGTGAAAATTTCATTCTGGTTCTGTCCCATGATGAGGTGGTTCATCTGAAATGTTCCATGATCAATAAAATGCCGGGAATCTATGAGGATAAATTTGCCAATCTGAAGGTGGGATATACCTTTATGATGGGACATCCTGGCAAGAAGCTGCTGTTTATGGGACAGGATTTCGGTCAGTTCCATGAATGGGACGAAAACGTGTCCCTGGACTGGTATCTGGCAGATGAACCGCTCCATAAAGATCTCCAGAACTATTACAGCGACCTGCTCCATATCTATAAAAAGTATCCGGCCCTTTACCGGCTGGACAATGACTGGAGCGGTTTCCAGTGGATCAATGCCAATGACGGGGACCGCAGTATCTTCAGTTTCATCCGCCGGGATGAAACCGGGAAAAAGAATCTGCTGTTCATCTGTAATTTCACTCCCATGGAGAGAAGTGATTACCGTGTCGGCGTACCCAAGTCCGGAAACTACACCCTGATTCTGGACACCGGGCACGGGCTCTGGAGACGAGGGGATCACGCCCCATCTTTCCGTGCCGTGAAAAAGGAATGTGACGGACAGCCATATTCCTTCGCTTACCCGCTGCCGGCCTATGGCGCCGCCGTATTTCGTTTCAGCTGACTCCTCCTGTGATTTTTGAGAATCGTCAGGAAAATTTAATACGTTCATCACGCTTTTGTGCTATACTTAGCGTGATGAGCGTATTTTTACCATTATGAACCGGCACATATGAACACATCTGGATAAACGCCGGCATCCCCGTGCAAGGAGGTTAGGCATATGCAAACAATTCTCGTCTGTGATGACGATAAACAGATCGTGGAAGCGATCAATATCTATCTTACCGGAGAGGGCTTTGATGTCATCAAGGCCTATGACGGATATGAGGCTCTGGAACTTCTGGAAACTCATGATGTGAATCTGATGATCGTGGATGTGATGATGCCCGGACTGGACGGCATCCGGACCACCCTGAAGGTGCGCGAAACCAGCAGTATCCCCATCATTATTCTGTCAGCCAAATCCGAGGACACCGATAAAATTCTCGGCCTCAACATCGGCGCTGACGACTACATAACAAAACCCTTTAACCCGCTGGAACTTGTGGCCCGGGTCAAATCCCAGCTGCGCCGGTATACACAGCTGGGAAATCTGAACCAGCAGAATAATTCCCAGGTATATAAATGCGGAGGACTCCAGATCAACGATGAAAACAAGGAAGTGACCGTGGACGGCGAACTGATCCGTCTGACTCCCATTGAATACAATATTCTTCTGCTTCTGGTGAAGAATGCCGGAAAAGTTTTTTCCATCGACCAGATCTATGAAGAAATCTGGAATGAAGACGCCATCGGTGCCGACAATACGGTTGCCGTCCACATCCGCCATATCCGGGAAAAAATAGAGATCAACCCCCGTGAACCCAGATATCTTAAAGTGGTCTGGGGCGTAGGCTATAAAATTGAAAAGCAGCAGTAAAGGAGCAGCCGGATGAAACAGAGTTCCACGACTTCATTTATCAAACGGTTTTCTGCCTTCCTCCATGTGATCTTTGCCTGCATTACCCTGCTGGGAATCGGTTTTATGTACCTCAACAGCAATTACGGAAGAGGTCTTGAATGGATCAATGATGAAAGTTTCGAGCAGTCTCCGGACTTCAACAAAAAGGTCCAGACCGATATCACCAGTATCTTTGACTATATCAATTATCAGGAGATCTTTGAAACCAACGGTGCCGTGGATTACACCAAGGTGGTGCTGGAAGTCACCTCGGGGCCGGGCGGGGAAAGCAGCTATACCCTGAATGACATCATAACCTACGGGAAATCCCTGGGCTACTATATGGATGAAAATGACAATTATGTGCTGAAAGGCGGTCCGGAAGAACTGACGGAAGAGGATAACCAGCAGCTCTATGTCCGCTGGAGATGCTATCAGTCGGAAGAAGAACTGTCCGGTCCGGATCAGGCCTATTCCACACTGCCGGAACTGACCTATGAAATCCTCAGCCGTTTTTCATCCTATTATTCCATTTATTCCAGGCTCATGACGGATTTCACCAATTTTTATTTCCGGGTGGCATATTATTCCAAGAATCCGGCTCTTTATGAGATCCACACCAACGCACCCGAGATGTCCGTGGAAGACATGATGTCCATGGGAAAATATATCTATTTTTCCGGAGATTCCAGTGACCTGAGCGTCAATACCAACTTTGACTCCACGTTTCCCAGCATCCCGGCTCTTCTGACCAAGAACAACCCCTACAACAGCTCCAACTATTACATTGTTGTGGGACTGGATACCACCTACAAGGCCAATGACGACTATGCCAAGGCAGTGACGTCCTATAATAACTCTCTGGACTCGTTTGTAAAAGGAATGTATCTGGTGGGCATCGGCGTTGCCGGAAGTCTCCTGACCTTCTTATTCCTGATCATGGCATCCGGCCATGAAGTTCTGGGAGACAAAACCATCCGTCTGTATCCTTTTGACAGGCTAAAAACGGAAGTCATGCTGTTAATCATGCTGTTTGTTTCCGTTCTCTGCATCCAGCTGGGCGCTCCGCTGGTGTCAAAGCTGCTCCACCTGCTGGTGGTTCAGTCCTACTGGGACCGCGCCAACCGGCTTGTGATGTTCGGAAGTCTTTATTTCTGCGGCCTTATCACCTTTTTCAGTCTGGTCCGCCGCTATAAAGCAGAGACTCTCTGGAGCAACAGCATTCTCAGCCGTTTTACGGTGCTCCTGACCGGGTGTACTTTCAAGTTCCGGCTTGTGGTGGGTTTCCTTCTGTTTCTGGGGTGCAACATCCTGTTCAGCGCTGCCGGAACCTATCTGTTCCTGGAACTGGGGAATGATATTTTCCGCTCCCTGCTGTTTCTGACTCTGGCAGTCCTCTGGGCAGCAGGAAATCTTCTGGTATTCTATTACCTGTATTACACCTCTTCCCAGACGGACAGAATTCATGAAGCCATTGAAAAACTGGCCTCCGGAGAGACCAGCTATAAAGTGGATACCTCCAGATTCTCCGGTCTTGAAGAGGAGCTTGCCGAAGGTCTGAACCGGATCAGTGACGGTCTTGAAACCGCTCTCACGGAACAGGTGAAAAGCGAACGGCTGAAAGCCGATCTGATCACCAATGTTTCCCATGATATCAAGACCCCTCTCACCTCCATTATCAATTATGTGGATCTGATCAAGCGGGAACAGATTAACAATCCGAAAATCCAGAAATACCTGGAAGTTCTGGATCAGAAGTCCCAGAGGCTGAAAACTCTGACGGAAGATCTTGTGGAGGCATCCAAGGCAAGTTCAGGAAATATCAAGCTGGAAATTACAGATATCGATATTGTGGAACTTGTCCAGCAGACCAACGGGGAATTTGAGGAAAAATATGACCTGCGTCATCTGGAAATGGTCAGTTCGCTTCCCAACGAGGTCATCATCATCGAAGCCGACGGGCGCCGTCTCTGGAGAGTCCTGGAAAACCTCTACAACAACGCATTCAAGTACGCCATGGAAAATACCAGAGTCTACATCGGAATCGAGGATCTGGGAGACCATGTGATCTTTTCCATTAAAAATGTTTCCGCTTCTCCTCTGAATATCAGCCCCGAAGAGCTGACTGAACGTTTTGTCCGCGGAGATGTGTCCAGAACCACGGAAGGCAGCGGTCTCGGTCTTTCCATTGCCAAAAACCTCACGGAACTTCAGGGCGGTGTTTTCCAGATTACCATTGACGGTGATCTGTTCAAAGCCGAAGTGACTTTCCCCATTAAAAACTGATCCTGCGACCTTGGGGAAAACCGGGTGCCTCTGTCCGGATGTGTCAGAAAATCCCTCAGAAAAACATAAAAAACCGTACCGCCTGTCCGGCTGATGCCGGCGGCGGTACGGTTTTTCTTATATGCACCATCCAAAATACCCTATTTTTTTATAACTTTTACACTCTTCCATTTTCCCGTCAGGTACCAGCTGAAGGAAATCAGGTAATTGGCGGCCCATCCCATGGGCACAGCCATCCAGGCCACCTGAATTCCGTACACAGGTGCAAATACATTGGTCACAATGACACGGATGGAAAGATTTACCAGATTGGCAGCTGTAAAGGCAACCACATCCCCGGCCCCCCGCAGAAGACCGTCCGTGGTGGCCTTGAGTCCGATAAAGGAATAGAAAAATGCCAGGAAATGCACGTAGGAAAGTCCTACGGAATAGGCTTCGCTGGTCCCTTCCTCCAGAAACAAAGAAACAAAGGAACCGCCCAGAAGCTGATACATGATGCAGAGTCCGGCACCCACTGTGAGAACCGTGACGTAGCACATCTTATATCCTTCTTTTACCCTGTCTATCTGTCCTGCCCCGATGTTCTGGGCCGTAAAGGTGGACATGGCATTTCCCATGGCCAGCATGGGAACGATGCTCAGGGATTCTATCTTCATTCCCGCCGAATATCCGGCCAGCATGGAAGATCCGAAACTGTTGACCACCGACTGGACCAGAAGAATTCCGATCTGGACAATGGACTGCTGCAGTGTGGACGGAATGGCGATTTTCACCATGGATACCATCATGTCTCTGTCATACAGAGCATACTTCTCTTCTGTTTCATACCCTCTCAGCTTTTTCATCAGCAGCAGGAAGGAAATCACTGCGGAAACCCCCTGGGCAATCAGCGTCGCCACTGCCACCCCGCGTACTCCCTGACCGAACCAGATCACAAACATCATATCCAGCGCGATATTGAGAAGCGAAGAAAAAATCAGCAGATACAGCGGTTTCCTGGAATCCCCCAGAGAGTTGAAAACAGACGCCTGCACATTATACATAAACAGGAACGGCAGACCCGTAAAATAAATGGCCAGATACACAGCCGCATCTTCAAATACATCCGCCGGCGTATGAATCCATGTGAGAATTCTGTCGTTCAGCACAATCCCCACAAATCCCAGCACCACAGAGATTACAAAAAAATTGATCAGGGTTGTGAAAACTGCCGTTTTCATCTGTGCTGTTTTTTTTGCGCCCAGAAACTGGGAAATAATCACGGAACTTCCGATTCCGCCGCCGATGGCAATGGCGATGAATACATTGGTGACCGCGTAGGAGGCCCCTACTGCCGCCAGCGCCTTCTCACCCACGAATTTTCCCACGATGACCGAGTCGGTGATATTATAAAACTGCTGGAACAGATTTCCGAAGATCATGGGCAGGGCAAACAGGAGCAGTGCCTTTCCGGGATGATCTGTCAGCATATCATATTTTTTTCTCCGTGATGCCATGGTCTTTATGTCCTTTCTTCAATTAAAGCAAAGCTTTTTCTATAAACATGTAGAAAACCGGAATGGTTATGATGCAGAGCAGCGTCGACAGACAGACTGTGACCACCGAAAGCCGGTAGTCGGCGTCATACTGTTTTGCAAAGATCGCAATATTTGCGCCCACCGGTGTACAGCAGGAGATCAGCACCACTTCCTTGATATCCGTGTAACCCTCCGGCAGAAGACAGATGACGGCCAGGGTCACTGCCGGAATCACCACCAGCCGGAGGAACGCGCATACATAGGCACTTTTTTCAAAAAGCAGTTCCTTCCAGCTCATCTTCGCCAGATATGTGCCCAGAATGATCATGGCCAGCGGTGTATTCATGTTTCCGATGGTTCCAAGGGTACTGACTATCACCTGAGGCAGGGGAATCTGGAACACAAACAGCAGAATTCCGGCCAGAAATGCCAGCACCGTGGGATTGGAAAGAATCATTTTCATCCGCATGTATTCCCTGTTTCCCGTCATGATCCATACTCCGTACGACCACTGGAGAATATTCAGAAGCGCAATGAAGGATGCCAGATAAAACACCGCGTATTCTCCCAGAACCGCCTGCACCAGGGGAATGCCGATGAATCCCACATTACAGAAAGATGCCGCAAAATTTTCAATCCGCCTTCTGTCCCGGAACACCACCCAGGAAACTGCCATGGCGATCACCAGCGCAAGGAGTGCCAGAGCCACGGCCACAGCCAGCCCCTGTACTTTTTCCGCTGTATATTCCGTAATATAGGACTTCAGAATCACACAGGGAATCACCACCCGCAGCAGGATTGCTCCCAGGTCTTTCCCTCCCTGTTCGGAAAGATATCCTTTTTTTACCAGAAAAACTCCCACCGCAATCAGGAGGAACATGATACAGATCTGCTTCAGTAAAATAATTTCCATTTTGTCCTCCCGTTATAATGTGATAATGGCGGCCAGTGCCAGTTTTGTTCTGGAAAACAAGGTATCCACTACCGCATATTCTTCCATGGAATGGTTATTTGCCCCTTTTACGCCCATGGAGCAGACCACAGGAACTCCGCAGGCCGCTGCCAGGCAGGAATCTGACCAGCCGCCGGTTTTTCTTGTTTTCAGCGGTCCGTAGCCAATGAGTTCCGCTGCTTTTTCCACATGGCGGAACAGCTGCAGATTGGCTTCGGAAACTTCCATCACCTCGCTGGGTTTTGTCATGGAAACTTCTGCAGAGGTATCAGGTACATGCGTTTCCTCAGCAATTTCCCGGATTCTCCGGATGGTGCTGTCCAGCCGCTTCCGGTCTTCATAGCGGATATCAATCTGAATTCCGCAGTTTCCGGGAACCGCGTTTACCACGGTGCCTCCGTTTATCAGTCCTATGTTGACAAACAGTCCGTGTTCATAATCATTGAGTTTCTGGATCTCTATGACCTTATGAGCCATTTCCAGAATGGCACTGCGCCCTCTTTCCGGGTCATTTCCCGCATGCGCCGCCACACCTGTCACATTGACTGTCACACGGCAGGAACCCTTTCTTCCCACCACAAGTCCGTCATCCAGAAATCCTGTCTCAAAGTTAAAAGCGGCCCTGCATCCCTTACATGCATTCCGGATTTCTTCTTCCGCAGTACTTTCCCGGTGTCCGTTTTCCTCATCTCCGGCAAAGACCACCCGCAGAGGATGTTTTTCATATCCGCAGGCATCCAGCGCCCGGAGAATGAACACAGCCATCACAAGTCCGGCCTTCATATCCAGAATTCCCGGGCCATGGGCCTTTCCGTCTTCCACCCGGAACGGATTTTTTTCCAGTGTTCCTCTGGCAAATACGGTATCCATATGACCGATCAGAAGAATGGGGGCCTCCTCCCTCTCCGGATGAAATTCCGCCCGCAGAAGATTTCCTTTCTTTTCCATCTGAACAACGGCTGTTTCTGCTCCGGAGTCCCTCAGCTCTTTCTCCAGAATTCCGCAGACCCTGTCCACACCTTCCTTGTCGGAGTTTCCGCTTTCGGTGGAAACCAGCCGTTCCCAGAGTTCCATCATTTCTGTCCTGTGCCGGTCCACATATTCCCCGGATTTCAGGACCATCATCTTATCTTCCATCCTGTCCTCCCGCTTTCTTTTTGCTTTTCCGGCGCTGCTGTCTCCGGCAGACGCCGTTTGATTCCCCGCTGATTTTCATTATACACGCACTGGCCAAAAACTCCAGCAGTTTCTTTCCGGCAGTTGTGGAAAAAAGCCAAAAATGTTATACTTGGAAAAAATCAGCAAAAAGAGGAATGCTTTATGACTTCTGAATCATCGTTTCTTTCTTATAAAAACATGTTTGACGGTTATGCTTCCCGCTATGATGCCGGTGACGGACGGGTGGCTCTGAAAATCCTTCATACACGTTCCGTCACCGGCATCATGGAACGGCTCTGCATCTGCCGGCGCCTTCCGGAACATACCAGATTTCTGGCCATGCTCTGCGCACTTTTTCATGACATCGGCCGGTTTGAGCAGCTGAAACAGTACGATACATTCCTGGATCATTTAAGCTGCAACCATGCGGAAATGAGCTGCCGTGTCCTGGAAGAACAGGGATTTCTGAATGCGCTTCCGGAAGAAGACCGGAAGAAAATCCTGACCGCCATCTATAATCACAACCGGTATGCCATCGAAGACCGGATACTCCATGCAGCCGGAGGAGCGGATAAAGCCGCGGATGAAACTCTGGAACTGTGCAGGCTGATCCGGGATGCGGACAAATGTGATATTTTCCGTGTCTTTGCCTGTGAGGACATGATCGATGTGGTGGGTACGCCGGAAGAGGAAATTGCCCGGCAGACCATCACCCCGTCTGTTCTCAGAACCTTTTATTCCAGGAAAACCGTAGATAAAACAATCCGGGAAACTCGTCTGGATTTCTGGGTCAGCTTTCTGGCTTTTTTCTTCGACCTGAATTATCCGGAAAGTGTGGAAATTGCCGGAGAACAGGGCTACTACCGAATGCCTTTTGACCGTACTTCCTTTTCCGATCCGGAAACACAGAAGCAGGTAAAAGAACTGCTGGCCTTCACCGAGTCCTATATCCGGGAAGTTCTGGAGAAAAGCCGCCGGAAAACCATTCCTGCTTCTCTGCGGGAATTTTTCGGCAGACACCCCCGCATGGCTCTGGCCTTTTCCGGCGGTTCCGATTCCGCCTACCTGCTTTACGCTGCATCCGCATGCGGCTGCCAGGTACGCCCTTATTACGTGGCCACTCCGTTTCAGCCGCAGTTTGAACTGGATGATGCAGAACGGCTGGCTGATCTCCTCCATATTTCCATGAAAGTGCTGCCCTTTGATGTTCTGACTCTTCCGGAGGTAAAATCCAATCCGGCGGACCGCTGCTACTACTGCAAACAGGCAATTTTTTCCTCCATTCTGGAGGCTGCCGCCCAGGACGGATATACAGAGATCATGGATGGCACCAATGCCTCAGACGATGCCGGTGACCGTCCCGGCATGAGAGCGCTGAAAGAACTGAAAGTATTCTCTCCGCTGAGAGAATGCGGGATTACCAAAGAACAGCTGCGGGATTATTCCAGAAATGCGGGATTATTTACATGGAACAAGCCGGCATACGCCTGCCTTGCCACCAGGATCCCTGCCGGAGTTCCCATAGAAAAAGAACTGCTGGAAAAAATAGAACGGGCAGAAAATGCCCTGTTTTCTCTGGGTTTTTCTGATTTCCGGGTCAGGGTTCTGCCTCCGCAGGCCGGTAATGTCCGGGAACCTGCAGACTGCTGGACTGCCCGGCTCCAGATTACGGAAAATCAGCTCCCCCTTCTTCTTTCGGTGAGAAAGGAGCTGACAGAAGCTCTCCGGCAGGAATTCCGCGACGTACTTCTGGATCTGAATCTCCGGACTCCGTCAGGTCCTTCCTCCGGCTGACGCAGGCGCCTCTTCCTGCGGACTCCCGCCATTCCGGGTCCTTTGGAGAACCGGAAGCCGGACGGAACAGGATCTCTTCCGGGACGCCTAACTGCCGGAAGAAAAGTGCTCCGTATACTGAAGATTCAGCCATCGGACCGCTTCTTCAATTCCCTCCCGGCTGAAGTCAAATTCCTGATATGTTTTCTTTTCTTCTTCTGTAAGGGAAAAAATGTAGGGGCCCGGCCATACTGCCGCCTGGATCCGGTTTCCGTCTTCAAGCTCCTGTTTTCTCAGAAGATAGTGCATGCCCCTGTAACTTCCGGTAAACACTGTTTTTTTCAGAAACGGAATTGAGATCATACCGTCAAGATTGATCATTACAACCACCCTTTCCTGTTTTCCTCCTGTCTGGAACCTTTGCTGACAGGAGAATGAACTTTTATGCCTGTTATTTTACTACATATCCGGCCGTCCTGCAAATGCATGGCCGCTGTTCCGGAAAATGCACGCGGTCTGCGCCGCTGTTCCGGACTGAGCCGCCGGAATGAAGTCTCAGCTGCCGGGCTATGCAAGGTCCCGGCAGAAATATGAAATCAACCTGACAAAGACTGGAGATGTATACATTATGTCCATTGAACTTGTAAGAGACTGCCTGAAACAGTGGGGAATGGATCAGAAAATCCTGGAGTTTCCCGTCTCCTCCGCCACTGTGGAACTGGCTGCCGAAGCTGTGGGCTGTGAACCGGCCAGAATCGCCAAGACTCTGTCTTTCCGGCTTCCTGACGGGGTCATCCTGATTGTGGCAGCCGGTGATGCCCGCATTGACAATGCAAAATTCAAAAGCCTGTTTCACACAAAGGCAAAAATGCTGCCTTCCGATGAAGTGGCCGCCGAAACCGGTCATGCGCCGGGCGGGGTCTGTCCCTTTGGGATCCCTTCCCATGTCCGCGTTTTTCTGGATCTTTCCCTGAAACGGTTTAGCACTGTATTTCCCGCCTGCGGAAGCAGCAACAGTGCCATTGAGCTGACTCCTGCGGAACTGGAAATGTGCTCGGGAAGTCATTCCTGGATTGATGTCTGCAGAGGCTGGCAGGACTGATCGGGAGGGGTGTCCATGGCAGCTTTATTCCTTGCTCCTTTTTATCTTATTTTCAACGGTTATGTTCTGCACTGGCTGTTCTGCTGGGCAGATGCCTGCTGCCGCTCTTTCCGCCCGGTATCTCTCCGCTTTCCGGCGGCTGTCCTCTACTGGTTTCTGGCCCTGAGTCCTCTCACCGGCCTTCTGATCACCGTTGACCCCTGGCACAGATTCCTGAAGATCATCGGAAATTACTGGCTGGGCACTTTCGCCTTCATTCTTTCTGTCGTTCTTGTGCTTGACGGTCTCCGCCGGCTTACCGGGCTTTCTGTTTTTAAAAAATCCTTTCCTGCTGCGGCCATACGGAACGCACCCGGAATCCTGTTTTTCTCAGGCGTTGTCACAATTTCCCTGGTCTGCACATTCAGTATCTACGGCATTCTCCATGCCAGAAAGCTGTATCTCCGGGAATACCGGATTTCCATCGAAAAAAGCTGTTCTCCGGATCACCTGAAAGTCGCCCTGATCGCAGATCTGCACCTGGGCTATAATACTTCAGAGGAGCAGCTGAAAACCATGGTCCGGAAAATCAATGCATCCGGACCGGACCTCATCTGTATTGCCGGTGATATTTTTGACAATGAATACGAGGCGATCCAGAATCCGGAAAAAATCGCCTCCATTCTGGCCTCACTGGAAAGCAGATACGGAGTTTTCGCCTGCAGCGGAAATCACGATGTCAGCGAGCGGATCCTGGCCGGCTTTACCTTTCCTTCCAGTGAACCTCTTTCTGAAGATCCTGATTTTCTCCGGTTTCTTGATCTGGCAGATATCCGTCTTCTGGAAGATGAGGTTCTGCTCATTGACGACAGTTTTTATCTCATCGGCCGGAAGGATCCTGACAAGGCGCTCAAGGAAGGGGACAGCCGGCTGTCCTTTGCCCGGCTGACAGAAAATCTGGATCATTCCCTTCCGATTCTGGTCATGGATCATCAGCCCGGAGAACTGGAAGAGGCATCCATGGCGGGCGTGGATCTGGATCTGTCCGGCCATACCCACGGCGGGCAGATCTTTCCCGGAAATCTTCTGATGGATTTTTTCTGGGAAAACCCATGGGGAATCCTGAAAAAAGGCAGCATGTATTCTGCGGTCACCTCCGGCGTAGGGGTCTGGGGACCCGCCATGCGTATCGGTACTGACAGTGAAATCATGATTCTGGATCTTTCGTTCCGCGGCGGATCCTGAACCGGAAGCTGCTGAAATTCTGTCTGCAGGATAAAAGCAGGGACTGCGAAAATGCAGCCCCTGCTTTCTGTTTCTGATTTTCAGTTCAGGGTCACGGCGGAAAAGCCGGAATATACCCGTCAGGACTGTCCCCTGTTCTTTTTCCCTCCGCGGCCATGGGAATGGCCGTCTTCTTCCCCGCAGTTTTCCCCATGAATCAGATCATGAAGTTCCCTCATGGTCATCCCTCTGGCGTCCTCCGGCTCAAGATCCGGATTCCGTTCCCCGGCCTCCAGAAATGCCCTGTATTTTCCGTAAGAAAGCCCTTCTTCATGAGCCTTCTCCACTTCTTCCGGACGCGCGGAGCAGCAATACGCATTCTTCTCTCCCGCAGTACAGGATTCGGCGCCGGAAAGAAGTCTCCTGCACTGCCGCTCGTCATCTCCCACAACTGCAATGGAAAGAATTTCATCCCTGGCCAGGCAGTCTGTCACAGGTTCACTGCTCAGGATCTCTTCGAGAGCCGCTTCATAATTTCTGAACCGCAGATCCAGGGAGGAGACCAGAATTTCCCCGTCCGGATTCATGCCTCTGGCCCATATGACTCTGTCGAACCGGTTGATGCCCAGTTCCAGTGAAGGATTCACGTCGATGCTGATGACCGTGGTTTCCGTCATGTACAGCTTCCCTCCGACCAGCCCTGCCGCCAGGATCAGAAAACAGAACATGGCAGCCGCCAGATGTCTGTAACCGGCAGTCATCTTTTTTTCCGGATTCCGGAGCCGCTCCCCCAGAAATTCCCTGGTATGCTCTTTCAGGCCGTCATCCGCATGGATCCTGTCAAAGGTATCTTTGAATCTGTCATTCATATTCATCACTTCCCAGTTTCTCTTTCAGAAGCTGCCTGGCACGGGCCAGCAGCGTATATACGGTGTTGACATTTTTACCCAGGATCCTGCTGATTTCCGGCGCTGTATATTCCTCGTAATAATGAAGATAGACCACTTCCCGGTATCTGGGCGGCAGTGAGAGGACTGCTTCCAGCACTTCCCGGTTATCCGGCGGGAGACTCCCTGCCTGTTCTGCTGCTTCCTCAATGGATACCACATGCCTGCGGAAAAAATTTCTGAGCAGGTCTTTGCAGGCATTGACCGTAACGCGGATGAACCAGGCTTTTTCATGCTCCTCGCTTTCAAACACAACGGAACTAAGGACATATTTCAGGTAAACGGTCTGAAATATGTCCTCGGTATCGGCATGATTCTTCAGATATATCATACAGAGCCGCCGGACTGTATCAGCGTGTTTTTCAATGGCTCTGTTTACCTCCTGTTCGCTCCGCATGGCAAGACCTCATTCCGGTTTTATCTCCGGCATCCTCCCCGGGATGCACATCCTCTTCCCGTGCCGTCCTGAAGCCGCATCCGGCTTCCGTGATGTCCGCAGCCGCTCTGTTCAGATATGCCCGGACAGTCTGTTCCGTGGTCATCACAGATTCCGTCTCCGTCTGTATCCCGGCAGAGACATCCTGCTTCATAATAGTCGCAGACACCGTTTCCGTCGGTGTCCGAAAAACGTGCTCCCTGACCGGGAACCGCTGCGGAAACTCCCATGGTGCACGCCAGAGCCAGAACTCCCGCTGTGAGTATTCCTGTTATTGCTTTTTTCATATCTGGTTCCTCCATTCCGCCGGCTTCAGCCGGTCTATCCGGTATACGAATGACATCAGAAAAACCTTTCAGAAAATCAGAAAAATTCTGCGGAACAAAAAAGCCGGTTCCTTTCACGGAGCCGGCCTTCTGCAGTTCTTATTCTGTCATGTCGTTTGATCTGGTTTCTTCCATTTCGCTGTCCGGGAACATGACAATTACAACTTTGTCCTTCATGCCTTCCTGGCCGGACAGTTCTTTTGCCTTTTCCACAGCCTTTTTCATTGCATCTTCTCCGGTCATCAGGATAAACCGGGAACCGTATGTATCCACAAGAAGTTTTTTCTCATCATCCATGTTGTCCGGCACTGCCAGAATAACCTGATAACCGTTTTCTGCGGCCAGTGCTGCCATTCCAACTTCTTTGCTGTCTCTTAATGTGCGGATGGCAATGCCATCTGTTTCTTCTGTCTGTCCCTGGGTATTGATACTGATCAGTTCCTTCTCCATCTGCTCCAGCATGCTGTCGGGTTTTGCCGTAAAGTCAAGGGATTCCAGAACATTCTGCGGGACTTTCTCTTCTTTCATGATTTTACCTCTTTTCAATCATTCTTTCTTTTTTCCTGAAAACACCTGTATTATAGCGCCGGTTATCTGTTTGTCAATGTATCGTTATTTTTTTAACATATTGGCTTTTTGTGCATTTTCACAGGCCGCAGCCTCTGAACAATATCTTTTGAGGGATTTTTCCTTCTCCTCTTTCCTCTTCTCCCCTTCATCAGGATCATATTGCATATTGGCAATAATATGTGTAGAATTATAATAGTAACATTTCCAAAAATAATAAACAGTAAGGAGAATGCTATGTCCGCCAGAGAATCCGTACCTTTCTATGACACCAAGACATTCCGTAAAACCATGGACCTGCTGCTGGTGCTGGCCGGCAACCTTCTCATGTCCGTGGGTGTAGGCGCTTTTATTCTGCCTTCCGACCTGATGATGGGAGGAGCCACAGGCATCGGCCTGATCGTTTCCCATTATACCGGACTTTCCGTTTCCGTATTTGTAGCTGTTTATAATGCAGTCATGTTCGTCATCGGTGCCATTTTCCTGGGCCGTTATTTTGCCGCAACGACTCTGCTGAGCAGCATCCTGTTTCCCTTCTTTCTCGGTCAGATCGAAGCCGCTGTACAGAGTCCCCTGACCTCTGATCCGCTTCTCGCCGTAGTCCTTGGCGGTCTGCTTTCCGGTCTGGGCATCGGAACCGTTCTCCGTGCGGGTGCTTCCACCGGCGGAAACGATATTCCCATGCTTCTTCTCAACAAAAAGCTGGGGATTCCCATTGCTGTCACCATGTATACTTTTGATTTTCTGATTCTGGCAGTGCAGCTTCCGTATTCCGGTCTGGAAAAGGCTCTTTACAGTGTTATTCTTGTGGCTCTGTACTCCACAATGGCAGACAAGGCTTCAACTCTGGGAAAAGGCCGGATGCAGGTCCGCATTATCAGCAGCAGATATAAGGAAATCAGTCAGGTCATCCAGACCCGGATCGACCGCGGCGTTACCCTTTACCGCATTGAAGGGGGGTATTCCGGAGAAGAATCCTGTGAAGTCATGACCGTACTCTCCGCCAGGGAACTGAACCGTCTCAACCATCTGGTCATGGAAATCGATCCCAAAGCCTTCATTATGATCGCCCAGATTCACGAAGTCCGGGGCCGGGGATTTTCCATCGGAAAGCGCGAGCCGTAAAATCTCATCCATCCTGTATAAAACAGGTTTACAATTCTTTTGTTCTGGTATATAATAAGAAGCCGGGAATGAAGTTCTCCCATGGGAAACCAAAACCGCTTGCAAAGCTGATGACTTCTGTGTTTCAAAAACGCAGAATCATCAGCTCTTTTTTTGTCTGAAGGAGGAAAATCATGCTGACATCACTTGCCTACATTTTTCTTGCCGGCCTTGCCATGGCCGGTATCTGCCGGATGCTGAATCTGCCGCGCATCATCGGCATGCTGGCCACGGGAATCCTGCTGGGACCATATGTCCTTGACCTGCTGGATCCCTCCATCCTGTCTGTCTCTTCTGACCTGAGACAGATGGCTCTTATTATCATTCTCCTGAAAGCAGGACTGTCTCTGAATCTGGACGATCTGAAAAAAGTCGGCCGGCCGGCCGTCATGATGTCCTGTGTACCGGCTGCTTCCGAGATTCTGGCGTATGTCCTGCTGGCACCCATGATTCTGGACATATCCAGAATTGATGCCGCGGTCATGGGTGCTGTGCTGGGAGCCGTCTCTCCGGCCGTGGTGGTACCCCGCATGGTCCAGCTTATGGAATCCGGCTACGGCACCGGAAAAAGCATTCCCCAGATGATTCTGGCCGGCGCATCCTGTGACGATATTTTTGTAATCGTACTCTTTTCCACATTTTCCGGCATGGCGCAGGGAGGAAGTGCACACCTTTCAGACTTTGCCGGCATACCGGTCTCCATTCTTCTCGGAATTGCTCTGGGTGCACTTACAGGCTTTCTGCTCAGCAGTTTCTTTGAATATGCCTACAGCCGCAGGCAGTACATCAGAAACAGCATGAAAGTCATTATTATTCTGGGAATTTCTTTTCTGCTGATGGCTGCTGAGACATGGCTGGAAGACCTTGTACCGGTTTCCGGACTTCTGGCGGTCGTCAGTATGGCCTGCGTTCTGAAACTGCGCAGCACGCCGTTTGTTTCAAAAAGGCTGTCAGAAAAATTCGGAAAATTATGGCTGGCTGCCGAGGTGCTCCTCTTTGTTCTGGTGGGAGCCGCAGTTGACATCCGCTACACCCTGGAGGCAGGACCTTCCGCCGTTCTTATGATTTTTGCGGCCCTTGCGGTCCGGGGAATCGGTGTCTGCCTCTGTCTCCTGGGAACCCGGCTGAATCCGAAAGAAAGGCTGTTCTGTATCATCGCCTACCTGCCCAAGGCCACCGTTCAGGCCGCCATCGGTTCCGTTCCCCTGGCCATGGGACTTTCCTGCGGTCAGATTGTTCTGTCTGTAGCCGTACTGGCGATTCTCATCACCGCTCCTCTGGGGGCCCTGGGTATGGATCTCACTTACAGGAAACTTCTTTCCCATGATTCCTGATTCCGTTTTCGTCTCTTTTTCCGTTTTTCTTTGCAAATATCCGGGCGCCGGCATCAGCCGGCGTCCGGATAAACAGATCTGAAGACAAAAAAAACACCGTCCCCGCAGCTCCATGTCTGCAAAAACAGTGCTTCTCAGTGCGCCTTCAGGGACTCGAACCCTGGACAAATAGATTAAGAGTCTACTGCTCTACCAACTGAGCTAAAGGCGCATCTTTTTAAGTTTTTGTGTCCTTATCTGTGACACGTCCCTTATTATAGATCACAACCTGTCAAAAGTCAACACTTATTTTTATTTTTTTCACATTTTTTTCACAAAGGAAAAACGGCCCGCCGTAGGCTCTTTTCTGTGCAAAAAAAGCCTGCCCGGAAGGGCGCAGGCTTTTCCGCCTATGGCGCCTGACCGGCGCCCTGTGTCGTCTTAAATCATCTGATTGATGGCATTCACCAGAACTGCCTTGTTCTGAACGCCCACAGTCTTGCTGACCAGCTGACCGTTCTTGAACATCAGAATTGTGGGGATGGACATGACACCGTATCTGGCCGCAATGTCCTGATTTTCATCCACATCCAGTTTTCCCACTTTGACTTTCCCGGCATACTCGGAAGCAAGGGTCTCAATAACCGGTGCCATCATCTTGCAGGGTCCGCACCAGGTGGCAAAAAAATCCACCACCACCGGAATATCGGACTTCAGTACCTCAGTATCAAAATTTGCGCTGGTAAATTTCATTTCCATTCCTTTTTTCTCCTTTATTTTATTTCTTTTTCCTTCTTATTTACTTCTTTTTCCTTTTTCCTGGTGTCCCCAGAACAGAACCTGCCTCATCAAACCGCTTCTTGTACTTCAGCACGACCCGGTTCAGCTCTGTCTTATCACAGGTAGCCCTGGAGAGGCTCCTTACGATACTGTCCTTCATTCCCATTCAGACACCGCCCTGCATACTGCCGGAAAGTTCCGGCTTCTGTCATTTTTTAATCGATACTATTATATGCAGACGGTCTGTCCTTATCCCGCCGGGATGCGGTCAGCTTGCAGATGGGTTTTCCTTCCCCTGCAAACTTCATTTCATATTCCGTCATCACATTTCCCTCTGCCATGGGGCTGTGATGAAGATCAAATGTAAATTCATCCACGGTCCATCCGGCCTGGGGAATGCTTTCCAGAGAATACCGGAACAGATCCTGGTTGTCTGTTTTAAATTCGATGACTCCGTCTTTCTTTAAGACTTTGTCATATACTGCCAGAAAACGGTCTGATGTCAGACGCCGTTTGGCATGTCTGTCTTTGGGCCACGGATCAGAAAAATTCAGGTAGATCCTGTCCACTTCCTCCGGGCCGAAAATATCGGCCATATCCTGAGCGTCAATGCGCATGAATACAATATTGGGGAGATCCAGTTCCGCCCTCTTCTGAAGGCCTCTGAGCAGAACGCTGGAATACCTCTCAATGCCGATATAATTCACATCCGGATTGGCTGCGGCCAGCTCCATGATAAATTTTCCCTTTCCCATTCCCACTTCCGCGCGGATCGGGTTTTTATTTCCGAACACCTCATGCCAGCGGCCCCTGTACTGTTCCGGCTCATGGACTACGTAAGGGCTGGAGGCGATCTCTTCTTCTGCGCCTTTGATGTGGCGTAATCTCATACTGTTTCCTCCTGGTGCTTCCTCTGATGTGGTACATTCTATCATTTTTATTCACTGTTTGCAAGAATCTTTCCTGATTCCCGCTGATTCGGCAAAAAACTTAATATTTTTTGAAATTTCTCAAAATGTTAATGCAAAATTTTACAGTTTCTATTATAATAGTTTTAGTGGCAGAAAATATATGTGTGGAGGAAACGATATGGCAAATATGGAATCGCCCAGTATCTGGGAAAAAATACAGCGCAATGTCCAGGATGTCGAACGTCTCGTGGGCCAGAAAAAATATAATCTTTCCATGACCAAAGCCCGCCAGACATTGGAATACATGGTAAAACTTCAATGTGATAAAGCAGGAATCGTCCAGGGATCACTGGAGAATATGATCCGGGATCTGTATGAAGGAAAATTCATTACAAAATCCACTGCCGAACATTATCTTCAGATCCTTTCCATCGGCAACAAGGCCGTCAAAGAGGGCGACAACAGTGCCTACAACGCCAATCAGGCCTATCACATTCTTTCTCAGGAGATCTACATCTTCGCCAATGAAAAGGAACCGTCCAGAAGGCGTTCTGCCTCCGGCGGAGCAAGGCGTTCGTCCACCAAGAGCCGCAGGAAACAGACCCGTTCTTCTCTTACCGGCCGCGATCTTCTGAAACTTCTGATCCCGGTTGTTCTGGTGATCGTACTGATTGTTCTGATCCGTGTCCTGGGTCCCAAAAAAGACCCCACATCCGAGACCACTACAGTACCTCCCACGACTCCGCCGGTTACGGAATCCATGATCGATGAACTTCCGGAGGAAACCACCCCGGCTGAAACAGAAGCTTCCGTGTCCTATAAGACCACGGATACCCTGAATGTCCGCAGCGGTCCGTCCACAGACTCCGAACGCATCGGAAAACTGGATCCCGGCGTATCCGTTGAATTCGTAAAAGATTACGATGATACCTGGGCGGTTATTATGTATAACGGCCAGGAGGCATACGTATCCAAAGACTATCTGACAGAGGCTTCCGAATAATCCCTTAAAAGCCCCGGTCTGATCTTCATTTGCATGAACATATAAAATCCGCAGTATTTCCGGAAATTTACTCCGGGTGCTGCGGATTTTCTGTGTTCTCATCCGGTGCGGTCTTTTCCGGTTCCCTTGAAGCACATGCACATATAATCATAAAAGTCTTCCACCACAGGCTTCCTTCCTTTCTGTCCGTAAAGCGTAAGAAGAATATCCCGGCGGCAGGAAGGAAAACGGATCGGCACCAGCGCCACCTGATCCCCGGGAGGACTTCCCCAGGAACGTTCCGGCCAGAATCCGATGCCTATTCCCGCGGCAATCAGGTTGCGGACAGATTCCGGATTACCGCTTTCAAAAATCATCTGGGGCCTGACTCCGGCCCGGCGGCAGAAACTGTCACAGATCCCCCTCAGCTGCCAGTTGTGGCTGATCCGTATATAGCTCTCTTCTTTCAGATCCCTCAGATCCACCGACTTTCTGGAAGCCAGAGGTGAATCGGAAGGCACGGCCAGAAAAATCTCTTCCGTGAGAATATCCTGACGCACAATTCCTTCCGGAAGTTCCTCTCGCACCCGGTGGCCAACGCCCGGCACCGATGCCTGGGAATATACGTGGATATCACAGCCATCTCCGATCTCCTGCTGGGAAACCTGAAAATTCACATCCGGATGCTTTTTTCTGTATGAGATGATGCAGTCCGTAATAAACGGAGACGCAGCAAAAAAGCTCAGGTGAATGGTCCTTTCCGAAGCATGGATGGATTCCCACAGCTCATCTCGCAGATTGTCTACAGCCCCCATAATGGCCGTAAGCCGTTTTTCCAGCAGCTTTCCCTGGGCATTCAATACCAGGCGGTGATTTTTCCTGTCAAAAAGCTGGACACCCAGTTCATTCTCCAGTCTCCGGATGGACTGGGAAAGCGCCGGCTGCACCACATGAAGTTCTTCGGAAGCTCTGGTAAGATTCTCATACCGGGCCGCCTCCAGAAAATAGCGAAACTGAAGTAATTCCATAGTCATCTTCTTTCCAGATAAACTGCATCGCATCCGGATGCATATAACATCAGTGTTATAACAATATCAATATTATATATTTGAAAATTATAAACTGCAAGTTGTATATTTAAAAAAGACCAGACGCGCATCATATCATAAAGAAAACCGGAAGGAAGTGGGCAGATGAACAATATTATCAGACAGCTTTCCAAAATAGAAGCCGACACAGTCCGGATTCTGGACAGCGGAACACAGCGGAAAAAAGAGCTGTCAGAAACATATGAACAGATGACAAAACAGTTTGATCTGGCGCTTGACCAGGAAACAGCCGGGAAAATAGCCGGCATGAAAGAGTCTCTGGAACGTTCCATGGAAGAACAGCTGGAACGCCAGAAAGAAGAAGCCGACAGCGCAGTCCGGAAACTGGAAGAACATTATAACGCCCAACATACCCGTTATGTTGACATGCTTTTCAGAAAAATGACAGAGGTTTAAATATGGGCAGTCTGTTAAATTACAGCGCCGTCAGCGCAAAAGTCAGCGCCATGAGAAGCCGTCTTCTCACGGATGAACAGTTCAGGGAACTGGCATTCCAGCCGGATGTCCCTTCCGCAGTGGAATATCTGAAGGGCTTTTCCGCTTACAGAGACCTTTTTGAGGGACTGCAGGCAGATGATCTGCACAGAGGCAATATTGAAAAGCTCCTGAATCTGTCACTCTACCGTGATTTTTCCTCTCTTTACCGGTTTTCCGGCGTGAAGCAGCGGCGTTTTCTGGATCTGTATTTCATGCACTTTGAAATTGACGTTCTTAAAAAATGCCTTCGGAATGTAATGTCCCGCAAAGCGTCGGATCTGGATCTGAGTATATTCGAAGATTTCTTCCGGCGTCATTCCGGACTGGATCTGGCAGGACTTTCCGGAGCCTCCGGCCTGTCTGAATTCATTGTGCAGCTTGAAGGCTCCTGCTTTCATGCACCTGTAAAAGCACTGTCGGAAAGCGGCGCCGTCTCTCTTTCGGACTATGAATCCGCTCTGGATTCTTTCTATTTTGCAAGGCTCTGGAAAAACCTGGATCATGACCTTAAACCTCCCGAGCGGGAAATCATAAAAAAATGTATCGGTGAAAAGATCGATCTCCTGAATCTGGAGTGGATCTGCCGTGCCAAACAGAATTACCGGCTTCCGGCCAATGTCCTCCGGTCCTTTCTGATTCCCGTTCATTACAGGATCCGTGAGGACGAACTGAACCGGCTGGCCGGGGTTTCCGGTCCGGAAGAACTGGACAGGATCTTAAAATCCACCCGCTACCGCAGAATGCTGTCAGGAACGGAACAGGACCCCGGTTCCGTTTCCGGAACAAAGCTTTTTTACCGTTCCCTGCTGGACACCGTATACCGCTCCTCCGGAAGAAAAAATCCCTATTCCGCTGCGGTGTTCAATACCTATTTCTATTTTAAGGAAGAAGAAATCCGAAAAATCATCACGGCCATCGAAGGCATCCGATATCAGCTGGGCGGAAATGAAATCGTTTCCTGTCTGACGGAGCGCCGGCAGAAAGGAGGCGCGCACCGTGATTGAGAAAATGAAATTCGTCAGTATCTCCGGTCCCTGGGACGATCTTGACCGCATGGTCAATGAGATCCTGTCCCGCTATGAGATCCAGTTTGAAAATGCCATGACGGAGCTGAAATCTGTTTCCAATCTGGCCCCATGCCCCGGAGATAATCCCTACAGAGATATCTGGTCGAAAGTACAGAAACTTGTGTCCGGCTATGAGGACTCCTCCGTTCCGCCGGGCAGTATGCCTGATTTTCCCGAAGCAGAGGCCGCTGTCAATGCGGCCTGCCGGAAAACAGAGGAACTGGACGGAGAACTGGAAGAACTCCGGAAAAAATCCGGAGAGATCCATTCCCTGCTGGAACAGGTACGTCTGTTCCGGGAGCTGGATTTCAATATCCCCGTGATCCTGAATTTCCGCCATATCTGCTTCCGGTTCGGCCGGATACAGAAAAATCTGTATCCTCAGCTGGAAGCCTTTGCCGGGCGCTCCGAAGATACAATTCTGTGCAAATGCCATGAAACGGATCAGTATGTCTCTCTGCTGTATTTTGTACCTGCCGTGATTTCCGAAAGAATCGACGCCGTCTTCTCTTCCATGCAGTTCGAACAGATTTTTCTGCAGGATCAGTATGACGGCACACCGGCAGAAGAAATCGAGCGTCTGGAAAAAGAACTCACGGAGAACCAGAATGCCATCCGGGGTGTTGCACGGAAACGCTCTGCCTATCTGGAAGAAAAAAAAGAACTTCTTCTGCGTTCCTTCCAGGTGATCCGCTCCTATTACTCCAACTACGATATCCGCAAGTATGCAGCCCGGACCCAGGATAAAGACCACCCATTCTATATTCTCTGCGGCTGGATCCCGGAGGACGCATCTGAAAAACTCCGGCAGGAGCTGAAGCAGGACCGAAACACGTTCTATGTCATGGAAGATGACAAGGAACATGCCTCCGGCATTCCGCCCACCAAACTGAAAAATCCGGCCCTGATCCGGCCCTTTGAGCTGTTTGTGCGGATGTACGGGCTTCCCGCCTATGGGGAATTTGATCCCACCCTGCTGATTGCTGTCACCTATTCCATATTTTTCGGATTCATGTTTGGTGACGCCGGACAGGGTCTCCTGCTGTTTCTGGGGGGCCTTCTTCTCTACCGTCTGAAAAAACTGGATCTGGCTGCCGTCGTATCCTGCTGCGGATTTTTCTCCGCCATTTTCGGATTCATGTTCGGAAGTGTCTTTGGATTCGAGGACATTATCGCCCCCCTATGGCTGCGGCCTTCAGAGGCCATGACCGATCTTCCCTTCATCGGGCGCCTGAATACCGTTTTTGTGGTGGCCATTGCCATTGGCATGGGAATCATTCTGCTGGTAATGATCCTCAATATGGCAGTGAGTTTCAGGGCCCATGATCCGGAAAAGACCTGGTTTGACACCAACGGCCTGGCCGGATTTCTGTTTTACCTGAATGTGGCCGTCACCATCACGCTTTTCATGACGGGGCACCGGCTCCCGGCAGCTGCTGTCCTTACCGCTGCATTTATCATCCCTCTGCTGATTATTTTCTTCAAAGAGCCGCTGGCGGCACTGGTGGAAAAGAAGGCACGGGGAACATTGTCATTCGGCGGCATGTTTTTTGTTCAGGGCTTCTTCGAATTGTTTGAAGTCCTGCTGAGTTATTTTTCCAACACCCTGTCCTTTGTCCGTGTAGGTGCATTTGCCGTAAGCCACGCCGCCATGATGGAAGTGGTTCTCATGCTGGCAGGGGCGGAAACCGGCAGCCTCAGCATACCGGTGATCGTTTTCGGCAACCTGTTCGTATGCGCCATGGAGGGCCTGATCGTGGGAATCCAGGTGCTCCGTCTGGAATATTACGAACTGTTCAGCCGTTTTTACAGAGGAAACGGACGGGAATTCAGACCCTTCCGGGACAATATTCATTAGGAGGTCATTTGTCATGACAACAACAGTAAAACTTCTTCTCGCAGCTGCACTTGTTTTAAGCATTGCCGTTCCATTCGGTGCCTTTGCCGCCGGTGAAAAGACAAAGGGCCGCTATAAAACTGCCCTGGCCGCCAATGCATTCCTGTTTTTCGGCACTCTGGCGGTTTCTTCCATATTCCTGTTTTCCGGCACCGCCTCCGCTGCCGGCACCGCTGCTGCGGAGGTATCGGGAAATACCGCCGGATTCGGATATCTGGCCGCAGCCCTCTCCACAGGTCTTGCCTGTATCGGCGGCGGCATTGCCGTATCCGCAGCCGCTTCCGCAGCTCTGGGCGCCATCAGCGAGGATTCTTCCATTCTGGGAAAATCCCTGATCTTTGTGGGACTGGCTGAAGGTGTCTGCCTTTACGGACTGATCATTTCCTTTATGATTCTCGGCAAACTCTGATTGAAGGTGGAAGCATGAAACTTTATCTGATCAGTGACAATATCGACACGCTGACCGGCATGCGGCTGGCCGGAATCGAAGGCGTTGTGGTCCATGAAGAGCAGGAACTGCGGGACGCCCTGAATCACGCCCTGTCCGACCGGGACATCGGAATTATTCTTCTGACAGAAAAATTCGGGCGGGATTTCCCGGATATTATTTCCTCTGTCCGACGCGAGAGACGCATGCCTCTCCTGATTGAAATTCCTGACCGCCACGGCACAGGCCGCCGTCCTGATTTCATTACCGCCCATGTGAATGAAGTCATCGGACTGAAACTGTAAAGAAAGAGGTGACTGACATGACGACAGAAGAAAAGCTGAAGCATTTTGAGGATGTCTGCACCGGAGAGGCCAGGGAAAAGCTGGACCATATGATCTCCGAATATACGGCGTCTCTGGAAAAGCTCCTGGAAGAACATAAACAGAACGCAGCCCGTCAGGCCGATCTGGAAATCCGCGCGCAGGAAGAAAAGCTCCGCCGCGACATCAACCGCCGCCTTTCGGTGGAACAGATCGCCCTCCGGCGAGGCTACAGCAGAAAGCAGGAGGAACTGCGCGGAAAAATCTTTTCCGAGCTGCGCGACCGTCTGGCCAGATTCATGGAATCTCCGGAATACACGGAAATGCTGGAAAAACAGATCCGAAAAGCAAAACAGCTGGCCGGAAACGATGAAATCCATATTTACATTGATCCGTCGGACAAATCCAGACAGAACATGCTGGCTCTTCATACCGGATGTGAGATCCGGGTCAGCGGCTATTCTTTCGGAGGTGGCACCAGAGCAGTCATCGAGGCCAGAAACATTCTTATTGACAGTTCCTTTGATTCCCTGCTCCGGGAAGCCGAGGAAAATTTCCAGTTTGCTTTAGGAGGGAAATAACATGGCAGCATCAGGAACGATTTTCGGAATCAACGGGCCGATTATTTCCCTGGAAGGGGACTCCGGCTTTCAGATGAATGAAATGGTCTATGTGGGCAGCAGCCGCCTGGTGGGCGAAGTCATCGGGCTGACATCCCGCCGGACCACCATCGAGGTCTATGAAGAAACCACCGGGCTGCGCCCGGGCGAACCGGTAGTCGGGACAGGATCCCCTGTCTCCGTCACGCTGGCGCCCGGTATCATCACCAGCATCTTTGACGGCATTGAACGTCCTCTGAATGCCATCCGGGAGACCGGAGGCTTTTACATTGACCGGGGAGTACACGTGGATTCCCTGGATACTCAGAAAAAATGGTCTGCCCATATGACCGTAAAAAAAGGAGATTACGTTTATCCCGGCACAGTCATTGCATCTGTCCCGGAAACCAGAGCCATCGTCCATAAGGTCATGGTGCCTCCGGATCTGGAAGGCTATGTCCTTTCTGTGGTTCCTGACGGAGAATACACCATTTCCGAGCCGCTGGTCCTGCTCCAGAAAAAAGACGGGTCCGAGGTTCCTCTTTCCATGACACAGAAATGGCCCATCCGTGTGCCCAGACCCGTAAACCGCAGATATCCGGCCACCCGTCCTCTCATCACCGGGCAGAGAATCATCGACACACTGTTTCCGCTTGCCAAGGGCGGCACTGCTGCCATTCCCGGCGGATTCGGCACCGGCAAAACCATGATGCAGCATCAGATTGCCAAATGGTCCGATGCCGACATCATCATCTATATCGGCTGCGGCGAACGGGGCAACGAAATGACCCAGGTGCTGGAGGAATTCAGCCAGCTGGAAGACCCGAAAACCGGAAATCCTCTGATGGAGAGAACCACTCTGATCGCCAACACTTCCAATATGCCTGTGGCCGCCCGGGAGGCCAGCCTGTATTCCGGTCTTACCCTGGCGGAGTATTACAGGGATATGGGCTATCATGTGGCCATCATGGCGGACTCCACATCCCGGTGGGCCGAAGCTCTGAGGGAGCTCTCGGGCCGTCTGGAAGAGATGCCTGCGGAGGAGGGATTTCCGGCCTATCTGGCCTCCAGACTGTCCCAGTTTTATGAGCGGGCCGGCATGGTCCAGAATCTCAACGGAAGCGAAGGCTCCGTTTCCATCATCGGCGCTGTTTCTCCCCAGGGAGGCGATTTTTCCGAACCTGTGACCCAGAATACCAAGCGTTTTGTCCGCTGTTTCTGGGGACTCGATAAAAATCTGGCGTATGCAAGGCATTTTCCTGCCATCCAGTGGCTTTCCAGTTATTCGGAATATCTTACGGATCTGGGCGGATGGTATGCGGAAAACGTGGACAAAAATTTCGTCAGCTACAGAAACCAGCTGGTTATGATCCTGAATCAGGAAAGCAGTCTGATGGAAATTGTCAAGCTCATCGGTTCCGATGTTCTGCCGGACGACCAGAAACTGGTGCTGGAAATCGCCAGAGTGATCCGTCTGGGCTTTCTTCAGCAGAATGCCTTTCATCCGGAAGACACCTGTGTACCGCTGAAAAAGCAGTTCAAGATGATGGAGGTCATCCTCTATCTCTACAAAAAATCCCGGGCTCTTATTGCCATGGGCATGCCGGTCTCTGTCCTCAGGGAAGAAAAAATCTTTGAGCGCATCATCTCCATCAAATATGATGTCCCCAATGACAGACCGGAACTTTTCGACCAGTACAGAAAACAGATCGATGATTTTTACCAGTCCGTCATTGATCGGAACGCATAAGGAGGCGACCTGTTATGGCAGTTGAATATCTGGGCCTGAGTTCCATAAACGGCCCCCTCGCCGTACTGGAGGGCGTTTCCGGCGCCGCCTACGACGAGATCGTGGAAATGAGCGTAAATGAGAAAGAAAAGAAACTGGGACGCATCATCGAAGTCTATAAAGACAAAGCCGTGATCCAGGTTTTTGAAAGCACGGAAAACATGGCTCTCCGCAATACCCATACCCGTCTCACCGGGCATCCCATGGAAATCGGCGTTTCCGAAGACATGCTGGGACGTACCTTCGACGGCATCGGAAATCCCATCGACGGTCTGGGACCGGTGGCTGCAGAAAAACGGCTGGATGTCAACGGAAAACCCCTGAACCCGGTGGCCAGAGAATATCCGCGAAATTATATCCGCACCGGAATTTCCGCCATTGACGGCCTGATGACTCTGATCCGCGGCCAGAAACTTCCCATTTTTTCCGGCAACGGACTTCCCCATGACCAGCTGGCCGCCCAGATCGTCATGCAGTCCTCTCTGGGCGACAATACGGATGAAAAATTTGCCGTGGTATTTGCCGCCATGGGCGTGAAATATGATGTGGCGGAATATTTTGAACGGACCTTCCGGGAAAGCGGCGTTCTGGACCATGTGGCCATGTTCATCAATCTGGCCAATGACCCGGTGGTGGAACGTCTGATCACCCCGAAAGTGGCACTGACCGTTGCCGAATATCTGGCATTTGAAAAAGGCATGCATATCCTGGTAATTCTTACGGATATGACATCCTATGCCGAAGCCATGCGTGAGGTTTCTTCCTCCAAGGGGGAAATTCCCTCCAGAAAAGGCTATCCCGGCTACCTCTACAGTGAGCTGGCTTCTCTTTACGAGCGGGCCGGTATTGTGGCCGGTGTCAGCGGTTCCGTCACCCAGATCCCCATTCTCACCATGCCCAACGATGATATCACCCATCCGATCCCGGATCTGACCGGATATATTACAGAGGGACAGATCGTGCTGGACCGTACCCTCCATGGTCAGTCCATCTACCCGCCCATCAGTGTGCTGCCGTCCCTGTCCCGTCTTATGAAAGACGGCATCGGCGAGGGATATACCCGAGAAGATCATCAGGATGTGGCCAACCAGCTGTTTTCCTGCTACGCCAAGGTGGGCGATGCAAGAGCTCTCGCCTCGGTCATCGGCGAGGACGAACTCTCCCCCCTGGATAAAAAATACCTGGCATTCGGCCGGGAATTCGAGCGCAGGTTCGTGGGACAGGACATCGGAGACAACCGGACCATCCTGGATACCCTGAACATCGGCTGGGAACTTCTGGGACTTCTTCCAAGAGAAGAGCTGGACAGGGTTGACACAAAGATTCTCGACAAGTATTATAAACCTGCGGAGCTTTCTTCCGGAGAGGCATAAGGAGGGGATTTTATGGACCTGAATTCATTTCCCACCAAAGGGAATCTGATTCTGGCAAAAAATTCTCTGGCTCTGGCCACCCAGGGCTACGGACTCATGGATAAAAAGCGCAACATCCTGCTGCGCGAACTGATGGGGCTCATTGAAAAAGCCAAAAGCATTCAGTCGGAAATCGATACCACCTTCCAGACGGCCTATAAGGCTCTCCAGAAGGCAAACATCGAACTGGGCATCCGGTTTGTGGAAGAAATTGCCGATTCCATCCCGGTGGAAACATCCGTAAAAATCAAGGTCAGGAGCATTATGGGAACGGAGATTCCTCTGGTGGAATACGATACAGCCGCCCCGGAGAAACCTCTGTACTCTTTTTACAGCACCAGCGATTCTCTTGATGAGGCCTGCAGAGCCTTTCAGAAAGTCAAGGAACTGACTCTGGAGCTTTCCATGGTGGAAACTTCGGCCTATCGTCTGGCTGACAGTATAAAAAAGACCCAGAAACGGGCCAATGCCCTGAAAAATATCACGATTCCCGCCTATCAGACCCTGGTGAAAAATATCTCAGATGCTCTGGAGGAAAAAGACCGGGAAGAATTCACACGACTGAAAGTTCTGAAACGGAGCAGCTTATAATGAAATTTCTGGACCATGCGCTGGGCATCCTCTGCGCCGTCTGCCTCATGATTGTGTTTCTCATCACATCCGTGGAGGCAGTGGCATACTGGACACCCGGATATTATCAAAAAGAATATGAAAAATACCAGGTTCTGGATGACCTTCCGGAAATGACCATGGAAGATCTTCTGGATGTGACGGAACAGATGATGGACTATCTGCGGGGTGACCGGGATCATCTTCATGTCTTTACCACCATGGGCGGTGAAGAGCGGGAGTTTTTCAATGAACGGGAAATCGCTCATATGGAAGATGTACGCGGACTGTTTCTGGGCGGCCTGGCTCTCCGGGCCATCTGTCTGGCTGCCGCTGCCGCCTGTTTTCTGATGCTGTTCTTCCTGCACCGGAAAGAGCTTATAAAAATACTGCCGAAGATGCTCTGCATCGGCACCGGCATCTTCTTTGCCGCCGCCCTTCTGATTGCAGGCATCATATCCACAGATTTCTCAAAATATTTCGTGGTTTTCCACAAAATATTCTTTTCCAATGACCTATGGATCCTGGATCCGTCCACAGACATGCTGATCAACATTGTGCCGGAACCGTTTTTCATGGATACGGCTCTGAGAATCGGAATCACGTTCGGCATCATCACCGTTATCTTTTTCGGCATCAATCTGTTTCTCTGGCGCATGTCGTCCCGGAACGGCAGAAAAAACGGATAACCCGGCGGAAACCGATCTGACGGCTCCCCCGTATGGGCTGATTTACATCGGCGTTCCCGCAAGAACGCCGGAACTCATCGGAACAGACATGGCGGATATATGAAATGATTTCCGGCGGCCGGTCCTGCAGAAAAGTCAGGCCGGCCGCTTTCTGCTGCAAGAAAAACTTAAGAATCTGCCGAAGATTAACTCCTTTACTTGTTTACAAAAGTATCATATAATGTAACGTGGACCTGTTTTAAATTTTTTCCTCAGTAAGGATGTTTATATATGAAAAAATTCTTAAGTTTCTTAATTGTCGTCTCTCTGTTTCTGGGCCTCTGTCCGCCCATGACATCCCAGGCCGTGGAAGACTGGCCGTCCGGGATTTCCATCTCCGCAGATGGAGGAATTGTCATGGATGCGGATTCCGGAGCCATTCTTTACGGGAAAAATATCAACGAAACCTACTATCCCGCCAGTATCACGAAAATTCTCACCGCTCTGGTTATTCTCGAAAACTGTGATCTGGATGAAACAGTGACTTTCTCCAATAATGCCGTCAATAATCTGGAGCCGGGAGCCACCATTGTCGGTGCCCGTACCGGAGATCAGATGAGCGTCCGTGACTGTCTTTATGCCCTTCTTCTTCAGTCTGCCAATGAAGTGGCCAATGCCCTTGCAGAGCACTGTTCCGGCAGCATCGAAGAATTCTGTGTCCTGATGAACCAGAAGGCAAAATCTCTGGGCTGCCTCAATTCCAATTTTGCCAATCCCAGCGGACTGAATAATGAAAATCATTACACCACAGCCTATGATATGGCCCTGATTTCCAAAGCGGCTTTTGCCGATCCTGTTTTTGTGGAGATTGATTCCACACTTTATTATGATGTCCAGCCCGGACAGCTTCAGCAGTATCCCGACGGCTGGAGATATTATGCCCACCATAAAATGATGAAGCAGAATGAATCCGTCTATTATGACGGTATCATCGGCGGTAAGACAGGCTATACATCCCTGGCCGGAAATACTCTGGTCACCTGTGCAGAGCGAAACGGTCTCAAGCTGATTGCCGTTGTTCTGAACGGACATCAGACTCACTATGAAGACACCAAGGCCATGCTGGATTTCGGTTTTGAAAATTTTAAGTCCGTTTCCGTGGCCGATCAGGACAGTGCCTATCAGGAAGTGGAAAATGACCTGTCCATCGGAGGCATCAGCCCGGCTTCTTCCATACGCCTCTCTGTTCAGAAAGGCAGCACCGTAACCCTGCCCATAAACGGTAATTTTTCCGATGTGACTTCGGAACTTACCTATGATCTGGACGGCAGTGCTCCGGAAACCGCTGTGGCAAGAATCGATTATACTTACGGAGAGCAGAAAGTAGGACAGGCTTATCTGGAAGCGGTAACTGAAACCGCTTATGTTCCGGGAAGTTCCGGAGCCGGCACGGATACGGATTCGGAATCCGGCACAGCGGAAGAAAATTCCTCCGCGGCTTCTCTTCCGGACGAAACCGAAGATTCCGTACCTGCTTCTTCAGAATCTGAGGAAACCGCATCGTCACCGGATGCGGAAAAAGAACCATCCCCTGTCTGGGGTATTCTTAAAACTGTTCTGCTGGTGATTGCCGGAATTGCAGTGATTGGCGGTGCGGTTTTCGGAATTGTGACCTTTATCAGGAACCGGGAAGAGCAGGAACGTCTCCTCCGGAGGCAGCGCCGGGAAAAACGTCTGAAAGAGTGGGGATATTCCTCTTCCGAATTCGACCTGATCATGCAGCAGCATCTCAGAGCCAAAAACCAGTTTAAAAAGAGAAGTTTCTGGGACCGCTTCCGGAGACATTAAAAAAGAGGGTATCCCCTCAGGTCTCTGACATGTACTCTCCTTACCGGACAGCCGGTAAGGAAGGTGCATGCAGACCCGAAGGATACTCTCTTTTTCTTTTCCGTTTTCTTTCATTATCAGGACTTTTTGTTTCTGTGCTTCTCCACCCGCCGGAGTCTGGCCTCTTCTTTTTTCTGTTCCACAATGCCTGCACCGTCCTGATCCACTATTTTTTCCGTTCTGACAGCAAACACCGAACCGTCTTCTGTCTTTTTGATTCTGATTTTTCCCTTCACAAGGCCGTGTTCCGGGCAGACCGCCAGGCAAAGATAAAATCTCTGCCCGCAGGAAAACCATCGGATTTTTTTCCGGAGCATCCTCCGGCACTTATAGCAGATCATATCCGTGACCTGTTTATCAGCCATCGCCTCTTCTCTGGTATCAAACCTGCGGGAAACAAATTTGGAATAATCCGGAAATACCAGGGTAAATTCTTCCTGAGAATCTTCCGGTACCCGGTAATAATCCACAGAGACATAGTCTCCGACTTTTTCCATATCCAGATGTTTCATGACTTCAGCCGTATACCCGGCATCATCCAGAGCCCTGTGAAACGGCGTATCTGCCGAAAGTTCCAGAAATTTTACGGCCATATCCAGGGAATCCCTGGTTTTTCCGTCGGAATACTGAAGACTGTACAGCTTCTGGATATCATAAAACAGCAGAGGTTTTTCAAAGGGAATCTCCATACCGTAATAGGCCATGTTGCGCTGCAGTTCCGTCAGGTCCATGCTGCCCCAGGTGCAGAATCTGCAGTCTTCCCCGCACCAGTCAATAAAATCACGGATCACAGCTTCAAACGGTTCCCCTGACCGGTTCAGTTCTTCCATGGAGACATGGGTAACCTCGGAGATAATCCGGTGAATCTCATGGTAGACCCGCGGACGGATCAGCCGGTGAAATTCCGACAGCCGCTCAAGCCGTTCATTCAGCTTCACGGCACCGATTTCAAAAATTTCAAATGTCAGTTGCTCTGCGGAAGTTTCCCTGGTTCCGCAGCCCTGGTTCCATTCCAGATCAAATACAATATAATTCTTCATAATGTTTCAAGTATAACACAGTTTGCAGTTCCCGTCGATTGGTAATTTCATTTCCAATTTCCGGTTGAGTTTCGCTTCAGCCAATATTATACTGTAAACAGAACCATCGGAATCTCTGAAAAAGGAGTGAGACAATGAATTCTGTACGCATCGCCCATATCAGCGATATCCACTATAACCCCGGTGATTTCAGCCAGATATCCACAATGCTGAGAGAAAAAGGCCTGGATGTGGAAGAACATCTGGAACGCTGTCTGAAATCCCTGTCCGGAAAACACCCCGACATTCTTCTTGTCACCGGCGATCTGACCCACGAAGGAGATGCCGGCGCTTACCGGTATCTGAAAGAACAGTTTGATTCTCTGCTGCCCGGTGTTCCTGTGCTCTGCACCATGGGAAATCACGATATCCGTTCCGCTTTCCGGGAAGGCTTTCTGGAAGAGTCCGTTTCCGGAGAAAATGCCGGCGCTCCTTACCAGACCGTTCTGTCCGTCAAGGGATTCCGTTTCATTTCCCTGGACAGTGCATATGAACGCGGTCTGGAAGGTTTTCTCAGTGATGATTCCCTGGATTATCTGGAGGATCAGCTTTTAAGGACCCCGGCCCGCGGGGCTTTTCTTCTGGTTCATCATCCTGTCATGGCCGCAGCCGGTCCCATGAGCCTGATGATGACCGAACGGCTTTCCCGGCTGCTTGGCAGCGGGAAAATTACGGGGATTTTCACAGGACATGTGCATGGAAGCTACACTGCCTCTGTCTGCGGAGTTCCCCAGTTTACTGCTGATTCCCTGAAAACAGGCTGTGATCTTCTGAACGGTGCTCTGGCCTATAATGACCGGGCAGGATATGAATTCGTCTCTTTTGAACGGAAAGGCGACTGGCTTGCCGAGCGCTTCCTGGTACGGCCCAGAACCGACGTTTTCTTCACCAAGCCCTTCTGATCCTGTTCTTCCCTGAATTCTGGTTCCATGAAAGGAGAGTTTATGAAACATTTTACCGGTCTTGCCCATATCGCACTTTACACCTCGGATCTGGAGCGATCCGTCCGTTTCTATCAGACACTGGGAGGCCGCCTTACAGGCCGCGCTGACTCTGTAAAGCCCTCCGGCATCAATTATCTGGCCCTTGTTCAGCTCCCCGGATTCTGTCTTGAGATCATCGAATCCCATGACGGCACGGAAATCTCCGGAAGCGGAATGTTTCCCCATATTGCCATTCAGGTGGATGATATTGACGCCGCAGTCTCTGATCTGAAAGCAGCAGGTATCTGCAGTTTCCGCACGGAATCTCCCATGACCATGCCTATTTTCGGCGGTATCCGCAATATTTTCTTTACCGGCCCTGACGGAGAGCTTCTGGAGCTTCTTCAGCCGGCTGCAGAATCATAATTTTTCCCCTGCCCGGAAACGGACAGGGGATTTTCTCTGTGTTTCTGAAGAATTCTTAATCTGATGGCTTTTTTCGCCTCCATGGATTATGATGGGATAAAACTTACTCAGGAGGTATTCTGTTTGTGTCTTCCAAGATTTATCCCCGAAGGAATGGGATTTCCCCTCATTTCTGCGCTTCTTTGGAATCAGCTGGTTTACTGCGGTTCCCGCTTTTTAATGAAGGATGCTTTTCATTATGACTTTACCACCTGGCTGGATCTGAAAATCCCGGTGATTCCCTGGACTCTGTCCGTTTACCTGGGATGTTATCTGTTCTGGACGATCCAGTACATCCTCTGCGCAGGACTGGAAAAGGAACAGGCATACCGCTTTTTCAGTGCAGATTTCCTTGCAAAAGCCATATGCCTGTTCTTTTTTATCCTGGTTCCCACCACCAACCTGCGTCCTGTCATACAGGCGCATGATTTCTGGTCTCAGGGCCTCATTCGCCTGTATCAGATTGATGCGGCGGACAATCTGTTTCCGTCCATCCACTGTCTGGTCAGCTGGCTCTGCTTCATCGGTGTCCGGAATCAGAGCCGTTTCCCCAAGGCTTACAGAGTCTTTTCCTTTTTCATGGCGGCAGCCGTATGTATCTCCACCCTGACCACAAGACAGCATGTGCTCGTGGATGTGGCCGGTGGAATCCTTGCCGCGGAGTTTGGCTGGCATGCAGTGCACAAAACCGGTTTTGACCGCCTGTACGGACGGTTATTTTCTTCTCTGTTCCGGCCGGCCGGGTCCTCCGGATCATAATATCTGCTGTTTCCCATCGCCTCTGTGCTTCCGGCATTTCCGGTGAAAGCCCCTTCGGATACGTTCCCTTAAACGAACCTTCTCTGTTCAAACCGGTACCCCCGGCCCCATATGGTATTGATGTACTCCGGGATCTGGGGGTTCTTTTCTATCTTGACTCTCAGTCTCCGTATATGGACCATCACCGTGCTGCTACAGGTATAGGAATAGGATTCTCCCCAGATGCTTTCATACAGATTCCTAGCGGAAAAAATCTTTCCCGGATTCTGCATCAGAAGTCTGAGAATCTGGTATTCCAGATCCGTGAGGCTGATTTCCTTTCCCCTTACAAATACCCTGTTGGCATTTCTGAATATCCGGATACCGGACAGTTCCAGATATTCCTTTTCTTCAGGCATGATCCGGTCATCTTTTCCCTGATAGATCTGGTAACGCCGGATAAGGGCTTTTACCCGCCCCAGAATCTCCGTGCAGGAAAAGGGCCGGACCAGGTAATCGTCTCCCCCCGCAGCCAGTGCGCTCAGGCTTTTGTCTTCCAGCTTCCCTGCCGTCAGAAGCAGGATCGGAACCGTTGACCGTTTCCGGATCTCCTCGCAGATCCGGATTCCGCACATATCCGGCATTTCAATTTCCAGGATTACCAGATCTGTCTGCTGTGTCAGAAGTTCCAGTCCGTATTTTCCGGTTCCGGCTTCCAGAATCCTGTAGTTTTCTGCCTGAAGAAGGAGCCTGATGGTTTCCCGTATTTCCGTATTGTTCTCAATTACCAGTATGGTTCCTTTTTCCATGATGGGTTCCTCCATTCGTTGGGGACTTTTGGGTCCGTATTCTGTGTATTTCCCGTCTTTCAGAATTTTTAAGATTTTTCTTTTGTATTTCCGCATTCTCTCCATGTATAATAGAATTCAAAGGAGGACGACATATGAACAACGGAACAATTCTTCTGGTGGAAGATGATGCTGATATCAGGGAGGGCGTAAGAGTCCTGCTGGAAAGTGAAGGCTATACTGTAAGAGAAGCCGGTTCCGGGATGCAGGGACTGAAGCTTCTTCAGGAAGATACGGATCTGGTGATCCTGGACATCATGATGCCCGGAATCTCAGGTATACGTACCTGTGAAGAGATCCGGAAAATCTCCAATGTACCTGTCCTGTTTCTGACAGCCAGATTCCAGGAATCTGACAAGCTTTTGGGCCTGATGGCAGGCGGAGACGATTACCTGCCCAAACCATTTTCCTACGCGGAACTTCTCGGGCGGGTAAAGGCGCTTCTCAGACGTTACCAGGTATACCAGGGCAAACATTCCTTCCGGCCTGATTCCGGTGAGGAATGGCTGGAACAGAGCGGCATCCGCATTCTCACTTCTTCCAATGTGGTGGAAGTAGACGGCCGGAAAGCAGACCTTTCGGAGATCGAATATCAGATTCTGCTTCTGCTCATGAAGTATCCCTCAAAAATCTTTACCACTCAGAATATTTATGAAAGTGTATGGAAAGAGCCGTTTTTTTACACCTCAAACAATACTGTCATGGTACATATCCGCAAACTCCGCCTGAAAATCGAAGAGGATCCTCAGCATCCGAAACGGATCTGCACCATATGGGGAAAGGGGTATCGTATTGGCTGATTTATTCTGTTCTGTCAGAAATTGCATCCGGAAGCGTACCCGGAGTCTGGCGGGAGAACTGCTGCTTCTCCTTGCCGCCTCGATCCTCAGCGGACTGCTTTTTTTCTTTCTGCTGGAGATCTGTTCTGAAGCGGCCCTTTCCCGTTTTCTCCTGAACTCATCCTATCTGAAAAACATGGAAGCCGCAGCTGTGGAACAGCTTCAGGAACTGGTGCGGGAAGAACAGCTGACCCCTTACGATGAAGAAGCGCTCTCTTCCTGGATTGTAGAAGAAGGTCTGATCTACCTGGAAATCTACAGGGATCACCGCCTCCTGTATTCCCCCATCGGACTGATTGAAGATGAATACGGCGGCAGTATGTATTACGGAGAGGGAAATTATACAATCTACTTTGCCGACGGGCCTGCCGATGTACTTATCATAGGAATGTTTGAATACCGTTTTTATACATACACACTGATTGCTGAAATCTTCCTGTCATTTGCGGTATTTCTTGTGATTTTTCTCTGGGGAATCAACCGCAGGATCCGCTATATTCTCCAGCTCAGAACAGAAATCGGCATCATGGAAGGCGGCTGCCTGGACCATGCAGGGGAAATACAGGGACATGATGAACTGGCTGATCTGGCCGACGGGCTGGAACAGCTCCGCCGTTCCTTCCGGTCCAATATACAGGCAGAAAATGACCTGGCACAGGCCAACCATGCTCTGATCACCGGCATTGCTCATGATCTGAGAACTCCTCTCACGGCTCTCACCATGTACGCCCAGATTCTTCAGTCCGACGTGTGTACCGACGAAGAAAAGAAACAGTATTATCTGGAAAAGATTATGTCCAAAGCCGCGCTGATGAAAGACCTCTCAGACCGTCTCTTCGAATGCAGCCAGATCAGCAGCTCCTCTTCCGGAGAGTCCCTGACTGAACGCCGTACCATTCAGGGTGCCTTTATGGATGATCTTTCGGAAATGGCCATCTATCTGGAAAATCAGAATTTCACGGTTCAGGCGGATCTGGAATGGCGGTCCGTTCTGGTGGATGTCCGGATGGACTATCTGTCCAGAATCATGAATAACATCAGTTCCAATCTGGTCAAATATGCCGATCCGGATTTTCCTGTAATTCTCCGCATTATCTATGAGCCTTCCATGGCAGGCATGGAAATCACCAACAAAATCATGAAACAAAAAAGCGGTGTGGAAAGCACCAAGGTCGGCATGGAAAATATACGCCGGATGATGAGTCAGATGGATGGCAGCTGTCAGGTCAATATGGATCAGGAAACCTACTCCATACGTCTGCTGTTTCCGGTCATCTGACCTCCTGTCCGGCCATTTTTCCCTGAATTCCTATCTTCTCTCCCATTCGCACCATTACTTCCGTTCCACGTCTGCTCCGGTCAATCAGGTCCGGCCTCAGCTCCGCCATCCCTTTCCGTAAGAGAATGATGATGGTGGAGCCGCCGAACTCAAAATGTCCTTTCTCCATGCCGCGGGCCACACAGAGCCGGTCCGTGCGGTTGCAGATTTTCCCCACCAGCAGGGCCCCCACCTCCATCTGAATAATAGTTCCGAAATGTTCCGTGTCAATTACCGTATATTCTCTTGTATTTCTTGTATAAACAGGGACTGTTTCCGTCGCAATGGGCTTCACGCAGTGAAGAATTCCCGGAATGCACCGTCTTCCCACAATGATTCCGTCATCAATATGGCAGTAATGATGGTAGTCTTCCGGACAAAGCCGGTATACCAGACACAGTCCTCCATGATATTCCGCTGCCAGCTTTCCGTCTCCCAGCAGATCCGCCATCCGGTAAACCGAATTTTTCACCTTTATGGCGCAGGATCCGCTGATTCTGTAAGCCAGAAGGCGTCCGTCGCACGGGCTGATGAGACTTTCCTCCTCCTCCGCAATTTTCCTGCTTCCCGGAGCCAGTCTGCGCATGAAAAAGTCATTGAAGGAGCGGTACTTCTTTTTTTCAAACTGCGTCATATCCACATGATGCTTTCTGATAAAAACAGGAATATACAGTCCTGAAAGCCTGGTATTCAGAATTCTTCCCATCTGTTCCGAAATCCATGGAATCGTGAGCACCTTCAGACACATTCTTCCCGGACAGGTGCCGTATAAAAACCTGGCTCCTCTCTTTCCGCTTTCCATCAGACCGCACCTCCCGCCAGCAGGAGGAATCCGAAGCATCCCAGAACCGCCAGGGCGATCTTTCCCATAATCCGCGGTTTCTTCACTTTAAAAGGTGCCAGAAATGCCGCTGCCATAATCAGTACCGCAATCAGGTTGAGGCCTGGCAGTCCGGTACGGTTTCCCAGTATTCTTGCCAGCGGAAGAATGACTGCAGCCATGGTCACGGGGAGTCCCTGATAACAGGTACGTTCTCCGGATTCTTCATTCTGCCTCTTTTCTTCCGTTACATTGAAATAAGCCAGACGGATAAGCGCGCAGAGAACATAGACCGATGAAAGAAAGAATCCAGCTCCGCTTCCTGCCTCTGAAACATACAGGATAATTCCCGGAAGAACCCCGAAACTGATGAGGTCGCTGAGGGAATCAATCTGGATTCCGAACCGCTTTTCCTCCTCCGTTCTTTCTGCAAGTCTCGCCACAGGACCGTCTACCATATCAAATATTCCTGCCGCCATCAGACACAACAGCGCACCGGAAACATTTCCTCCCAGAGCCGCAAGAATTCCGGTAAATGCAGTCAGCATTCCCATATAAGTCAGAATCACCGTGTAATTATAATATCCCAGCATTTTTATCCCCTCCCGTTTGTCAGTACTTCTGTTCCGAAACTGTAAATCAGAAGACACCATGGTTTGGCGATCAGGATGATCAGCACAAATTTCCTGACCGACATTTTTATAAGTCCTGAAAAGTAACACAGAAAGTCATCCGGCGCCAGCGGAAGCAGGATCGCCAGGAAAAGAACCAGATCATAGCTTCTGGTATGCCGCAGCTTTTCCGACCATGCCCCATATTTTGTTCCGGGAAACATTTTGTCCACGAATGGTGAACCATACTTCCGTGCCAGAAGAAAGGCAAGAACCGAGCCGGCGCTGATACCGATGTAATTGCACCAGAATCCTCCCATACAGCCGAAAAGCAATGCTCCTGCAATGCATCCCAGAAATCCCGGCAGAACAGGAACTACAACCTGAAATGCCTGGATCAGAATCAGAATCACCGGAGCCATAAGGCCAAATCCCCGTATGTACTCCTGAAGACTTTCCACCGACTGAAATTTTCCGCTGAGAGCCGCATGGACCATAAACAGGCAGAACAGGATACATGCGGCGGTTCCCGTTCTTGTTATCCATTTATACACCGTTGTCTGTTCCAGAAGCGTTCCCCTCCTTTTCTTTTTTCCAGATTTTAGAGAACAAATCTTAACTGTTTCTGAAACAAATCTTAAAAGTCCTTATACCTCCCGGGCTGACGGGGATCTTGCTGTTTTCTTGACTTTGACAGTAAACTGATATACTATATCCTTATCTGACACAGGCTTCCATACGGATGTCCTCTGATTAAAATTGCTGCCATGCCCTGCATCATCCGCCTTTTACCGTGATGCAGGGATTTTCGTATCATATCCTCACATCCCGAAACCCGAGAAAAGGAGAAAAACATATGGAATGGACTGACGGAAAAAAACGCTGCCCCTGGGCCAATCCGAAAAATGAACGATATATTCATTATCACGACCATGAATGGGGAGTCCCCGTCCATGATGACCGGAAGCTTTTTGAAATGCTGATTCTGGAATCCTTTCAGGCCGGACTGTCCTGGGAATGTATTCTCAATAAACGGGATGCATTCCGGACGGCCTTCGACGATTTTGATCCGGAAAAAGTATGTGCCTATGATGAAATCAAAATGGAAAAATTAAAAAACGATCCCGGCATCATCCGGAACCGCCTGAAAATACAGGCCGCCGTCGGAAATGCCCGGATCTTTCTGCAGATCCGCCGGGAGGCCGGCAGTTTTTCTGACTATCTCTGGCACTGGACAGGAGGTCAGGTGATCCATGAGACCGGAAAGACCTCCTCTCCTCTTTCCGATGCCGTATCCCGCGACCTGAAAAAAAGAGGAATGAAATTCGTGGGCACCACCATTATCTACTCCTATCTCCAGGCTGTGGGAGTGATCTGTTCTCACGAACCGGAGTGTTTTCTGAGTACCCGGAAAGGATGAAAAATTGACTATAGGAAATCCAAAGTGATACTGCAGGAAAAGTCGCCGGCAAACCGCTGACAGACCTGACCGCAGAAAAGAAAGGATACGTGACCATATATGAGAATTCTGATCGTAAATGATGATTCCATCCATGCTCCAGGTCTGGCACTGCTGGCAGAGGCCGCCATGGAACTGGGAGAGGTATGGGTCGTGGCCCCTGCAAGCCAGTGCAGTGCCATGTCCCAGAAACTTTCCATTCAGGGATCGCTGAAAGCAGAAAAAGCCGCCGGATTTCCCGTGCCGGTCAAAGAAGCCTGGCAGATCCATGGAAGTCCCGCGGACTGTGTGAAAACCGCTTTGCAGTATATCATGGCGGAAAAACCGGACTATGTGTTCTCCGGTATCAATGACGGCTGCAACGCAGGTTTTGAAATTGCCTATTCCGGAACTCTTGGCGCCGCTTTTGAAGCGGTGATGAACGGAATTCCCGCCATGGCTTTTTCCAATGCCTATGGTGCCGGTCTGGACACTGCCAGACAGTATCTTGGAACTCTCATTCATCAGCTTCTGGCTGCAGGCCAGAGCCCCGGAGAAGTATGGAATATAAATTTTCCCGACAGGACTCCGGAACAGCTGAAAGGAATTCTGTGGAACCGCTCCATCGCCCCCACAGGAATGGTCAATACCCGTTATGTGGGAACCCCGCTTCCGGACGGAACCGTTTCCCTTGACATTCAGGTGGATCTGGTTTCCGTCCACGATCAGATTCCGGAAGGTACCGACGTAAGCGCGGTTCTGAACGGATATATTTCCATCGGGAAAGTCCGATGCCCCGTGCTGTGACAGGATGCTGCCGCATCAGATATCCTTTCTGCACTCTTTTAGAACCTGTACACGGCAAATTATCTGAAAAATCCCCCCGCAGCTTTCATAAAATGCCTTTTCATGATATACTTTCTTCATGGGAGCTTTCCAACAGGGAGCCTGAAATCACAGGATCCTGTGCCGGCAGACAGGGATTCTAAAGAAAGGGCTTCATATGACATCTCCGCTCTCATAATAATCAACGCAAATCTATAAGGAGGAGGGTATGAAAGAGAAAAACAATCTGCTTCAGGCTGCATCCATCATGATGATCGTATGTGCAGTCCTCGCCATCATTATCACTGCAGTCAACATCAGCTCATCTCTGAGTTCCATGATGAATCTGACGCCGGATGAAAGCGCCGCCGTGGAAGCACAGCTGAATGAAGGCGGAATCACCATGGATCAGGCTGTCATGGCTGTATCAGGCATTGCATATGCGGCCCTGGGTGTATCTGTAATCTTCAATGTGATAAAAATCATTGTGGGCATTCTGGGAATCAAGAAATCCCGGACAGCATCCACCTTCTTTCTCGTTTGGGGAATCATTCTCCTGATTTTCGGTATCTTCGGCCTGTCCACAGGCATCATCAGCCTTCTGGGAATCTGCAACCTTCTGGGAGGAATCGCAGCCCCCATTCTGTTTATCATCGGTTCGAAACAGAATAAAAAGGCTCTGTCCGGCCAGGCATAGTTTTTTACCGAATTTACTGAATCATATTCTCGGACTTTCTGTCCGACGGATACAATATGCGCCCTCCAGGGACCGGCAGATAATATCCCGTGTCCCGGAAGGGCGCATTTAAATTTTCCTTTCTTTCCTTTTTCGTCTGTTTTCCGGATTCCCGGCTTGTCTCCGTGGTCTGCAGCAGAATTCTCATGCTTCAGCTTTTCCGGTCTGCAGCCTGTGGGAGAAATCTTTTTTCATACATCGTATCCTTTCCCTATACAGGATTATAATTCCACAGCTCGTAGCCCTGGCGTCTGGCAGAATCATATACCGGACGCATATTTTTTTCAAGGACACTGAAAAATTCCTGCTTGCTGTTTCCGGGCCTGTATAATTCCTGTCCGGCCCAAAGAGAATGAAGGTTATCACGATAACAGGCTTCATATAGCTTTCTGATTTCCGGTGCTTTCTGTATCAGCTCATACATCTGAAACTGATTTCCGGCAAACCGCTCAAAAAAGGGATTCCACTTTGGCAGACGGCTGCCTTTGGAAGCATTCAGGGAAGAATCCATGGGCATCAGATTCCAGAGTTCATCATTCATCACAAAAGACCAGGGAATGAAATGGTCCACATCATACTGCTTTCTTTCCAGTCTCTTTCCTGTAAACACATCAGAAACCGGATATGTTTCCATCACACCTTCCCAGAGTTTTCTCACATTGCCCAGTTTGCGCATTTTTTCATCCGGAGGAGCCAGCTTGTATATCAGGCCTGGAAGTTCCGGATTGTTCATCTGCAGCCATTTGATCTTCTCATATTGAATCCATCCCAGAATGGATACCGTATGATCCTGAATCATTTCAGCCCAGGCCTGACTGAAATAAACCTCTTTTTTTAATTTTCTGCCTGTTCCCAGAGTATAAGGGAGAAGTATCGTCTGATTGATATGCCGGATATATTCCGTCAGGCGAACTGTACTGCCCCAGCTGACCGGTTCATTGCTGCGCCGGAAAAATCCGGCAAGCGCACGATACGGAACCATATTGGTAAGCTGTTCCTTGAATGGCTTAAGTTCAGATTCATACTGTACAATGGCATTTCTGATTTCTGTCCTGGATGCACATGCAGGAAGGCTGCTTAATTCTGCCAGCTTTACCACAGCACGTTCCAGACCATCCCGGACCTCTCCGTTCTGGATACCGCTCAGGTGAACATGAAATTCCCGTACCGAATACCAGGCACTTACAATCATTTCGTCTATGATCTCATTGAACGTGGTTTCCGTGATACCTTCCGAAATCAGTTTCACCATTGCCTCAAGCCAGTAAAACTTATAGCAGTAAGACGGATCCTTCATCATAAGAAAGAAGCATTCGATATCCAGTGAACTGCTGTATTTTCCGTCAATGGTTACGGCATAACCGTCTTTTTCAGGATAACATTCAGCCATCTTTCCTCACCTCTTCCTGGACGTACATCCCCTGATATCCATTTCTCCATGATCCGCAGTTCAGGAAACTGTACCGAAAAAACGGTAAATGACTCCAGTGTAAAATCAGAAAAAAATCTGTCTTTTCTGTTTTCCTCAGAATCTCCATATTTAAAGGAGACATATATAATTCCATTCTCCTTCAATGCCTTTATCATTCTCTCAAAAATACCGGGAAGGTCTTTCTTCGCAACATGAAGAACAGATGCACACGCCCAGATCCCGTCATATTTCTGATATTCTTCCAGTTCCTGAAAAAGCATGCATTTTACGGGTATTCCGGTATAGCAGGACGCATACCGGCAAAGTTTCTCAGAACCATCAACCGCTTCCACCAGAAAGCCTCTTTCAAGAAAATACCTGGTATCTCTGCCGGAACCGCAGCCATAATCAAGAATCGCTGCTCCGTCGTGAAGATATGCCAGAAAGCGGTCCGCAACATCACTGAAATTCACCTTTACCGTTTCATCTATAAAGGTTTCTGCATTATTTTCATAGTATAAAAGTGTCTTATCCATGCCTCTCCTGTATAACAGCATTCATCGGTAAATGCATTTACTTTCTCAGCAAAACCGGTATTTTCATATGCAGAAGTCCGGGGCTATCTGCCCCGGTGCTTCTCTTTTCGTTTCTGTTGCTTCATTTCAAACTGCCTTTGCCTCTCAGCCTCCCGCATTTCCCTGGAGACTGCTTTTCGCTCCAGCCTGTTTTCCTCATGCTGCAGCTGTAATGCCTGCTGAGATTTTGTACCGATTCCTCTGGCTCTGGTCAGCCTGCGGACGCTTCTCTGCAGCCGTTTGGGATTGTCCGGCTCTTTCTTTACAGCTGCTTCAACAGATGGACTGAATTTCAGCTGACAATAATGATGCAGGATAAACTCCCAGATCTCATGATCCCCCGGCTCTGCGCCGAATGTGACCTTACAGACCGACAGCCTGCCGTTCTCTGTCCGCTCAAACAGACCGGCCCAGAACGGGTCCTCAAAAAATACCGTCAGCATTCCTTTTACCTTGTCCATAACGAAACCCTCCTGAAAAACAATATGAGCAGAGAAGGGACGACCCAGGAGGGAAGGTTACTTACCCTGAAGCATTCAGGACGGCCGGGCTACCTACCGGCTCTGGCACACCTTGCGGTGTACGTTGCGTTTTTATCTCTGCTGTTTACAGAATCCATTATACTAAATAAAACCTTCTGTTTCCACTTCCTCATTGAAAATAATCCTATGATTTATCAGTTTTATGATACAAAAAAAGCGGAAGATTCTGTAAAATCTTCCGCAATTATTGACTGGCGTCCCTGAGCGGATTCGAACCGCTGGCCTTTCGCTTAGGAGGCGAACGCTCTATCCTGCTGAGCTACAGAGACAACATTCCGGCGATCCGCAGATATACCATCTGACAACGCCCCGCAGGAAAACCTGCATATTATATCTTAACAAACCCTGTCCCGAAAGTCAAGTAAAAGACATTTTTTCTATTTCTTTAAAGTTCAGGATTCCCTGCATCCAGATCTGACCTTTGAAACGGCGTCCCGGTTCCGGTTCACCCAGAAGATCTTTGCTGTTAATACATACAAAAAACGGAAGGTCATTGCATTCCAGATGCATTTTATATATTTCTTCTTTTGTATATATATTTTTCACTTTTTGTATTTCTTTAATTTCTCCAATAATTGAATACTGATCGCATTCAATTCCGCATGGCATAAAACAGGAATCTATAATGGAATAAAGATCTTCCTTCATGGCCCTCCTGGATATCCTGGAATAAAGATCAATATCCTCAATGGTCAATGTTTCCATGGCGTCTTCGTCGCCGTTTCTGGCTGCTTCTATGAGGCTGTTCCTGTCCCTGGCTGCCACTTTGGATTTCTGTATCTGTTTCTGGGACTTCTTAATGGGAAGAAGAATTTTTCCGGAAACAGAAAGTCCTGCCATACTGACAGAGGAAATCCGGAACGCAGAATTTTTCTTTTCCCTTTTTTCTCTGTAATCCAGAAAATTCTGTACATAAAAAATAAGAGAAATACCAATGGCGTTTTCATCCACCATTCCGGCGTATGTCTCCCGTTCCGCATGTCTCTGAACGGAACATTCTGCATGGGAACTTTCCAGATTGCTGGTTACATACGGGAAATAAAATTCCCGTTCAAATTCCCCGTTTTCTCCGATCTCTCCCACAATGGAAATACCGATTCCCGGAGCAGTTTCGGAACGAAGCTCACAGATTCTGGTATCCTGATCGATCTGGATGATTTTTCTGACAGATGCCTGCTTTTCCAGCATATCCAGAAGATTTTCAATATCTTTCTTTTTCTGGTACATGCTGAAACCGGCAGTTCTCAAGAACTTATGCATTAATACTCTCCTCTGACCTCATTCTGGTCCTCATCATCTGAAACCAGCGGAATTTCCTCCATCCTTTCGGTTTCAGAACTTCTCTCTTCGGAAGACAGTTCCGCCTTTCTCTGTCTCCTTCTGAGTTCTTTCATGCGTTCACTTTTTCTGCGTTCGCTGTTGGGAATCTCAATGGACTGCTCTCCGGATCCGCCTTTTTCACTTTCTTCAGCTGTCTGCTTTCCTGACTTTTCGGAAAGTGAAGGACGCTTTACATATCCCAGGGCCTGTTCCAGAGCCTCCTGCTCCTCGCCTCCCAGCAGCACCTCAGTTGCACCCTCTTCAACTTCCTTCAGATACAGATAACAGCCCTCACGGCTGTGAACCGCATCGAGAATGAATCCGGAATTATTGTGATCCAGCATGGCAATTACAAAACTCAGATTTCCTCCCATGCCTTTAAATGCATTATATTTTACAAAGCCAAATTTCTGGAAAGAAGATTTTACCTGTTTGGAAAGCTGCTTCATTGCATCTTTGTTACCTCTGTCCTTGGCATTGATTTCGTTCAGCTGTTCCAGAATCGATATGATGGTGTCTTCCAGCGTTTCCGCATCTTTTCCTCTCATAAACAGATCATACCGTCTGTACAGTTTATTCATTTTAATAATACAAATTATCACAACAACCAGAAGAACCACTGACAGAACCGAAAAACCGGCAATCAGAATCAGCGGATCTATTGGAAGATTATAAAGCATACTGTTTTCCATTAAATTTTTGACTCTTCCTTTCCTTACTGCTCAGAAGATCTTTCATCAACATAACCGGAACTCAGGAATGAATCGATTCCATTAATTCAATCAGACGTTCCAGTTCGTCCTGGGAATAATAATCGATTTCTATTCTTCCTTTATTCTTATCTTTTCTGTTAATTACAACCTTCGTACCCATAATTGATTTCAGTTTGTCCTCAAGCCCCCTGTAAATCAGCTCCACATCCGGACCATTCTTTTTGTCCTCTTTTACCTTCTCAGGTCTGTTCCATACTTTTACAAGTTTTTCTGTGTCACGGACGCTTAAACCTTCTTTTATGATCTTTTCTGCGGCCTGGTACTGTTTTTCCTTATCCTCCAGCCCCAGCAGTGCTCTGGCATGGCCGCTGGATAACGTTCCTTCTGCAAGCATGTTCTGAACACGCTCATCCAGCTTTAACAGACGCATGCTGTTGGTAATGGTGGCTCTATTTTTTGACACCCGCCCTGCAATTTCTTCCTGGGTCAGATGAAATTCCTGAATCAGCTGCTGATATGCCTGAGCTTCCTCTATGGGATTCAGATCTGCACGCTGCACATTCTCAATCAGGGCAATTTCCATGCTCTGCTGTCTGTCATATTCACGGATCACCACCGGTACTTCAGAAATTCCCGCAAGTTTTGCTGCTCTCCAGCGGCGTTCACCTGCAATAATTTCATAATGATCCGCTTTTTTCTGTACCAGAAGCGGCTGGAGAACTCCGAATTTCTTAATGGAATCGGCCAGCTCGTTCAGCGATTCCTGATCGAAATTCTTTCTTGGCTGACTCACATTGGGTTCAATCATGGAAAGTTTCATTTTCTGCTCCACCGGTTTTTCCACGATTTTTTCCACTACTCTTTCAACCACTTTTGTCTGCGAAGCCGTCACCTGCTTGGCATCTGCCTTTTTGCTCCTGTCTTTTATGGACGGACTTTCCTTTCCCGCTGTTTCCGGCTTCTGTTCTGCCTTCTTTTCTTCAGTCTCTTTCAGACTGATTTCTTCTCCAAAAAAGGCACCAAGGCCTTTTCCCAATCCTCTTTTTGCCATTATACTTCTTCTCCTCTGCTGATTACCTCTGCAGCCAGAAGCCGGTAGCTTTCTGCTCCGGATGACCGGCTGTCATACTGATTGATGGGCATACCATAACTGGGAGCTTCCGCCAGTCTTACATTTCTCGGAATAATTGTTTTGTATATATTCTGATTCAGATGTTCCTTTACGTTCTCAACCACTTCCAGAGACAGATTTGTTCTGGAATCGTACATGGTGAATACGACTCCTTCAATTTCCAGCTGCGGATTCATTTTTTTCTGAACCAGATGGACAGTTTTCAGTACCTGACTCAGCCCTTCCAGCGCATAATATTCACACTGTATGGGCACCAGAACCGTGTCCGCCGCTGTCAGTGCATTGATGGTCAGGAGATTAATGGAAGGAGGACAGTCTATAATAATAAAATCATACTTTCCTCCCAGTTTTTCCAGCTGTCTTTTCAGAATATATTCTTTTTCACTGATATCCAGAAGTTCTATTTCTGCACCGGACAGATCCACGTTGGACGGCATAACGTCCAGTCCCTCCTGAACACTCTGGAAAATACAATCTTCCAGGCTGCATTCACCCATGAGAAGTTCATAGACCGTATTTTCAACAGACTCTTTTTCAAGTCCCAGGCCGCTGGTAGTATTGCCCTGTGGATCAAAATCGACAGCCAGAACCTTCTGACCTGCCTCAGCCAGACATGCAGATAAATTAATGGCAGTTGTAGTTTTCCCTACTCCGCCTTTTTGATTCGTAATTGCGATAACGCGTCCCATAAATCTTCAAATCCTTTCCACAGACAAAACCACAGCTTCTTTCATTGTGAAATCAGCCAGAAAATGCTGTATCAGGGAATAGTATAACATAATTTTTTTTATTTTCCTATGCCTTATGCAGAGAAAAATAAAAATGTTTCACGTGAAACATTACGCAAAACATACAATACTCTTTTTATACTTTTAAATGTTCTATTCCGTAAAATTTTTATAATCTTCTCATATCCAAAATCCTGTATTTTTATTGTTGGGAATTTTATACCTGTATTTCTTTGACTTTACACCGTAGCAGACTTTTCATTTACTGATTTTCGTAACAAATAAAACAGTCTCTGTATTTTTATTTATTTGTATTTTTTATAAAATTTCAATTACTATAATACTTCTTATTTTTATGATCATCATATGTTTCACGTG